>WNGG01000456.1_pt1 | contig 64789 bp, 58 predicted proteins | sample 5400661 | NCBI WGS metagenome assembly WNGG01 (sample SAMN13153372, study PRJNA577476) | soil metagenome | isolation source: 100 cm soil or saprolite under Garry oak tree replicate 1 | place: USA:California | collected 2016-06-15
AACCGGTCGCGCAGCATCTGGTCCAGGGCCCGGGCGGCGACGGCGGTCTCCGGGTCCTCGTGCAGGTCGCTGAAGTTCATGCCGAGGTGGGACAGCCGCCAGGGCCGCAGCCTGCCGGGACCGCCGCCCGCCTCCTCGAGAGATGGCTTGTAAACCGTGCTGCTTGCTGGCCTGGCTGGTTGCCGACGATCACCCGGCGGCTCCCGCGGGCGTTCGTCCGTGATCATGGGTTCCGGGGCGGCCCGAGGCCGGCCAGGCGGCACTGCGGCCGGGTCAGCAGGTCGAGCTTGCTGCTGTGGGCGAACGCGCTGCGGCACAGGGCCCGGGCCGCGCTCCCGCACTGATGCAGGATGGCGCCGCCGGTGCTGCTCGGCTCGACGACGTTGACGCAGCCGTGGCTGGACCGCCCGTAACTGCCCGGGCTCACGGCCGCCCAGATGCCGACGCCGGCCGCGAGGACGATCAGTAGCCCGCCCACCACCGCGAACACCCGCTTCTGCCGGGGGGTGAGCGATTCCCCGAGCGGGTTCGGCTGGCGGCCTCTCATGCCGGTCAAGCATAGGGAGTGGCGGGCCGGCGGCTGGCTCCCGTCAGGCCCGGGGTGGCCGGTGTCAGGACAGGGCGGCCCAGATGGCGTACCCGCCGAGCCCGGCCAGCAGCACGGCGGTGGCGGCGCGGATGATGACCGCGTTGACCAGCTTGCCCAGCCAGCGCCCGCCGGTGACGGCGAGCGCAGCGGCCGCCCACAGGGCCACGGTGGCGCCGGTCGCGACCGACAGCGGCGAGTGATAGTGGGCGGCCAGGTTGGCGGTCAGCAGTTGGGTCAGGTCGCCCCATTCGGCGGCGAAGATGAGCGCGAAGGCGGCGAGCGCGGTGCGGCCCGGCCGGGCCGGCGGCACCGGCGGCACCGGCTCCGGTTGTCCGTTGCGCCGGTGCTCCCGCACCGCCTCGGCGGCCGCGAGGCCGGCCCGCGGGTGGACATCACCAGCGCGGCAAGCATCGTTTTGTCGGGCAGTTCTCCTACGAAGATGATCGCGAAGACAGCGCCGGCGATGGCCGGGTTCACGTCGGCGCGCTCGGGACGCGCCGCGCCGGCGCGGCGCCGTCCGGGACCGTGTTGTCCGGGGCCATGGCACCGGGGGCCGTGTCGTCCGGGTCCGTATCGTCAGGTGCGGCGGCCGGCGCCGTTTGATCCGATGCGGCGGCCGCGGCCGTGCCGCTCCAGCCCGGGCCGAGCCAGCGCTCCAGCCAGTCGAGTTCCTCGGCCAGCACGTGCATGACCGATTCCCTGGCGAGATAACCGTGGCCCTCGTGGGGCAGCATCACCAGCCGCGCGGTGCCGCCGTTGCCGCGGATCGCCTGGAACAGCCGTTCCGACTGGATGGGGAAGGTCCCCGAGTTGCCGTCCTGCTCGCCATGGATCAATAGCAGCGGCGCGCTGATCCGGTCGGCGAACCGGAACGGCGAGACCCGGTCGTAGACCTCGGCGGCCTCCCAGTAGCTGCGCCGCTCGGTCTGGAAACCGAACGGCGTCAGGGTGCGGTTGTAGGCGCCGCTGCGGGCGATCCCGGCCGCGAACGACGTGGTGTGCGCGAGCAGGTTCGCCGTCATGAACCCCCCGTAGCTGTGCCCGCCGATGGCGACCCGGGCCGGGTCGATGATCCCCGCCTCGTCGAGTGCCCGGATGTGGGCCTCGGCGGCGCCGGTGACCTGTTCCAGGTAGGTGTCGTTCATCGTCTCCGGGTCACCGATCACAGGCATGGTGGCATCGGCAAGCACGGCGTAGCCGCGCAGCGTGAACACCACCGGGCCGAGCGCGGTGACCCGGGTGAACTCGAAGCTGTCGGCCCTGATCTGGCCGGCGGTGTCCGCGCTGCCGAAGTCGTAGGGATACGCCCAGACCACCAGCGGCAGCCGGCCATGCACGGCGGGGTCGTGGCCCGGCGGCAGGTAGAGCATCCCGGACAGGGTCACCCCGTCGCCGCGGTCGTGCGCGATCAGCCGCTTGGTGCCCCTGGTGAGCTGGGGGTGCGGATCGGGCCAGCAGGTCAGCGGCCGCCGCCCGGAACCGCCGAGGCCGGCCACGAGCAGGTTCGGCGGCTCGGCGGGGCTCTCGTGCCAGAGCAGCACCTCGTCCCGGCCGGCCGCGGTGAAGCCCAGCACGTACTCGGTGGCCCCCGGGGGGCTCTCGTGCAGCCGGACAGCCTCGCCCGTGGCGAGGTCGAATCGGTCGAGGAATGGCCGCTTCCCCTCCGGGGTGGCGCCCTCCCCGCGCAGGTAGATGCCCGTTCCGTCGCCGAGCACGGTCTGCGAGCCGTCGGGGTTGGTCACCCGCAGCGGCGTGCCCGGATCGCCATAGGCGTCGTCCACCGACCTGTCGAACACCGCGCGGGACTCCTGTGGCGCGCTCAGGTCGCACCACCATGTTGTCAGCCAGCGGCGGTCGCGGTCGTGCTCGACCATGAGGACCTGATCCGGCGTCTCGAGGTCGTACCAGCCGAGGCAGCGGTGCCGCACGTCGAACGCCCGCCGCGGCGCACCGTCGAACGGCGCGGCGAAACGGAACACCCGGTCGCGATGCTCGGCCGGGGCCACCGGATCTCCGCCGTCCAGTGCCTCCACCCAGGTCAGGCTCGCCGGTGCGCGCTCCTCCCAGCCGATGAGGCGCGGGCCGAGCGGCACGCCCTGGCGGGGCACCTCGTCGCTGACCGGCTGGTCCGCGATTACCGCGCGGACGCCACCGCCGGCGGCCCAGATCTCGGTGCTGCGGGCGAACCACACCCACGGCACCCGGAACGAGAACGGCCGCCGCAGCCGCTGGACCAGCAGGTGCGTCCCGTCCGGCGAGTCTTGCAGCGTGTAGTAGCGGCCCGGCGGGCCGAGCTGGGTACGCTCCCCGCTGGCCGGATCCACCCGGCACGGGATCGAGGTGGCCAGCACCTCGAAGCGGTCCTCGTCGCCATGGGTGCGCAGCAGGTCCTGGTAGGTGGCGAGCTGCGACCGCTTCCCGGCCGTCTCCTCCAGCCGTGGCTCGGGAGTCGGCTCGGGCAGCGGGGGGCTGCCGGGCGGGCAGGCGAGCACCAGCAGCGACCGCCCGTCGCGGGACCAGCGCACCGTCCCGCCGCCCGAGGACGGATCCCCGCCCAGCACGTCGCACACGGACAGGCCGGACAGTTCGGCGGCCTCGCCGGTCTCCGCGTCCGCGATCCACACCCCGACCCCGTCGGCGCGGTCCACGGTGAACGCGAACCGGCGCCCGTCGGCCGCCCAGGCCGGGGAGCCTACCTGCGCCCCGTCGGGCAGCGGCAGGAACCATTCGCGCCCGTCGGAGATGCGCAGCACCGACAGCCTGCCCGCGCGGCGCAGCCGGCGGCGGGCCCGCAGCCGCTGGTCGATCCGCAGCCCGGCCAGCGCCAGGTACGGGCGGGCCAGCATGGCGACCTCCGGATGCGCCGCGTAGTGAACGAGCGCGAGGTACCTGCCACCGGGGGCCATCGAGACCATCGGCGGCGGTGGCGCGTCGATGACCGGCATCAGATCGGCGGGGGGCGTTGCGTACGGCACGGGGGTCCTTTTGACGACGTCAAGCGTTAGTGACGCAGCGGTCAGGATAGCGGCAGCAGCCTGGTAGTCGTTGCTCCCGGGAGAGGACACGGCAACCGGCGGCGCAGGTCCCGCCACCCGCACCCGCGCCCGGCCCGCTGCGGGCGCCCGGAGCCGTTGCCCGCACGGGCGTCCGGCAGCCGTCGGCCCCGCCCGCGCCCCCGCGCCCCCGCGCCCCGCTGGCGGCCCCTGGCGCCTGGACAGGCCGCTGCCCGCCGCTTAGGCTTGACTGTATGATCAGTCAAACATTGTTCCCCCCTGCCCCTCTTGACCCCGCCGCCGTGGCGCAGTCCCTGCTGCCGTTCGGGGAAAGCCGGATGCTGCCCCGGGCCGCGTACGTCGATCCGGCGGTGTTCGAGTGGGAGAAGCGGCATATGTTTGGCGGCGGCTGGGTGTACGTGTGCCGCAGCGATCAGGTAGCCGGCCCGGGTGACATGCGCGCCGAGCCGCTGGGCACGGCCGGCGTCCTGCTGACCCGCGCCGAGGACGGCGTGCTCCACGCGTTCGCCAACACCTGCCGGCACCGGGGCCACGAACTGCTGCCGTGCGGGGCGTCCAGCCAGCAGAAGGTGATCATCTGCCCCTACCACTCCTGGACCTACGGGCTGAACGGCGACCTGCGGGCGGCGGCGGGCTTCAAGAACCGCCCCGGGTTCGTGACCGCCGAGTGGGGCCTGGCCGAGCTGCCGGTCACCGAGTGGCACGGCCTGGTGTTCGTGGACGAGGCGGGCAAGGCTGGCCCGCTCGCGGACTGCCTGGGCAGCATGGAGGAACTTGTCGCGCCGTACGAGATGGAGCGGCTGGTGGTGGCCGGCCGGCACGACTACGACGCGGCCGCCAACTGGAAGATCCTCACCGAGAACTACCACGAGTGCTACCACTGCCCGGTGATCCACCCGGAGCTGTGCAAGGTGAGCCCGCCCAAGAGCGGGGAGAACTATTCGGCTCCCGGCATCTGGGTCGGCGGCTGGATGGACCTGCGCGACGGCATGGCGACGATGTCGCTGGACGGGACGAGCTCCGGGGTGGCGCTGCGCGGCCTGGACGCGACCGGGCTGCGGACGGTCATCTACGTGGGCATCTTCCCGAACCTGCTGCTGAGCCTGCATCCGGACTACGTGATGATGCACAAGATGATCCCGCTGGCCGCCGACCGGACCAAGATCGAGTGCACCTGGGCGTTCGCCCCGGAGTCGCTGGCCAGGCCCGGGTTCGATCCGGGGTACGCCGTCGAGTTCTGGGACATCACCAACCGGCAGGACTGGCAGGCGTGCGAGTCGGTGCAGCGCGGGCTCAGTTCCCCGCACGCCGTGCCGGGCCCGCTGTCGCGCGAGGAGGACGCGGTCTACCAGTTCGTGACCATGGTCGCCCGGGGCTATCAGGGCGAGCGGGCCTGGACCGCGGGCATCCCCGAGCGGGTGCACTGACCCCGGGCCCGGCCCAGTTCACCGGGCGACCGGCCCGCGGCGCTACCACCGTGTCGGTCGCGGTGTCAATGGGGTCACCGTGCCCGGGCCGGCGCTGGCCGCCAGGACGGTCCTGCCGTCCGGCGTGATGGCGACGAACTCGGCGTCGGTGGCCACGGCGGCTCGGGTGGGTGACGGCGCCCGGGCGGGTGCCGGCCTCAGGCCAAGGACGGCGGGCCGCGCTTGACCATCTGGCCGGCGATGATCGCGCGCTGGACCTCGCTCGTGCCCTCCCAGATCCGCTCCACCCGCAGTTCGCGGTAGAACCTCTCGGCCACGTTCTCCCGCATGTAACCGCGGCCGCCGAACACCTGGACGGCCCGGTCGGCGACCCGTCCCGCCATCTCCGAGCAGTACAGCTTGGCCATGGAGCACTGGGCGTGCAGGACCTTCACGTCGGTGCCCCGGTCGATGCCCCGCGCGGTCTCGTAGGTGAGCGCCCTGGCCGCGAACAGCTCCGTCAGGCTGTCCGCGAGCATCCCGCCGACCAGGCCGTACTCGCTGATCGGCCGGCCGCTGGCCTGCCGCTCCCTGGCGAACGCGGTCATCTCCTCGGTCAGCCGCCCGGCGGCGCCCAGGCACCGGGCCGCCACCATCAGCCGCTCGAACCGGAACCACTCGTAGGCGAAGGCCATGCCGTCCCCTTCGGCGCCGATCAGGTTCGCGGCGGGGACCCGGACATCGGTGAACGAGACGACCGGGTGGTGGTGGCTGAACGTGTGCGTGTACGCCGGGGTGCGCACCACCGTCACCCCGGGGCTGGGCAGGTCCACCAGGAACATGGCGTGCTCGCCGTGGTGCGTGCCGCCGTCCAGCTTGGCTTGGAAGAACGCGAAGTCGGCGGTGTTGTGCGAGGTGACGTGCCACTTGACGCCGTTCAGCAGGTAGCCGTCACCGTCCCTGCGGGCGGTTGCCTCGATCGCCGCCACGTCGGAGCCCGCGCCCTCCTCGGTGATCGCGTAGCACTCCTCCCGCTCGCCCCGCACGGCCGGGCGCACGTAGCGCTCGAGCTGGTCCGCGGTGGCCACCGACGGCAGCCAGGACGGGGGAGTGCTGGCCACCCAGCCGAGCGCGTTGGTGACCCGGCCGGCCTGCTCCTGGACCAGCACCTGCTGCAGCGCGGTGCAGCCGCCGCCGCCCATCTCGGCCGGCATGTTCGTGGCGCACAGGCCGAGCTCCCTGGCGCGCGCGGCGTGGCCCGCGGTCACCTCGGCGGGCAGCTCCCCGCCTGCCAGCTCGGCGGTGACCTCGAACGGGATCAGCTCGTCCGCGAACGCCGCGGCACGCTTCTGGATGTCAAGGTCGGACTCGCTCAGCCCGTACATGCGATCGTTCCTCCGGTGCGTCTCGCCGCCTCGACGGGCCTTGCCGGCCCGGGGGGCGCCCCCCCGGAACCCCCCGCTGGCGTGCGGCCAGTGCTGGCCCGGGGGGCGCCCCCCCGGAACCCCTCGCTGGCCTGCGGCCAGTGCTGGCCCGGGGGGCGACCCCCCGGAACCCCCTGCTGGCCTGCGGCCCTGTTCCTTCGTCACGGGCCCTCGGCCCTCGGCCAGTCTTGACTGAATGTTCAGTTTATGTCAGCATCGTGCCCGTGCCAATGCTTCCCCAGACCGCCGACGCGGTCGTGGTCGGCGGCGGGACCGTCGGCGCGTGGTGCGCCTACTTCCTGCGCCAGGCCGGCCTGGAGCGGGTCGTCCTGGTGGAGAAGGGCCTGCTCGGCCAGGGCGCGAGCAGCCGCGCCGCGGGCGTGGTCCGGATGCAGGGCGGCACCCCGGAGGCGGTCCGGCTCGGCATCTGGTCCCGCCGGTTCTACCTGGGGCAGCGCGCCGAACTCGGCACCGACTCCGGCTTCGTCAGTCAGGGCTACCTGCTGCCGTGCTTCACCGCGGCCGAGGTCGGGGCCGCCAAGGAGCGGCTGGCCATGCAGTCGGCGTTCGGCATCGGCGCGGTCTGGCTGGACCCGGACGAGGTGGACGCGGTCAACCCCGCGCTTGCCCCCGGGCAGACCCTGGGCGGCACGTTCTGCGCCGACGACGGGTACATCAGCCCGCCGCGCAACGTGGCGGCGTACACCGTGGCCCTGCTGTCCACCGGCGTCACGGTCGCCGAACGGGTGGCGTTCCGCGGCCTGCTCACCGACGGTGGCCAGGTCCGCGGCGTGACCACCAGCGACGGCGAGGTGCACGCGCCGCTCGTCGTGCTCACCGGCGGGCCGAAGCTGGCCCAGGTGGGCGCCCTGGCCGGGATCCGGATCCCGGCCGGCGGGGTCAGGCACCAGGTCGCGGTGACCGAACAGCACCCCGACCTGCACCCGGGCCGGGTGCCCATGGTCTTCGACCTGAGCGCCGGGCTGTACTGGCGGCCCGAGGAGGGCGGCCTGCTGTTCGGGATGAGCAACCCGGCGGAGCCGCCGGGGGAGAACCGCAGCGTGGACCACGACTACCTGGCCAGGATGCGCACCAGGCTGGAGTTCCTGGTACCGGCCACGGTGGGCCTGGGGCTGCGCCGGGTCTGGGCGGCCACCATCGACTACACCCCCGACCACCTGCCGATCATCGGCCCGGCGGCCGGCCGGGACGGGCCGCTGGCCGGGGTCACCGTGGCCTGCGCGGGCGGCGCCGGGATGATGTGGGGCCCGGGGGTGGCCCGCGCGGCCGCCGACGTCGCGCTGACCGGCAGCAGCCTCGTCGTGGACACCACCAGGCTCGGCCTGGACCGCTTCGACGAGCATGGGCACAGCAAGCTGGCCGCCGACCCGGTGGCCCTGCCGTTCCCCGGCATGGCACCCGGCCAGGCGCCCGGCAAGCTCACCGTCACCTGACCGGCCGGGCTCCGGTCGGCGCACCGCTGCGAGAGAGGAACACCCGACCATGACACAAGCCCCTCCCGGCACGCCGTTCCTGGCCGCCGCCGCGCTCGCTGGTGACCTGGACGACTGGGGGCCGCTTGACGAGGCGACCCCGGCCGCAGAAGACGCAGCGCCGATGCAGACCTCGGGTGTGACGCTGTGGTCCGACGGCGACCAGGAGGTCGGGGTCTGGGAGTGCACCCCCGGGCCGTCGTACTGGACGCTGGAGACGCACGAGGCGATCCACATCCTGGCGGGCCGGATGACGGTCACCCCGGACGGCGGCGCGCCGCAGGAGGTCGGGCCCGGCGACTGCGCGGTCTTCCCGCGCGGCTGGCGCGGCACCTGGCAGATCCACGAGACGATCCGCAAGCTGTACGTCATTTACTGACCCGTGCCGCATTTACTGACCCGTGCCGCGTCATGGTGCCGTGGGTCTGTGCCGCAGGCTGGATGATCCACGGGGCATGCCCTAGGCTCTCGGCGGTGCCGTAATACCGGGGGGCCGTCATGGGCATTGACGATGTGATCGAACGGATGGCCGCCCTGGCGGAGGAACTCCGCCGGGACGGTGATGGCCGGCTGGCCTTCCACAACACCTACCTGCGCACCACCGAGGCGGTGGCCGGGGCGCTGCGCGACGGGGCCTTCGCCGACCCCGACTGGGTGGACCGCTGGGATGTCGCGTTCGCCCAGTTGTACCTGGACGCCCTGGACGCCGACCGGCGCGGCGACCCGGTGCCCGAGCCGTGGGCGGTGGCCTTCGGCGCGGCCGCGGCCCAGCCGGACCTCCCGGCGGTGCGGCACATCCTGCTCGGCATGAACGCCCACATCAACTACGACCTGCCCCAGGCCCTGCTCGCCGTGATCAGCGACGCGGAGTTCGGCGACCCCGGGGTGCGGGCCAGCCGGGAGGCCGACCACCGCACGATAGACGAGGTGCTCGCCGTCCGGGTCGGCGCGGAGGACGCCGAACTGCAGCAGATTGCACCGCCCGCGACCTGGCAGGACCGGGTGCTGCAGCCGCTCAACCGGGTGGCCACCCGGCGGTTCCTGCGCGAGTCCAGGGAAAAGGTGTGGGCCAACGCCCTGGAACTGTCCAAGGCCCGCGCGGCCGGCCCGGACAGCTACGCGGCCCGGCTCGCCCAGCTCGAGAAGCTGTGCGCCCGGCGGGTGGCCGACCTGGTACGGCCCGGCCCGGTGCTGCTCCGGCTGGCGGCCGGCGGGTTCGGGGTCCGGCTGGCCGGTGAGGGCCAGCGGTCCGCTTACGACACCGGCACGGTCGGCGGCTACGCGGTCGGCGGCTACGCGGGCGGCCGCACCGCGGGCGGCCGCACCGCCGGCGGCCACACCGCTGGCGGCCGCGCTGCCAGGGGCCGCGCCGCCGGGGGCCGGATGGCCGGCCTCCGCGCGGCCGGGAGCCGCCTACCGCGCCGTCCCGCGGCCCGGCGCCCCAGCACCAGCGCGCTGCGGTCGTTCGACCCGGTCAAGGTCGGCAACCTGGAAACCGAGCTGTGGGTGACCTACTACCGCAGGCAGTGGGCCCGGTTCCTGGTGGCCTCGCTGCGGGTGGTGCACGGCACGTTCGGCATGGACTGGCTCCGGACCCTGCACGGGGCGTGGCTGGTGCTGCGGGCCAACCAGCTCTGGGCGCCCAACCCCGGCGACCCGGACGGTGCCCGGCGCTGCATGAGCCGGTTCTACGCGCTGCTGCTGCTCACCCACGGCGAGCCCGCCGACCCCGTCCGCGCGGCCCGGCTCGACGTGGACTGGTGGGCGGCGCATCGGGCACACCAGTACGACGAGGGCAGCGACACCGGGCCGCTGGTCACCGCGCTGGCCCGGCTGTACGCCTATGTGTACGACACCGGCGAGGAGGCGGTTACCCCAGCCGCGCGGCACCGCGCCCGGGCGATGGACATCTCCGACCGCTGGGTGGCCACCGGTTGCGAGCCGGGCAGCCCGCTCATCGCCGAGGAACGCGCCGAACTGGTCCGCTGCTACTCCACCCTGCTGACCGCCGTGCACCGCTGACCCAGCATCCCGTTCGTGATCATGACTTTGGTGGTGCTCCAGCACCACCAAAGTCATGATCACGAGGTCGGCGAGGCGGGGCCGGGCGAGGCGGGGCCGGGCGAAGCGTGGCCGGGCGAGGCGGGGCCGGGCGAGGCGGGGCCGGGCGAAGCGGGGCCGGGCGAAGGGGAGCCGGGCGAAGGGGAGCCGGAGCGGGGAGAGGCCGGGCGAGGGGAGGCCGGAGCGGTGGCCGGGGCCGGCTCCGCGAGTACGTCCACGGCGACCACGCCGTCCGGGCCGCAGATCAGCGGGTTGATGTCCAGGGAGGCCAGCTCGCCGCCCAGCTCACAGGCGATCGCGGACACCCCGGTGATCGCGGCGGCGACGGCGCCGAGGTCGGCGGGCGGCCCGCCACGGAACCCGGCAAGCAGCCGGGCCACCCGCAGCCGGGACAGCATATCCCTGGCCTGGGCGGCGCCCACCGGGGGCAGCGCCACCGCCCGGTCGGCCAGGTGCTCCACCAGGACCCCGCCCGCGCCCACCACGACCAGCGGCCCGAGGTCCGGGTCGGTGACGATCCCCGCCGCCAGCTCGGTGCCGGGCGGCACGGCCCGGCACACCAGCACCCGCGGGCCCAGCCGCGCCGCCAGGCCCGCGTAGGCGGCCGCCAGGCCCGCCGCGTCGCTGATGCCGAGCACCACCCCGCCCGCGTCCGACTTGTGCGCGACATCCGGCTCATCGGTCTTGACCACCACGGGGTACCCGATCTCGGCGGCCGCGGCCAGCGCCGCGGCGGCGTTGTCCGCGGGCCGTGCCCGGGCGGCCGGTATCCCGTAGTCGGCGAGCAGGCGGAACGCCTCGGCGGCGGGCAGCGGCCTGGCCGGCAGCGGCCTGGCCGGCAGCGGCCTGGCCGGCAGCGGCCTGGCCGGCAGCGGCGCGGCGCGCAGCGCCCTGGCCCATCGGTCCCGGCGGGCCGCGTTCACCGGCGGCGGCTGCGGCCGTGGCGACCAGGTGCCGTGGGCCAGCAGGTGGCCGAGGGCGAGCAGCCCGCTGCGGGCACCCTGGAGCACCGGGATACCGGCCGCGCGCAGGTCCCCGGCCACCACCGGGTCCACGGCCGAGGGAATGTTGGCCAGCACCACCACCGGCTTGCCGGTACGCCGCGCGGCTTCGGTTAGCGCTTCCGGATAGGACCGGTCCCCGTCGAACTCGGTGACCAGGTCCACCGCGAGCCCGACCGCGGCGACCGCCGGGTCGCCGGCCAGCGCGGCGAGCGACTCGGTGAGCTGCCACTGCGCGTTGGCGCTGGCGCCCCACATGTCCAGCGGGTTGGCCGGCTCCAGGCCCGGGTCGAGCACCCCGGCGAGCCGCCGCACCGTGGCCGCGCCGATCTGCCCGAACGGCACGCCCAGGTCGGCGGCCAGGTCGGCGATGTGCGCCCGCTCCAGGCCGGAGTCGTGCACGGTGGCGATCCCGCCGCGCGGCCCCGGCGGCGGGCGCCGCCCGATCGCGAACAGCTCCAGCGTGTCGGTCAGTTCCGCCAGGTCCGCGACCCGGTGCACCCCGTAGGCGCCGGCCAGCGCCTCCCACGCCCCGTCCGCGCCGGCCAGCGCCCCGGAATGCGCGGTCACCAGCGCGCGCCCGGCGGCCGAACGCCCGGCCGTCAGCAGCACCACAGGAAGTTGACGAACGGCTGCCGCCTCCAGCACCCGTTGCAGCGCACGGGTGTCCCGCATCGCCTCAAGGACCAGGGCCAGCACCCGGGTCTGCGGCAGGTCAAGCGCGTACGCGGCGTACTGCGCGGCCGTGGTGACCAGTTCCTGCCCGGAGGAGACGGCCACGGTGTACCCGAGCGGGCGGCCGGTGCGCAGCAGCGCGGAGAACACCGAGCCGGACTGGGTGACCAGCGCGACCGGGCCCTCCGGCAACGGGTGCGGCTCGGCATAACCGATCGCCCGCAGCCCGTAGCCGACGTTGACGAATCCCATGCAGCCGGCCCCGCACAGGGCCATCCCGGCGGAGCGTGCCGTCGTGGCGATGTGGTCCCGGAGCCGGGCCGTGGCCCCGGGGCTGGCCCCTGGTTCCCCGGAACTGGCCCCAGGTTCCCCGGAGGTCCCTGGTTCCCCGGACCTGGGCCCCGGTTCCACGGAACCAGGGTCACCCGGAGGCCCGCCGGCCACGCCGAACGCCCCGCCGAAGATCACCGCGGACCGGTCGCCCCGGCGCGCGGCGAGTTCCACCTGCCCGGCCAGCGCCGCGTCCGGCACGCCGAGCAGCACCAGGTCCACCGGCCGGGGCAGGGCGGCGAGCGAGGGGTGGCACGGCACCCCGCCGATCTCCCGGTACTTCGGGTTGACCAGGTACATCGCGGGCGCGGCCGGGCTGCGGGCCACCTCGGCGACCATCCGCGCGCCGAGCGTGCCCGGCCGCGGGCTGGCGCCGACCAGGGCCACGCTGCGGGCCTCGAGCATCGCGCGCAGGGCCGGCTCCTGGCCCGCCCCGGGCGGCGGCTGAGCCACCGCGGCCGCCCGGGATGGATGGGCCGGCGTATTGCAGCGAAGCTCTTGAGCCGTCATGACCGCCGCGAGCGCCTGCGGCGGCTGGCCTTCTTGTCGGCGATCGCCGCCTTCGCCGCCTGCATGCCGGGGATGCCGCAGACGCCGCCGCCGGCGTGCGTGGCGGAACTGGCGTAGTACAGCCCGCCGATCGGCGTGCGGTAGTCGGCGAAGCCGGGCGCGGGGCGCATGTGGAAGAGCTGCTCCAGGGACAGCTCCCCGTGGAAGATGTTGCCGCCGATCAGCCCGTAGTCGTGCTCCATGTCGTAGGGGCCGACGATGTCGCGGTGCAGGATGGCGCTCTTGAGGTTGGGCGCCAGCTCGTTGTAGCAGTCGATCATCCGGTCGGCGTAAGCCTCGAGCTCCGCGCGGTGCGGCTCGAGGTTCCAGTCGGACGGCACCCACTGGGTGAACAGCGACATGATGTGGTGCCCCTCGGGGACCAGGGTCTTGTCGAACGCGGTGGGGATGACCCCGTCGCTGAACGGCCGCTGCGCCGGGCGGCCCTCGCGGGCGTCGATGAACGCGCGCTCGATGTACTCCATGGTCGGCGCCATCTCCACCGAGCCGGTGTGGTGCTCCTGCAGGCCGGTGCCCGGGTCGGCGGTGAAGTCGGGCAGCTCGGCCAGCGCCAGGTTGATCTTCACCACGCCGCTGCGGGTCTTCCAGTGCTCGATGTCGGTGACGAAGTCGCCGGGCAGGTTCTCCCGGCCGACGTGGTCGAGGAACGCGGTCCGCGGGTGCAGCGAGGACACCACCACGCCCGCGCCGATCTGCTCGCCGGACTCCAGCAGCACGCCGGTCGCGCGGCCGCCGCTGGTCACCACGCGGGTGACCGGCGCGCCGGTCCTGATCTCCGCACCGAAGCCGCGGGCGGCGCGGGCGATCGCGTCGGCGACGGCGCCCATGCCGCCCTCCTGGAAGCCCCAGTTGCCGAGGTGGCCGTCGCCCACGTCGCCGATCGAGTGGTGCGCCATCACGTACGCGGTGCCCGGCTCATAGGGCCCGGCCCAGGTGCCGATCACGCCGTTGACCGCGAGCGCGCCCTTCACCTGCGGGGACTCGAACCAGTCATCGAGCAGGTCGGCGATGCTCATCGTCATCAGCCGGGTGACGTCGGCGATCGTGCGCACGTCCAGGCCGCGGTGCCGCCAGGCCAGCCACAGGGTCTCGGACAGGTCCCGGGGGGACCGGGAGCCGAGCTTCGGCGGCACGGTGAGCAGCAGCGGGCCGAGCACCTCGGCCAGGCCGGCCAGCCATGCGTCCCAGCGCGGCATGGCCTCGGCGTCCCTCACCGACCACTTGGCCACCTCTTCGTGGTTGCGCCTGGCGTCGTCGGCGTACAGCTTGATCGAGCCGCCCTCGGGGAAGGCCTGGTAGTACGGGCCCATCGGGAAGATCTTGTAGCCGTGCCTGGCCAGGTCCAGGTCGTTGATGACGGTCGGCGGCATCAGGCTCATGACGTAGGACAGCCGGGTGACCCGGTGGTCCGGCGCGTCCGGCCAGGGTGCCTCGGTGGTGGCCGCGCCGCCGGTCTTCCCGCGCGCCTCCAGCACCAGTGTGCGTGCGCCCGAGCGGGCCAGGTACGCCGCCGCGACCAGCCCGTTGTGCCCTCCGCCCACCACGATCGCGTCATATTGCGCGGCCATGAGTCCGACCTCCCGCGTCCGGCGCCCGCGCCCCGCCCGTCCCGGCGCCACGTCCCGGCGCCCGCGATCCGGCTCGGCGTACCACGCCTCAATGTTTGACTGAATGTTCAGTCTAGAAACTGCTACGCTTGTCCACAAGTGCACAGATCGGATCGAGGCAGGTGCCAAGATCGCTCTTGTCGGCAAGGATGTGTCCATGAGAGTGCAGGCGAACAACGCCGGCACGGCCGATCAGCGGCGCGAACAAATGCTGCGGGCGGCGCTCGACGTGATCGCCGAGCGCGGGTATGCCGAAAGCCGCATCGCCGACGTGGCCGAGCGGGCAGGGACCAGCCCGGCATTGGTCATCTATTACTTCAAGACCAAGGACCAGCTCCTCACCGAGGCGATCAGGTTTTCCGAGGACAGCTGGTATGAGGCCGGGATGCGCCGGATGGCGCAGATCCCCACCGCGGCCGGGAAGCTCGAAGAGATCGTGGCGATGAGCTGCCTGCCCGAGGCCGACTCCGAGCCGGAAAGCTCGTGGGTGCTGTGGCTCGATCTGTGGGCACAGGCGGTGCGCCATCCCGAGGTGGCCGGCGTGCGGCAGAAGTTCGACGAGCGGTGGCGGGAGCTGATCTGCTCGCTCGTCGTGGCGGGCCAGGAGGCCGGCGAGTTCGGCCCGGTCGACCCGGTGGACTTCGCGGTGCTGATGTCCGCGCTGCTCGACGGGCTGGCGGTGCAGATCGCGCTGGCCGACCCGGCGGTGGACGCGAACCGCGCCTTCGAGCTGAGCATGCGGTTCGCCGCCGCGCAGCTCGGCTTCACCTGGGCGCCGCGCCGGGACAGGCAGGGATCGCGGGCCCGCCGCTAGCACGGGGACGACTCGCTGGTCAGCGGCTGAGAACCGGGCTCACGGCTTGCGGCCCACGCCGCCCCACAGCGCCGACGGGAGGGCGGCGCCGGCCTGCGAATCCGGGTGCCACTCCTGGATCACGACCACTCCCGGCTCGACGATCTCCAGCCCATGGAAGAACCGCATGACCTCGGCGTGGCTGCGGTAGGTCTGCTTGACCGGCATGAACCGGCCGACCTGGTCCCGCGCCGCGGCCACGTTCTGCCGGTCGATGTCCGAGGCGATCTGCGACAAGGCGAGGTAACTCCCCGGCGGGACCGTGGCCATCAGCCGGTCGATGATGCCGCAGGGGTCCTCGGTGTCCGGAATCAGGTGCATGATCGCCATCAGGATGACCGCGACCGGCTGGGAGAAGTCGAGGATCTGGGCGGCCTGGTCCAGGATCGTGGCGGTGTCCCGCAGGTTCGGCGGGCCGCGATCGGCTCAGGTTTCCCTGATGATCTCTTTGAGGAAACGGGTAGTGCCCGCGGGTGTCAGTGCCTCCGCGGACAGGCGGTTCATGACCTCCATATAGTGATCCACGTCGTTGCGCCTTTCCAGGTAAAGGGCGCTGGTGAGCTGCTCGATATAGGCCACGTCGGGCAGGTCGGCCTGGCGGAACCGCAGCACCGTGAATGAGCCGCCCGCGCCCGCGTGCCCGCCCCGGCGGAATGGCACCACCTGGATCGTCACGTGGGGCAGGTCGGCAGCCTCGATGAGCCGCTGCAGTTGCTCGCGCATCACCTGTGGACCGCCCACCGGGCGGCGCAGCGCGGCCTCGTCCATGACCGACCAGACCCGCGGCGCGTCCTGGCTCGCCAGTATGTCCTGGCGTTTCATCCGCAGGCTGACCCGGCGGTCGATCTCTTCCGCCGGGGCGGCCTTGTGGCCGAGCACGGTGACCGCCTGGGCATAGCCTTGCGTCTGGAACAGGCCGTGCACGAACTGGAGCTCGAAGGTGCGGATCAGGGTGGCGGCGGCCTCCAGGCCCAGGTAGGCCTCGAACCAGTCGGGCAGGATGTCGGAGTACTTGGCCCACCAGCCCTGGGCGTTGGCCTGATCGACGAGCGACAGCAGCCCGCCCCGGGTCTGCTCGTCGGTGACGCCGTACAGGGTGAGCAGGTCGGCCACGTCCCGGTGCTTGAAGCTGACCCGGCCGTGCTCCAGGCGGCTGATCTTGGACCGGGATCCGCGTATCTCATACCCGGCCTGGTCCGGCGAGATCCCGGCGTCCTCACGCAGCCGGCGGAGCTGGGAGCCCAGCAGCATGCGCAGCACGGTGGGGCCGCCGCGCGGATCGGCGGCGGGGGTGTCGCCGTCCGGCGGGCCGCCGGTACCGCCCGGTGGCGGGCCGTCCGGGTCGACCGTGCTCATCCTGATGGCTCCGGCGGTGGAGGGTCAGCGCTGGCCTGCTCCCGGCCAGCCCCGGTGTCATTGGATCACGTGACAGCGGAGGGCGTTCAGCCTTGCGGGGGAGGGCTCGCCCAGCGGGTGCACCGTGCACGATACACCCGATTGGGCAGGCTATGGCAGGACCCCTTGCCAAGGTGCCCGCGCCGTTTCCGCGCGGGCACCCGGAAGGCTGCCGAACGGTTACGGAGCGGGGGTGAGCAGGTTGTCGAACTCGCCGTTCTTCACGCCGTGCAGAAAACCGGCCAGTTCTGCCCGCGGGTAGACCAGGGCCGGGCCAGATTTGTCCCGTGAGTTGCGAACGGCGATCATTCCGTCCGGCAATTCGGCGAGCTCCACACAGCTTCCGCTCGGGTTGCTGGCGCTGCTTTTCCGCCAGCGAGCCGTGGCCAGGAGGCCGGCACCCATGCCGTTCTCGACGTGCATCTTTTCTCCCGATGTCAGCTTTCAGCGGGGACAGGCAGGGGCGGACGCGAGGGTCCGCCCCTTGACTGCTGGAGTATGCACGCGGCAGCCTAACATGCTGATGCACGTGCATCTGGTGCTTGCATCATGAGCCGGGGCACGGCACAAGCGAGTCGGAAGTGTCCGAAGCGGCAGTGACGGCAGCACCTGCGAGTTTTGCGGGCGGTACCGGCCCGGCGGCGAACTGGTACTGGCTCACGTCCGCCGCCCAGATGGCCGCGGAGGCCAGCGGGGTCTGGCCGCTGGCGCGCGATCCCGCCGCACAGCGCTGGCCCGGGTACCCCAGAGTGGCCACCCGCACACCCGGCGCCGGTGCCGACTCGGTCCGGGTGGCCAGGGACTTCACCGCCACGACGCTGCACCGCTGGGGCATCGGCGACCGCCGCGACGACATCGTCGTGGTGGTGTCCGAACTGCTGACCAACGCGCTGCGGTACACCGTGCCCTGCCCGGGGGCGGTCTGGCCGCGCTGGCCGGTCCGCCTCGGCCTGCTCCAGCCGGGCCCGTGGGTGCTGTGCGCCGTCTCTGACCCCAGCGACGAGGTTCCCGTGCCCAAGGAGCCGGACTGGTGCAGCGAGTCCGGCCGCGGGCTGCACGTGGTGGCCTCGCTGTGTGACGAGTGGGGCTGCACCCAGCCCGGGCCCAGGGGCAAGGTTGTCTGGGCCGTGTTCACCACCGGCTCGTCCTGGTAACGCGCGGCCCAGCGGTACTGGTAACGCGCGGCCCAGCGGTAACGGCCGGCCCGGCATGATCAGGCGGACATGGCTGTTCCAAACGTTCGCGGACCGCTTAAGATCCTGACTTATGACAGGTGGCCAGGTTCAGATCGTCGACCTCGTCAAGCGCTTTGCCGAGGTCACGGCCGTTGGCGGCATCAACCTGGACGTTGTCGGAGGCGAGTTCTTCTCGCTGCTCGGCCCGTCCGGCTGCGGGAAGACCACCAGCCTGCGCCTCATAGCGGGGTTCGAGCAACCCACGGAGGGACAGATCCTCCTCGACGGGCGCGACGTCGCCCACACTCCGCCGCACAAGCGAAACGTCAACACGGTCTTCCAGTCATACGCGCTCTTCCCCTTCCTCACGGTTGAGGAGAACGTCTCGTTCGGGCTTCGCTACAAGGACGTGGCCAAGGGCGAGGCGAGGAAGAAGACGGCGGAGGCCCTTCGCCTGGTGCAACTCGAAGGCTTCCAGAAGCGCCGCCCCAGCCAACTGTCGGGCGGCCAGCAGCAGCGGGTCGCACTCGCCAGGGCCCTCGTCCTGAACCCGGCCGTGCTTCTGCTGGACGAGCCCCTCGGTGCCCTCGACGCGAAGCTGCGCAAGGCCCTTCAGATCGAGTTGAAGGCGCTGCAGGAGGAAGTGGGGATCACGTTCATCTACGTCACCCACGACCAGGAGGAGGCGCTCACCATGTCTGACCGCCTGGCCGTGATGTCGAATGGCAGGATCGAGCAGGTCGGCAGCCCGGTCGAGGTCTACGAAGAGCCATCCACCGCATACGTCGCCGACTTCCTGGGGGTGTCCAACCTGATGTCGGCGCAGGGGGACGGCGGGGGAAGGGTGCGCCTGGGCGACTTCCAGCTCGAGGCCGCCCGCGGGGACACCGGCGCCCGGGGGCGGATCAGAATCGTCATCCGCCCCGAGCGGGTCCACCTCGAGGATCACGGGACCCCGGGCGACAACCGCATCCCGGGCATGGTCGAGCGCGTGCTCTACGTGGGTTCCACCATCCAGGTCATCGTTCACCTCGCGCACGGCGAGACCCTGCAGGCGTGGCTGCAGAATCGCGGCGGAGACCCGCCCTTCCAGCAGGGAACGGCCGTGAGCGTCCACCTGCCCCCGGACGCGATCCGGGTGCTCGTCGACGAGACCGAAGTCGCCGGCGAGGACGCGCAGGCCGCCACCTCCCAGCGTTAAGCGGGCGAGCCGACGCAGCGGTGCAGGATCAGGACACGCTGGGGGCCGGCGCCTCGTGAGGCGCTCCCGGCCGCACATGCGCCGCCACCCTGTGATCACTGAGGCACCGCCAGCGATCCCAGGCCGGGTACCCAGAGGGCCTCAGGTCAAGTAGCCGGTCATCTCCTGAGTCTCGGCCCGTTGACCACGCGTGATTCGACGATACAGAAACACCCCGAGGAGGGCGATCACGAGCGTCGAGAACAGAAGGAAGGTAGCGGCCGCGTTGATGGCCGGCGTGAGCGTCCCTCGCGAGAAGTTGTAGATCTTCACCGACAGCGGTTCTGTGCTGGCACCACCGGACAGGTACCGGACGGTGATGAAGTCGTCGATCGTATCGGCGAACACCAGGACGAAGCTGACCAGGATTGCGGGGTACAGCAGGGGCAGCAAGACCCTGCGGACGGCTTGCGTCGGGGAGGCGCCCAGGTCCGTCGCCGCTTCCTCGTATTCCCTGCCGATCGAAAGCATGCGGGCTCTGACGATGATCACCGGATAGGAGACCTGGTAGGTCACCAGGGACAGCAGCTGAGCACCGGTCCCAAGCTTGACGAACTTCAGCAGGTAGGTGAAGAAGAGGAACATGGATATCCCGATGATGATCTCGGGTATCACAAAGGAGAACAGCATGAGGAAGTTGGCGCCGGCCGGCGCCGGCCCGCGCCACCGGGATATGCCGATCGCGAAGGCCACGCCGATTGGCACCGCTATGAACATGGTGAGGAACGACAGGCGCAGGCTCTGGATCAGCGCGGCGTGCAGTTCCGGGCTTACGAACAGCGCCCCGGTTGGGTCGGATTTAGGATGTCCCCACCACCACTGGGTGGAGAAGCCCTGCCACACGGAGTTCGATCGTCCCGCGTTGAACGAAATCCCGATCGCGATGAGCACCGGCAGCAGCGACCACGCGAGATACATCCAGGTGACTGAGGCGAGGAGGTACGGCCGGCGCCAGGGGTTGCGCCACCATCCCAGAGGCGTTCTGGTGCTCCCGGAAGGGGCGCGGGGGGCGGGCCCCTCCTTCCGGCGATCGACTGGGGGCCGCTCACTGACCGTCTCGCTCATCGGTTCCTCTGCGCCTTCGCGGTTTCGCGCATGTAGTACAGCATCGGGATCATCAGGAACACGACCAGGAAGAGGACCAGGATGGCCGCCTCCGGGCCCTGCCCGGTCGCCTCCATGGCGTTGTCGAGCAGATTCCCGAACATCGTGGTCTTCGGGGAGCCCGAGAGCAGATTGTTCGTGTAGTAGTCGCCGAACATGGGCAGGGTGACGATCACCAGGCTGGCCAGTATCGCCGGCTTCGACAGCGGCAGGGTCACCCGTACGAACGTCCGGAAAGGGCTCGCTCCAAGATCACGCCCCGCCTCGAGCTGGCTCTGGTCGATCCGGTCGAGGAACCCGTAGAGCGGCAAGACCATGTAAGGGACATAGCCGTACACGAGGCCCAGCACGACGGTGAACGGTACCCCGGCCAGCCAGTTGATCGGATGCGGCGTGATGTGCAGGAATGTCAGCACGCTGTTCACGTAGCCGCTGGGCTGCAGGAGCTCGACCCAGGACAGCATCCTCATCAGGTAGCTGATGAAGAAGGGCGCGATCAGGAGCGCCAGGAAGAGCCCCTTTCGCTTTCCGCCGAACCTGGCCACGTAATACGCGACCGCGTAGGCGATCACGAGGCAGATGGCGGTCGCCAGGACGACGTAGACGATCGTCCGCAGCTCCACGGCCCGGAATTCGCCGATGGCGAAGTGCCACTCCTCCCGCAGATACCTACTGGTCCACCACCATGGCTCGTAGACGGGCAGCGGACTCTGGAAAACCGGATCGACCGTGCCGAACGCGATCGAAACAACCACGTAGAACGGCAGCACGAAGAGCGCCAGCATCCAGAGCGTGCCGGGCAACGCGAACCCCGGCCAGTACCACCGCGGATACCAGGCCCCCGAGGCCTCATCGCGCGACCGCCTGCGTAGCAGGCCCCTCACCCGGCGGCGAGGCTGAGGGGCCGGCGGGTCAGGCACTGTTGAACGCTTGCCACGCGTTGTGCCAGAGCTGATCTACCTGGGGGGTGAGCTCCTCCTGGAAGTACCCGGTGTGGAAGTCGCTCTCGTGCACGACCGCGTCGGACAACCACGGGAACACGTATGGCTCTCCGTAGTAGCTGCTGGTCGTGGTGAGCGTCGCGGGATCTGCCTTTCGCTGCGGCGGCTGGTACCCATTCCAGGTGAAGTTCAGCATCGCGTTCTTGTACGTCATCATCCAGTCGAGGAAATGGTGCGCCAGCACCGGGTTCTGCGCATTGGCGGGAATAGTGATCGTGTCGTTGAAGACGGCGCCCTTGCGGTTCGACGGGAACCAGTAGCCGAGTGTCTGCCACGTCTTCATGTTCTGTACAGGCGTGTACTGCCAGGCGGCCACTATGTCTCCCGACCAGGACTGATGGATGTCGTAGGTGCCCTTCGGGATGCCGACGTAGACGCCGTTGATGCTGGTGCGCACGTTGACCGCGTTGATGAGTGATTCCAGCGTCTTCTGCGCTTCATTGATGTACTTCGGGGTCCCCGTGTTCAGGTCGGTGATGCCGTTCTTCAGCAAAGCCATCGAGATCGCTTCGCGGTAATCGTCGTAGATGCCGACCTTGCCCTTGAACTTGGTGTCCCAGAAGATGTCATAGGGGTTCGGCATGCCGCGGATCTGGGCATCGGGGATGAGGTCGCGCCGGTACCCGATCCCTGTCGTGTACGTGGTGTACGGCACCGTGTAGTGCCATCCCTGGTCGTAGAACGGGTTCTGGTAGGTTTCCCAGGCGTCGGAGGCCAGGTGCGGAATGTAGCTGTGGTTGAGCGGCTGGAGCAGCTTGCCGGTGATGAGCTTGCCGAGGATGTCCGGGGTCACCCCCATGAAGATGTCGAACTGCAACTGCCCCGTCCGCATCTTCGCGAGCCCCTCGTCCATGTTGTTGAACGTGGTGATCTGGTAGTTGCAGTTGTAGGCCTTGCAGAACTGCCGCACCACCTTCGTCCAGATATAGTCGGCCCAGTTGTAGATCTGGAGGGTCGCCCCCTTCTCTGGCGCGAGGCCCGACTTGATGGGTTCACGCAAGAGTTTCCACGTGACGGGCGCATCCTGCCGGGCGAGCGGATACGGCGACCCCGCCGGCCAGTAGCTGCCTACTCCGGGGCCGTGTGCGTGCGTGCCGGAACTGACGGTGCCCGGCTTTGCGCACGCATCAAGGAACGCCGCTGCCCCGGGCAGTGCGAGGGACGCCGCGGCGGATCGCTTCAGGACCTCCCTCCTGGTCATGCCAGCGCCCCAAGCCGGTCGCTCCTTCGGATGTCTCGCCATCACCGCTCACACCCTTTCACCAACGTCTCGACCGCTCGAGACCTCACATCTTGACTGGCAAGTCAATGGAATTCTCGTGTCACCCCCGGTGTCCGCAACCCCATGACCTGGAGCCCGACGATCGCAGCGCGACCGCGCGGGTGTGGCCCGCGCCATGTTCTCTTGTGCGGTTGCCTGGCCTACGCCGCGTCCTGACTGAATGTTCCGTCAAATACATTTACTCCTACACGGAAACGTCCGCAAGGCCGGGAAGGTTACAGATCGGCTCACGGGCTCACGGCGGCGGCAAACACGGTGAAGTTCCTGATGAAGCGGTCGATATCTGATTCGTCGTGCTGTACCGAGATGAGCCACTGCTCGATCTTTCCCCAGGGCGGGAGGAAGACGCCGCCGTTGTGCTGGAACAGCCAGTGGGCGTGGCTGTACCGGTCGTCGATGGACAGGAAGCCGCGGTAGTCCCGGACCGGCTGGGCGGAGAACACCACGCACCCCTTGGCGCCCGCGGTCACCACATGGGCGGCCAGCCCGCAGGCGGCGATCTCGCGCTCGATGCCCGACGCGGCCCGCCGGGCGAGCGCGTCGATCCGCCGGTAGGCCAGGGGGGTGGCGACCTCGGTGAGCATGGCCCGGGCTGCGGCGAGCGCGAGCGGGTTCCCATTGAACGTCCCGACCATCTCGTAGTCGCCCGCCGCCACGTGCCCCATGACCTCGGCCGTGCCGCCGATGGCGGCGACCGCGACCCCGCCGCCGATCGCCTTGGCCAGGCAGGTGATGTCGGGCACCACGCCGGTCAGCCCGGTGGCACCGGCAGGGCCCGCCGTCAGGCCGGTCTTGACCTCGTCGAACGTGAGCAGGGCACCGCGGCTGTGGAGCAGGTCCTTCAGCGCCGCCAGGTATCCGGGCTCGGGGTGGATGATCCCGGCGTTCATCATGATCGGCTCGATGATCATGCCGGCGATCTCGTCCGGGTGCTCGTCAAGCAGCCTGGCGACGCTGTCCAGGTCGTTGAAGCTGGCGACCAGGGTGAGCCTGATGAACGGGCCGGGGATGCCGGTGCTCGCCGGGGCCTGGGCCGGCTTGCCCTCCGGGCCGGCCTCGTCGGCCTCGGGGGCCACGGAGACCTGCACCGAGTCGTGGTGGCCGTGGTAACCGCCCTCGATTTTTATGATCAGGTCACGCCCTGTAATCGCCCGCATCAGGTGGACGGCGTCCATGGTGGCCTCGGTGCCCGAGTTGGCGAACCGCCACAGCGGCTGGCCGAACCGGGCGGCCAGCTCGCCGGCGACCACCACCGCGTCCGCCGTGGGCTGGGCGAAGTGCGTGCCCCGGGCGACCTGGCGCGTCACCGCCTCGACGATCGCGGGGTGCGCGTGCCCGGCCAGCCCCACGCCGTAGCCGCCGTGCAGGTCCACGTACTCGTTGCCGTCGACGTCATAGATCTTGGAGCCGCGGCCGTGGCTGAGCCAGACCGGCTGCGGTGCGGTGATCTGCCAGCTGGAGGTCACCCCGCCGGCCAGGGATCCGGTTGCCAGGGCGGCCATGCGCCGCGATTCGGGCTGGCGTTCGGCGAATATTCTCTCTTGTTCGGCGATGATCTCCGCGAGGTCGGCTGGCAGTCGCACGGTGCTGTCCTGCATGGCGGACACGGTGTCCCCTCCTGTTTGACTGAACATTCAGTCTAAAAGGAGGCCCGCCGCGCTGACAAGGCCCGCGGGACCGCCCGTCCGCACGTCATCCCGCCCGCCGGCCGTCATGATCATCAGCCTGCGGCGGCGGAGCCGGCGCACGGCCGCGGGGCAGCAGGGGCTGGTGTTAGCCGGCGGGCGGGTTGGTGAAGGTGATCCGGCCGGCCGGGGTCGTCCAGGTCATCACGTCGAAGCGGTACAGGCCCTGGCGCACCCCGGGGTCGCCGTTCAGCAGCTCGCGGACCTTGTCCACCGAGCCCTGCTGGTACAGGCCCATACCGCAGATGCGCTCGTCCTCGGCCGGGCTGTCCCGCACCGGGCCCGCAGCGAGCTGCTGGCCGCTGGCGACCAGGCCGAGGGTGTACTCCAGGTGCTCGCGGAAGATGCGCTCGGTGGTCTCCTCGTCGAACTCCCTGGACCGGCGGGTCCGCCGCAACAGCGCCAGCTCGTAGCTCTCCAGGGCGAGCGGCGCCGGGTCCGCGCTCATGCCCGGCCGCCTTCGGTGTCCGCGAGGCCGAGCACGTCACCCAGGCGGCCCAGGATGAGCGCCCAGCCGGCGGCGTAGGAGCCGCCGGTGTAGCCGCCGGGCAGCGCGCAGTCCTCGCCGAGCTGCGCGTCGGTGAGCGCCTCCCAGCCGCGGTGCTCCACCGCCACCCGGGTCAGCCGCGGGCCCAGCGCGGCGAAGGTCAGCTCGACCTCGGTCGGCGCGGGCGTCATCCTCCAGGTCATCACGAACCGCTCCGGCGGCTCCCAGGCGAGCAGCTCGCCCCAGGTGACCTCGGTGCCGTCGGCCCAGGTCTCGTAGACCCTGCCGCCCGCGCGGCACTCCACGGTGACGTCGCGGACCTGGTCCTTCCCGGCCGAGAACGGCTGCACCGGCCACCAGGCGCCGATCGTCCGCACGAACGTCTCGAACGTGCGCCGCCGCGGCGCGCGCACCACCACCGACTGCCGCACCGGAGGCCGGCGCAGCGGCGTGACGACGGCCCGGCGGCCGGGCTCATCCAGCGCGGGAGGCATGGTCCTCATCATCGGTGATTCCTTCCTCTGCTTCCACCAGCCGCCTGGCCGCATCCAGTGAGGACGCCCACATGTCGTCGAGGAACCGGCGCAGCCCGGCCAGCCCCTCGGGCCGGGCCCGGTACAGCCGCCGGGTGCCGTCCCGGCGCTCGGTGAGCAGGCCGGCCTGGCGCAGCACGGTGAGGTGCTGGCTGACCGCGGTCCTGGTCACGTCGAACGCCGCGGCGATCTGCCCGGCGGCCAGCTCGTCGCTGGCGACCAGGCGCAGGATGGCCCGGCGCCGCGGTTCGGCGAGGGCCTTGAGCGCCTCGTCCGTGGCCCGCTCGGCGCCGGCCGCATCGTCGCTGGCCATGGCTCAGGCCCAGAGCCCGACCTTGTTCCCGTCCGGGTCGGTGAAGATGGCGGTCCGGCCGGCGTCGCCGGGCAGGTCGTGCGGCGCGACCACCAGCGTGCCGCCGAGCTTCCCGGCCTGCTCCAGGCACGCGTCCAGGTCCGCCACGCGCACGTAGATCTTGACGCCGGCCTCGCCCGGCTCGTCCGCCGCGCCGATGCCGCCGCCGATGGCGCCCTCGCCGGCCTGGGTGTCCACGAGGGCATAGCCGCCGAACGCCGGGTTCGCGTCCGCGGCCCAGCCGAACAGCTCGGTGTAGAACGCCCTGGCCCGGGCGGCATCCGGGCTGATGATCTCGAAGAACGCGACGGGCTTGCCCATGGTCATCTCCTCATCTGTCAAGGACGACTAACGTTAGCTATTTCGAACGTTAGTGTCAACTAACAGAGAGGCGCCGGGCGGCCAGCCGCCAGCCGAGCAGGAACAGCCCGAGGAACAGCAGCGAGACGATCACGAACGCCGGCGCGGTGCCCTGCCCGGACAGCACCCGCAGTAGCTGGCCGATGGCCACGGTGGCGAGCCACACCCCGGCGCCGGTGGGGGACAGGGCGAACGGCCGCCGCCACGCCCGGGTCGCCACCTCGCCGGCCGCCAGCCCGGCCAGGAACGGCCACGCGGTGGCGGCGACGCCCGCCAGGGTGCCGCCCGCGTGGTGGTTCGCCCGGCCGATCACCACGAAAACAAGGACGCCGCACACATCGGCGAGAACTCCAAGGGCGGCACGCATGCGCTCAGGGTAGGCGCCGGCGCCGCCGCGCGAGGCCCGCGCCACTGCACGCCACAACGACGGCGAGAGGAACGATTGTCCCGCCAGGCCCGGGTTCCGCCACGTGGGCCACGATCCACAGCGATCCGAGGAACACCAGGTAGGCCCCGATGATGAAGGCCCCGGTGGCGCGGCTCATGCCGCTGTCGCGGTAGGCGAACGCCAGGGCGACGAGGGTCAGCACCAGGTACCAGGCGGCGATCAGGCCGGACTGGCCCGAGGGCGGCCCGAGCCCGGTGATGGTGGCGGGCAGCAGCAGCCCGGCGGTGACGTTCAGCGCGTTGCTGTTCAGCGTGGTGCTCAGCATGGCGGCGCCGCGGCCCCGGGCCGCGAGGTACACCGCGGCGACCGAGTTCGGCAGGCTGGTGACCGCCGCCAGCACCACCCCGCCGGTGATGATCTCCGGGACGCCGAACCGGGTGCCGAGCGTAATGGCGGCCCGTTCCATGACCACGCTGGCGGCGACCACGACCGCCAGCGCCGCGGCGGCCATGACCACGTCCCGGCCCCGGCCCCGCGGCGGGTGGATGACCTCTTCTAGCTCGGCCTCCTCCTCGGCCACGGCGCCGGCCAGCCAGGCCTCCCAGCGCCGGGCCAGCGGGATCCGGGCCAGCCGGGCCCGGCCGGCCCCGAGCACGATCAGGTAGGGCACCAGGGCGGCGAGGACGGCGACCAGCCCCGCCCCGGCCGGGATCAGGCCGAGCACCGTCACCAGGCAGACCACGGCCACCCAGGCCCCGACCACCCCGCCGAGCAGGACCACCTTCCGGTGCAGCGCGATGCGCCCGGCCACCACGGCACCGAGGCCGAGCAGCGCGGCCAGGTTGAACACGTTGGAGCCGATGATGACCCCCGCGCCCACCTTGTTCTGGTGCTGGGCCAGCGCGGTCACCGCGGCGGTGATCTCCGGCGCGTCCCCGGCCAGCGCGGCCAGCACGCCGAGCAGCCCCTCGGACAGGCCGAGCCGCTCGCCGATCCGTTCCAGCCGGGTCACCACCAGGTAGCTGGCACTCAGGCTGACGGCCGCGGCGGCCAGGAAGATGAGCAGCTCGGCAGCGGCTACCACGGGTTGCCGGACGGGCCGTAGATCTGGGCCTGCAGCCCGGCGGCGGTGACCGAGGTGCCGCAGACCGGCGCGGGCAGCCTGTCCTGCGCCGCCGCCCACAGCGACCACGCGTACAGCGAGGTGCGCCGCGCCGCCGGGCTGTCGCGGGCGGTGTGCGCGGGCACCCACACGCTGCCCTTGCGCACCCAGGTCGCGCCGAACGCGAGGTAGTGCGTCCGGTGGCCGTCGATCACGAACGTCTCCGGGTAGGGGCCCGGGGCGTCGTGGGTGCGGAACCAGTTCTGGAAGTCGACGGCGTTCGAGCTGGTGATGTGCACGCTCAGGCCCCGCAGCCAGGACTGGCTGCCCGGCCGGAGCCCGGCGGTACGGATGGCGCACTGGACCAGCAGGGCCGGCGCGTCCGCCAGCCGGAGCGCGACCGGGTTGGCCGGGTGCGCCGGATGCGGCCTGGTCTTCGGCGGCACCGCGAACCCGCAGCCGGCCAGCGCCAGCCCGGCCGCGGCCACCCCGGCCGCGGCCATCGCCACGGGTCCCGGCCCGTTCCCGGAGTGCCTGCCGCGCATCTCGCCCTCTCGTTCCGCCGCCTTCCGGCCGCGGATACCGCAGCGTAGCCTGAACCTGCGGGCGGCGAGACCGCGGTCACGGAAAGGGCCGGGCATGGCATCGCACGTTTTCTGGCGCCGCGCGCTCGAGGAGCCCGGCTATGTCGCGGCGGTCGGACCGGACGGGACGGCGCACACCGCCGGGGACCTGCTTGCCCGGGTCAATCAGCTCACTCACGGGCTGCGTGAGCTGGGCCTGCGGCCCGGCGACGGGCTGGCCGTGCTGGCGCCCAACGGCATCGCCGCGCTGGAGGTCTACCTCACCGCGCTCCAGTCCGGCTGGTACCTCACGCCGGTCAACTGGCATTTCACCGCCCCCGAGATCGCCTACATCCTGCGGGACTGCGAGGCGAAGGTGTTCATCGCGCACGAGCGGTTCGCCGGGGCCGCGGCCGCCGCGGCGGACGAGGCGGGCATCCCGGCCAGCGGGCGGATCTCGTTCGGGACCGTGCCCGGGTTCACCCCGGTGGAAAGCGTCCGCGCGGGCCGGTCGCCGGGCCGGCCGGAGGGCCGGGTGGCGGGCACCACGATGCACTACACCTCGGGCACCACCGGGCGGCCCAAGGGGGTACGGCGGGAGCTGTCCGGCCTCGATCCCGACGCCGCCGCCGAGCTCGCGACGCTGCTGCCGCAGCTCTTCGGGATCACGCCGGGCCCGCCGAACGTGCATTTGGTCACCTCGCCGCACTATCAAACGGCGGTATCCGTCTTCGGCGGCGCGTCCGTATTTATGGGTCATTGTCTTGTGTATATGGACGGGTGGGACGCGGAGCGCGCGCTGGCGCTGGTGGAGCGCTACCGGGTGACGAGCACGCACATGGTGCCCACCCACTTCAGCCGGCTGCTGGCCCTGCCGGAGGAGACCAGGCGGCGGTACGACCTGTCCTCGATGCGCTGGATCCTGCACGCGGCGGCGCCCTGCCCGGTCGGGGTGAAGCGGGCGATGCTGGAGTGGTGGGGCCCCCGGATCTATGAGTACTACGCGGCGACCGAGGGCGGGGGCACGCTGGCCACGCCGGAGGACTGGCTGGCCAAGCCGGGCACGGTGGGCAAGCCGTGGCCGATCAGCGAGATCATGATCACTGGCGAGGACGGGGAGAACTGCCCGCCGGGGGTGCCGGGCACCGTGTACCTGCGGTCGGACCTGACCGACTTCGTGTACAAGGGCGACCCGGCCAAGACCCAGGCCGCCCGGCGGAACGGGTATTTCACCGTGGGCGACATCGGCTACCTGGACGAGGACGGGTACCTGTTCCTCTGCGACCGCAAGGCCGACATGATCATCTCCGGCGGGGCGAACATCTACCCGGCGGAGATCGAGGGCGAGATCATCATGCATCCCCAGGTCGCCGACGTGGCGGTGTTCGGCGTCCCCGATGACGACTGGGGGGAGTCGGTCGCCGCGGTGGTGCAGCCCGAGGACGGCGTGGCCCCCGGCCCGGAGCTGGCCGGCAGCATCCTCGCCTCGCTGGACGGGCGGCTGGCCCGGATGAAGTGGCCCAAGCGGATCGACTTCATCGAGCAGATGCCCAGGGACCCGAGCGGCAAGCTGCTCAAGCGCCGTCTCCGCGACCCCCACTGGGAGGGCCGTGGCGCGGCGATCTGACCGGAGGCGCCGGCCTGGTTCCGTGGCCGGCCGGCTCGACGGCAGGCCGGGGGGCGTCAGCCCTGACCCGGGTAGGTGAGCACGGTCGACAGGATCTGCGACGGCGGCCTGTGCCGGCGGGCGACGGCGCTGCCCCAGCTCACCGCGAGCTGCCAGGTGCCGTTCGCGAGGTCCTGCGGCGGCAGCGCGGCGATGCCGAAGATGCCACCGGGCCAGACGTGGCGCCGCCCGCACCGGGCGGCCGCCCGGACCGGCCGGGACAGCCGGCCGGAGCGGCCGGAGTAAAGGGAAAAGGTCCGCACCCGCAGCCGGTAGCCGCAGGCCGGGCTGTCGGACAGCCAGGCGACGTAGGCGGTGCCGCGGAAACCGCCGGCCACCTCGACGATGTGCGGGTCGTTGTCCCGGTCCGCCGTCACCCGGACCGGCGGTGACCAGGTCCCGCCGCCGTTGGTGGAGAAGGACAGCCAGCCCACGTCGCGCCCCTTGCGCTGGGAGTCCCAGGTCACGTACAGGTTGCCGCCGGTGTCCCGGGCGATCGAGCCGTCGATCCACCACTCGCGCGGCGCCATGGATGCCCACCTGGGCCCGACACGGACCGGGGCCCACCAGGTGGTCCCCCCGTCGGACGAGGAGGTGTAGAAGTTGTGCGCCGCCCCCAGGGTGAGCGTCGCGGCGTTGGTGACGGAAAAGTCCTGGTACTCCATGTCGATCGTGCCGTCCGGCTCCACGAGCATCGGTGCGCTGTCCGCGCCGCTGGCCGGGTAGCCGGGGCTGATCACGGCCATCGGGCCCCAGCGCAGCCCGAAATCGTTGGATTTCTGCAGGACGATGTTGAGGTCGCCGGCCTTGAAACCGCAGCCGCCGCCGTGCCTGGTGCAGATGTAGCTGACCTCGGTGGCGCTGGGGCCGTAGTCCCAGGTGAGGTAGACGGCCCCGTCCGTGCCTGCGGCGATGAACGGGCGGCCGCCGAAATTGCCCAGTTGCACTGGGATCAGCCGGGCCACCTGCGGGAAACTGCGGCCGTGGTCGAACGAGGCGACCACCACGGGGAACTGGTGGTGCGCGGTCTGCTTCATGAACACCGCGTAGACGGTGCCGTTCGGGGCCACCGCGACGGCGGGGTCGAACGCGCCCGACGACGCGGGGAGCCTGACGGGCCTGCGGAACCGCGCCCCGCCGCTGGCGGACCGGGCGAAACCGATGCCGTGGCAGCCCTCCCAGACCACGTAGACGTGGTGGCCGGTGCTGTCCGCGGCCTCCGGCGGCGAGGTGCTCTGGCCCCGGCAGGGCCTGCTGATCCTGGTGGCCGGCAGCAGCGCCGGCCGGGCGGCCGTGGCGCCGCGCTGCTGGGCCAGGCGCGGCGCCCGGTTTCCCGCCTGCGCGGGCCCGGCCGCCATGGCGGGCGTCAGGGCCAGGGCCAGCGCGCCGAGCAGCGCTGCCCTCGCGGTGAACCGGTATCGCATGCGGCCTCCCAGCCTTGCCGAACCATGCCAAGCGTTGCCGAGGTCCAGGCCTCGCCGGGCCCGGCGGTGGGGGGCACCTTTAGGGTACGGCGGACCAGCTTAGATAACCAAGAGTAGTTAGCTGATTTCACTACGTTGTAACACTGGCAGGGCCCGTGGCCGGTTGGCGGGCGAGCGGTTGCCGGGCCGGGGCTGCCGGGCCGGGGGTGCCGGGTGGCTCAGCGCCGGGGCGCTTCCCCGGAGGCGTGCAGGAACGCCTCGGTGAGCCAGCCGCGTACCTGGTCGTCCACATCTGCGGCGTCGCGCAGCGGGAGCAGGTGCACCACCCGGGGCCCGCTCGGGCCGATCACCTTGCTGAACCGCCGGTCGGGCACTGGCCTGGGCAGGTACAGGCCCAGCAGCACATCCCCTGACCGTGGCCGGACCTCGGCCAGCTTGCGGTCCCGCTTGAGAAAGACGCCGACCCCTACGGCGTCCTCGTGCACCGGGCCCAGGGTGCGCAGGTGGGCCAGGATCGCGTCGTACACGGCACGCAGCGCCGGCGGGCGGCCGGCGAAGGTGTCGTCCACGGTGCAGCCCGGGAGGCAGGTGTGTGCTTGGTTGGCGTTGCCGAACTCCCGGTCGCAGCGCGGGCAGGTCCACCGGGTCACGGTGCCGCCGTCCCGGTACCCGCGTGCTCCGTGCCCGCCGGGCTGCCCGTTGTCCGGCCGGCCGCCCCCTGGCCGTCGCCGGTCTTGCCCGGCGCCGCCCGGCTCTTGCCGGCCTGGCTGTCGCCGCCGGCCTGGCTGTCGCCTGCCCGGCCGTCGGCCGCCTTGCCTTCCGCCGCTTCGGCCAGGGCGCCGAGCAGCCGCTCGGCGGCAGGCGCGCCGGGTGGCTCGCCGTAGGTCAGGGCCAGCACCTGGCGGCGGGCGCCGGGCAGCGGTTCGGTGCGGACCCCGGGGTGGCGGGCGGCCCGCAGCGCCAGGTCGGGCAGCAGGGCGACGCCCAGCCCGGCCGCGGCGAGCGCCTGGGCGGCCAGGACGTCGTCGGTGGTGAACGCGATCTGCGGGGTGAACCCGGCCAGCTCGCACTGCCAGACCAGATGGGCGCGGCAGCGCTCGCACCCGGCGATCCAGCGGTGCTCGGCGTACCCGGCCAGCCGGTTCCCGGCCGTGCGCGGCGGGGACGGCGCCCCGGCCTGGGTGACCAGGTGGACCGGCTCATCGAGCAGTGGCCTGGCCCGGACTCCCTCCTCCGCGTCCCAGGGGCTGACCACCTTGCCCTGCTGCAGGTAGGAGAACACCAGCGCCAGGTCCACCCGCCCGGCCCGGAGCATCCGCACCGCACCCTGGGGCTCGGTCTCGGTCAGCAGCAACTCGATGCCTGGGTCCTCGGCGCGCAGCCGGGCGGCCGCCGCGGGCACCACGGTCGCCAGCGCCGACGGGAAGCTCGCCGCGCGGATCCGTTCCTCCCGCTGGCCGACGTGCGCGGCCAGTTCCTGCTCGGCCGCGTCCAGCCTGCCGAGTATCTCTTCCGCCCGCCCGGCCAGCAGGCGCCCGGCGTCGGTGAGCCGGACGCCGCGCCCGGATCGCTCGACCAGCCGGGTCCCGGTCTCCGCCTCCAGCCTGGCCAGGTGATGGCTCACCGACGGCTGGGCGTAGTTGAGCGCCCGGGCGGCCGCGGTCACCGAACCATGCCGGGCCACCGCGGCAAGCACTCGCAGCCTGGTCACGTCCAGCATGCAGCAATCATAGGCTGCTTTGATCTATTTGGTCACTAGCTGCGATCGCACCTATCTGCCCTGGTGAGGCCCCTGGGGCCGGGAGGCGGGCCGGTTCGCGAGCAGCGGGTCGGCGGGGTGGCGCACCGGCTCCCCGGCCTCGCGCCGCCGCCGCCAGGCGATCCCGGACAGCGCCTCGAGGACCACGCGCCCGGCCAGGTAGGCGGTGATCTCGGCATGGTCGAACGGCGGCGACACCTCGACCACGTCCATGCCGGCCAGTGGCATCTCCATCGCGATCCGGCGCACCGCGTCGAGCAGTTGCCGCGCGGTCAGGCCGCCCGGTTCCGGGGTGCCGGTGCCCGGGGCCATCCCCGGGTCCACCACGTCGATATCCACGGACAGGAACACCGCGTCGCAGTCGTCGGTGGCGATGGCGAACGCCTCGGACAGGCACGCGTCCAGGCCCCGCGTTACCACCTCGGTCATCTCGAAGCTGCGCATCGCCTTCGCGGCCATCCAGTCCAGCGTCTCCGGCTCCGGCCAGTAGCCGCGCAGCCCGATCTGCAGGAACCGGTCACCGCGCACCGCGCCGGACTCGATCAGGCGGCGCATCGGCGTCCCGTGCCCGTACAGCGAGCCGAACTGGGTGTTGGCGGTGTCGGCGTGGGCGTCGAAGTGGATCAGCGACACCCGGCCCCAGCCCGCGTGCCGCGCCGTCCCCGTCGCGTCCGGCAGGGTGATCGTGTGGTCGCCGCCGAGGATCACCGGGAAGGCGCCCGCGTCGCAGGCCGCCAGGACCGCGTGCTCCAGCCGGGCCAGCGACGCCTCGGTCTCGCCCGACGGCATCTCCACATCGCCGGCGTCCGCCACGCGCAGTTCGGCCAGCGGGTCGACGCCGAGGGCCAGGTGCGGGCGGGCGCCGTCGTGCGGCAGGTAGTCGGTGCAGCGGATCGCCTGCGGGCCGAACCTGGCGCCCGGCCGGTGCGACGTGCCGCCGTCGAACGGGGCACCGATGATCAGGACCTCGGCTCCCGCCCAGGAGCCCGGGTCCGCCAGGTCGGCCCGGGGGACGCCGAGGAACGTGACGTCCGGGCCGTACATCCCGCCGAGCCGTGTCATCGTCCCTCCCAAGATCACCGTTGAGGCCAGTATGCCCCGTCCGGCCCCGGGCGAGGGCTGGTGCCTTACCCCCGGTGGCCCCGCGGCGCTAGTGCGCCATTGCCCGGTACACCCAGGCGCCATCGGCGGCGCAGGCGAAGCGGAAGCCGGTCTTCGCCAGGTAGGCAAGCACGTCAGGGGACCGCTGCCAGACGATCACCCAGCCGACGTCCATCCGGCGCGCCTCGGCGCGCGCGGCCGCGAGCAGCGCCGTATAACTGTGGTAGCCGGTGACCGACTCGACCAGGCCGCGGGGCTGTCCCTGGGCGCTGAGCAGGCCGGCGTAGAACGGGTTCCGCCGGACCGCCATCAGCGTCGGCTCCGGCAGCCTGGACAGGTAGCCCACCGCGCGCGGGTGCCCGTCGGCGGTCGCCAGCACCTGGGCCTCGGGGTCGAACGCGCCCAGCGGCAGGAACACCGCCCCGGCGGCCAGGTTGAGCTGGTACCAGGCGTGCCAGGCCATGATCGAGGACAGCCCGAAGAACGCGCCGGTGATGACCGCCCGGTCTGCGTGCGCAGCCACAGCCGCGCCGCCCGGTACATGGCGTAGCACATCAGCCCGGGCATCAGGATCGACAGCAGGTTGTCGGAGGCGCTGGGCCCGAACAGCACCGTCACCGGCATCATCGCCGCGCCCTCGAGGGGCATCAGGGCGTGGTAGCCGAGCTGGACCCCGGCAGGCGCGACGATCGCGCGGGTGAACCACGGGTTGCTGAGGTGCTCCACCGCGCGGGCCATCCACCAGAAGTCCCACACGTAGACGCCCGCGTCCCTGGTGGCCTGCAGCTTGCCGTCGGCCAGGTAGGTCGCCCGTGGCCAGGTCACCGCGATGCCCACGGTCAGGTAGCAGGCCAGCAGCCACAGGTGCCGGCCGAGCGGGCCGGTGGCCAGCGCGCGGCCGGGTGACCGCAGCCACCGCCGCCAGCCCGGCGGGCCGGCCGGGGCGCCGGGCCCGGGCGGCGCCTGACGGGGGGCCGGGGGTTTCGCCGTGATTGTGGCGGTCGTCGGGGGTGCGTCGCGGAGGCTGACGCCGCCGCCCGGCACATCGTCGGCCGGTTCGCCCGCCTCTTGCCGACCTTCTGCCGTTACGCCGGGCGCGTCGCCCCCGGGCCCCTCGCCACCCGTACCTTGCACCGCTCACCGCTCCCACAGGTGATGGGGCACGCACGACGCGCACGCATCGCCTCTCCAGAGCGGACCCGTTCCCGCGACAGCACGGCCCAGCCTCAGCACCGATTCGAGCCTGCCACGGGGAGTTACATGATCTGATCATGAAAGTGGAATTATCCAGCATAGTTACGTCAATGCCTCGGCAATATTCACCGACAGTAACCGTGCTAGCTTGCCCAGATGGGCCGTGATGAGGTGCGCGACGGGGTGTCATTGACCAACCTCGACCAGCCGCTTTTCGACGGCGCGGGGGCCGACAAGCGGGACCTCGTCGACTACCTGGACGCGGTCCATCAACTGCTCATCGGCGAGCTGCGCGACCGGCCGTTGTCGGTGATCCGGGTGCTTCGCGGCCAGGCTCCCTTCATGCAGAAAAACGTGCCGAAATACACGCCCGAATGGGTGCCGACGGTTTCGGTGTGGGCGGAGGCGTCCAAGCGCGAGGTGTCCTATGCCTTGTGCAACGACCGCCGCACGCTGCTGTGGTTCGCCAATCAGCGCGCCGTGGAGTACCACCCGACGCTGGCCCTGGCCGGGCACATGGACCATCCGACGTACCTGATCCTCGACATCGACCCGCCGGAAGGCGGCGCGTTCGGCGTGGTGGTCCGCGCGGCGCACCTGGTCCGCGAGGCCCTCACCGGGGCCGGCCTGGCCGGCGCGGTCAAGACCAGCGGGGCCAAGGGCGTGCACGTGTTCGTGCCGGTGGCCGCGCAGGCCACCAGCGAGGAGGTGGCCGCGGCGACGCGCGCGATCGCGGCCCGCGCCGAGCGGCTGGACCCGGAGCTGGCCACCACGGCCTTTATCAAGGAGAACCGCGAGGGCAAGGTGTTCCTCGACTCGACCAGGGCGGGCGGCGCGACCGTCGCGGCCGCCTACAGCCCGCGGGCGCGGCCGGGCGTGCCGGTGTCGTTCCCGGTGGCCTGGGACGACCTGGACCGGGTGACGCCCGCCGACTTCACCGTGCGCACCGCGCCCGCGCTGCTCGCGGGCAGCGCGCCGTGGGCCGGGCAGTTGCCCGCCCCGCAGTCGCTCAGCACCGAGCTGATCGAGGAGGGGCGGGCCATCCCGATAGCCCGGGTCCAGGCCATGCATGAGGGCAAGCGCCGCGCCCGCGCCCGCCGCACCGAGGACGGCGCCTGACCCGGCCCCATGCCCGGGGCGTTACACAGAGGCGATCCGGCAAGCGGAGAGACGCGACCAGGCATATCTGAAGGAGACGGGCCAGTGACCGCTTATGCCGCATACCTGACCGCAGAGCGGGGCGCGCAGGGGCACCTTCCCCCTTGTGCCCCTGCGCGTGCTTGATGAGCGGTTATGGCGTTGCGGCCTGGTCAGACCTTGATGTGGAGGGTGGCCGAGATCGGGTCGGGCGTGGCGTCGGCGTGATTACCGGTCGCGTCCGACACGATGGTGTTCGAGTATGTCACCGCATCCAGGAACAGGATCTGCCCGGAGGGGCAGCCGAAGGTCCCCGGGCCGAGCGGGCCCAGGCTCAGGCTGCCAGTGGTCTGGCCGTGGCTCACGGGGAACGGGGTCGGGGGGGTTGCCAGGGCAGTCGGCCCGAAATGCTTGGGGACGCCTTGGGGTTTGTTGCCGGCCTTGTTGTAGCACTGGTAGGTGGCGCTGGCCTCGGCCGAGAGCGTGATCGCGATGCTGGAGGCGCCGGTGCCCAGTCCAGCGTCCTTGAACGAGGTGACGAGCGCCCCGGTGCTGTCGATGCTGTTGGTGGCGAAGATGAAGTGCGGGCTGTCGGCGAGGGCCGACGTGGCGGTCATCACCACGGTGGCTGCCGCCGAGATGAGTATGAAGGCGATGCGTCGCATCGTTGCTCCCCCTTCTTAGGTTCTCGATCAGGTCGAGAAGTTGCTGATCATCACCTCCTCAAGCGATACCGCGCCGGGCGCGCGGGAGAAGCGTTGCGATGACCGGCCCGCAAGGGGGAAGAGGCTCAGGCCATCGTCGGCAGTGCTCAGATCGATCCGCTCGTGTAACCCCTCCTGTGGCGGGCCATTTTCGGCCTCGCGCGTTCCGGCTCCTGGCCGTACCTGTCCACCGCTAGCACGCCCGGTCCAGGGCAAACAAGTGGTAACCGGGGAGTAACCCATTCTTCATGCCTATTACCGGGCATCACCTGATGTTCCAGGTGAAAACGTCGTGCGGAGCGTGCCAGCCCCCTCACTCGGCGTCCTCCTGAGGCGGCGGTGCGGTGTGCCTGAGCACGGCCCCGGACAGCACGCCTATCGGGGCCCGGTGAACGGCCAGATCGTCGGGCGGGGGAGCTTGGCCGGCACCTTGAAGTGCGGCGGCGCGCTCAGGTCGAGGAAGTCGGTCAGCGGGTTCGCGGCCGCGTCCCGCCTGGTCAGCGCCGGCAGGTTCCACTTGTGCTCGATGGTCGCCAGGATCGAGGTGTGGTCGTAGACCACCGAGGACACGTGGCCCGGCTTGGCGAACGGCGAGCCGATCAGGCACGGCACGCGGAATCCGTACCGGTCGTAACCGCCGGGCTCGTCCGGGGGCACGTGGATGTCCGGCGGGATGCCGTCGGGGGGAATCGCGGCCGGCGGCGGCACGTGGTCGTAGAAGCCGCCGCCCTCGTCCCAGATGATCACGAACATCATGCGCTGCCACTGCGGCCCGGCCGAGGCCGCGTCGAACAGGCTGGCGGTGAACGCCTCCCCGATCTGGTCGTCCTCGAACTCCCCCTCGGAGGCGAGCAGGGCCTCGGTGGTGAGCAGGGTCACCGGCGGCAGCCTGCCCTCGCGGCAGTCGTCGTAGAAGTCGCCGATGTCGTGCAGGTGGTCGTGATACTTCAGCAGGTTGCGCGGCCACAGCCCGATCTCGGGGACCTCGACGAAGTAGTTGGCCCAGCCGATGTGGTGCGCGTCGAGCAGGTCCCAGATCAGCCCGGTGGCCGGGGGCTTCGCGAACGGGTTGGGGATGGACGTGGACACCAGGCCCGCCGCGGTGGCCGCCTGGAGGAACCGGCGGTTGGGGAAGGTCTGCGCCAGCACCGAGGAGAAGAACCGGTCCCCGATGCCGTAGGCGCGGGCGAAGCCGTAATACCAGGGCAGGTCCGTCCCGTCGAGGTAGCCCATCGGGTCGGTGCTGTTGGTCGTGGTGACGAACCCGTTCATCTTCCCGCCATTCCACTGGCGGTGTGAGTCGTTCCAGGTCTGGTTCACGTGAAAGGACGGGTTGAACGGCAGGCTCATGTGGTGCACCCGGACCTCGTTCCCGTGCCCGTCCGGGTTGCTGTTCAGCGGCGTGCCGCCCGGGCCGAGGGTGAAGCCGTCCCCGCGGTCCAGCATGCCGAAGTAGTTGTCGTAGGAATGGTTCTCCTTCGTCAAGATCACGATGTGATCGATGCCGGGCAGGCTGTCGGTGCCGCTCGGCCGGTCGGGGAACGGAAGTGACCCTGGTTCGCGCATGCGCCCACCGTAGCTGTATGGCGCGATATCGGCTGGTTAGACACATTGATGACAGAACTAGCCCGGACGGCGTTGTGCCCGGCGCCGCTGAGCTTGCCGCCAGCGGCGCCGGGCACCCTCCCGTCCGAGGCCCGGCCGGGGCGGCCCGGGGGAGTCCCGGGACCGCCCGCCGGGAGCTACCCGGTGGTCCGGGCCAGGCCCAGGTCCCCGGCCAGGGGCTCGTCCTCGGGCGGTGAGCTCTTCGGCAGCACCCGGGCCAGCGGGCCTGGCAGCCACCAGTTCGCCTTGCCAAGCAGTTCCATGACCGCGGGCACCAGCACCATCCGGACCAGGGTGGCGTCGATGAGCACGGCCACCGCGAGGCCCAGTCCGATCTGCTTCACCGAGACGTCCGCCCCGGCCACGAAGGACAGGAACACCACCACCATGATCGCCGCGGCCGCGGTGATCACCCGGGCGGTGCGGGCCAGGCCGTGCGCCACCGCGGCGGCGTTGTCGCCGGTGGCGTCGTAGGACTCACGGATCCGCGACAGCAGGAACACCTCGTAGTCCATGGACAGGCCGAACAGGATCACGAACAGGAACATCGGCACCCAGGTGGTCACCGGCACGTTCTCACCGAACCCGAACGCCTGGCGCAGCCAGCCGTCCTGGCTGATGCCGACCAGCACGCCGTACGCCGCGCAGATCGACAGCAGGTTCATCACCGCGGCCTTCACCGCGATCGTGACCGACCGGAACATCACGGTGAGCAGCACCATGGAGACCAGGACCACCACCGCGATCAGCCACGGCAGCCGCTGGCCGACCAGGTTGGCGAAGGCCACGCCGCCCGCGTTCGGCCCGGTGAGGTAGGCGCGCACCCCGGTGCCGGCCGTCGCGCCCGGAATCACGTCGCTGCGCAGGTGGTTGACCAGCGCGTTGGTGGCGGTGTCCTGCTCACCGGTGGCCGGGTAGGCGATCATCATGGCCGCCTTGCCGTCCGCGCTGCGGATCACCGGGGTGAGGCCGGCCACGCCCGGGGTGTGCCGGATGGCCGCGGCCAGCCGGGCGGTGCTCGCGCCCGGCGCGGGGAGCGCGGCCGCGACGATCACCGGGGCGTCGAAGCCGGGGCCGAAGCCGCGCACCATGGTGGCGTAGCTCGCGTGGCCCATGGTGCCCCTGGCCTGGGAGGACTCGTCGGGGAAGTTCAGCTTCATGCCGAGCGCGGGCGCGGCGAGCGCCAGGATGATGCCGGTCGAGATGACGGTCGCGAGCACTGGCCGGCGCTGGATGACCCCAGCCCACCGCTGCGCTGCTGGAATTTTTGCCGAACGATTTTCCGTGGCCCGCCGGTTCCGCCGACGGCCGAGCAGCCTCGATCGCTTCGCCAGGCGGGTGCCGGAGAACCCGAGCAGCGCGGGCAGCAGGGTCAGCGAGCCGAGCAGGACCATGGCCACCGTGGCGGCCGCCGCGACCGCGACGCCGTTCAGCAGCGGCTGGCGCAGCACCAGCAGGCCCATCATGCCGATCACGACCGTGGCTCCGGCGATCAGCACGGTCCGTCCGGCGGTGCGCATCGCGGTGACCGCCGCGTCCTCGGGAGCGCGCCCGGCGAGCAGGCCCTCGCGGAACCTGGTCACGATGAACAGGGCGTAGTCCACGCCGACGCCGAGGCCGATCATGGCGGCGATGATGGGGGAGAAGGACGGGGCCGGGACGATGTGCCCGATCAGCGCGATCAGCGACAGGCCGCCGGCGATGCCGAGCAGCGCGGTGACGACCGGCAGCCCCATGGCGAGGAACGAGCCGAACGCGATCAGCAGCACCACCGCGGCGGCGAGGACGCCGATGCCGTCGCTGGGCCCGCCGTACGGCGTCTCGGCCAGGTCCACCACGTCGCCGCCGAGGCTGAACGTCATCCCGTGCCCGGACGCCGCGGTGGCGTCGGCCATCAGCGCCTTCGCCTCGGCGGTGCTGATCTTGGTGGACACGACGTCGAACTGCACGGTCGCGAACGCGATGTGGCCTCCCGCGGAGATGTGGCCGGGCGTCCGGTACGGGTCGGTGACCGAGGTGACGTGCGCGGCCCGCTCGAACGGCACCAGCGCCGTCTCGATCCTGGCCCGGGCGGCCGGGTCGGACAGCGGGGCCCGGGAGTCGATGGCCAGGGTGAGGCTGTCGCCGGAGGCGTGCGGGAAGTGCTTGTTCAGCAGCGACTGCCCCGGGTCGCTGCCGCTGAAGTTGTCCTGCGCCGGGGCGCCGAACCTGGTCCACAGGGTGATGAGGCAGGCCACGCCGGCCAGCCAGACGAAGAGGGTGACCCAGCGGTGCCGGTAGCACGCGCGGCCGAGCAGGCCGATCGGCCCCGGACCGGGGTCCTGGGTGCGGGTGCCCGCCGGGCGGGCGCCGGATGAGTACGACATGGGGGTTCTCCCACGAGCCGGAGGAGTTGTTGTCGCTCTCGATGCTCGCGAGACGGGGGGCCAGGGTCGTCATACGGCGGGAGGCACTTGGCCGGGCGGTTACTCGGCGGGAGTACTCCGCCCGTACTACCGGGGGAGTACCCCCGCGCAACGCCGGTGGCCCGGGCCGTCGGCCCGGGCCACCGGTGCCCGTGGCTGCGGCCCGGGCATGGATCGGTCAGCTGGTGTTGACCGCCGTGTCGTCAACGACGAACGAGGTCTGCAGTGAGACGTCCTCGGTGCCGGTGAACTTCAGCGCGACGGTCTGGCCGGCGAAGCTGCCCAGCGAGAAGCTGTGCTGCTGGTAGCCGCTGGCGTGGTTGAGGTTGGAGAACGTGGCGATCGTGGTGCCGTTCGCCGTGATGGTCAGCTTGTCGAAGGCGGTCGTTGTGGTGGTCTCCGACGTGTCGATGTGCAGCCAGAAGCTGACCGTGGTGCCGGTGCAGGCCGCCGGGATCGTCACGGACTGGGAGATCGAGTCGGTGTGCGTGGTGCCGTAGCCGTCAAGCCAGGCATCCCACGTGCCGGTGTGCGCGGGCTCGGCCGGTCCGTTCTGGCCGATCACGGCCGGGGTGGAACTCCACACGGTGTTGCCGGACTCGAAGCCCGGGTTGCCGAGCAACTGCGCGGCCGAGCAGCCGCCCGTGGTGCCAATTGTCCAGGTGAAGCTGGCCGAGCCGGAGGCATTGGTGGTGTCGGTCGCGGTGACCGTGGGGTTATAGGTGTTCGCGGTGGTCGGGGTGCCGGAGATCAGCCCGGAGGAGCTGTTGATGGACAGGCCCGCCGGCAGGCCGGTGGCGCTCCAGGTGAACGTCTGGCCGGATTGGGAGTCGGTGGCGTGCATTTGCAGGCTGGTCGCGGTGCCGACGGTTCCTGTCTGGTTGCCGGGGTTGGTCACGGTGACCGTGTTGCCGCCGCCCGAGCCGCAGGAGGTGAACTTGAAGCTGGCGATCGTGGTCGCCCAGTCCCCGCCGCTGGTGCCGTGCTCGTCGGTGTACCAGAAGGTGCAGTTGTCGGTGGGGTCGACGGTTATCGAGGAGTAGTCTCCCCACCGGCTGCCGCTGGTCTGTGACCCGGCCCCGGTGAGCGCGATGGTGCCCTCGCCTTGCGGCATAGTGCCCGCCGGGTCGGACGGCAGCCGGCCGGTGTAGCGGATCTGCGGTGAGATCGAACTGCTCGACGCGCTGTAGCCGGCCGCGATGTCACCGGAGCCGTCCTGGGTGATCGACGGCATCCAGCGGTAGGTGGAGTCCGGCGCGATGGTGCCCTGCTGCGCCAGGGAGAGTACGCCGGCGCTGGGGGTGAGCTGGTACCAGCGCACCCCGATCGAGGACCCGGACACCACGCTGTGCGCTACCACGAGGGATTCGGTGCCGTTGTTGTTGCGGTAGGACAGCCGGGCCATCAGCCGGTCGCCGAGCCCGTCCAGCCTGGTGGCCGTGCCGGACTGCGGCACGCAGTTGCGGTTGTTCACGCACGGCTCGGTGTAGGAGTTCACGGTCAGCGTGTGCTGCGCCGACAGGGAGCTGTTGGCCGGGTTGCTGAAGTCAACATGATAGGTCCAGGTCAGCAGGCTGCTCTGCGCCGAGGTGGACTGCGGGATCGCCGCCAGGTACTCGTTCGACCCGGCCGGTGGCGCGGTGGCGCCCTCCACGCTGGCCGGCAGCACGGTGTCGTTGTCGATGGACGTCGGGCCGATCACCTCGGTGCACTGCTGGCTGGCGGCCTGCCCGGCGAGCATCGCGGCCTTGTTGTAGGCGCACACGTAGCTGCCCGCGCCAGAGTTCCCGTTGAACAGGTCGAAGGTGGTGTAGTAGCCGTTCGACCACACCCCCATCTTCGGGTAGTCAGGGAACCCGTTGGTGCCGCTCTGCGCCGGGGTCTGGAACGCATACCGGTTCCAGGCGCCGGTGGCGTCGCTGGTCTGTGAGACCGCCACGCATTCCAGGTACGGCGTGGTCGAGACCGAGAACTGGCTGACCACCCAGCGGCCAGACAGCGCGTCGTAGAGGGCGACGCCGTCGCCATCGTTGTTGGTCTGGCAGCCGCCGCCGAACCCCGACCACAGCGTGTTCGTCGACTCCGGGCCCAGCAGCCTCGACCCGGTCTTGGAATACACCGCCAGACTGAGGTTGATCAGCTGCAAGTATTGGGTCGGGCCCGCCGCCCCCTGAGTGTCCGGCGGCTGGCACCCGCAGCTATCGCCGTTCCCGGCGAAATCCGCCGAGGTGGCCGGGATGTTGGGGGCGGCGAGGTGCCGCAGGCCGCTGGTGTCCGGGGAGTTCACCACGCGCCCCGCGCTCGTCTTCACCCGGGCGTGCCGGACCGGGTGGACTCGCCCCCGGTCATGCAGCGGCCGGATCGACCGCAGCGGCGGTGATACGTCGTGATGGACCGCGAAGCTCGACACCACGGGGTGGGGCGACACCGGGGCCGCGGTGGCCTGCACTGCTCCGGCCACGGCCGCCTGCATTCCGGCGGTCAGGGCCACGGCTGTGAACGCGGCGACGCTGCCGCGGGTGGCCCATCGGCGAATGGGGGTTCGGGATCTCATATTGCTCCTCCTACGGGGCAAAAGAGGTCGGCGTTGCCTGGTAAGGCACGCGGGGATGCGGCACGCTGGGGGTGCGGTGCCTGCGCGCAACATAACTAGCCAGTAATAAGGCGTCAATATGTGTTACCGAGCGTAAACAAATAGGTGAGGATATAAGCGGATTAAACGGACATCGACTGGTGATGCGGCTCCGTTCCGTGCGGACGGAAATGGCGTTAGGTGGTTTGTCCAGGACAGATGATCCCGGGGAACCGTCACCGTCGGTGTCGCGTCTAAGGGCTGGACGGGTGAAGTGCGAGACCGAAAGGAGTCAGCGATGCGCAGCGTCCCGGCTCTCGCGGCCGTGGTCATCGGCGCGGTGGCGCTGGCCTCCGGCTGCGGGCAGCAGCACCAGGGGACCCCAGCGGGCCCGCCGCTGGCCGGTTCGTCCGCGTCGGCGCCGTCCCCGGCACCTGCCCCGCAACTAGGCATCCCCAGCGCCGCCACATGCCATGGCGCCTCGGCCTCGAAGGCAACACTGGTCACGGTCACCTACGCCGACAACGGCGGGATGGTGTGCGTGCGGCCCGGCACGGCCGTCCAGGTGTTCCTCAAGGGCATAACGCCGCACAAGTGGTCCGCCATCCGCGCCAGCGGCGCGGCGCTGCAACCGCACGCCAACGGGCACATGACGCTGGCGCTCGGGGTGACCGGCGGGTCGTTCCTGGCCGTCCGCCGGGGCACCGCCGTCATCACCTCAACCATGATGGCCTGCGGGCCCACAGCGACCCCGGGGAACGCCGCTGCCCAGTCGGGCGGCCTGGAGTGCGGCGCGATCGTCGGCTTCCGCACCACCATCAAGGTCACCTGACCCCGGCCGGGGCTGAGCGGCCGGTGGTGCCGCGCCCGGTTTGGTTGTCACACGCGGCCGGCTAATCGGTTCCGTGACAGGCTAGGCCGGGCAGGGACGGGCGGCCGCGGCGCGGGCTTCCCGGGCCGGGGTCACGCCCCGGTTCGCTGCCAGGTGACCGTTAGCGGCTCGCGCCGGCTGAACCGGCCGAGATGGCTGGTGATCAGGTTCTCGATGAGTTCCAGGGTTTCGGTGTCCGCGGCCTCGGCGCGCAGCATCAGCGCGCCGCTGTCCGCCCGCATGGCACATCGCCCGCCGGGAAACGTGACCGTCCCGTTGGTCTGCGACCATTCCACCCGCACCTGCTCGGCCAGGCCCGGCCGACGATGATCGCCCTGGTGGCCGCCGGGCCGGTGCCGCATCGGCCGCCCCTTGCCGGTGCCGAGGTGCCGGCCCTTGTTCCCGAGGTGCTGGCAGAGCTGGGTGAGGTAGCGGGCGGGGCGGTCGGTCTCGATGCGGGCTTCGGCGATCAGCATCGGGTGTCCCCTCCGGGGTCATGGCCGGGGCGGGGCACCGCGGCGGCCCGCGAGGCGGTGTGGCCGTGCCCGGCATAGCCGTGGCCGGCGTGGTCGTGATCGGCTTGATCGTGATCGGCGTGGTCATGCTCTCCGGGCTCCGGGCCCGGGTGCGCGTACTGGCCGTGCCCGCCGGGGCCGCCGCCCATCATCTTCAGCATGGGCCCGCCGCCGGAGGAGAAGAAGCGCACCAGCAACGCGGCGGCCAGCAGCAGGAAGACGATGTTGAGCACCGTGGTGTAGTTCCACTGGATGCCGGTGTCGGTGACCTTCGCGGTCCGCTCGGCCGGGATGAGCCCGAGCCCGCCGAACAGGAACTCCACGATGTACCCGCCCGCGACCATGGTCGCATAGAAGATGCCGAGCAGGGCGAACATCATCCGGGTGCCGTAGTACTTCCGGTAGATGACCAGGATCGGGAGGATGATCAGGTCGGCGAAGATGAACGAGATCACGCCGCCGAAGCTGATCCCGCCGTTCCACAGCACCGCGGCCAGCGGCACGTTGCCGATCGAGCAGACGAAGCTGAGCAGCGAGATGACCGGGCCGATGAGCGGCCCCCAGAGCTTGGCGGCCAGCGGGTGCCCGGTGAGGAACAGGTGCTGCCAGAAGGAGTCCGGCACCCAGGCGGCAATCGCCCCGGCGATCAGCAGGCCCGCCGCGATGTCCCGGATGACGGCCGCCCACTCCATCACGAAGATGTGGCTGACCGAGGTGTACCCGTCCCGGCTGGCCAGCCGGCGCCAGAAGCCGCCACCGGACTTGATGCTCATGTCCATGGCCGCGTGACCCTCCATGGACCCGGCCACGCCCTTGTCGGCCTGCCGGCGCGCCGCGTCGATCAGCCGCTTGCGGACGAAGAGCCGGAACGCCACGGCCATCAGCACGATCATGATCGGCCCGCCGACGAACTCGGCCAGGGTGAACTGCCAGGAGAGCAGCAGCGCCAGGATGATGCCCAGCTCGATCACCAGGTTGGTGCTGGCGATCTCGAAGGCCATCGCGGCGGTGAAGCTGGCGCCCCGGCGGAACAGGGCGCGGGCCAGCGCCACCGCCGCGTAGGAACACGAGGAGGAGGCCGCGCCCAGGCCGGTGGCCACGGCCAACGCCTTGGGTTTGTCGTCGCCGAGCAGCCGGGCGACGGTCTCCCGCCGGACCAGCGCCTGCACCACCGCCGACAGGGTGAAGCCGAGGATCAGCGACCAGGTGATCTGCCAGGTCATCGACCCGGCCAGCCCCAGGGCGTGGCCCAGCCCGTCGAGCACGCGCATCACCGGTCACCTTCCGGCGCCGCGATCGTCAGCAACTGCCGCAGGCAGTGCTCCAGTAGCTGATGCGGGAAGCCGTCGGACAGCCGGTAGAAGACCATGCGGCCGTCCTTGCGGAAGCTCACCAGCCCGGCCAGCCGCAGCATCTTCAGCGCGTAGGACACCTGGTCCTCGGTGACGTCGAGGGCCAGCGCCAGGTCACCCACGCACAGCTCCTCCCCGGCCACGAGCGCGAACAGGATCCGGGACCGCACCGGGTCGGCCAGCATGCCGAGCAGCCCGGCCAGCCGGCCGGCAACGCCCACCGACAGCAACCCGGCCCGGGCGGCGGCGACCCGCTCCGCGTTCACCGGATGATCATGGTCGAGTGGTGACATCTTTCCTCCGCGTATCCGTACATCCGTAGGATCGCACGGAAATACGGATGTGTCAAAACCTCTGGTGAGCGATCCGCAGGATCAGGCCGAGGGGGCGGCGAGGCCGTGGGCGTAGGCGAGCACCACGAGCTGCGCCCGGTCCCTGGCGGCGAGCTTGGTCATCGCCCGGCTCACATGGGTCTTGGCGGTGAGCGGGCTGACCACGAGCCGGGCCGCGATCTCGTCGTTCGACAGCCCCGCGGCGACCAGCGCCACCACCTCCCGCTCCCGGTCGGTGAGGGCCGCCAGGCCCGGGGGAGCGCCCGGCTCCGCCCGCGGCCGCGCGCCGGCCCCGCCGCTGGCGGCCGCGCCGCCGCGGGCGCCGCGCGGCAGGACCGGCCCGTTGCCGTGCCCCGGCCCGGTGCCCCGCGCGGTGAATGCGGCGATCAGGGACCGGGTCACGCTCGGCGCAAGCAGCGCGTCGCCGCGGGCCACCACCCGGACCGCCTGCAGGAGTTCTTCCGGTTCCACGTCCTTGACCAGGAACCCGCTCGCGCCGGCCCGCAGCGCGCCGAACACGTTCTCGTCGTCGTCGAACGTGGTCAGCACGACCACCTTGACCCTGCCGAGCCGGGAGTCCGCGGAGATCCGCTTGGTCGCGGTGAGCCCGTCCACCTCGGGCATCCGCAGGTCCATCAGCACCACGTCGGGGAGAAGCTCCCTGGCAAGCGCCACCGCGGCCCCGCCGTTGGCAGCCTCACCCACCACGCAGATGTCCTCGGACGCCTCGAGCAGCATCCGGAATCCGGCCCGGACCAGGGCCTGGTCGTCGGCGAGCAATACCCGGATCATTCCGCGGCTCCGGTGAGGGGGAGCTTTGCGCTGACCTCGAACCCGCCCTCGCCGCGCGGGCCCGCGGTCACCTCGCCGCCGACCGCGGCGGCCCGCTCCGCCATCCCGGTCAGCCCATGGCAGGTGTTAGCCCCGGCGCCGTCTCCGGTGGCCACGGCGGCGCCGGCCCCGTCGTCGATGACGGTGATGCCCAGGGCGGCCGGCTCGAAGGACAGCCGCACCGTCGCCCGCGCCGCCGGGCCGGCATGGCGCAGCACGTTGGTCAGTGACTCTTGCAGGATGCGATACGCCACCTCGTCGACGGCCGGGGGCAGCGGACGCTGCTCGCCTTCCACGGCGATCGTCACCGGGGCGCCGGCCGCGGTGACCGCGTCCCGCAGCGCGGGCAGCCGGTCCAGCCCGCCCGGTGCCGCCTGGCCGCCGCCGTTCCTGGTTCCCTGGCGCAACTCACCCAGCGTGGCGCGCATCTCCTGCAGCGCGTGCTTGCTTGTCTCCCGGATCGCGGTGAGCGCGCGACGGAGTTTCTCGTCCCCGTCCCCCAGCACGTGCAGCGCGGACCCCGCCTGGACCGTGATCGTGGCCATGCTGTGCGCCACGGTGTCGTGCACGTCCCTGGCGATCCGCAGCCGTTCCTCGGCCACCCTCCTGGCGGCCTCGGCCTCACGTTCCTCGTGCGCCGCCCGCAGCCGTTGCGCCGTCTCCGCCGCCAGTGCCCGCCTGGTCCGCACCGCGTCGCCCAGCATGATCGCCAGGGCCAGCACCACGGTGGCCGGCAGGAAGTTGCTGATCAGCGTGAGCAGGCCCCAGTGGTTGGAGATCTCCACCACCACCAGGCCGATCGCGATGTAGACGGACGGGATCACGATCGCCGCCAGCAGGAAGCCGGCCACCGCCGCGTCGTAGAGCGGCACCGACAGCAGCGGGGCGGGGGAGATGTCCCGCCGGTCGAAGGTGTAGTACGCGAGCAGCAGCACGGAGCAGGCGAGCAGCGGGAAGCGGGGGTAGCGGTTGCGCACCAGCACCGGGAGCACCAGGATCGCGCCGAGCAGGTAGGCCTCCGCGTCGAGCGGCGCGGCGCCCTTCCCGCCGCCGGTGACCACGCTGAGTTCGACCGCGACCAGGACCACGGCGGTCATCCCCACGTCGCCCAGCCGGATGCCGAGCGGGCCGCGGGGCCGGCCGAGCACGCTGCGCCAAGACTCCCGGTCCACGGCGTCACGTTACGCGACGGAGGCCGCACACGGAACCGCGCGGCTTGGCCGGCCGCGGGCGGGCCGAACTGACAGGATCGGGGACGTGGCCTTCGACGAACTGGACCGGCGGATCGTCGCGGCGCTCGTCGAGGACGGGCGCGCCACCTACGCCGACATAGGGGCGAGGGTAGGCCTGTCCGCGCCCGCCGTGAAACGCCGGGTGGACCGGCTGCGTGCCTCCGGGGCGATCACCGGGTTCGCCGCCCTCGTGGACCCCGGCATGCTCGGCTGGACCACCGAGGCGTACGTGGAGCTGTTCTGCCGGGGGCGGACCTCACCGTCGGACATCGCGGCGGCGGTCAGCAAATACCCGGAGGTGACCGGGGCGGCCACGATCACCGGCGAGGCCGATGCGCTGCTGCACATCCGCGCCGCGGACGTCCGGCACTTCGAGGAGGTGGTGGAGCACATCAGCGCGGAGCCGTTCGTGGTCCGGACCAAGAGCGTGATCGTGCTCTCGCGGTTGGTGAGCAGGGCCGGAATCGGCCCGGTCAGCACCCGGCCGCCGGGGGGCGGCTCGGCCGGAACCGGCTGACCGGGAAATGGCCGGGTGCAAGCCCGTCGTTCAGAGCAGGTTAGCCCCAATGCCGGGGAATTAGGGCTTGCAGATCATTAACACGCCGTCGTTATCTCTGGCGGGATGGCGATGCCGGTAGCGATCGCAAGTACATAGAGGTCGTTCAGGCTGGTGAGCCGTTGCGGGCCGGGCTGGATGGCGTATCCGGCCTGCCCCAGCAGCTGGCGGGTGTCACGGATGCGCTTGTTGATCGTCTCGGGCCGGACGCCGAAGAATGGACGTGAATGTAGGAAACTACGCGCCTGCCACGGCGGCAAACGCCATTGATTGTCGTAGGCCAACTGTAGGCTGTGGTGCCGTGCAGGTCCGTTACCGTTACCGCCTCTGCCCATCACCAGGCCAGCAGCAAGCCCTGGCAGGGGCGTTCGGGTGCGCGCGGGTGGTGTTCAACGACTGCCTGCGGCTGCGGGACGCCTGCCATGCGGCCGGGGAGAAGGTCAGCCACAGCGAGGTGCAGCGGCGGGTGATCACCCTGGCCAAGCTCACCCCGGAGCGGTCATGGCTCGCGGAAGCCCCGTCGGTGGCGCTGGTGCAGGCGTGCAACGACGCCCGGCGTGCCTACCGGAACTGGTTCGATTCCTTGTCCGGTCAGCGCAAGGGCCGCCGGATGGGACACCCGAGGTTCCGTCGCAAGCACGGCCGCCAGTCCATTCGGCTCACCCGCAACGGGTTCGCCTTGCACGGGTCACGGCTGTACGTGGCAAAGGTGGGTGACATCAAGGTCCGCTGGTCCCGTGAGCTTCCCTCCGAGCCGTCGTCGGTCACGGTGATCCGGGAAGCGGATGGCCGGTATTACGCCTCGTTCGTGGTGGAACGCGGCACCGCTCTGCTTCCGCCCTGTGACCGTGAGGTGGGCGTCGATGTAGGCCTGGACCGACTGGCGGTCACCTCGGACGGTGAGATCATCGCCAACCCGAGGTTCCTGCGGGCGAAGGAACGCCACTTGGCTAGGGCGCAGCGGGCCATGTCCCGCAAACGGAAGGGCTCCGCCAACCAGGCCAAGGCCCGGCACTGGATGGCGGTGCTGCACCGCAAGGTGCGGGAGGCCCGGCTCGATCACGCGCACAAGACGGCGCTGCGGCTGGTCCGCGACAACCAAGCGGTCTACGCCGAAGATCTGGCCGTGTCCGGGCTGGCCCGCACCCGCCTTGCCAAGTCCGTCCACGATGCCGGGTGGTCGCAACTGCTGCGCCTGCTGGCGGAAAAATCGGAGTACCACGGCCGGGAGTTCCACCGGATCGGCCGGTTCAAGCCCACCAGCCAGGTGTGCTCGGCTTGCGGGGTGAAGGACGGCCCCAAGCCGCTCAGCGTGCGCACTTGGGCGTGCGCGGCGTGCGGTGCCGTGCACGACCGGGACGTGAACGCCGCGATCAACATCTTGGCCGCCGGGCGGGCGGACAAGTCAAACGCCTGTGGAGGCGGCGTAAGACCACCGCTTGCGGTGGCGGCTGCCGGTGAAGCAGGAACCCACCGGAGCGCGGTGTGAGCCGCGCAGGAGGAATCCCCGCCCTTCAGGACTCCGTTGGTGAATGCGTATTTGGGGATTTTCGTCATGGGTCACGCTGCAAGGTCGAGGCGTGCGAGGTGAGAGACGCGGGTTGTGCCGAGCGGGGTGCCGTTCAGCCAGGCGTCGGCGCGGATGAGGTTGATGGCGGTGGCGGACAGGACGCTGGCGAGATGGGTTTTGGGCTGGCCGCGGTAGGGAGTGCGGCGCAGCCGGGTGCGGCGGACGGCCTGGGAGATGGTGCCCTCGATGCCGGCGCGGATGTCGTAGCGGGCTTTCCACTGCGGGGTCTGCTGCTCGGCGCGCTGCCGGGCGAGGAGTTCTTGCTGGTCGCGGGGCAGCAGGGTCAGGCTGCGTCCCCACTTGCCGTGTGCCGCGTTGGTGCACCGGGACCGCAGCGGGCACGGGCGGCAGTCGGCGAGCGCGAAGTGGACCCGGGCTATCGGGGTGCCGCTGGGTTTGCGCTGGTCGGACCAGCTGATGCTGACGGCTCCCTGGGGGCAGGTGACCTTCTGTGCGTCCCAGTCGATCCGGAAGGCGGACTGGGCTAGGGCCGGTTCCTGCCCGGCGCTGCTGCGCCGGGTCTGGTGGGTGTCGGCGCCGACGGGCCCGAGCAGGGTGATGCCGTGGTCGGTGCGGGCGGTGAGGATGTGGCCGGCGCTGACGTAGCCGGCGTCTGTGACGTGCTCGTCCGGCGCCAGCCGCCGGTTGCCCAGGTGCTGGTGGATGGTCTGGGTCATCTCGGCGTCATCTGTGGTCGCGTCGGTGGTCTCCACGTTCGTGATCACATGGGGTATGCCCGGCTCGCAGGTCTCGGTCAGGTGGACCTTGTAACCCATCCAGCCGGATCCGCGCTTGACCCCGTAGCGGGCGTCGAGGTCATAAGGGGAGGCCAGCCGCTCTGCGCCCGGCGGGAGGTCGTTGCCCTCCCGCCAGCGCACCCCCGTCCCGTCCCGGTGGTACTGCTCGTCCCAGGCGCGGCGCAGGGTCTCAACCGCCGGGATCTGCCGCAGCCATGCCGGGGCCTGCGGCGCGCCAATGGCGTCCAGCAGCGTGAAGCCGTCCTGGCCGACCTGCTCGGCCCACCACGTCCGGGCATCTTCTCCCTTGGGGAACCGGTAGCTGTCGATCCTGGCGCCGTAGCGGTCCGCCCACGACGAGTCGATCAGCGGGGCCAGCCAGCCGGGGGCGGCTGCGGCCAGGGCTTCCAGCGCCGCCCGCAGCGTCTCGCCGACGAATTCCATCCGGTTCAGCGTGCGCACCGCGGCCAGCACGTGAGTGGAGTCGGTCCGCTGCCGTCCGCCGGCGCGCAGCAGCCCAGCCCCGGACAACCGCGCCAGCACCGCATCCAGCACCCGCTCTTCCAGCCCATGGCCGATCAGCCGGGACCGGAAGTCCCCCAGCACCGTGAAGTCAAAGCCGGGATCATCCAGCTCCAGGCCGAGCAGGAACTTCCAGTCCAGCCTGGCCCGCACCTGGTCGGCGGCCTGCCGGTCAGACAGCCCCTCCGCGTATTGCAGCACGGACACCAGCGCCAGCGCGCCCGGCGAGACCGCCGGCCGGCCCTGCCGGGGGAAGGCCGCAGCGAAGTCCTCGTCCGCGAACAGCGGCCCGAGTGCTTCCCGGATCCGGACGGCCAAGGACCCCCTGGGGAACGCTGCCCGCACCACCCGAGCCGTCAGCTCCGGCACCCCATCATCCAATCGCGGTTCCAACGACATCTCGCCCCTCCTTCCGCCGACGACCAGGCCACTCAGGAACATCAACGATGAAGATCTGCCCGGAAGATGAATTTCCCAACGGAGTCCTTCAGCTTCAGGGCGGGGAGGACGTCAATTTGCCCGATTGCCCCCTCCTGACCTGCGAGCTTCCGCTAAGTTCGAGGCATGCGCGAACATGACGAGGCTGACGGCTCAGGCAGCACGGCACAGTTCCGCGCCTTCGTGGATCGGTCGGGGGGGCCGGAGGCGACTCAGGCCTGGAGCATGCGGGCGCCGCGCAGCCGGGTCGCCACGCTGGCGGCGGTCGTGATCGGCGTGGCTCTGGTGCTCGCCATCATCGCCGCCTTGGTGATCCACTAGCTCTCCGGGCGCGCCCGGCGCCCGTCTTCCGTGCCCGGCGGTGCCGCCGGGGGCGCGTCGTCCGGCCCTCGACCGGCACGGAAGCCTGCGGGCGGCCGTGCGTCTCCACCAACCGCTCAGGTGGCCGCGCCCGGAGGTAACCGCCGGGGCGCGGTTCCTCCGGGCGCGGGGCCTTATCCCTGGAGCGGGTACTTCTGATCGAGGGCGATATTGAGTGTAAGGACATCCACCCGCGGCTCGCCCAGGAACCCCAGAGTCCGGCCCTGGGTGTACTGCGTGACCAGCGCCCGGATCGCGGCAGGGCTCACGTGCCGGGCCGCGGCGACGCGGTTCACCTGCTGGACCCGGGCACCACGCACGGCATCCAGATGACAATGCAGTCCTACCTGGGAAAATGCCGATTTCAGCCGGTCCATGCGGCACCCATGCGCCAGCAACGGGAATCCCTAACAAAACCCATGCAGCAGGAAGTGCTCGACGTGGGAGTGTGATACTGGAGGAGGTCCTCAAACCGGGAGTGACGGTGACCACGAGCAGAGCGGACTATATGCCGGTTCCGCCAGAGCGCGGCGCCGAGTCGGTCGATCAGCAGGCTCGGCGCAAGGGCGTGCGCGCGATCGAGTCTGCCGACGACCTTGCGCAGGACGGCGTGTTCGACACCGACGCGGAACTCGACGAATTCCTGGCCCACGTCTCGGCGATGCGCCGTAGTGACCCCGCGTGACCTTCATGGACCGGATAGTTCTCGACACCGACGTTTCGTCCCTCAGCCTCAAGCGCCGGCTTCCGCCGCAGGTCCTGGGACGGCTGATGGGCAAGCAGCCATGCGTCACCTTCGTCACCATCGGTGAGCTGACTCAGTGGGCGGAGTTACGCCAGTGGGGCCGCCGGAACCGCGATGCGTTAGCGAGCTGGCTGGACGGTGTGATCGTCCTCCCCTACAGCGATGACGTTGCCAGGACGTGGGGCCGGATCTCAGCCGCCGCGATCCGGAGGGGTCGAGCCAGACCGGCGAATGACACCTGGGTCGCCGCCTGTGCGCTGGCCTACGGCCTGCCGCTCGCAACCTTGAACGTCAAGGACTTCGAGGATTTCGGCGACTACGAGGGTCTCGGCCTGTTACTTCGATAGCAGCACGAAGGTCCTGAAGGGCTCGTGCCGGCTGCGCCCAGTACTGCCGGCGATGGTGTCTTTGGTGACCAGGCCAGGGCCGGGCGCTCAGCCGAGGCGGACGCCCACCTCGTGGGCGCGGGCGAGCAGGTCGGCGGGGTCGGCGTAGACCCGGTAGGCGCCGGCCCGCTCCAGCTCCTCCCGGCCGTAGCCGCCGGACAGCAGGCCGATTCCCATGGCCCCGGCGCGGCGGGCGGCCAGCAGGTCCCAGACGCTGTCCCCGACGACGAACGCGTTCCGCGGCTCGATGCCGAGCAGCGCCGCCGCGGCCAGGAACAGGTCCGGATCCGGCTTGGCGTGCGCCACCATGTCCCTGGTCACCAGCGGTGCGTCCGGCGGCAGGCCGAGCATGCCCAGCGCGCGCACCGCCGTGACGTGGTAGCTGCTCGTGGCGATGGCCCAGGGGATCTTTTGCTCGGTCAGCGTGGCCAGCAGTTCCGCCGCCCCGGGCAGCGGCCGGACCGAGTCCGCCTGGGCCAGGTACTCCTCGCTGTGCCAGATCTGCAGCATGGCGATGTCGTCGCCGGACAGCGTCCGCCCGGTCTCGCGCAGCAGCGCGGACACGAATAGGCCGCCGCTCATCCCGATCCGGCGGTGGATCCGCCACACCGACAGGTCGATGGACAGCCGGGCCAGCGCCGTGCGCCAGGCGATCACGTGCTGGTACACGCTGTCGATCAGGGTGCCGTCCAGGTCGAAAAGGAACGCGGGCGGGGGCGGCGGCGGGTAATCGGGCGGAGTGGCCACGGCTCCAGTCTGGCAGCCCCACAGGTCAGGCGCCGCTGACCGCCACGACTCCGTGCATGGTGCCGACCAGGACCAGCGGGCCGGACAGCGACGGCGAGGCGAAGTGCGGCAGCGCCGAGCCCAGCCCGATCTTGTGCCGCACCTGGCCGCTACCGGGGTTCAGCTCGTACAGCACCCCGGCGTTCCAGTCCGGGACCCAGACCGCGCCGCCGCCGAGCACCGGCGAGCCCTGCGCCCCGCCGGGGCCGCGCCAGAGCACCTTGAGCGTGTTGCCCGCGGTGTCCACGGCCGCCATCCCGCCGGAGATGCACGGCACGTAGACGACGGTGCCCCGGGTCGCCATCCCGCCGAACGCGGTGCACACCGGCGCCTTGGTCACCTGCGAGCCCACGCCGGTGAGGTGGTGGACGTCCAGCAGGTACCCGGTGCCGCTCTTGCCGTCGGCCAGCATGGTCCCGTTGGCCAGCAGGCCGGGGGCGGTGGAGCCGAGGTCGGCGTCGCCGGCGTTGTCCGCGGCCCAGGTGGTCGGGGCGAAGATGCCGGTGCGCCGCAGCCCGGGGGTGAGCGCGGTGACCGAGTCGCTGCCGTCGAACGGCGGCGCGGTGGCCGCCCCGTTGCCCGCGCTGACGTAGATGGTGCCGTCCGGCCCGGCCACCGGGCCGCCGGCCGCCCACATGCCGGCTTCCCGCGCCGTCGGCACCTTGTAGGAGACGATCGGCCCCTGCCCCGAGGCCGGGACGCCGGTGATCGACCCCTGGTACGGGCCGCAGTCGCCGTCAAGCCCGCCGAATGCCACGTAGACCCGGCCCCGGTCCAGTCCCAGCGCCGCGCGCTGCTGGTCATAGGCCGGGTGCCCGTCCGGGGTGGGAACATCCCGCTTGAACACCAGCTTCCCGCCGGGCACCGTGATGGCGGCCATGACGTGACGGAACCCGGTGACCTCCGCGACCGCGTAGACCAGGCGGGTCGCCGGGTCGTAGACCGTCGTCCCGGTGATGCCGAGCGGGTCGATGTCCCCGCAGGGCAGCGCGGACAGCGGCACCGGGGTGCCCAGGCCGACGTGCCAGCGGACCTTGCCGGTGGCCCGGTCCAGCCCGTACACCGTGTCACCCTCGGTCGCCGCGATCACCAGGCCGCCGATCACCAGGGGCTGGCCGTAGACCGCCCCGTCGAGGTGGCGGCGCCAGGCGATGGACAGCGTCCCCGCGGCCGGGCCGCCGGGCGCGACGCCGGTGCGGGCCGCGTCCCGGTGGTAAGCAGGCCAGTCGGTGGCGCTCAGCGGCGCCGGGCTGTCGGTGGGCACCGGAACCGGGCTGGTCGCCGCGGCCGCGGCAGGCCCGTCCGGCGTGGTCGCGGTGCTGCAGCCGGCCGCGAGGGCCAGCGCGAGCAGCACGGGCGGAGCGAGCACGGCGGCACGACGTGAGCGCATGGGCCCAGTCTGCTCCCTTCCGCCGCCCCGGGCACATCGCATGCGCCGCCGCCGGGCCGCCGGGCTGGATTCGGGGCCCCGGCGACGCGGAGAAGTTGCCGGGCACGGGGAAGCTGAATGCCGGTGCTGGGGACAATATGGGGCATAAAATCGGTTCTCGCAGGTCAGCAGTTTCCGCATACGCTGAATTCTGAAACCTAGGGACTCTGCGGGAAGGCGAGGTGACTGTGCGGATCGGCACCTTTGTCGCGCTCGGCGACAGCTTCACCGAAGGGCTGGACGACCCACGCGCCGACCAGGCCGGCTACCTCGGCTGGGCGGACCGGTTCGCGCGACTGATCGCGGAACGGCAGCCCGGGCTGCGGTACGCCAACCTCGCCGTGCGCGGCAAGCTGCTCGGCCAGGTGGCCGACCAGCAGGTGCCGCGGGCCATCGCGATGGCCCCGGACCTGGTCAGCCTGGCGGCCGGCGGCAACGACCTGCTCAGGTTCCGGTCCGATCCCGACGCGCTGGCGCAGACGTTCGATGACATGGTCCGTACCCTGCTGATGGCCGGTTCCCAGGTGATCATCTTCACCGGTTTCGACCCGCGGTTCCCGGTGCTGCGGCTGATCCGCGGCAAGGTGGCGGCCTACAACATGCACCTGCGCGCGATCGCCGACCGGCACGGCTGCCACGTCGTGGACCTGTGGGCGATGGCCGTGCTCAAGGATCCGCGGGCCTGGAGCGCGGACCGGCTGCACCTCACCCCGGACGCGCACCGCCGGGTGGCGCTGCGCACCTGCGAGGTACTCGGCGTGGCGGTCGCCGAGGACTGGCGCGAGCCCTGGCCCGCGGCCGACGGCCTGGCCGGCGGGATGGCCGGCGCAGCGGCCGCGCCCGGGCGGGCCGCGTGGCTGGCGGCCCGGCGGATGGACCTGCGCTGGGCCAGGGAGCACGCGGCGCCGTGGGTGGCCCGCCGGGTGCGCGGGGTCTCCTCCGGCGACGGCGTCGACCCCAAGCGCCCGGAACTGCTCCCGTTGTAACCGGCCCGGCCCCGCGCCCGGCCCGGTTTGGCACGCCGGCCTGGCCCGCGCCCCCGGCCTCGCGGCCGGCCCGGCCTTGCCCGCCGGGTTAGCCGTCGCGCTCGATCGGGCAGCTCATGCACCGCGGGCCGCCCCGGCCGCGGCCGAGTTCGCCGCCCGCGACCGTGAGCACCTCGATGCCGTTCTCCGCCAGGTAGGCGTTGGTGGTCACGTTCCGCTCGTAGGCGACCACGAGGCCCGGCTCCACCGCCAGCACGTTGCAGCCGTCGTCCCACTGCTCCCGCTGCGCCGAACGGACGTCCTGGACGGCGGCGAGCACCTTGATGCTCTGCAGGCCCAGCGCGGCGGCCAGCGCGGTGTGCATGTCCTCCGGCGGGTGGTCGGTGACCTTCAGCTCGCGCACGCTCGCGCCCGGCTCGATCGTGTAGGACCGGAGCATGCCCATCCCGGCGTACTTGATGAACACGCCGTGGTCCGCCATGGTCAGCATCGTGTCCAGGTGCATGAACGCACGCTGCTTGGGCATGTCGATGGCCACCAGCGAGGTCGCGGCGCCCGCGGCGAACAGCCGGTGCGCCAGCATCTCCAGCGCCTGCGGCGTGGTCCGCTCGCTCATCCCGGCGAGCACCGCGCCGTTCCCGAGCACCAGCACGTCCCCGCCCTCGATGGTGGCCGGGGCGGCGTCGGCACCGTGGTACCAGACGTCGAAGCCCTCGGCGGCGAACATCGGGTGCCAGCGGTAGATGGCCTCGGCGAACATGGACTCCCTGACCCGGGCCTGGCGGCGCATCGCGTTGATGGACACCCCGCCGTAGATCCAGCAGGACGTGTCGCGCTGGTAGAGCAGGTTCGGCAGCGGTGCGAGCACGAACCCGTCCGCTTCCAGCGAGTGGAACGCGATGCTCTTCGGTTCCGGGGCCAGCTCGGAGATCTCCCGCTTGGTGATCCCGCCCACCAGGTAGCCCGCCAGGCTGCGGGAGTCCAGCCCGTCCACGGCGCCGCGCAACTGGTCGCAGGCCAGCGGCCCGTGCCAGCGGGAGTCGAAGACCCCGTCCAGGATGTAGTCCCTCGCCGCGGCGATGTCCAGCGTCTGGGCGAGCAGGTCGCTGTAGTAGTGCACGACGACGCCCCGGGACCGCAGCACGCCCGCGAACGCGTCGTGTTCCTGCTGTGCCCGGCTCACCCACAGCACGTCGTCGAAGAGCAGGTCCGCCGCGTTGTCCGGGGTGAGCCGCTTGAGTTCCAGGTCGGGCCGGTGCAGGATCACCTGCCGCAGCCGGCCGACTTCGGAATCCACTCTGAACATGGGCATCTGCTTCCTCTGCTGGCAGCCCTCCCGCCGCCGGGACTGCTGAGCACTCTATGCTGCCGCCGTGGACCTGGATCTTTCTAGCGACAGTGCCGAGCTGACCGCATCGCTTGTCGACATGGAGTCGGTGAGCGGCGCGGAAGCCGGCGTGGCCGCCGCGATCGAGCGCGCGCTGCACGGCCTGCCGCACCTGTCGGTGCACCGGGACGGCAACGCGCTGGTCGCCCGGACCGCCCTGGGCCGCCCGGAACGGGTGATCCTGGCCGGGCACATCGACACGGTGCCCGTGGCCGGCAACCTTCCCTCCCGCCGGGAGGGCGGCCTGCTCTACGGCTGCGGAAGCTGCGACATGAAGTCCGGCGTGGCGGTCGCGCTGCGGCTGGCCGCCCGGCTGACCGCCCCGCGCCCCGACGTGACCTACGTCTTCTACGACTGCGAAGAGGTCGAGGCCGAGCGCAACGGCCTGCTGCGGCTGTCCCGCAACAGCCCCGGACTGCTGCGCGGTGACCTGGCGGTGCTGATGGAGCCCACCGACGGCGTCATCGAGGGCGGCTGCCAGGGCACCATGCGGGCCGAGGTCACCGCGCACGGCAAGCGCGCGCACAGCGCACGGTCCTGGATGGGGCAGAACGCGATCCACGGGGCCGGCGGGATCCTGGACCGGCTGCGGTCCTACCAGCCCCGGGAGCCGGAGGTGGACGGGCTGGCCTACCACGAGGGGCTGAACGCCGTCGGGATCTCCGGCGGGGTCGCGGGCAACGTCATCCCGGACGAGTGCGTGGTCGAGGTGAACTACCGGTTCGCCCCGGACCGCAGCGAGGAGGAGGCGGCCGCGCACGTGCGCGTGGTGTTCGAGGGCTACCAGGTCGCGATCACCGACTCGGCGCCCGGCGCCCGCCCCGGGCTGGACCACCCGGCAGCCGCGCCGCTGCTCGCGGCCGTGCCTGGGGCGCCCAGGGCCAAGTTCGGCTGGACAGACGTGGCCAGGTTCTCCCTGCTCGGCATGCCCGCGCTGAACTACGGCCCGGGCGATCCGATGCTCGCCCACTCCAGGGATGAGCACGTGCCCGTGGCACAGATCGCCGAGATCGAGGCGACGCTCGGAACCTGGCTGACCGGCTGAGCCGGGCCCCCGGTAAACGCGGCGCGGGGCGCCCCGGCCAGCCGCCGGGACGCCCCGCGATCAATCTGTGCGGGGGCAGGGCATGTCCCGTAGATCATTCAGCCTGCTGCGCGTCCGCCAGTGAAGGGGGATGGGGAGGCGGGGTGGGGCCTCGCTGCGTTGTCGTCGTCGCCCATAGAGGGGCAAGTAGGAAGACCCAACGTCCCGCCCCCACCACCAGCCCTGTACTGACGATCGAGTGGACCGCCGACCTGTCACAGGCCGCGCCGAGCCCACTGCCATAAGAGTAACGCCAGCCAGCTACGCGCAGCGATGGCCAGCCGTGTGGGCAGGCAGCGAAGCCCGCCCACACGGTATGGCCACGAGGAATCAGCCCCAGCCCCGTGGCGGCCCGCCCACCCACCCCGCCGGTCCGTGGCCAGTGCCCGCCGTAACCGACCAACCCACCGCCATCAGCAATGAAACAACAACGCGCGCCCTGCGGGCGCACAGTTTGTCCCTACCAACACCACCTTCGAACACCAAACTCACATTCACGGCCGGTGAGCACTTCCTGGCGCTCATCAGCACTCTCGTTCCGCCCGACCGGCTGGATCTGCGCCAGCGCCACCGCCAAGGCGGACATCCGGCACTACGGCTTCCTCGTCAACTGCTGACCCGCCGCACGGAGGACCAGCCTGCGCAACTGTGATCCTGGCCCGCTCCTGGCCGGCAGGTGGGCGGGACGGCATGCCAGGGCGAGCAGTGCTGGGCGAAGTGCTTGAGGGCGCCGCTCTTCACGACGATGGTGTCGGGCCGCACGATCCCGGCATAGCTCTGGATGAGCGCGATCAGGTCGAGCAGGCCCCGGTAGCCGGACAGGCCCGACAGGTCCATGTAGACCTTGGTGACCGGCAGGCCGAGGTCGAGCACGGACCTGACGTCGAAGGCGTCGAGGACCCGGAAGTCCAGGCCGGGCCGCATGGCGCGGGCGCGGCTGATGCACTTCGGGCTGACGTCGGTGCCGATCACGTGTGCCGCGTAGCGGGCCAGAACGGCTGTCGTCGTGCCCCATTCGCAGCCGACCTCAAGGACGCGATCGCCGGGGCCGACCACGGCCGGGATCGTCTCCCGGTACTCCCGCACGCCTCGCGTCGCGATGATCCGCGTCGCGGCCCTGAACTGCTTCTCGTTCGCCATCTCCACGTCTCCTCAGAGCCGGGGAGACCGCCCCGGCTCATGAAAAAGCGCCCGGCAGCCGCGACTAAACCGCCCCGGTCAAGGGGCCGTCCTAGTCACGGCCACAGGCGCTCTTTAGCCGAAGCTGCCTGAGCTACAGCGCCACGTCCGCAGTGCGGACTTAGCGCATGACCTCCTGAAGCCTGTTAAGTTGTGCCGCCATTCTAGGCAACGGGGGCAGCGGAGCGCCGCTGAGTTTCTTGTGGTGCGCGGCCGGGCGGCTACCGGACCGGGGCGGGAACGTCGATCTGGCGGACGTTCCAGCCCGAGACGCTGATCACCGGGGTTGCGCCGTGCAGGCTGGCCGAGTCGACCGGCGGGGTGGTGCATGGACTCTCAAAGTTGACCGGTCCACGCGATCACTAGGCGGCGGTCCTGGTCGCCATCAGAGGGTGTCACGAGGAATGTGACAATCTCGTGCCCGCTGACCAGAATCGGCGCCTGATCATCGAGTGGACTACGAGCCTACGATCTCACACGCGGCGGCACGGCTCCCCAGACGCTAACCCCGGCCGACCATAGCCACCAGGGCCCGGGCTGCGCTGAGCGCTCTACCAGCCAGCGCAGCCCGGTCTAACCTCAAGATCATCAGTGATAGCCCCCGCCATGAACCCGCGCTAGTCGCCAAGCCAGCGCCGGCCTGAACTGATCTGGCCCGGCCACCATCCGTCCCCCGGCCACCCACCCCTCCTAAGGACGGCCTGCGGCCGGCAGTCCATCTGCCGGCGACCCGGCCCGTTGCCACCGACGGCCAGCGCCGCAACTTCCGTATAGCCCCTCGTTCGGTCCCGAAAAGTCACGGCCACAGAGTCACCCTCTCGACCCTGTGGCTGTATTTGATTGCCGCGGAATTCTTAAGCACCAACGCTCCGTCAGACCCATGTGTAGGCTCATGCTGGTCAGTGCCATGCATCAGGGGGAGTGAGTAGAACGCCTCTCATCGAAGCAACCCTCACAGGAGTTCTGACCGACGCCATACATGCAGCAGGAGCGTGGCTAGCGCGGGCCGTCGCCGCCAGGAAGGGGCGTCCAAGCGAGCAGGATCGTTTTATAGCTGAATGGTTCGATAGCTACGAGCTTGTCTCCGGGCTGACTGCCCCTCCTGCCCTGCCTACTGGGACCAACGAACAGACAGTTGCGGCGTGGCTACAGAGTCATGAGTCGCAGGCGGTTTTTCAAGAATTAATCGTAGTTCGCCTTACGGATGCACCCCTTAGCGACCTCGATTGCGTACGTCAGAATCTTCGTTTTACATGCCTCGACGCATTTCCGGATCTGCAGGTCTCGGATGCTAATCGTCTGTCAGATGCAATCTTTGACGCGTCCGATTTTCAGCTAATAGAACTCATGGGGCGCCTGGAGTCAGGTCGTGAAGCCTTCCGTACACAGGTTCGACAAGCGGCATTCGATGGACGCCATGCAGCCCTGTTGCGCGCAATCGAACGGCACACTAACGCTTATGCCGAAAAAACTGCTGCCGATCGTGTTAGAGAGCGCGATTATATAGCCAGATATCGACGGGTTGCGGCATCTGAGCACGGGTTCCTTGAACCCCCAGACTTTGAGCAACGCCGCAAAATTCCTATTAGAGATCTATATGTAGTCCCGGACATAATCGCAGGAAGCGAAGAAGATCCAAAGCCAGCACGCATGAACGTATGGTCATTCGCTGAGCGTTTGGATCGTTCAGTACTATTGGGTGATCCCGGTGGCGGCAAATCCACCGCTGTCAATGTACTCATCAATCTTATGTCCGAGGATTCTGCCGCGCGAATACCGCTCGTCGTGATTCTCCGGGAGTATGCCCGGGAAGATCCACCGGCTCAATCTATCATCGGATATATTGAGCATCGGCTAGAGACGCATTATCAACGCGCACCGCCTACTGGCTTGATAGAGAGCCTGCTACTCGCCGGCAAAGCTACGGTATTCTTCGATGGACTTGATGAATTGGTGGATACCGGAAGACGTCGCGAAGTGAGCCAGCGCATAGAAAACTTCTGCGCTCAGTATCCTCTGACACCTGTGCTGGTGACTTCAAGGCGAATAGGTTACGGTCAGGCGCGTCTAGATCTCAACCAATTCGTCACCTTCCAACTTGGGGCGTTTTCCTCCGAACAGTCCGAGGAGTACGCTGCTAAATGGTTCTCACAAGAGCGGCGTTTGGGTGAGCAGGAGCCCGCTAAATGGGCCGCTGCTTTCATTACCGAAAGTGCAAACATCCCCGACCTTCGCAGCAATCCTTTGATGCTTGCGTTGCTGTGTATTCTGTATCGGGGTGAAGGCTCTCTTCCTCGGAACCGGCCGGGCGTCTATGAGCGCTGCGCCACGCTTTTGTTTGAAACTTGGGATGCTAGCAGAAGCATCAATGTCGATCTCCGAGCGCGCAACTTGATTGAGCCCGTACTTCGGCACCTAGCCCATTGGCTCCTAGTCAGGAACGAAGCAGCGCCAGTAGTGACAGAGGAGCAGCTTGTATCGGAGACCTCACAGTACTTGCATCAACGTCGGTATGAAGATGTCGAGGATGCAGCCAGGGCTGCCCGCGAATTTGTCGAGTTCTGCAAAGGCCGAGCGTGGGTGTTTACTGAAGTTGGTTCGACCGCCGAAGGTGACGCACTATTCACTTTTAGTCATAGAACTTTTTTGGAGTATTTTGCGGCGGCTCATCTATCTAGCATCTGCGATTCACCCGAACGCCTAGCACGCGCACTTACGCCTCATGTAGCGCACCAAGAATGGGATGTCGTCGCACAGTTGGCACTGCAGATTAAGAACCGTAACACACAGGACGGCGCTATTCGGTTCTATACTGCCATACTCGGCTCGCGGCGTTACACTTCTCCAGGAAGCGTCGGCAACTTGCTTTCGTTTTTGGCAAGATGCCTTTCATTCATAGATATTCAGCCACGAATTATCCGTGAGCTTACCGATCGCTGTCTGGATCATCTACTGTTGGACCCGAGAAACAATGTGACGCCCCTGGGAAACATGATGACAATCCAGACGGCCCGCACGACGGTTTCGGATCAGCTAGAACTTAGATTGAGGGCATACATCGAAACGCCCGCATCTCCTCTGCGTAATACAACGTTGCTGCTTGCTTGCGCTCTGGCTGTTCTTGCTCACGCTGCAAGTTGGACAACTGACGAGCACTTGCTGCGAGAGACTGGTATCTATTGGCACAACCTTAGCCTGAGGCTCTGTGAAGCTTACCGAGATGAGATGCTTGCTGCGGCTGTGACGGATCCTTCGATCAAGCAGACATGCTATTACCGCAGATATCTTGGCATAAGGCAGTTGGGGGACAATTTGCTTGATGGGTTCCGCTTCCTATTCACTACTGACAATCCTGTTGGGATTGGCCCGTCGCAATGGCTCGATATTCCATCTTCACTGTTGGCGCATTGCCTGGGCATCTGGGAAGGCGACGACCAGGATATCCTTATTTCGCAGCTTGAAGAAATTGGCGATATCCTTGGTGAACTTGGTCCACCACCTTGGGTATCAAAGCCTGTTGGTTCAATTATCGACCGAGATCGGCTCTCTAGCCGGGAGTCAACTCCAGTTCCCTTGGGTCGGACAGCAAGGACGGGCGCTGTAGCCCTACTGGCCATTATATTTGAAGGCTCTGGCGCGAGCTATCGGCAAATTCCGCCTGCAGGCGATCTAGGACCTCTCGCATCAGCGCGACCGTACCTGGAGTGCCGCGCACGAAGATCGAATCAACCGCCTCAATCCAAACTGGATGTCGAGGAGCATTTCGGCGAGATGCTTGCGGCGTGGGCGACAGGTCGAGTAAACCTCATTCACCAGCACTCTGCCTGACAAGCCCTATGGCGCCGTGAAAGGCAACTTTAGTGCGGCGGCGTCACTTCGTGACTTATGGGTCGAGACCGCGGGCTGATCCACCGGCCCCCATCGGCATAAACACTGGCCGTACACCATGCCAACAGTCCCGACACAGCACGCTGGCGCAGCGTGTGGCTACTGTATGGCCCTCGGCTGTGCCCGTTGTCCTGCCTGCCTGCGGAGACCCCCTGCGGGGGTCTGCCTCCGCCGTTCCCGACCACTCTCCCACCCCATGGGGGACCCCGAGACAGTGGTCGGGAACGGCTCCGGCGAGCCGGCGGGCCGGCGCGGGGGAAACCATCGGGGCACCCATCCCCACAGCCACCTGGGTTCCCCAAAGGTTTCCCCCGCACCCCTTTCCTTTGCCCCTCCAGGCCCACCC
>WNGG01000848.1_pt1 | contig 64779 bp, 63 predicted proteins | sample 5400661 | NCBI WGS metagenome assembly WNGG01 (sample SAMN13153372, study PRJNA577476) | soil metagenome | isolation source: 100 cm soil or saprolite under Garry oak tree replicate 1 | place: USA:California | collected 2016-06-15
CGGGTCCAGCCGCTCCGGCACCGGCCGCCCCGCCGCCTGCCGCGCCGCCGGTTGCGCCGCAGCCGATGGCCCAGCAGCCGATGGCTCAGCAGCCACTGGTACCGCCGCCGTTCGTACCGCCGCCGCTGGTACCGCCGCCGGCGCCGCCACCGCCCGCCGTACCGGTCGCCTACTCGCCGAACGGCGCCGGTACCCTCCCGACGCGGACGCCCCAGCCGGAGCAGAGCTGGGAGAGCGCGGCGGACGACGGCTGGCTGGCCGCCTCGCAAGCCGCAGACCCGCAGGTGGATGGCACCACGTCGTCCGGCCTGCCGCGCCGGGTACCAATGGCCCAGCTCGTCCCCGGCGGCGTGGAGAAAGTCGCGACCACCGCCAACCGGCGCTCACCGGAGCAGGTTCGCGGTCTGCTCTCCGCGTACCATCGCGGCGTGCAACGCGGTCGCACCCGAACCGGAGACGACGCCAAGAACCCGGAGTCGACGACCCCCGGGAATCCCCCGCACGGCGGCAAGGAGCAGGAAGCATGACAACTACGCAGGATCTCGGCTGGCTTCTGGCCAACTTCGCCGATCGGGTACCCGGCGTCGCCCACGCGGTCGCCGTGTCGGCGGACGGCCTGCTGCTCGCCGCATCCCGGGATCTGCCGAGGGACCGCGCTGACCAGCTTTCGGCGATCGCCTCCGGGCTGGTGAGCCTGACCCAGGGTGCCTCCCGCTGCTTCGAGGGCGGTGCGGTACTCCAGACGGTCGTGGAGATGGACAACGGCTTCCTGTTCCTCATGTCCATCTCGGACGGCTCGTCGTTCGCCGTCCTGGCCGCCCGCAACTGCGACGTTGGCCAGGTCGGCTACGAGATGGCGCTGCTGGTGGACCGGGTGGGCGACGCGCTGACCCCGTCCCCGCGGGCCGCCGCCGGGATGCTCGGCTAGGCGTCGCAAGGCAAGAAACCTTTGGGTGAGACCGATGTTGAGGAGGTGAACGGCGATAGTGGCCGAACGCGACGAACCGACGGGTGCGCTGGTCCGGCCGTACGCCGTCACCCGCGGTCGGACCCGGCCTCGGCTGGAGATCGCCCTCGAGGCGCTCGTCGAGACCACCGTACGGGGCCGCAACACGGTCGGGCCGGGCGGGCCGCAACACGGCCGGGAGCAGCAGTACATCGCGTCGTTGTGCGACGGGCGGCTGCAGTCGCTCGCCGAGGTCGCGGCACAGATGAAGCTTCCGCTGGGCGTGGCCCGGGTCCTCATCGCCGACATGGCCGCCGAGGGACTCGTGGCGGTATACGAACCGACCTCGTTCGACACCAACAACAACGACGCGGTTGGCACAGAATTGCTGGAGAGGGTGCTGAGTGGACTTCGCAAGCTCTGACATGGCGCATCGCCCGACAACGGGGCGGGTGACGTCGGCGAAGATCGTGATCGCCGGCGGTTTCGGGGTGGGCAAGACCACGCTCGTGGGCTCCGTCTCCGAAATCACCCCGCTGACCACCGAGGCGATCATGACCTCCGCGGGCGAGGGGGTGGACGACACCCGGCAGGTACCCGGCAAGGTGACGACCACGGTCGCGATGGACTTCGGCCGGATCTCGATCGACCGCGATCTGATCCTCTACCTGTTCGGCACGCCCGGGCAGACCCGGTTCTGGTTCATGTGGGACGAGCTGGTCCGGGGCGCGATCGGCGCCGTCGTGATGGTGGACACCCGTCGGCTGGCCGACTGCTTCGCCGCCATCGACTTCTTCGAGCACCGGCGGCTGCCGTACCTGGTCGCGATCAACTGCTTCGACGGCGTGCAGTACCACAGCGCCCAGGACGTCCGCGACGCCCTCGCCGTCCCGCCCGACATACCCGTCGTGTCCTGCGACGCGCGCAGCCGCGAGTCGACCAAGCAGGTGCTCATTTCGCTCGTCGAGTACGTGCTGACCATGCGCCGGCAGCGGGCGGGCGCGCCGGCCTGACGCCAGCGCCGGCGGCCGCGCAGGTGGACAGCGCGAGGCCCGCGACGGGACCGGTACCGGTGAGCGCCAGGCTCGCGCCGAACACCAGGTCGTCGCCGGTCGGCAGGGACCGGGGAGCGGGTATCGAGCCGGTCTCGCGGGTATACGCCGCCGCGGCGGCCGCGACCCCGCCGAGTACGCCCGTGGTGAGCACACGACGCCGGGTAAGCCCGCGCGTCTGCTCTGTGTGCCACACCACGCACGGGAATCTGTCTCGCTCTTACGCCACCTCGTCAAGTTGGGCGAGTGTGCGTAACAACACCGGGCGACGGGGTCGGCCGCCGGTACCGTGGTACGACTTCAGCGACGGGCCGCTGAGTGGTACTCGTACCCGCGGTCGGGGTTGTCGTCGTCCTCCCAGCCCTCGCGGCTGAAGTCCCAACCGCCGGCGGTTTCCCGGCCCGGCCGCCCGCCGAGGGCGAACCCGCGGACCTCTTCGCCCCGCCGCGATCCCCGGAAGTAGCCGGTGGTGTGCTGGGCCATGGCCGCGGGGTCGCGGACGATCCGCAGCGGCTGGTCCTCGGCCGGGGGCAAGGGCGAGCCGGGGACGAGGTTCGCCTGCGGTACCCGGCGGGGCAGGCCGGCCGTGGTCTCCTCGCCCAGGATCGGGGAGGTGGCCCGCTCAGCGGCCCGCCAGCCGAGGTCGGCCGGGTTGTCCCAGTTGAGTTCGGCCGGCTCGGTGTCCTCGACGTGCCCGGTGAACCAGGCCGACGCCTGCGCGAAGATCAGCAGATCGCCGTCACCCGCGTCGTTGGGCGGCGGGCTGATCGGCCGGTCCAGTGCCGTCGTGCCGGGGTCGCCGCCGACCAGGCGCAGCGCGGGGGTACCGGCGAGCGGATCGCGGCCGTAGTCGCCGGCCGGCGCGACCGGAGCCGGCTCGACAAGGCGCAGCGTCGGCGGCTCGGTGGGCAGGTCGTCCGCCTGCCATGGCGGGGTGACCCGGCTGTTGCGCTGCGGTTCCGGGGCCGGCTCGGGCTCGCGTACCGGCGGATAGTTGGCGGTGTCGGACACCGCCACCGGGTCGGTGAACGTCGCCTGGTCGGAGAAGCTCGGCGCGCTCGTGTTCAGCGGCCAGTCGCTGCGCGAGCCGGGCGGCGGGATGTCCGGCGCGAGCCGCCGCGACTCCGGCATCCGGGGTCGTTCGGGCATCCGCGGCGGCTCAGGGGCGCGAAGCGGCTCGTTGATGCGGGGCGGCTCGTTGATGCGGGACGGTTGGGCGGTCCGGGGCGGTTCGCTGCCGCGGCGCGGCTCGGCTGCGGCGCGGGGCGTCGGGATCGCGGCCGCCCGGGCGCTGGACAGCGCGGCTGCCGCCGCTGGCGCGGTCGGGTAGCTGAAGCCGGGGCGGGCCGTCGGTGGCAGGGCCGCGGCCGGGGCCACCCGCTCGGGCGGGGCGGCGGCGGGCTCGCGGCGCGTCGGAAGGACCGGCTCGCGGGGGAGCGGCTCGCGGGGGAGCGGCTCGCGGGGGAGCGGCTCGCCGGATTCCGGGCGGATCGCGCGGAGCGGGGCGGAGGGAGCCGGTGCCGGCCGCGCGGCGGGGACCGGCGGTCGGGCCGTCGAGGGTATCGGCGTCGCCTTCTCCGCGAGCAGCCCGACGAGTGCGGTGACCCCGCTGTCGCAGGCGCGTACGGCGGCGACAGCGTGCTGTACCGTCTCCGCGACGGCGGCCGTCAGCGTCTTGCCGATCCCGGCCCGGCGAGGCGTCTCGCCGATGGCGATGCGGAGCGAGGCGATCGCGTCGGTGACCGTCTGCAGGTCCGCCACGCCGGCATCGGCGAGCGACGAAGCGACCGCGTTCTCCCGTCCCCGCGTGCCCGGCCCGGCGAGCAGCCCGGGCTCGGGCAGCGCGTCGAGGATCGCCAGCGGCACCGGCTCGGCCGGGTCGGGGTATGCCCGCAGCGCGGCCGGGTACAGCTCCCGTAACACCTCGCGCAGCGCCATGGCGGCGCCCTGCCGTCCGGTGGCGAGCGCGGCATGTGCCGCCAGTACCGGCCGCAGCGCCATGAGTTCGCGCGGCGCACCATGCGTCGACGCCGCCAGCGCACCGGCCTGCAACGCCCGGGCCAGGCCGACGGCGCGGCGCTCACCGGAGGGTGCCTGGACCTCCTCGAACGACTCGTCGTCGCCGAACTGCTCCGCGTAGCTGTCGAGCAACTCCTCTTCGGCGATCGCCAGCGGACGCCCGGCCGCCGCGAGCAGAAGGGTGACCTGGTGGTCGGCGCTGTCGGCGGCGACGGCGATCCCGGCGGTACCGCCGGAGCGCTCGGCCAGAAGCGCGCCCAACTCGGCATATCCCACCGGGTCGTCGCTGATGTCGCAGACGTCGATCAGGCGACCCGCGTCGTCGACCACCGCTGCTGTCAACCATGCGGCGGCCGAGCTACGCGTTGCCGCCGGCGGTGCCGACCCGAGACCGCAGTACACCCGTACGAGCGCCACGGCGTCGTCCTCCTCCCCGGGGGGTTGTCGGGTTGCCAGGACTGATGCTCCCTGCTGAGGGGTCAGTCGCGCCAGTCCACTACGCTGGAGATCTTGCCGATAATCGTGCGCCAACCGAGCGGCGCGGCTTCTGCCCCGATTTTCTTCAACTTCCGCCGGGCCATGAACCCACCCAGCCCACCGCCCTCGATGGTGCGCAGCGCCTCGTCGAGGTCGTCGAGTGGCGAGCCGGGGGCGAGCGCGGCGACGATCGGCTCGATCTGCAGCGCGTACCCCAGGTCACGGGCGATCTCGCCGGCCTGGATGACCAGGCTCGCGTCCCAGGTGTCCCGGCCGCCGCGCAGGTTGTCCACGACCAGGTCCAGCTCGTAGGTGTCCTCCGGCAGGGGTACCACGTGCTCGGCGCTCAGCCGCAACACCAGCTCCGGCCAGGTGTCGAGCTGGCTGAGGTCGTGCTCGTCGCCGGAGTGGACGAACTCCGCCAGGCCCTCGGGGCTGCGGAACAGGTACAGCCGGCCGGCCCGGCCGAGGAAGACAGGTACCTCCTCCGGCTCGGCGGCGGCCACTTCCTCTTCCTCTTCCTCTTCCTCTTCCTCGTCTTCTTCCTCTTCGTCGAGTTCCTCGTCCTCGTCCAGCTCGAGTTCTTCGTCTTCGTCGAGCTCGTCGTCCTCGGCCGGCTCCGCTACGGAAACCGGCCGGGTGCGGTCGGGGAAGGCCTCCTCCTCGCGCTCCGAGACATCGGTCGGGGTCACCTCGGTGACCGGCCGGTATGCCCGCAGCGTGTAGCCCACGCCCTTGGGCAGGGCGATCTCCACCGGGTCGATCCGGACCGCGCTCCACAGCTCGTCAACGCCGGCCGGGCGGTCGGACTCGGCCGCGCCGGCCGCGGACTCCGCCGCGTCGCGCTGTCCGGTGGTCTGACGGGCCACGAGGACCTCCGAAAGGGGTTACGGGAACGTGCGAGACACACCCTAGTCGGACAGGGGCGGGTCAGACGCCCTTGGGGTGCCACACGGTCTTGGTTTCCAGATATGCCACCATGCGGTCGATACCCGGCTCGGCGTACCAGTCGGCCGGCTCGACCCGCGGCCGGGTCACCCGTTTGAGGTTCTCGGCAGCGTCCCGCTCCAGGGTGGCCGCCAGCTCGGGATCGGTGACCCCGGTCAGGTCCAGCCCGTTGACGTCCATGTGCCCGGCGAGCCAGGGCGCCGTCTCGGCGACCCGGCCGGTGAGCAGGTTGACCACGCCGCCGGGCAGGTCGGAGGTGGCGAGCACCTCGGCCAGGGTGACCGCGGGCAACGGGCGCTCCTCTGCCGCGAGCACCACAGCGGTGTTCCCGGACACGATCACCGGCGCGAGCACGCTGACCAGGCCGAGCAGGGCCGAATCGGGCGGCGCGACGATACCGACCACGCCGGTCGGCTCCGGTGCGGACAGGTTGAAGAACGGGCCGGCGACGGGGTTGGCGTTGCCGTACACCTGAGCCAGCTTGTCCGCCCAGCCGGCGTACCACACCCAGCGGTCGATGGCCGCGTCCACCTCGGCCGCCGCCTCACCCCCGACTTCCGCGATGAACTGGTCCCGCCGGCCTTCGAGCATCTCGGCGATGCGGTACAGGATCTGGCCGCGGTTGTACGCGGTGGCGCCGGCCCAGCCCGGGAACGCTTTGCGGGCGGCTACCACGGCATCCCGGACGTCCTTGCGGGAGGCGAGCGCCGCGTTGGCGAGGAAGTCGCCGTTCACCGACGTCACGACGTAGGACCTCCCGGACTCGCTGCGCGGAAAGGCGCCGCCGATGAACAGCTTGTACGTCTTGCGGATGGCGAGACGGGTGTGGTCAGGCAAGGTAAGCCTCCAGCCCCTGACGGCCGCCTTCCCGGCCGTACCCGGATTCCTTGTACCCGCCGAACGGCGCGGTCGGGTCGAACTTGTTGAAGGTGTTGGCCCACACCACGCCGGCGCGCAGCTTGTCGGCGATGGCGAGGATCCGCGAACCCTTCTCGGTCCAGACCCCGGCGGACAATCCGTACGGTGTGTTGTTCGCCTTCTCCACCGCCTCGGCCGGGGTGCGGAACGTGAGCACCGACAGGACCGGGCCGAAGATCTCCTCGCGGGCGATCCGGTGCGCCTGCGAGACACCGGTGAAAATCGTCGGTACGAACCAGAATCCGCGCTCCGGCAGTTCACACGGAGCGGACCAGCGCTGCGCACCCTCCGCGGTACCGGCTTCGGACAGCTCGCGGATCCGGGCCAGCTGCGCGGCCGAGTTGATGGCGCCCACGTCGGTGTTCTTGTCCAGCGGGTCGCCGACCCGCAGCGTCGCCATCCGCCGCTTGAGCGTGTCGAGTACCTCGTCGGCCACCGACTCCTGGACCAGCAGCCGGGAACCCGCGCAGCACACGTGCCCCTGGTTGAAGAAGATGCCGTTGACGATGCCCTCGACCGCCTGGTCGACCGGAGCGTCGTCGAACACGATGTTGGCGGCCTTCCCACCCAACTCCAGGGTCAACCGTTTCCGGGTGCCGGAGACTGACTGCGCGATGGAGCGGCCGACCTCGGTCGAGCCGGTGAACGCCACCTTGTCCACACCCGGATGCTCCACCAGCAGCCGGCCGGTCTCGCCAGCGCCGGTCACGATGTTCACCACACCCGGCGGCAGGTCGGCCTGCTGGCAGATCTCGGCGAAATGCAGCGCGGTCAACGGGGTCGTCTCGGCCGGCTTGAGGACCACGGTGTTACCGGCGGCCAGGGCCGGCGCGATCTTCCAGGCGAGCATGAGGAGCGGGAAGTTCCACGGGATCACCTGCGCGGCGACGCCGAGCGGCCGCGCCTCCCGGCCGGGTACCGCGTACCGCAGCTTGTCCGCCCACCCGGCGTAGTAGAAGAAGTGCGCGGCGACCAGCGGCAGGTCGACGTCGCGGGACTCCCGGATCGGCTTGCCGTTGTCGATGCTCTCCAGGACCGCCAGCTCGCGCGAACGCTCCTGGATCAGGCGGGCGAGGCGGTACAGGTACTTGCCGCGCTCCCGGCCGGGCAGGTCGCGCCACCGGTTCTCGTACGCGTCGCGGGCCGCCGCCACCGCGCTGTCCACATCGGACGGTCCGGCGGCCGCCACCTCGGCGAGCACGTCCTCCGACGCCGGGTTGATGGTCTTGAACAGCTCCCCGTCCTTGGCGTCGGTGAACTCGCCGTTGACGAACAGCCCGTACGACGAGCGGATGTCCACAATGGACGGTGACTCCGGAGCCGGTGCGTACTCGAATCGCATGGGTATCAGTCCAGCGTGACGTAGTCGGGGCCGGAGTACCGGCCGGTCGCCAGCTTGTTGCGCTGCAACAGCAGGTCGTTGAGCAGGGTCGAGGCGCCGAACCGGAACCGGTCGGGGTCGAGCCAGTCCTCGCCGACGGTCTCGTTGACCAGGACCAGGTACCGCAGCGCGTCCTTCGTGGTGCGGATGCCCCCGGCCGGTTTGACGCCGATGACCTGCCCGGTTGCCGCCCGGAAGTCCCGGACCGCCTCCAGCATCACCAGCGTCACCGGAAGCGTGGCGGCCGGCGACACCTTGCCCGTCGAGGTCTTGATGAAGTCGGCCCCGGCCAGCATGGCGAGCCACGAGGCGCGCCGGACGTTGTCATAGGTCGCCAGCTCGCCGGTCTCCAGGATCACCTTGAGGTGGGCCGCCCCGGACGCCTCCTTCACCGCGAGGATCTCCTCGTAGGCGTCGAGGTACCGGCCGGACAGGAAGGCGCCGCGGTTCAGTACCATGTCGATCTCGTCGGCGCCGTCCGCGACGGCGGCCCTGGTGTCGGCCAGCTTCACCGCCGGCGGGGCCTGCCCGGACGGGAACGCGGTCGCCACGCTCGCCACGTGGATGCCCGATCCGGCCACCGCATCAGCGGCGGTCCACACCATCGACGGATAGATGCACACCGCCGCCACGGACGGGCAGGACGGATCGCTCGGGTCCGGGCGGCGCGCCTTGGCGCACATCGCCCGTACCTTGCCCGGGGTGTCCGCGCCCTCCAGGGTGGTCAGGTCGATCATCCGGATGGCCAGGTCGATACCCCGCGCCTTGGCCGTCGTCTTGATGGACCGGGTCGCCAGCGCGCCGGCCCGGGCCTCCGCGCCGACCTGGTCGACGCCGGGCAGCCCGTGCAGGAAGGTACGCAGCGTCGCCGCCGACCGGGCCACGTCGGACAGATCAGCCACGGTGCGTGTCATAGGGCCAGCTTACGATGGTCGCCGTGGACGTACTGGTAGTTGATCACCCCCTGGCCCGGTCCCGGCTGACCGTGCTGCGTGACGAGCGGACCGACGCCGGCACGTTCCGGTTCGCGTTACACGAGCTGACCACCATGCTGGTCTACGAGGCGACCCGCACGATCCCGGTCGAGCGCCACCCGGTTCAGACGCCCGTCGACGTCGCCGAGGGGGTACGGGTGGCCAACCCGCCCCTGCTCGTGCCCGTCCTGCGCGCCGGACTGGGCATGAGCGACGCGGCGCTGGCCCTGCTGCCCGAATCGTCGATGGGCTTCGTCGGCCTGGCCCGCGACGAGGAGACCTTCGCGCCCCGGGCCTACCTGGAGTCGCTGCCGGTCGACCTGACCGGGCTGCCGGTGCTCGTCCTGGACCCGATGCTCGCGACCGGTGGCTCGCTGGAGCACTGCTGCCGGCTGCTCGCCGAACGCGGCGCGACCGACATCACCATCCTCTGCGTCCTCGCCGCGCCCGAGGGCATCGCCCGGCTGGACGCCTCCGGCCTGCCGCTGCGGCTGGTGACCGCGGCGGTCGACGAGCGGCTCAACGAGAAGATGTTCATCGTGCCGGGGCTCGGCGACGCGGGGGATCGCCAGTTCGGCGGCATGCCCCGGTTCTGAGCGGTCCAGCCGTCTTCTGAGACCGGTCACTCGTCCAGGGCGGCCCGCATCAGGTCGCGGAATTCCTCGTCTGGAATGCCCGCGGCGTCCTCGGGCCGCAGTTGGATCGTCCCCTTGCTCGTCTTGAGTCCGGGGTGGCGGGCGACGAAGCCGGCGCCGCGCTCGGAATCCCAGCCGTAGATCGACACCCCGTGCTTCCATACGCCGAGGAAGAGGCGGCGGCGACCGACCCGGTACATGGGCATCTGGTAGGAGAGGACCACGGCGGCGTCGGGGTGGGCTTCGAGGATCAGCCGGTGCAGGCGATCGAACAACGGCCGGTGTTCCGGGACGATGGCCTCGATGTAGTTGCGAACGGCATCGGCCATCTCAGACCCCCAACGCGGCGGCGACCTCGGTGCGCAGGGCAACGAGGCAGGCGGCGGCGCGCTCGCGGGCGGCCGGCAGGTCGTCGGCCGCCGGCTCGACCACTTCGAGGTACGCCTTCAGCTTCGGCTCGGTACCGGACGGCCGGACCACCACCCGGGCGGTACCGGTGCGCAGGATCAGCACGTCGGCGTCGGGCAGCAGGTCCTCGACCGAGGTCACCGGCTCGTCGAGCAGGGTGGCCGGCGGGCGGGCCCGCAGCCGGGTCATCATCGCCGCGATCTCCCGCAGGTCGTCGACCCGGATGGCGAGCTGGTCGGTGGCGTGTACGCCGAACTCGGTGGCCAGCTCGTCCAGCCGGTCGGCGAGGGTACACAGCTCGGCGCGCAGTCCGGCGGCCAGTTCGCAGACGAGCAGGGCCGCGCTGATCCCGTCCTTGTCGCGGACGAGGTCGGGGGCGGCGCAGTACCCGAGCGCCTCCTCGTACCCGTACACCAGGTCGGCACCGGCGCGCACGATCCACTTGAAGCCGGTCAGCGTCTCGCCGTACGGCTGGCCCCGGGCCGCGCACAGCACGCGCAGCAGCGAGGAGGAGACGATTGTCGTCGCGTACCGGCCCTTGACGCCCCGGCGCATCAGGTGGTCGGCCAGCAGTGCCCCGACTTCGTCGCCGTGCAGCATCCGCCACCCGCCCCGGTCCGGTACCGCGACCGCGCACCGGTCGCCGTCCGGATCGTTGGCGATCACCAGGTCCGCGCCGACGGTACCGGCCAGCGCGGTGACCCGGTCCATCGCGCCGGGCTCCTCGGGGTTGGGGAACGAGACGGTCGGGAAGTCGGGATCGGGTGCGGCCTGGCTGTCCACAATGGACGGAGCGGGGAATCCGGCGGCGAGCATCGCCGCGCGCAGTACCGGCCCGGCGACCCCGTGCAGCGGCGTGTACGCGACGGCCAGCTCCCGGTACGAGTCGCGGTCCACCACCCCGGCCACACTGTCCACATAGGACTGTGTGAGATCCTGGCCCAGGACGGCACCGGGCGGCCCGAGAGGCACATCGGCCAGCCGTCCGACGGCACGGATCGCCGCCTCGATCTCCACGTCGGCCGGTGGCACGATCTGCGCCCCGGCGCCGATGTCGCCGCCGAGCGCCGCTCCGAGGTACACCTTGTACCCGTTGTCGCGCGGCGGGTTGTGGCTCGCCGTCACCATCACCCCGGCCACGGCGGAAAGCCGCCGTACCGCGAACGCGAGTACCGGCGTCGGCAGCGGCCCGGGCAGTACCAGCGCTTCCCGGCCGGCCCCGGTCACCACGCGCGCGGTCTCCTCGGCGAACTCGCGGGACCGGTACCGCGCGTCGTATCCGATCACCACCGGCCCGGGCGCGCCGGACCGGGCGAGCCAGCGGACCAGACCGGCGGCGGCTGCCCGTACCACCGCGCGGTTCATCCCGTTGGGACCGGCCCGCAGCGGGCCGCGCAGCCCGGCCGTCCCGAAGGTCAGGTGGCCCGCGAAGCGGTCGGCCAGTTCCGCCGCGGTGTCCGGCAGGCCGTCGAGGACCTTGCGTAGTTCCGCGCGGTCCCCGTCATCCGGGTCGGCGGCCAGCCACGCCGCCGCCTGCTCTCGAAGCGCGCCCACGTCCATGCCCCTGTTGATAGCACGGCGTGGAGGTCAGCTGGACTTGTTCAGGCGGTACGACTCGGCCGCATGGTCGTAGATGACCCGGCTCTCGGCGAACCGGCTATCGGCGACCGTGAGCCGGAACTCGTACGCCCTGCCGCCGATGACCGTGGCCCGCCACAGCACGTGCTGCGTTTCGCCACCCTGACCGCAGGTGTACTCCAGCTCGGCCGCCGGCCGGCCGGCGAGGGTCACGTCGCGCTCGGCCAGCTGGGTGAACGACGGCCCGCACTTGCCGGGCCTGGCCTGCTCCTTCGCGACGACCCTGATGAAGTCGTCCGCGGTACCGCCGGCCCGCTCCACGTTGACCCGCAGCGCGCGGCCGTGGTCGGCCGGGTCGACGAAGTCGTGGTACGTGCCGCCGGTCAGTTTCGTCCAGCCGGCGGGTACGTCGAGGGTGAAGCCGCGCGCGTCGTCGTGGAATGCCTGGACCGGGAAGGGCGGCACGGTCGGCGCGGCGGACTTCGTCGGCGTGGCGACCGGGGCGGGGTTGCCGCTGAACATGGTGGCGGCGCCGACCGTGACGGCCAGCACGGCGACGGCGAGGCCGCCGGCGACGCCGAGCCGGACACCTGGGGAAAGCCGGCGGAGCCGGGTCACCAGGCCGGGACTCGCCGCGTGCGCGCTGGCCGCCGCCGGGGCCGCGACCGACGCGGATCCGAACGACGGGGGCGCCGCGCCGAACGGTGGCGCCACCGGACCGACCGGCGGGGCGGCCGCGCTCCCTGGATCGGTGGCATCCGCAGCCACCGCGGCCGTCGCCTGCGGCGCCCGCCGGTCGGTGGGCAGCTCACCCGGTGCGAGCATGGCCCGGCCGCCGATCTGGCCGCTAGGTGCCTCGGTCAGGCGCGGTGGCGGGGCCGGTGCCGGGGGTACCACGGCATAGGGATCGGTCACGTGGTGCGCGGCGTTGTTGGCCAGCGGGCCGGCGAGCAGTTCCCGTAACACGTGGCGGGCCCGGCCGACGTCCCAGCGCCGGGCCGGGTCCTTTTCGAGCAGCCCGTACAGCACCGGCGCCAGCGCACCGGCGCGGACCGGCCGGGCCGGTGCCTCCTCGACGACCGCGCGCATGGTCTCGAACGGGTCGCCCCGGTCGAACGGCGGCCGTCCCTCGACGGCGGTGAACAGCGAGACGCCGAGCGAGAACAGGTCGCTGGGCGGGCCGAACGCGCCGCCGACCGCGCGCTCGGGCGAGATGAAGTGCGGCGAGCCGAGCACCATGCCCGGGGTGGTGAGGTTGCTCTCCGCGGGCATCCGAGCCACGCCGAAGTCGGTCAGTACGCACCGGCCGTCGGTGCAGATCAGCACGTTGGCCGGCTTGACGTCGCGGTGCAGTACCCCCGCGCCCTGCGCGACCTCCAGCGCGCCGAGCAGGGCGACCCCGATCTTGGCGACGGCGCGCGGTGCCAGCGGGCCGTCCGAGATGATCAGATCGGCGAGGCTACGGGCGTGCAGCAGCTCCATGACGATCCACGGCCGGCCGGCCTCGGTGACCACGTCGTAGACCTGCACGACGCTCGGGTGGGACAGCGCGGCGGCGGCCCGGGCCTCGCGCAGTGTCCGCTCGTACATGGCGGTGCGGTCCTCCGCCGCTATCCCGGGCGGGAGCAGGACCTCCTTGACCGCGACGTCGCGGCGCAGCAGGCTGTCGGCGGCCTGCCAGACGGTACCCATGCCGCCGTGGCCGATGACCGCGCGCAACTGGTACCGGCCGCCGATCGTGATGCCGGGTACCGCGCGCTGGGAGGGGGAGGGAGGGTGGGGTTCGCCGTGCCACGTCGAGGTCGGGGTAGTCACTGGCTTCTAACCGTCGCTAGGGGAACCATCGCCCCCTATCTTGCTGGTTGGCTCCCCAGAGGGAAAGTCGAGGGTCACATACCGGGAGCGTCGCGACTTTTCGTAGCCGCCCATTGACCGTGAGGATCGTCGCACCCGCCGCAGCCTGAGCGCTTGTTCAGCCTACGATCCTGTCATGACAGAGCGGCGCGCGGAGTCGGGCTTTCCGCTCCAACCGGTCTACCGGGCCGAGGACCTGCCGAAGGACGTCACCGAGCGGCTGGGCGAGCCCGGGGAGTACCCGTACACCCGGGGTGTCCACCCGATGATGTACACCCGCCGGCCGTGGACGATGCGCCAGTACGCGGGATTCGGTACCGCGGCCGAGTCCAACGCGCGCTACCACCACCTGCTCGCCGCCGGTACCCACGGCCTGTCGGTCGCGTTCGACCTGCCGACGCAGATGGGGTACGACTCCGACGACCCGGTCGCGCACGGCGAGGTCGGCAAGGTGGGCGTGGCCATCGACTCGATCGAGGATATGCGCCGGCTCTTCCACGACATCCCGCTGGACCAGGTCACCACGAGCATGACGATCAACGCCCCGGCGGCGATCCTGCTGCTGCTGTACCAGCTGGTGGCCGAGGAGCAGGGGATCTCCGGCGACCGGCTGGGCGGGACGATCCAGAACGACGTGCTCAAGGAGTACATCGCCCGGGGCACCTACATCTTCCCGCCCAAGCCGTCGCTGCGGCTGGTCGCCGACACGTTCGCCTACTGCCGGGCGGAGATCCCGAAGTGGAACACGATCTCCATCTCCGGATACCACATGGCCGAGGCCGGGGCGACCCCCGTCCAGGAGATCGCGTTCACGCTGGCCAACGGCGTCGACTACGTCCGAGCTGCGCTCGCCGCGGGCCTGGCCGTCGACGACTTCGCGCCCCGGCTGTCGTTCTTTTTCGTGGCGCGCACCACACTCGTCGAGGAGGTCGCGAAGTTCCGCGCGGCGCGGCGGATGTGGGCCCGGCTGATGCGTGAGGAGTTCGGCGCGACCGACCCGAGGTCGTGGATGCTGCGGTTCCACACGCAGACCGCGGGTGTGCAGCTGACCGCGCAGCAGCCCGAGCTCAACCTGATCCGGGTGGCGGTACAGGCGCTCGGTGCCGTGCTCGGCGGCACCCAGTCGTTGCACACCAACGCTTATGATGAAGCGATCGCTCTCCCGAGCGAGAAAGCCGCCCGGCTGGCCCTGCGCACCCAGCAGGTGCTCGCTCATGAGACCGACCTGACCGCGATCGTTGACCCGTTCGCCGGTTCGTACGCGGTCGAGGCGCTGACCGACCGGATCGAGCACGACGCGACCCAGCTCATGGGCCGGGTGTTCGACCACGGCTCGGCCGTGGACGCCATCGAGGCCGGTTTCCAGAAGCGGGAGATCGAGGCCAGCGCCTACCGGGTGGCACAGGAGATCGACGCGGGCGACCGGGTCGTGGTCGGGGTCAACCGGTACGCATTGGCGCAAGAGGAGCCGTACGAGCCGCTGCGGGTCGACCCGGCGATCGAGGCGGCACAGGCCGAGCGCCTGGCGAAGCTGCGCGCCGAGCGGGACAACCCCGCTGTCGAGCAGGCTCTGTCCCGTTTGCGGCAAGCAGCAGCGGGTACCGCGAACGTGTTGTACCCCTTGAAAGACGCGCTCCGGCTGCGCGCCACCATCGGCGAGGTGTGCCAGTCGTTGCGCGAGGTGTGGGGCCGGTATCAACCGGTCGAGCGGTTCTGACCGGACGGCGCACGACCTGTCCGGCACTCGGAACCGCATTTGGGTAAGGCTGACCGCCGGTCTGCCGATCGGCGGATGGAGGTTCGCTGTACGTGACCAGCGGGGTCGTCACCCGTTGTAGGAGGTGTGAGACCAGTGTCGGGGATGAATGCGGATGCACACCCCGCTTCGCCGGTCTCCGAGCGCTCTTACCAGGGCATTCGTAACACTGCGCAATCTGGCAGGCACAGGAATGAGATTGCGCAGCGTCACCATTCTGGGTCTAGGCTGTCCCAGTCGTTACCCGCTGACCGAGATCAAGTAGAGACCGTGACCAGTGTGCTGAGCGTCCCCGCGCAAACCCCGAGGCCCGCGGCCTCGGGCCGCTCGGTGATCTTCGACGACTATTCGGTCGCCCCTTGGCCGGAGACTCCGCCCGGGGCCGATCCGCTACCGGGCCAACTCGACCGGTGGCTCGCCGCCCGGGGCGCCGAACTGGTCGCGGTACGCCGGCACATCCACGCCCACCCGGAGCTGTCCGGGCAGGAGTTCGAGACCGCCGCGATGGTCGCCCGGGAGCTGGCCGTGGCCGGGCTCTCGCCCCGGTTCCTGCCCAAGGGCAACGGGGTGATCTGCGACGTCGGCGAGGGCGACCGGGTCGTGGCGCTGCGCGCCGACCTCGACGCGCTGCCGCTGCCGGACACCAAGGACGTCCCGTACCGCTCGGCGGTCGACGGGGTCTGCCACGCCTGCGGGCACGACGTGCACACCACGATCCTGCTCGGTACCGGCCTGGCGCTTGCCCAGCTGGCCGAGCGCGGCGAGCTGCCCGGCCGGGTACGGCTGCTGTTCCAGCCGTCCGAGGAGTGCTTCCCCTCCGGTTCGCCCGAGGTCATCGCGGCCCGCGGCCTCAAGGACGTCAGCTCGGTCTTCGGCCTGCACTGCGCACCGCAGCTGCCCACCGGGCTGGTCGGCGTGCGCGCCGGTGCGCTCACCGCCGCCGCCGACGTGGTGGAGATCCGGGTCAGCGGCCCCGGCGGGCACACCGCCCGGCCGCACATGACGGCCGACCTGGTGTACGCATTGAGCCGCGCCGTCGTCGAGGTGCCTTCGCTGCTGGCCCGCCGGGTCGACCCGCGCGCCGGGGTGTCGCTGATGTTCGGCTCGCTCAACGCCGGCACCGCCGCCAACGCCATCCCGATCGAGGGGGTGGCGAAGGGCACCGTGCGGGTACTGAGCCGCGACGCCTGGCAGGAACTGCCCGACCTGGTACCGAGCCTGATCCGCGACGTCATCTCCGGCAGCGGTGCCGAGGTCGACATCACCTACGTCCGGGGCGTACCGCCGGTCATCAACGACCGGATGGCGACCGCCATCGTGGCCGGCGCCGCCGCCGCGGCGCTGGGAACCGACCGGATCGTCGAGGCCGACGTGAGCATGGGCGGCGAGGACTTCGCCTTCTACCTGGAGCAGGTACCGGGCGCGATGATCCGCCTGGGCACCGGTATCCAGGGCTCGGTCGAGAACTTCGACATCCACCAGTCGCGGTTCGACGTGGACGAGCGGTCGATCGGGTACGGCATCCGGGTGATGGTGCACACCGCGCTGGCCGCGCTGGCCACCGGTTCGCTCTAGGTTTTCTGTCGGACGGTCCCCGTACCGTGTGCCCATGGCGATCGAGCTGCGGGTGCACGGGGTCAGTGGTTCGCCGGTCGAGAGCCTGCTCGACCGGCCGCTGCTGGGCCGGGTGGCCGGCGACGCGGACGCCGGGTTCTTCCGGCCCCGCCCGGAGTACGGGAACACCACCGGTCCGGGTGGGGCGGTGCTGGAGGGGTACCGCTGGGGCAACCTCACCGCCGGGGCCGCCGCGCGCGCCCTGTGGCTGCTGCTGTTGCCGTTCATGCTCGCCAACGTCGCGCTCTGGCTGCGGCCGCCAGGTGTCCAGCGGCACCTCTACCGCACGCTGTGCCGGCTGTTCGCCGTGTCGGTCACCGGTACGTTCGTGCTGGCGTCGGTGGGCATCTCGGTCGACCTCGTCGCGTGGCAGTGCGCCACGCCCGGCAACCCGTGCGGCAGTACCCGCTCGTACCTCGCGTTCCTCACCCACGGCTTCTTCGCGCCGACCGGTCGCCGGCTGGCCATGCTGTCCCTCGTGCCGATCGCGGCGCTCGCCGTGCTGTGGTACCTCGGGCGGCGCACGTGGTGCCGGTACGAGGCGTACGAGCGACCGTCCGATGTGGACGGTGACGGTCTCGCGGCGCCCGGGTTCTGGCAGGGCCTGCCGTTGGTGGGCCGGCTGCGCGCCCTGCACATCGCGATCGCGTTCGCCACGCTCGACGCGGTCCTGCTCGGGGTGCTCGCGCCGCACGACGGGTGGGTCGCGGGTCGGCTGCTGGCCGGGCTGGTGGTGCTGGTCCTGCTGCTCGCGCTGGTCGCCCTCACGCTGCCCGGGATGGTTGACCGGGACCGCCCGGCGGGGTGGGCCCAGACCGCCGCGAGCGGCCTGCGGACCGCGGCGCTGCTGCTGACCGTGGCGGTCTGGGGGTACGCGATGTGGCCGCGCCACACCTGGCCGACCGGCGGGGGATTGCCGGGGTACGGCATGACGATCACGGTGCTGTTCGCGGCGCAGATCGCGCTGTTGCTGGTACTGGCCGCCGTCGCGGTCGGGCAACGGTCGCCGGGCCAGTACCTCGCCGGGCTCGCCGGGCCGGTCTGCGGCTCCCTCGGGCTCGCCGTCGCGGCCGCGTTCACGGCCGGGGCTTCATTCCAGGTCGCCGACTTCCTCGACCGGTCGGCGAGCCCCGTCGGCCGGTCCGCGGCCGCCCGGCTGCAACCGCCCGCTGCCCTGCAGTGGTCGGCGCTCGGCATGACAGTGACCGTGGTCGTCATGGTGCTGGTCGGGCTCGGCGCGTGGCGGTTCCTGCTGCCCCGGCTGCGGGCCGCCGCGCGCGGCCGGACGGACGCGGACTTTTCCGGTGCCCGGGCCGGCGACCCGGCCCGGGCCGCCGCCTTCGACAACGCGATCGCCGATGCCCGGCTGACCGACCACAGTGGACAGTTGCTGCTCTGCGGGTACCTGCCGCTGGCGGTCGCCGCCGTCGTGGTGACCGTGCTCGCGCTCGCCGGGATCGGGCCGGTGGACCTCGCGCCGAGGAACAGCTGGGTCGGCTCGATCGTGGCCTTCGCCACGTCGCTCGGTACCTATCTCATCGGCCTCGCCGCGGCCGGGCTGATGGTCCTGGGCTACCGGGCGTACCGGGAGCAGTCGGTACGGCGGCTCGTCGGGGTGCTGTGGGACCTGGGTACCTTCTGGCCGCGCGCAGCGCATCCGCTCGCCCCGCCGTGCTACGCCGAGCGGGCGGTACCGGAGCTCGCCACCCGTACCGTCTGGCTGGCCGGACAGGGCCGGGTGGTCCTGTCCGGCCACAGCCAGGGCTCGGTACTCGTGGCGGCGACGGTACTCCAGCTTCCGCCGTCCACAGTGGACAGCGTCGCGCTGCTCACCTACGGCAGCCCGATCAGCCGCCTGTACGCCCGGCTGTTCCCGGCATACGTCAACGCGGACACCCTCGCCGCCGTCGCCGCCGGGGTACGCGACCGGTGGGTCAACCTCTGGCGGGAAACCGACCCGATCGGTGGGCCGGTCGGGAAGCCGGCCCGCGACCGGCGCTGCGCCGATGCGGCCGGCTTCCCGATCCCCCCGTCGGACACGGTGTACCCGCCGGTGCGCGGGCACTCCGACTACCCTTCCGATCCCGCCTTCGGGGCGGCGGTCGCCGAGCTGAGCTGAGCGGACGCGGCCGCGGCGGCCCGGGTACGGCGGCGCAGCCACCAGAACACCAGCCACAGCGGTACCCCGATGACGAGCGCGAACGGGAGCAGCGCACCGAGGACGGTCAGGATCACCCGGATCGACGCGGTGAACGCCGTCCAGCCACTCTTCAGCCCGGCCAGGAACCCGCCCTGCGCCGGCTTGGGGGGCGCCGGCTTCGCCGCCTCCTTGCCGAGCAGCGTGACCGCGATCGTGGACAGCGCGGTCAGGTCGTCGAGGCTGCGCTTCTGGCCCTCCAGCGACTCCAGGTCGGCCTCGCGGCGGGACAGCTCGCTCTCGACGCTGGTGACCTCACCGATCGTCTGCGCCTTGGCCAGCAGCGCGCGGATCCGGTCCACGCTGGCCTGCTGCGCCTGGATCCGGGCGGCGAGGTCGACCACGTTGGCGGTCACGTCCTGGGTGGACACCTGCCGCGACTCCTCCTTGCCCACGCGGCTGATGTCCTCCAGCGCCTTGCTGAACTTGTCCGCCGGGATGCGCAGGGTGATCGTGGCCGACGACCGGTCCGCGTCGATGCTGCGCTGGTCGCCGCCGACGAAGCCACCGGCTCCGGCCGCGAGCCCGACGAGCTTGTCGGCGGCCGTGTTCACGTTGTCCACCCGTACCGTGATGGAGCCGTTGTACACGATGCTGCGCTGGGTGGCCGGCAGCTGCGCCGGCTTGATGCCCCCGGCACCGCCCTGGGCGGCCTGAGGCGCCCCGGGGCTCGGCGCGCCGGGCGCCGGCGTTCCGGGCGCCGCGGCTGCGCCGTTGTTGGCGTCCTGCTTGGCCGGTAACGGCTGCGCCGCGCCGCCCCCACCCGAGGACGAGCTTGACGAGTTGCTGGCGCGGCCGCAGCCGGCCAGGCCGCCGGTGAGCGCGAGGCTCACGAAGATGAGGACGGCGCCGCGCCGCCAGCGGTTGATCGAGGGTGTCATGCGGGTGAGACGGTGGGCGCCCGACCTCCGGTTCCGGCAGACTGGCAACGGCGGCATCACGATTGGGCAGCGGACGAGCGCTGGCTGGTGGCCGCTCCGACAAGCTGCGCGGCCAGGCGGACACAGGAGGCGACGATGCGGTTGACCAAGTTCTCCCACGCGTGCATCCGGGCCGAGGGCGACGGCGTACTCGTCATCGACCCCGGTACCTTCTCGGAGCGGGCGGCGCTGGACGGTGTCGACGCCGTCCTCATCACCCACGAGCACGCCGACCACCTCGACGTCGACGCGCTCACCGAGGCGCTCGCGAAGCGGCCGGCGGTGCGCATCTTCACGCCCGCCGAGGTGGTACCGAAGCTGGGCGACCTGGCCTCGGCGACCGCCACCGTCGCGACCGGCGACGAGTTCACCGCGGCCGGCTTCGCGGTCAAGGCGTACGGCGGCCGGCACGCCGTCATCCACCCCGACATCCCGCAGATCGCCAACCTCGGTTACCTGCTCGACGGCCGCGTGTACCACCCCGGGGACTCCTTCGACGTGCCGGGCGACGCCGAGGTCGACACGCTGTTCGTCCCCGTCTCGGCGCCCTGGCTGAAGGCCTCCGAGTCCGTCGACTTCATCCGGTCGGTCCGGCCCCGGCACGCGTACGCGTTGCACGACGCACTCCTGAACGACCTCTTCGCCGGTCTGGTCAACGGCCTGCTGAACCGCCTCGCCGGTGCCGAGTACCGCCGGTTGGACGCCGGCGAGTCGCTGACCGTATGAGGGAGCTGACTGGCGCCCGCTGCGCTCACGCGGGTCATGCGCCCGGTCGGCCTCCCGGTAGCCGGCCGTCCGACCCGGTCGCTGCGCTCCCTCGCTCCCGGCCGGCTGCGGGAGGCGGCGCATGACCATACCCGAGGATCTCGTCGCCCGGCTGTACGAGCTGCCGCCGGAGAAGTTCATCGCGGCCCGGGACGACGCGGTCGCGGCGGCCCGGCACGCGAACGACCGGGACACCGCCAGCGCGATCGCCAAGCTGCGCCGCCCCACCGTGGCCGCCTGGCTGGTGAACCTGCTGACGCACCGCCGGCCCGACCTGATCACCGAGCTGCTCGCGCTCGGCGATGCGCTCCGGGCGGCCCAGCACGACCTGCGCGGCGAGGAGCTGCGCGAGCTGTCGGTACAGCGCCGGGCGGCCATCGGCGAGCTGGTGGCGCAGGTCCGGCGGCTGGCCCGGGAGGCCGGCCGGTCCGGGCGGGAGAACCTGCCGCTCGCCGAGGTGGAGGCGACCCTGACCGCCGCGCTGGCCGAGCCGGAGGTGGCGGAAGCCGTACGATCCGGGACGCTGACCCGGGCGGTCGACTACGCCGGGTTCGGCGAGCCGCCCAAGCCCCGGCTGCGGGTGATCGACGGGGGGCGACCGGCGGAGGTGCGTCAGCCGGCGAAGGTACCCCCGAAGGATGACCCCGATCGGGCCGCCGTCCTCGAGAAGGCGGCCGAGGCTGCCCGTACCCGGGCCAAGGAAGCCCAGGCGGAGCTGCGCCGCGCCACGGCGGCCGAGCAGGAGGCAGCGCGCGTCTTCAGCGAGCTGACCGCGCAGCTGGAAGAGGTGCGGGAGCGGCACGCCCAGGCTCAACTGGCGTTGCGGCAGGCCCGGCTGCGGCTCAAGGCCGCGCAGCGCGCGGCTGCCCGAACGGGCGGGTGACGCGACGCGCAGTGACCGGCAGAATGCATTGGCGTGACACCCGACCTGACCGCCGCCGCCACCCGAACCCCCGTCCACGAGCTGGGCGGGGCGTTCGCCGAGGACCCGAAGACGCTGCGCCGGGCCCGGCAGCTCGGCCTGACCGGCTGGTCGTTCTACGTGGCCGGGCGCGGCGGCGCGCTGGGTGAGGTGCGGCCGGACACGGTCGCGGCGGCGCTGGGCTTCATCGCTCCGGACGCGGTCCGCGACGGCTGGGAGACCGCCCGGCGGATCACGCCGCCGAGCCAGGTGGCCGAGCACCACCTCGCCGAGTGCTGCCGGTGGGGCCGGGAGAAGCTGGACACCTTCCACGGGGTGGACCGGCTCGTCGAACTCGCTGAGCGCGTCGTCCTGGCCGCCGATCCGGCGGGCCTCGCGCTCTTCGCGGCGTGGCGGACCATGCCGATGCCGGAGGACGGCCCGGGGGCGCGGGCCGCCGTCGTGGCCAAGCTGCTGCGGGAGTACCGCTCCGGCGCGCACCTGCTGGCCATCCGCGCCGGTGGGCTGACGCCGCTGGAGGCGCTGCTCGCGTCGGAAGAGGGCGAGGCGGGCGCGGTCGCGTACGGCTGGCAGCCGCCGTTCCCTCCGTTCGAGCCGCTGCTGCGCCGGCGGATCCGGGCCGACCTGATCACCGACCGGATCGTCGGCGAAGCGTACCGGGTCCTCGACGTGGCCGAGCGGGTCGAACTGGTGCGGCTCTTCGAGGAGGCGGTCGACCACCGGCGGGTACCTGCGGCCGCCCACCCGGCCTGAGATCTTGGACTCCTGCACCCCCTGGAGGGGGTGAATTCGTCCAAGATCTCAAGCGCTGGCGGTCCGGGTGGGTCGCGTGCGCAGCGCCTTGACGTAGTCGGCGGGCGCGCCGGCCTTCTCCGCCGCCGCCGCGATCTCGGCGAGGTACCAGGCCGTGGGCAGCCCACCCTCGTACCCGTTGAACACGTACACCCACGCCGTCACGTCGCCGTCGAGCGTCGCCACCCGCAGGTGCAGTTTTCGGTATGTGCCGGAGGTCACGCCCTCGACCTCGTCGAGCTGCTCGGCGTCGCGCGGATGGACGTCGTACAGCGCCACGAACACCCGGTCGCCCGGCGACTCCACGATCGTGGTGACCGCGCCCTCCCACCCGAGCTCGAGCTCCCCTGCGAAGGTGATCCGCCAGCCTTCCAGCCAGCCCGTGCCGAACATCGGCGAGTACGGACAGTAGGCGTGCATGCGGCCCGGGTCGAGATTGGAGCCGTACGCGGCGTAAAGATGCACGGCGATGACGATAGTCCCCTGTCCCCGTGAGAGAGAATACGACGGAGCGTGTCGGACATTTGGGGGCGTACGTGGGCCACGTTGTGATCATTGGCGGAGGGCCGGCCGGGTACGAGGCGGCGCTGGTCGCCGCGCAGCTCGACGCCGAGGTCACAGTCGTCGAGGCGGAGGGAGCCGGCGGCGCCTGCGTACTGTCCGACTGCGTACCGTCCAAGGCGTTCATCGCGGCGTCGGACGTGGTGACCGGGTACCGGGACACCGAGGAGTTCGGCGTGCACACCGGCGGGCTGGCCGCGGTGAGCGTGGACGCGCCGGCGGTACACGGCCGGGTGAAGCGGCTGGCCCGGGCGCAGTCCGCCGACATCCACACCAAGCTGGTCAAGGCCGGGGTCACCTGGGTACCGGGCCGGGCGGCGCTGGGTACCGACAGCCGGGGCCACACCCACCGGGTCGATGTGGCGCCGGAGGGCGCGGCGCCGTACCCGATCGACGCGTCCACGGTACTGATCGCCACCGGCGGTACGCCCCGGGTCCTTCCCGACGCGGTACCCGACGGCGAGCGGATCCTCGACTGGCGGCAGGTGTACGACCTGCCCGAGCTTCCTTCGCATCTGATCGTGATCGGCTCCGGTGTCACCGGCGCCGAGTTCGCCTCCGCCTACCTCGCCATGGGCGTCGGGGTGACCCTGGTGTCCAGCCGCGACCGGGTGATGCCGCACGAGGACCCCGACGCGGCGATGGCCATCGAACGGGTGTTCCGCGCGCGCGGGATGACCATCCTCAACAACTCGCGGGCGGCGTCGGTACGCCGGACGGCGGCGGGCGTGGCCGTCAAGCTGTCGGACGGCCGGGTGGTCGACGGCTCGCACGCGCTCATGGCGGTCGGCTCGATCTCCAATACGGCGGGCCTCGGCCTGAGTGAGTACGGCGTCGAGGTCGCCCCGGGCGGGTACGTGACCGTGGACCGGGTCTCCCGCACGAACGTGCCCGGGGTGTACGCCGCCGGCGACTGCACCGGCGTACTGCCGCTGGCGAGCGTCGCCGCGATGCAGGGCCGGATCGCGATGTGGCACGCGCTCGGCGAGGCCGTCGCGCCACTGCGCCTCAAGTCCGTCGCGGCGAACGTGTTCACGGATCCGGAGCTGGCCGCGGTCGGGGTATCGCAGTCCGAAGTGGACAGTGGTGCCGTGGTGGCCCGTACCGTGATGCTCTCGCTGGACGGCAACGCCCGCGCGAAGATGGCGGGGATCCGCGACGGGTTCGTGAAGCTGTTCTGCAGTCCGGCGTCTGGTCGGGTACTCGGCGGCGTGGTGGTGGCGCCGAAGGCCAGCGAGCTGATCCTGCCGATCTCGATGGCCATCGACAACAACCTGTCAGTCGACCAGCTGGCCCACACGATCACCATCTACCCGTCGCTGTCGGGTTCGATCACCGAGGCGGCCCGGCAGCTGATGCACCACGGGCTGCCGTAGATTGCGTTGCAAATCGGCGCACACTCGTTGTGATCCTTGCATGATCGCCGGCACACTCGACACCACGTCATCACCCCCGATCAAGGAGGTCGTCATGGCACTGCGGTTCCTGGGCAAGGATCCGGATAGCGGAGTGAACCAGTCCCCGACGCTGTACTACGACGAGGAGCGGGACACCTACCTGTTCCAGTCCTGGAAGGTTACCGATCCGGAGCGGCTTGCCCTGTTGGATATCCCCGAACACGAGACAGTGATCGAGTTCCCGAGCCGGATGCTGCAGTTCCTGCCGGGGGTGAAGCGCGGTGGCGGAGCTGTCCGTTAGGGAGTCGGCTGACCAGTCGATCGAGGACATGCTGCGGGCCTGCGAGCGCTCGGCTGTGCACTTGGAGATGCGGGACGGCTACATGCGCAGCGACCCGGATTTCATCGCCTGGCGGGCGGGGCAGCGCTGGGATCCGGCGGACCGGGAGTCCTGGTGGCATCCCTGGTACCAAGCGACGTCAGACGTCACGAGCAGGGGCGTCGAGATACGACGGGCGCGGATCGTATCCGAGCCGCTGAGCGACTACGTGCGCTATGAGTACGACTGCGCCTTCATGAACATACTGGCCGGCGAGCAGGTGCGTTGGCTGCCCCGGCGCCGGGCCACTGACCTGGCCCTGCCAGGCAACGACTTCTGGCTTTACGACGGGCGGCTATTGGTGGTCATCCACTTCACCGGCGAAGGAGAATCGGCAGGCACAGAGATGACCACGGACCCTGATGTGATAAAGCTGTGTGCCTCGGCGTTCGAGGCTGTGTGGGACCGAGCCATCCCGCACGAGGACTACCGGCCGGCCTGAACCACTACCGGTGTCCTCTCCGTCGTCCAGCGTCCAGCAGGGCCGCCAAGCGTTGGGCGTCCGACTTCGGGAGCTCCGGATCGACGCGCGACTGACGGCTCGTGAACTCGGTCGGCTGATGGGACGGCACGGCTCAAAGATCTCCCGGATCGAGCACGGGAGTGCTGTCCCGTCGGCCGCCGACATCCGCGCCTGGTGCAACCACTGCGGTGTGCCGGATCAGGCGGCCGATCTGGTAGCCACGCTGCGCGCCGTTGAGGGGATGTACCTCGAATGGCGGCGGATCGAGAGCACCGGCCTGCGGGTAGAGAACGAGTCGTTTAGGCCGCTCTGGGAACGGACCCGCCGGTTCCGCATTTACTCGAACTTCGTGGTCCCCGGGCCGGTCCAGACCGAGGCGTACATTCGGGCGGTGCTGCGTACGATCATGGCTCGGCGACACCTACCCGATGACGTCGAGGCGGCAGTGCAGGTGCGGGTGGAGAGGCAGTGCGTCGTCTACGAGGGCGATCACCGCTTTGCCATCGTCGTGGAGGAGAGTGTGCTGCGGAATCCGATCGGTGGGGCCGAGACGATGGCCGCCCAGCTCGGGCGCCTACTGGAGGCGAGTGCGCTGCCATCGGTGTCGCTGGGCATCATTCCGCTGGGGACCGACCGGACGCTTATGTGGCCCATCGAGGCATTCTCGATGTTCGACGACGCGCAGGTGGTAGTGGAGTTGGTGTCCGGCCGAGTGACCGTCACGCATCCGCAGGAGATCGCCATGTATGCGGACGTCTTCGCCGGGCTCGCCGAGCAGGCGGTGTACGGGCCACCGGCCCGGGACCTGATCGCCGATGCCATCAAGGCACTCGGCAGGGAGGACTGACACATGGTTCCGCCGTTCGACGAGTTGCTCGCCGGTACCCGGCGCTCGGCCGTTCATCTGGAGATGCGCGACTGCTACCCGCGAAGCTCGCCGAGGTTCCGCGCGTGGCTGGCTGGGGTTCGGGAAGATCCAGGGGACCGCACGACATGGTGGATGCCGTTCCACGGGTTCGTCGCCGATGCGGTGGCCCGGGGCGTCCAGATTCGGCGCGCCCGGATCGTCAGCGAGCCCATCACCGACTACGTCCGCTTCGAGTACGACGTTACGTTCTCCAATGTCGCCGCTGGCGAGCAGGTGCGCTGGCTGCCCCGCCGCCGGACGTCGGATCTGGCGCTGCCGGGCAACGACTTCTGGGTCTTCGACGACCGCCTGGTCCGGTTCGGTCACTTCGCGGGCGACGGCGAGTTCCTGTCCGACGAGCTGACCGAGGACCCCTCGACGGTGCGGCTCTGCGCCTCTGCATTCGAGGCAGTGTGGGAGCGCGCGATTCCACACGACGACTACACGCCCGGCTGAGCCTTCGGCGCAAAGAAACGCACATCCGTTGAACGCACCATCCGCACGGCCATAGCGTCGCCGGCATGTCCCGAGCGGCGTTCTGCTTCAGGCGCCGTCAGGTGACCCGGGCGCGGTGTGATCGCCCGTCCGCCGCGCCCGTCCACAATCACGGAGGTTCCCCGATGCAACACCCTTCCTGGTGCGACCGCACGGAATGCACCGCGACCGGCCTGCCGGGCGGCGGACTGCACTGGAGCCCACGGGCGGTACTCGACCCGGACCCGCGTACCGACATCAGCGCCACCGTGCGGATCGGCCAGGGCACACCGGTACCGGGGCATCCGGGAAGCGGACCCACTCTGGTGGATCTGACCGTACACATGCCGGCACTCGATCCGACCGACACCGACGCGGACTACCTGATCCTCATGGAAGGGGAGCGCGCGGTCCTGCTGGGCGAGATGCTCGTCGCGGCCGGCCGGGTTGCCGGTCGGTCAGGTAATCCGGTGGCGGGGCCGGCTAACCTTGCAGGTATGGAACGTGCAGTGCGGACGACGGCGCCGGGAGACCCCGGCGACGCTTCGCGCTGACGCGTGCGAGTCCCGGGCGATCCGCCTGGGACTCTTCGGTTTCCGGCGGCCGCCCCTGTCCGTCAGGAGACGACAATGATCGATCATCGCCAGCTCGGGCGGGAGTTGGACCTCTTCGACTCCGATCCGTTGGTCGGGGCGGGCCTGCCGCTCTGGCTACCGGACGGCGCCGCCGCGCGGCACGCCGTCGAGGAGTACCTGCACGAGTCCGAGCGCCGGGCCGGGTACCGGCACGTGTACTCGCCGCCGTTGGGCCGGCGGGAACTGTACGAGCGGTCAGGGCACTGGGCGCACTTCGCCGAGGATATGTTCCCGCCGATCCGCGACGGCGGAGAGGAACTGGTCCTGCGGCCGAGCCTGTGTCCGCACCACGCCCTTGTTTACCGGGCGCGCGGCCGGTCGTACCGGGACCTGCCGCTGCGTATCGCCGAACTCGGCGGCATGTACCGGGCCGAGCGGTCGGGTGTGCTCGGTGGGCTGCACCGGGTACGGGCGATCTCGTTGAACGATGCGCACATCTTCTGCCTGCCCGACCAGTTGGGCGCCGAGATCAAGGGCGTGCTCGACCTGATGTGGTCGGCGCACGCCGCCCTCGGCGTGCAGGTGGCCGGTATCCGGCTGTCGCTGCGCGGTCCGGGCAGGGAGTACGCCGGGGACGCGGAGGACTGGGACCGGGCGGAAGGGGTACTGCGGGATGCGCTCGGAGATCTGTCCTATATGGAGGGACGTGGCGAGGCGGCCTTCTACGGTCCCAAAATCGGGCCACCTCATCGAGGTGCACGGCGGCGCTTTTCCGGCCTGGTACGCGCCGGTGCAGGTGGCGGTCCTACCGGTCGGGGCGGACGACGCGGCGGCCCGGTTCGCGGCGGCGGTGCGGGCCGAGGGGCTGCGGGTCGAGGTGTCCGCCGGGGGAAGCCTCGCCGCCCGGGTCCGCGATGCGCGGCGGGTGCCCTTCCTGGCGGTCATCGGCGCCCGCGAAGCCGCCGGCACCGTGTCTCTCCGCCCGCGCGGCGGCGAACCGGCCGAACTGCCCGCCGGGGAAGCGCTCGCGCGTATCCGCGAAGCGGCGAGGCCGTGAGGCCGGCGGGGCGGGTCGGACCCCGCTCCGCCGGAACTGCTCAGCTATACGCGCGCCGGCGGAAGGCCCACATCCCGGTGAACGTGAACACCGCCGAGGACGCGAGCAGTACCACCACGCAGATCCACGGCTGGATGTGCGGGAACTCCGGTACCATCGCCGCCCGTACCCCTTCCGCGCAGTAGGTCAACGGGTTGATCGCGGTGATGACCTGGAACCAGCGCATCGAGGTCAGCGTGGGCCACGGGTACTGGGTGGCGCCGGTGAACATCAGCGGGGTCAGCACGAGCCCGAACATGAGGCTGATCTTCGCTGGCGTGATGAGCGTGCCGAGCGTGATGCCGATCCCGGCGCCGACCCAGGCACCGAGCAGGATCACCAGCAACAGCAACGGAATCCCGCTCGGCCGCCACGGCGCGGTGCCCAGTACCAGCGCGCCGATCGGGTACATGATGACGGCGGCGAACAGCCCGCGCAGGGTCGCGATGACCAGCTTCTCCACCGTGACCCAGCTCGTCGGCAGCGGCGCCAGCAGCCGGTCCTCGATCTCCTTGGTCCAGCCGAACTCCATCACCAGCGGGAAGGCCACGCTCTGCAGCGCGGTCAGGAACGCCGCCAGCGCGATGATGCCGGGCAGCAACAGATGCCCGTACGTGCCGCTCACGAAGCCCTGCCGTGCCAGTACCTTGGCGAAGATGAACAGCATGAACAGCGGGGTCAGGGCGACCTGGATGAGCAGTACCCACAACTCCTTGCCGGTGACGAAGACGTCCCGCCACAGGATCGCGAGGAAAGCCGTGCGGGCGCTCGACCCGGCGCTGCGCACGGGTGCGGCAATGTCCACTGTGGTCATCGCAGACCCCTCCCGGTCAGCTCGATGAAGACGTCCTCCAGGCTCGGCTGTCCAATGTGGACATCGGTGAGCTCGGCCGAGCGCGCGGCGAGCAGGCCCACCACCGGACCGAGCATCGTTGCGGGCTCCACGGTGAGGTAGAGGCGCAGTTGCACGGGCGCGGCGGTACCCGGTACCACCGCTGTGGCAACGCCGGACGGGCGCGGCGCACCAGCCCCCGGACCGCCCCCGCCGAAGCCCGGGAACCCACCCGGAAAGCCGTTGCCGGGGCCGAACGACGGAATCGCCGCGGCCACCCGCTCGGCCCTGTCCACGCCGTCGATCCCGCACAGCGCGGCGATCAGCTCGTCCGCGGACTCGCCCGGCGCGGGCGTGACGGTGAGTTCGAGGACCGACTGGCCGGACAGGCCCTTGATGAGGTTGGTCGGGGTGTCCAGCGCGAGGAGCTTGCCGTGGTCGATGATGCCGACCCGGTCGGTCAGCTCGGCGGCCTCGTCCATGTCGTGCGTGGTGAGCAGGATCGTCACCCCGCGCTCGCGCATCTCCCGGACGCGGTCCCAGACGAACAGCCGGGCCTGCGGGTCCAACCCGGTGGTGGGCTCGTCGAGGAAGAGCACGTCGGGCTCGTGGATGAGCGCCCGGGCGATCATCAGGCGCTGGGCCATGCCGCCGGAGTACCAGTCCACCTTGATGTCGGCCTGCTCCTCCAGGCCAAACTGCTTGAGCAGCGTGGCGGCGCGGGCGTTGCGCTCGGCGCGGCCGACGCCGTGGTACGCGGCGTGGAAGGTGAGGTTCTGCCGGGGGTGAGGGAGCGGTCGAGGTTGCTCCGCTGCGGTACCACCGCCAGCCCCGCCCGGGCGGCGACCGGATCGCGCAGGACGTCGATGCCGGCCAGGATCGCGCGGCCGCTGGTCGCCTCGACGCGGGTGGTGAGGACGCCGACCGTCGTGGTCTTGCCGGCCCCGTTCGGGCCCAGCAGGCCGAAGACCTCGCCCTCGCGGATCGCGAAGGACAGCCCGTCGACGGCGTTGACGTCGCGTTTCGGGTACCGCTTGACCAGCTCGACGACCTCGACGGCGGTGCGGCCGTCTGCGTCTGCCATCTGCTACTCCTTCTCGTAGTTCTTGACGATCAGGTCGATGAGGAACTCGCGGACGATCTTTTCCCGGGCCGGGTCGCACTCGGCCTCGGTGGGCTGGAACATCTCGGATACCTGCCGCCCGATCTCGCGGATCCGCTCCTGACCGGCCTCGGTCAGGACCAGCCACACCACCCGCCGGTCGGACTCGTCGCGCTCGCGCCGGACGTACCCGGACTTCTCCAGGGTGTCCACCACGCCGGTGAGGGTGGCCGGGGTGAAGAAACAGCGCCGGGCCAGCTCCGCGTGGGTGGCCCGGCCGGGTGTACCGCGGTCCATCCCGGGCCGGACATCCCAGCTCAGCACCGACAGCACCGACGCGCCGGCCGTGGTGAGCCCGTGCTGGCGGCCCACGACCCGGCCGAAGTGCTGGCCGGTGACGTGCCCGGCGAGCGCAACGAGGCGGAGCAACGGGTTGTCGTCGAGACTTCGGCGCAGCTCATCCTCGTTCACGAGGGGAGAGATTAGCACCCTGACTGTTAGGTACCAAACAAATTTGTACCGCTACGCTGTGCGGATGCTCGTGGTCACCAGCAACGACATTTCCGGGTACCAGATCCGGGCCGTGTTCGGCGAAGTCTTCGGGGTAACCGTCCGGGCGCGCAACGTCGGGGCCGGGTTCACGGCCGGGCTGCGCTCCATCGGCGGCGGGGAGATCCCCGAGATGACCCAACTGCTCCTGCAGAGCCGCAACGAGGCGATGGGCCGGATGATCTACCAGGCCCAGCAGCGGGGAGCCAACGCCGTCATCTCGTTCCGCTTCGACAACGGCGAGATCGCCGGGCGGTGGACGGAGATCTGCGCATACGGCACCGCGGTGTGGGTGGACCCGGTCACGCCGGACGCCAAGGCGCAGTACGAGGCCATGGTGCGTGCCGGACGGATGCCGCACCAGCAGCAGTACGCGACCAACGTCAGCGAGTTCGGCCCGAAAGCAGCCCACTGAACTGCTAACGGATCTCGCAGATCGTCGTACCGGCGGCGAGCACGTCGCCGATCGCTGCGGTCAGGCCGGTGATCACGCCGGCCTTGTGCGCGGACAGCGGCTGTTCCATCTTCATCGCCTCGAGGACCACGACCAGGTCGCCCTCGGCAACGGTGTCGCCCTCGGCCACCGCGATCTTCACGAGCGTGCCCTGCATCGGGGCGGTCAGCGCGTCGCCGCTCGCCGCGGCGGCGGCCCGCTTCCCGCCGGCGCGCCGCGGCTTCGCCGCTCCCGGCCCCGCCGGTGCGGCCGCGCCGAGGCCCGCCGGCAGGGAAACCTCCAGCCGCTTGCCGTTGACCTCGACGACGATGCTCGTGCGTTCCTCGGGGTCGGTGTCGGCGGCCGCGCCACCCGTGAACGGTGGGACCTCGGCCGCCCACTCGGTTTCGATCCACCGGGTGTGTACGGCGAACGGTTCGCTCGTGAAGGCCGGGTCGCGCACGACCAGCCGGTGGAACGGCAGCACGGTCGCCATCCCCTCGACCACGGTCTCGTCCAGCGCGCGGCGGGCGCGTTCCAGCGCCTCGGTGCGCGTCTCCCCGTACACGATCACCTTGGCGAGCAACGAGTCGAAGTTGCCGCCGATGACGCTGCCCGCCTCGACGCCCGCGTCCACCCGCACGCCCGGGCCGCTGGGCCAGCGCAGCGCGGTCACGGTACCGGGTGCCGGCAGGAAGCCGCGTCCGGGATCCTCGCCGTTGATGCGGAACTCGATCGCGTGGCCCCGGGGCGCGGGATCCTCGGTGATCCGCAGCCGGTCGCCGGCCGCGATCCGGAACTGCTCCCGTACCAGGTCGACACCCGCGGTCTCCTCGGTGACCGGGTGCTCGACCTGCAGCCGCGTGTTGACTTCCAGGAAGCTCACGGTGCCGTCGGCGCCGACGAGGTACTCGACGGTACCGGCGCCGTGGTACCCGGCCTCGCGACAGATCGCCTTGGCGCTGTCGTGGATCCGGGCACGCTGCTCGTCGGTCAGGAACGGCGCCGGGGCCTCCTCGACCAGCTTCTGGTGCCGGCGCTGCAGCGAGCAGTCCCGGGTACCCATGACCACCACGTTGCCGTGCTGGTCGGCGAGCACCTGGGCCTCGACGTGGCGGGGCCGGTCGAGGTACCGCTCGACGAAGCATTCGCCCCGCCCGAACGCGGCGACCGCCTCCCGGGTCGCCGACTCGAACAGCGCCGGGATCTCCTCCAGCGTGCGCGCCACCTTGAGCCCGCGCCCGCCGCCGCCGAACGCCGCCTTGATGGCGACCGGCAGCCCGTACTCCCGCGCGAACGCCACGATCTCGGCGGCGTCCGCGACCGGCTCGGCGGTACCGGGTACGAGCGGCGCACCGGCCCGCTGGGCGATGTGCCGCGCGGTCACCTTGTCACCGAGGTCGCGGATCGCCTGCGGGGTCGGGCCGATCCAGGTCAGCCCGGCCTTCTCGACCGCCTCGGCGAAGTCTGCGTTCTCGGCGAGGAACCCGTACCCGGGGTGTACCGCGTCCGCGCCGGACCGGCTCGCAACGTCGAGCAGCTTGTCGATGCGCAGGTACGTCTCCGCGGACGTGTCGCCACCCAGCGCGTAAGCTTCGTCGGCGAGCTTCGCGTGCGGCGCCGCCCGGTCGGAGTCGGCGTACCCGGCAACGGAGCCCAGGCCAGCGTCCCGGCACGCCCGGATCACCCGTACCGCGATCTCGCCGCGGTTCGCGACCAGTACCTTGCGCATGCCGGGGAGTGTAAACCGGCCGGTAACGAGTCGCCGGGAATCGGTGTCAGAGGTCACGCCTACGCTTGGCCCGTGTCCGCGACTCGCCTGCTCATCCTCGGCGTGGTCCGCTGGTTCGACGGCACCCCGGCGATGCGAGCGTGTGGAAGGCGCTGATCATCCTGGGCGTCCTCACAGTGGCGTCCGTCACCTGGACGGCCCGGGCGTTCGCCCGCAGCATCCGCTGAGCCGACCCGGCGCCGTCACTTCCTGCGCGCGATCGTCAAGCCGTCGGCGAGCGGGATGATGACCGACTCCACGCGGTCGTCGGCCAGCACCTCGTCATTGAACTGAGCGATCGTCTTCTCAACCGACTCGACGGGATCGACCACCCGCCCGCTCCACAGCACGTTGTCCACCAGCAGGACGCCGCCCGGCCGCATCCGCGGTACCAGCTCGGCCCAGTACGCCGAGTACTCGGCCTTGTCCGCGTCGATGAAGGCGAGGTCGACGTGCGGCTCAGCGGGCATGGCGCGCAGCGTGTCCAGCGCGGGGGCCAGGCGCAGCTCGATCCGGTCGGCCAGGCCGGCCCGCTCCCAGTACCGCCGTGCGATCGCGGTGAACTCCTCGGACACGTCGCAGCACAGCAGCCGCCCGGCGGTACCCATGCCCCGCGCGATGGCGATCGAGGAGAGGCCGGTGAAGGTGCCCACCTCGACCGCGTACCGGGCGCCGACGATCCTCGTGAACAGCTCCAGGAACCCGGCCTGTTCGGGCGCGACCTGCAAACCCGCGCGCTTCGGCAGGACCCGCCGGGTCTCAGCGATAAGATCCGCAACCAGCGGGTCGGGTGCCGAACTGTGCGCGACGAGGTAGGCGTGCAACTCGTCACTCATCGCAATGCTTTTGTTCGTCATGACCACGAAACTAGACGGTGCGCCAGAAGTCGGTGAACCGGTGGCCCAGTTCCCCGACCAGCCGGCGCAGCAGCGGCAGCGACAGCCCCACCACGTTGCTGTAGTCGCCGTCGATGGACTCGACGAAGGGGGCGCTCCGCCCGTCGATCGTGAACGCCCCGGCGACCGCCAGCGGCTCGCCGGTACCCACGTAAGCCGCCACCTCCTCGTCGGTGACCTCGGCGAAGTGCACCGCGGTGCTCGCCACCGCCTCCGCGCGCTTGCCGGTACGGAGTTCGATCAGGCAGTGACCGGTGTGTAATACGCCACTGCGGCCGCGCATCGCGTACCAGCGCCGGGTCGCCTCCCCCGCGTCCGCCGGCTTACCGAGGGCCAAGCCGTCGAACTCGAGTACCGAGTCGCAGCCGAGCACGAGTGCGTCCGCTCCGTCCAGCCGCGCGGCGACCGCCTCGGCCTTGCGCCGGGCCAGCACGCGGCACAGTGTCACCGCATCGGGAGCGTCCACTGTGGACTCTTCTACGCCGCTGACCGTGACCTCGGCGGCGATCCCCGCCCCGGCCAGCAGGTTGCGCCGCGCCGGGCTGGCCGAGGCGAGAACAAGTCGTGGCACGCCGCAAGCCTAACGGGTGATCACCTGCGGGTGGCCGGCGCATGACACCATGCCCGCATGGGGAAGGTCTGGCGCGAATTCCGCTCGTTCGCGATGGGTGCCAACGTGATCGACCTTGCGCTCGGGTTCATCATCGGTGCGGCGTTCTCGAAGCTGGTCGAGGCGTTCGCGCAGAACATCGTGATGGACTCCGTGGCGGTCCTGTTCGGGCAGCCCGACTTCGCGTCCCTCAACCTCCGGATCGGCCGGTCGAAGATCGAGCTCGGCGCGTTCCTCAGCCAGCTGCTCAGCTTCCTGCTGCTGGCCTTCGCGCTGTTCGCGCTCGTCAAGCTGATCCACGCGCTGGGCATCGGGCAGCGGCGCAGCTTCGAGCAGCGGGAGTGCCCGTACTGCCTGGAGTTCGTTCCCTGCCAGGCGCTGGTCTGCAAGTACTGTCGGCAGCAGCTTGTCGACGAGTTGCCGTCCCTCGAAGAGGCGGAGCGGCGCACCGCCGAGCCGCGTACCCGCCGGCTGGTTGCGGCCGCCACCGGGAAAAGGCGCCGGACGGGGCCTGACGACGAAACCTAACGGGCGCAGGCGCGCCAGGCGCCCGGCCCCGGGCGCAGACCCGCGGACGGGCGGGCCGACCGGGCCCACCGGGAAACCGGTGCGGCCGGTGCCTCCGGAGCCGGGCGGGTCAGCAGTACCCCCGCCAAAGCGGCCACCTCTTCGGCGGTCGGCGTACCGCGAACCACCCGCAACAACGGCGCATCGGACATCCTCTCAGCATACGGTGCCGGACGTTACACAGTCCCCGCGGTTGGGTACGGTCGAATAGTGTCGGCGTCGCCTAGCTCACCGGTCGCGGAGCGTTATCGCTTGGTCAGCCCGCTCGGATCCGGTGGCATGGGCCGGGTCTGGCTGGGCTATGACGAGGTGCTGCGCCGCGACGTCGCGGTGAAGGAGATCGTCCCGCCGCCCGGTCTGACCGCCGCCGAGCAGGACATGTCCAACGAGCGCAGCCTGCGCGAGGCGCGCGCCATCGCCCGGCTCAACCACCCCAACGTGGTGCGCATCTACGACGTGGTGAACAAGCAGCCACACCCGTGGATCGTCATGGAGTACGTGCCGTCCCGGTCGCTGCACCAGGTCATCGCGGAGGACGGCCCGCTCCCGCCGGCCGAGGTCGCCCGGATCGGGCTGGCCGTGCTCGCCGCGCTGTGCGCCGCGCACCGGGCCGGCATCGTGCACCGCGACGTGAAGCCGAGCAACGTGCTGCTGTCCGGCCAGCGGGTGGTACTCACCGACTGGGGCCTGGCCACCATGGAGGGCGACGCCACGGTCACCCGCACCGGGATGATCATCGGCTCGCCCGCGTACATCTCCCCCGAACGTGCCCGCGACGGCGCATACTCGCCCGCTTCGGACTTCTGGTCGCTCGGCGCCATGCTGTACGCGGCGGTGGAGGGTCGCGCGCCCTTCGAGCGCTCGTCCGCCATCGCCACCCTCACCGCGCTGGCCACCGAGGAGCCGGAACCGCCGACCCACGCCGGACCGCTGCGCCCGGTGCTGAGCGGGCTGCTGGTCAAGGACCCGGCGCACCGCATGGGGCCGTTCGAGACGGAGCAGGCGCTGCGCCGGGCGCTCGGCCTGCCGAAGGCGAGACCCCGCCCGCTGCCGTGGCGCGCGCCGCGACCCCGCCCGGCCGAGCCGGAGCCGCCGGCCGAGTCGCCGCTCTCGCCGGTACCGGCCGCCGAGGACACCGCGGTTGTCCCACAACCCGAAGTGGTACCGGACACAGAAGCGCAACCGGCACCGGCCGGCGGCCGCAGCGGGCTGCGCCGCCGGATCCTCATCACCGCCATCGCGCTGGAACTGTTGCTGATCCTCGGCGTCACCATCGCCTTCGCGCTGCGGATCCAGCACACGCCAACGCGCCCCCGACCCGCGGCGCCCGCCGCCACCACCGCTGGCGCCGCCGCTCCCAGCGCTGCGGCCTCGACGGGCGCCGCGGCCCCGCCGCAGTCGTCAGCGGCCGGCCCGGGCGCCGCGCTCCCCGCCGGCTGGCACTACTACCACGACAGCACCGGCTTCACCGTCGCCGTACCCGACGGCTGGACCCGATCCCAGCGCGACGGCATCGTCTACTTCCGCGACCCGGCCGGTGGCCGCCTGCTCGGCATCGACCAGTCCAGCCAACCGAAGGCGGACCCCGTGGCGGACTGGCAGGACCAGGCCGCGCACCGGGTACCGGCCGGCGACTTCCCCGGGTACCAGCAGATCGGCATCCGCCCGGTGGCCTACCACGTGAAGGCGGCCGACTGGGAGTTCACCTACAACGGCGGCAACACCCGGCTGCACGTCATCAACCGCGGCGCGGTCTTCAACGACCACCAGGCGTACGGCGTCTACTGGGAGACGCCCGACAGCCAGTGGGCCGCCAACCTGCCCAACCTCGATCTGGTCACGCGGACGTTCCAGGGCAAGCAGTGAGCACGTACCCTGCACAGTCGTGACTGACGTCTGGCACCGCGTGTGGAGTACCCAGCCCGACCCGCCGCACCTTCTCGTGCTCGCCACGGCCGTGCTCGCCGTGCTCGCCGTGGTGCCCCGGCCGGCCTGGGTACTGGCCCGAAACGCGATCACCATCGCGCACGAGGGGGGCCACGCGCTCGTGGCAGTCCTCGCCGGCCGTCGCCTGCGCGGCATCCGGCTGCACTCGGACACCTCCGGGCTCACCCTGACCCGCGGCCGCCCGACCGGGCCGGGCGTGGTGTTCTCCCTGCTCGCCGGGTACCTCACCCCGTCGCTGGTGGGCGTCGCCGGAGCCGCGCTGCTCGCGGCCGGCCGGATCACCATGCTGCTGTGGCTCGCGCTGGCGCTGCTGCTCGCGGTACTCGTGATGATCCGCAACATCTACGGCGCGCTGGCGGTGCTCGCGGTCGGCGCGGTGGTGTTCGCAATGTCCTGGTACGCCCCGCCCGCGGTGCAGGCCGCGTTCGCCTACGCCGGCGTGTGGTTCCTGCTCGTCGGCGGCGTCCGGCCGGTGGGCGAGCTGCAGCGGCTGCGGTACCGGGGCCGCGCGCCCGACTCCGACGCCGACCAGCTGGCCCGCCTCACCCACGTACCCGGCCTGCTCTGGATCGCCGTCTTCGGCGTGGTCAACCTCGCCGCCCTCCTCGCCGGCGGCTACCTGCTCCTGCAGCCACTAGCCCAGTGAGGCGGGATCGAGTTCAGTCACGATGGGCGCGGTGAACAGCAGCGACTCCCCGGGTACGGCGCTCGCTTCCTCGACGTACTTGTCCCCGTCGAGCCGGTACAGCTGTAGCGCGAGCTTCTGCGGGTCGACCAGCAGATACCACGGGATGCCGGCCACCGCGTAGTGGTGCATCTTCAGCACCCGGTCGTTCGCCGCGTTCGTCGAGGTGATCTCGCAGACCAGCGGGATGTCCCGCGCCTCGACGACCAGGGTGTCCGGGTCGATCGGGCGGGTGACGACGATGTCCGGGATGGCGATCCGCCCCTTCCGAAGCCGGATGTTGCACGCCTCCCAGACCTGAAGGCCAGCCTGGTTCGCCGGGGCATCCAGGGCGTTGGCCAGCCGGCGCGATATGCCCTGGTGCCGGAGGGTCGGCGCGGGGCTCACCACCAAGCTCCCGTCGAAGAGTTCCACGCGGTCGTTGGTCTCTCCGAGCGCAAGGAAATCCTCCTCGGTCCACGGGAAGACGTGCTCGAACGCCGACGTTGCCATGGCGCCAGTCTCCCACAGGGTCACAGGGGGATGTTGCCATGCTTGCGGGGCGGCATGGTGTCCCGTTTGGTGCGCAGGGTCCGCAGCGCCCGCACGACCTGTACCCGGGTCGCGGACGGCGCGATGACCGAGTCCACGTACCCGCGCTCGGCGGCCACGTACGGGTTCGCCAGCGTGTCCTCGTACTCCTGGATCAACTGGGTCCGCAGCGCGGCGGGATCTTCCGCGGCGGTCAGCTCGGAGCGGTACAGGATGTTGACCGCGCCCTGCGCGCCCATCACCGCGATCTGCGCGGTCGGCCAGGCGAAGTTCAGGTCGGCGCCGAGGTGCTTGGAGCCCATGACGTCGTACGCGCCGCCGTACGCCTTCCGGGTGATCACGGTGACCTTCGGCACGGTCGCCTCGGCGTACGCGTAGATCAGCTTCGCGCCGCGGCGGATGATGCCGTCCCACTCCTGGCCGGTACCCGGCAGGAAACCCGGTACGTCGACGAACGTGAGTACCGGCAGGTTGAACGCGTCGCAGGTACGCACGAAGCGGGCCGCCTTCTCGGAGGCGGCGATGTCCAGGCACCCCGCGAAGTGCATCGGCTGGTTGGCCACCACCCCGACCGGCTGCCCCTCCACCCGGCCGAACCCGACCACGATGTTCTGCGCGTACAGCGCCTGTACCTCAAGGAAGTCCTCGACCACCGTCTCGATCACCCGGTGCATGTCATAGGGCTGGTTGGCCGAGTCGGGGATCAACGAGTCCAGGTCGGTGTCCGACACCGGCTCGGAAGCGGGGGACACCGCCGCCTCGTCGAGGTTGTTCGAGGGCAGGAAGGACAGCAGCGCCTGGACGTACTCGATCGCGTCCTCCTCGGAGGACGCCAGGTAGTGCGCGTTGCCCGAGGTCGCGTTGTGGGTACGCGCCCCGCCCAGCTCCTCCATGCCGACGTCCTCCCCGGTTACCGTCTTGATGACGTCCGGCCCGGTGATGAACATGTGCGACGTCTGGTCCACCATGACGGTGAAGTCGGTCAATGCGGGGGAGTACACCGCCCCGCCCGCGCACGGGCCCATGACCAGCGAGATCTGCGGGATCACTCCGGACGCGCGGACGTTGCGCATGAAGATCTCGCCGTACAGCCCCAGGGAAACCACGCCCTCCTGGATCCGCGCGCCACCGGAGTCGTTGATGCCGATCACCGGGCAGCCGATCTTCAGGGCGAGGTCCATGACCTTGACGATCTTCTCGCCGAACACCTCGCCGAGCGAACCCCCGAACACCGTGAAGTCCTGCGCGAACACGCAGACCTGCCGGCCGTCCACGGTCCCGTGCCCGGTCACCACGCCGTCCCCGTACGGCCGGGTCGCGTCCAGCCCGAACGCCGTGCTGCGGTGCCGGGCGAGTTCGTCCAGCTCCACGAACGAGCCGGGGTCGAGCAGCAGCTCGATCCGTTTCCGGGCGGTCTTCTTGCCCCGTGCGTGCTGCTTCTCCACGGCCCGCGCGGAACCGGCGTGCACCGCCTCGTCCATCCGGTGCCGCAGATCCTCGATCTTCCCCGCGGTGCTGTGCGGGTCGTGGGCCGGCACTTGGGCCGGACCAGCAAGGCGGCGCTTGTCTGTCCTGACGTCGGTCACGCCGCGATCGTAACGGTCGTCAAGGGATAAGGTGACGCGGTGCGAGCTTCGCCATACTCCGACCTGGACCGGCCGCCACTGTCCGCGGCGGCCCTGCGCCGCGCGCTGGTCGTCCCGGGCGGGCTCTGGACGGACGTCCAGATCAAAGATGCGACCGGATCAACGAACGCTGATGCGGCGGACGCCGCCCGCCAAGGCGGGGCCGAGGGGCTGGTTGTCGTCGCCGAGCGCCAGACGGGCGGCCGCGGCCGGTTCGACCGCCGGTGGACCTCGCCGCCGAGGGCCGGCCTCACGCTCAGCGTCCTGTTGCGCCCGCCGCCGGCGCCGAAATGGTACGGCTGGCTGCCGCTGCTCGCCGGCGTGGCGCTGGTCGAGACGGTACGGCGGCTGGGCGAGCTGGACGCCGTCCTCAAGTGGCCCAACGACCTGCTCATCGACGGGCGCAAGTGCGCCGGCATCCTCGCCGAGTCGGTCGGCGACGCGGTGATCGTCGGCATCGGGCTCAACGTGACGCTGCGCGCGGACGAACTGCCGGTACCGGAGGCGACCTCGCTGCTGCTGGCCGGCTCCGCATGTACCGATCGCGACCCGTTGCTGCGCGCGCTGCTGCGCAACCTCGCCGACTGGTACCGCCGCTGGTGCGGCGCCGGCGGCGACCCGCAGGCCAGCGGCCTGCACGACGCGTACCGCATGCACTGCGGCACGCTCGGCCGCGAGGTCCGGGTGGCCCTGCCCGACGGGAGCGAGCTGACCGGCACCGCATCAGACGTCGACGGTACCGGCCGGCTGGTGGTGACCGGGGTGGCGAGCCCCATCGCGGCCGGGGACATCGTTCATCTCAGGTAACCGGTCAGCCGACCCCGAAAGTGGCGATCGACCGCTACCGTCACACCGGACATTGTCACGACAGGAGGTTGGTGTGGGCTTCCCGGAAAGTGTGCTCACCAAGGACGAGCACGTGGTGTTGCACCTGCACCCGCACTGGAAAGCGTTGTTCTGGCCGGTCCTCGGCGCGATCGTCCTGATCGCCGCGGTGGTGGCGGCCTGGCTGTTGTTGCCCAAGGCGGGCTGGTCCCCGATCGCGCTCATGGTCATCGGCGCGATCGCGCTGGTACTGATCATCTGGTTCAGCGTGTGGCCGTGGCTGAAGTGGCGCACGACCCACTACGTGTTCACCAACGAGCGGGTGATCATGCGGCACGGGGTGTTCTCCCGGGAGGGCCGCGACATCCCGCTCAACCGGGTCAACGACGTGTCGTTCCAGCACAGCTTCTTCGAGCGGATGCTGGGCACCGGCACGCTGACGATCGAGTCGGCCGGCGAGCGCGGCCAGGTGGTGCTCACCGAGATCCCCCGGGTGGAGAAGGTACAGAGCGAGCTGTACGAGCTGGTCGAGGCCGACCACGAGGCGCACACGTTCGACGACGGCGACGCCGAGGCGATCGCCCGCAGCATCAAGGAACGGGAGAAGTAGCAGTCCTCAGGGCGAACCAGCCGCGGAAGCGGGTACGCAGGACGTCGCCCTCGGACTCGCCGTCGGCGCCCAGCCGGGTCATCGTGCCGGACAGTGTCACCGTGCCGAAGCCGGGCTGGGCGCGCGAGGGCGCCCGGTCCAGTACGGCCAGCCGGCTGGCCAGCCGGTCGCCGGCGTACACCGGCGCCGTCCAGCGCAGTTCCTCCAGGCCGGGGGAGGCGGCGGCCGCGGCGCGGGAGAGCACGTGATCGACGTACGCCCGCATGAACAGGCTGATCGTGAAGAAGCCGCTGGCGATCGGCGCCCCGTAGGCGCTCTCCGCCGCGAGCGTCTCGTCGACGTGGTACCACTGCGGGTCGAACCGCCGGGCGAAGCCGAGCATCTCCGCCTTGTCGACCACCGTCACGCCGAGGTCGAAGACCAGGCCCGGGGTCAGGTCGTCGTAGAAGAGCTCGGCGGTACCGCCGGTACCGGATCGCGTCACGGGCGCGCCGCCACCTCCTCGGCGCCCTCGTCCGTGCTGGCCGCCAGGAACACGAACCGCTTGTACGACCAGAACCGGAACGTGGTGCCGAGCACCAGGCCGAAGCCCTGAGCGGCGATGTTGTCGGCCAGCCGGGTGTGGAAGACGCGCGGCCAGTAGTGCCCGAACCCGTAGTGGCTGATCCACAGGCAGGCCAGCGCGATGCCCAGGCCAACCGCGTTGAAGAAGAAGTACAGCAGGTACTCGCGGTGCAGGCCGGAGCGCTCGCGGTCACGCCAGGTCCAGAACCGGTTGCCGATGAAGGCCGCGGTGGCCGCGATGACGGTCGAGGCCACCTTCGCCCCGATGCTGCCCAGCGAACTCAGGAACAGGTTGAAGAACCCGACGTCGATGAGGTACGCGGTGAACCCCACCACGCCGAATTTGCCCAGCTCACGAACGAGGTGGCCGAAGCGCTCCCAGAGTGCGTTCACCGGGGCAGCGTACCCACCGCATGTTCCTGGTGGTACATCTGGCGCAGGCGGGCCCGGGCCCGGAACGCGAGCGCGGCGACCCCGCCCGGGGTCAGGCCCAGCCGGGGGGCGAGCTGGGCCGGGGTCTCACCCTGTACCGCGGTGTGCCAGAGCACCATCCGCCACCGCTCGGGCAGCCGGGCGAAGGCCTGCGCCGCGTACCGCCGCTCCAGCTCCGCCACGGCCGGGTCGGGCAGCCCCGCGACCATCTCGTAGGCGCTCAGGTCGTCGGTGAACTCCAGCCGCCGGTCGCGGCGCCGGCCGGTGTAGAAGCCGTTGCGCAGCACGGTGTTCAGGTACGCCCGGAAGGAGGCGGCCGGGCCGCCGCCGCGCTGCAGCGCCGCGAGCACGCGGGCGAACGCCTCGCTGACCAGGTCCTCGGCGGCGCCGGGGTCGCCGGTGAGCCGGCCGGCCAGCCGGCGGGCCGCGTCGGCGTGCCGCCGGTAGAGCAGGCCGAACGCCTCCGCGTCGCCGGCCCGGGTCGCCGCCAGCAACGCGGCGTCGTCCAATTCGGGGGTACCGGCTGCCATGGCGGCAGTTTAGTCCATTTTGAGACGATTGAGAAGAGTGCCGGTACGGCCCCATTCCGTGGGGTGGCAGGAGGGCCTCTGTTTATACCTGCTCCGTACCGGATGAATCCGCACGTCGGCGCGCACCGGCCCGAAGAATCTTGCGCGCTTGTGCATAGTTTCACAAGCTTCCCCGGTGCCTCCCGGGGCATACGGGCTTAGGCTGAGCCAATTCCATCGGTCCTTACGTACCGTGTCGCATCCGTCGACCGCGAGGAGAGCTGCCATGTCCGCTCCGGCCGTGCTAGCGGGCCCTACCACGCATCCGCGCCTGCTCGCCTGGGTACGTGAGGTCGCCGAGCTGACTACCCCCGGACGGGTGGTCTGGTGCGACGGCTCGCCGGCCGAGTGGGACCGGCTCACCGCGGAGCTGCTGGCAGCCGGCGCGCTGGTGCCGCTCAACCCGGAGATCAAGCCGAACTCCTTCTGGGCCCGGACCGACCCGTCCGACGTGGCCCGGGTCGAGGAGCGCACCTTCATCTGCTCGGTCGACGAGGCCGATGCGGGTCCGACCAACAACTGGATGGACCCCGGCGAGATGAAGCGCACCATGACCGACCTGTACCGCGGTTGCATGAGCGGTCGCACGATGTACGTCATCCCGTTCTGCATGGGCCCGTTGACCGCCGCCGACCCGATGTACGGCGTGGAGATCACCGACAGCCCCTACGTGGTCGTGTCCATGCGGATCATGACCCGGATGGGCAGCGACGTCCTGGCGAAGATGGGCGAGGACGCGAACTTCGTACCGTGCCTGCACTCCGTCGGCGCGCCGCTGGCGCCCGGGCAGGCCGACGTCCCGTGGCCGTGCTCGGACACCAAGTACATCTCGCACTTCCCGCAGACCCGGGAGATCTGGTCGTACGGCTCCGGATACGGCGGCAACTCGCTGCTCGGCAAGAAGTGCTACTCGCTGCGCATCGCCAGCGTGATGGCCCGCGACGAGGGCTGGCTCGCCGAGCACATGCTGATCCTCAAGCTCACCTCGCCCGCGGGGAAGGTGCGCTACATCGCCGCGGCGTTCCCGTCCTCGTGCGGCAAGACCAACCTGGCCATGCTCGAACCCACCGTCCCCGGCTGGAAGGTCGAGACGCTCGGCGACGACATCGCCTGGATGCGGTTCGGGCCGGACGGGCGGCTCTACGCGCTCAACCCGGAGTACGGGCTGTTCGGCGTCGCCCCCGGTACCGACTGGAAGACCAACCCGAACGCGATGCGTACCCTCGCCCGGGGCAACTCGGTCTTCACCAACGTCGCCCGCACCGACGACGGCGACATCTGGTGGGAGGGCATGGGCGATCCACCCGGTCATCTCACGGACTGGCATGGAGAAGATTGGACACCGGAAAGCGGTCAACTGTCGTCGCACCCGAACTCCCGGTTCTGCACCCCGATCACCCAGTGCCCGATCCTGGCCCCCGAGTACGAGGACCCGCAGGGCGTACCGATCGACGCGATCCTCTTCGGCGGCCGGCGCAAGACGACCGTCCCGCTGGTCACCCAGGCGCGCGACTGGGTACACGGCGTGTACCTGGGCGCCACGCTCTCCTCCGAGACCACCGCCGCGGCGGTCGGGCAGGTCGGCGTCGTGCGCCGCGATCCGATGGCGATGCTGCCGTTCATCGGGTATCACGGCGGCGACTACTTCCGGCACTGGATCGAGATGGGCAAGGGCGTCGACGGCGATGCCGCCAAGCTGCCCGGCGTGTTCTACGTGAACTGGTTCCGGCGCGACGCCGACGGCCGGTTCCTGTGGCCGGGCTTCGGCGAGAACTCCCGGGTACTCAAGTGGGTCTTCGAGCGGCTGGACGGCACCGCCGAGGCGGTGGAGACCCCGATCGGCTTCCAGCCGACCCCGGACGCGCTCGACCTGACCGGGCTGGACATGTCCCGCGAGGACGTCGAGGCGGCGCTGGCGGTCGACGTCGAGGAGTGGAAGGCGGAGATCCCGCAGATCGTCGCCTGGTTCGAGAAGTTCGGCGAGAAGCTGCCCGGTGTGCTCTGGGCCGAACTCGACGCGCTCAAGGCCCGGCTGGGCATCGAGTAACTGTCGTGGGCCGGCACTTGGGCCGGACCAGTAAGGCGGCGATCGTCGGCAGCCGGCCGGCCAGCAACGCGGCTAGGCTGCGAGACGTGGACTTCCGCAAGCTTGTCTACTCGGTGTATGAGCGGCGGGTGACCGCCCTGCTCAAGGGGAAACCCCGACCGTTGCACGTGGGTGTGATGTGCGACGGCAACCGCCGGTGGGCCAAGGAGATGGGGTACGTCGACCCGAACGACGGGCACCGGGTCGGCGCCCGGCGGGTACTCGACCTGCTGCGCTGGTGCGACGAGGCCGGCGGGATCGAGCTGGTCACCCTGTACCTGCTCGCCACCGACAACCTGCGCCGGCCGGCCGCGGAGGTGGACGGGCTGCTGAAGGTCATCGAGGACCTGGTGACCGAACTGGCCGAGGAGGGCAACCCCTGGCGGCTGCGCATCGTCGGCGCGCTCGACCTGCTGCCGTCGAGTACCGCCGCCGCGCTCAAGGCGGCCGAGGAGCACACCGTCGACCGTACCGGCGGGGTACAGGTGAACGCGGCGGTCTGTTACGGCGGCCGGCAGGAGATCGCCAACGCGGTCCGGTCGCTGCTTCAGGAGCATGCCCGGGCCGGCGGGACGCTGGAGGAACTGGCCGAGATCCTGGACGTGGAGCACATCGCGGAGCACCTGTACACCAAGGGCCAGCCGGACCCGGACCTGGTCATCCGGACCAGCGGCGAGCAGCGGCTGTCCGGTTTCCTGCTCTGGCAGTCCGCGCACTCCGAGTTCTACTTCTGCGACATGAACTGGCCGGACTTCCGGCACGTCGACTTCCTGCGGGCACTGCGCTCCTACGCCAACCGCCAGCGCCGCTTCGGTATCTGAGGGTTCCGTTCAGGTGCCGGCCGGGTGTATCCATCCCACCGGGGCGCGCCTCCCTTGGCGCGGGTGGCGGGCGGCCGTTAGCGTTTACGCCATGGCATCGGGGTCTTCCCGGGCCAGCCGGCCGGCCCGGACTCGACGACGCGATGCCACGGGGCCAGCACCCGACCCCGTGCCACCTGGGCAGGCGGATGGGGCCGACCACGGGCGCCGGGGTGCCGCCCGCCGGAGCAGCCTTGACCACTCGTCGCAACCGCAAGAACCCGGTCCGCACCTTCGTCCTCGACACCTCCGTCCTTCTCGCCGACCCCAGCGCGTTCCTGCGCTTCGCCGAGCACGAGGTGGTTCTGCCGCTCATCGTCATCTCCGAACTTGAAGGCAAGCGCAACCACCCTGAACTGGGATACTTCGCCCGCCAGTGCCTGCGCCTGCTCGACGACCTGCGGATCGCGAACGGCCGCCTGGACCAGCCCGTACCGGTCAACGACGCCGGTGGCAGCCTGCGGGTCGAGCTCAACCATGCCGACCCCGCCGTGCTGCCGCCCGGATTCCGCAACGACTCGGGCGACAGCCGGATCCTGTCCGTGGCCCGGGCGCTGGCCGCCGAGGGCAAGGACGTCACGCTGGTCAGCAAGGACATGCCGCTGCGGGTGAAGGCCGCGTCGGTGGGCCTGTCCGCCGACGAGTACCGGCACGGCCAGGCGACCGACCCGAGCTGGACGGGCATGGCCGAGCTGGAGCTGACCGAAGACGAGCTGAGCCGGCTGTACGCGGGGGAGACCCTGGACGTCGCTGAGATGTTCGCCGGCGAAGCCGGCCACGCCGCCGGGCTGGCCTGCCACACCGGGCTGGTACTGCACTCGCCGCGCGGCTCCGCGCTGGGCCGGGTACAGCAGGACAAGACCGTCCGGCTGGTCCGCGGCGACCGGGAGGCGTTCGGGCTGCACGGCCGCTCGGCCGAGCAGCGGGTGGCGCTGGACCTGCTGCTGGACGACTCGATCGGGATCGTCTCGCTGGGCGGGCGGGCCGGCGCCGGAAAGTCCGCCCTGGCGCTGTGCGCCGGCCTGGAGCAGACGATGGAGCGGCGCCGGCACAAGAAGGTCATCGTCTTCCGGCCGCTGTACGCGGTCGGCGGCCAGGACCTCGGCTACCTGCCCGGGTCGGAGGCGGAGAAGATGTCGCCCTGGGCGCAGGCGGTGTTCGACACGCTCGGGGCGCTGGTACACGACAACGTCCGGGACGAGATCCTCACGCGCGGCATGCTGGAGGTCCTGCCGCTGACCCACATCCGCGGGCGGAGCCTGCACGACGCCTTCGTGATCGTGGACGAGGCGCAGTCGTTGGAGCGCGGAGTGTTACTCACCGTACTGTCCCGGATCGGTACCGGTTCCCGGGTGATACTCACCCACGACGTGGCACAGCGGGACAACCTTCGCGTCGGGCGTCACGACGGGGTAGCGGCGGTCATCGAGGCACTGAAGGGACATCCCCTGTTCGCCCATGTCACCCTCACCCGTTCGGAGCGGTCTCCCATCGCCGAAATGGTCACCGATCTCCTGGAGGAAGTACCGATCTAGGGGTACCTGCCCGGTTCGTCCAGTGAACAGAATCACTTTGTTCCCCGGAAGGACTGGCGTTCATCGCGACCGTGCGTAAGGGTGGTTGCCGAGCGCCAGCCGGCGGGAGATCGACCCGTGTGCATGGTCGTCCGCGGCGGCGCTCCCGGCGCGTGTCGCGGTCCCCCATCTTGGCGGCCGACGCGCCGGGCCTGTGCCCCGGACGAAGGGACCTGCTTCGTGAGTCGGCTGTGGAGCCGGTTCGGTATGCGGTCGTTGGCCATCGGCCTGCTCGTGTTGAGCCTGGTGGGCGGCTACTGGCTGGGTACCGATCGACAGACCCAGCAGCGCACCGCCGCTATGGCGGACGCGCAGCTGGACGACCGCGACGACCTGTACCAGCAGAAACTCGACGCGGCCGCGCGCTGGCGGGCCACCGCGGCCCAGCAGGCCGCCGCGGCCGCCGCCAAGGCGCAGGCCGACGCCGCCGCCAAGGCCGCTGCCGACCAGGCGAAGGCCGCCGACGACGCGGCCCGCAAGCAGCAGGCCGCGAGCCGCGGCAGCGCGCGTCCGCCCGCGACGCCGGGAGTGCCGGTACCGACCTCCTGCTCGCAGTTCTCCGGCAACCAGGCGATCGGCTGCGCGATCCTGCCCGAGTTCGGCTACGGGATCGACCAGATGAGCTGCCTGGTGCCGATGTGGAACAAGGAGAGCCACTGGAACGAGCGCGACCGCAACCCCAGCTCCGGCGCGTATGGCATCCCGCAAGCGCTACCCGCGTCGAAGATGGCCAAGTACGGCGCGGACTACCTGACCAACCCGGTACCGCAGATCCGCTGGGGGCTGTCGTACATCCAGGGCCGGTACAAGTCGCCGTGCGGTGCCTGGTCGTTCTGGCAGGCGCACGGCTGGTACTGAGCTTCGTCGATTCGCCGGAAATCCCTGTGCCGCACCGGCTAGCGTTGAGTTGTGCGGGTACCGGGGGGAGTCCTGTTGGGGCTCGCGCTCGCAGCGGGGATAGCCACGCCGGCGGGTGCGGTCGTCGGCGGTTCGCCGGCCGCAGCCCAGCAGTTCCCGTGGGTGGTCCGGCTCTCGGTCGGGTGCGACGGCGCGCTGGTGGCCTCCCGGGTGGTGCTGACGGCCGCGCACTGCGTTGACGGCGGCGCGGCGATCGTTGTCCGGGCCGGTTCGGCCGACCTGCACGGCGCCGTCACCGCCGCCGCCACGGCGGTCCGCGCCGCGCCCGACCACCGGCCCGGCTCGCAACGGGCCGACTGGGCGGTCGTCCAGCTCGACCGCCGGCTGGACCTGCCGACGCTGTCGCTGACCCCGTCGCCCGCCTACGACCACGGCACGTACACGATCGTCGGCTGGGGCGCCGTCCGGGAAGGCGGGCGGCAGCAGCGGTACCTGCGGTTCGCCGCGGTACCGGCGGTCCCCGACCGGGTCTGCGCCGCGGCCTACGGCCCCGCCGGGTTCGTCGCTTCCGACATGATGTGCGCGGGTGACCTGCGACACGGCGGGGTCGACACCTGCCAGGGCGACTCCGGCGGCCCGATGGTCGGCCCGGACCGGGCCGGCCGGTGGCTGCAGGTGGGGATCGTGAGCTGGGGGATCGGCTGCGGCCGGCCCGGGTACCCGGGCGTCTACACCCGCGTCTCCGCCTTTGCCGGGCAGATCAGGGCGGTGGTGGCAGCACTGGACTGAACCTGCTACCAATCGGGCATGGACGGTGACGTCAACAGGTTCGGTACCGTGGCCTTCTACACCGCGCTCGGTCAGGCCTTCGTGGCAATGTGCGCGGTGATCCCGGTGCTGTTCGTGATCGAGCTGATCGACGCCGCCACCGGACACTGGCTTGACCAGGCCGGCGGCATCCGACCCCGCGAGTTGACCGGGCTGGACGGCGTGGTATTCGCGCCGCTGCTGCACGCGAACTTCGCCCACCTGTACGGCAACAGCGTCCCGCTGCTGGTCACCGGTACCTTCGTGCTGGCCACCGGGGTCCGGCGGTTCCTCCTGGTGACCGGGACGGTCGCGCTGTTCAGCGGGCTGGGCGACTGGTTCGCCGGGCCGGCGCACACGGTCGCGATCGGGGCGAGCGGCGTGGTCTTCGGATACCTCGGGTTCCTGCTCGTCCGCGGGATCGTCGAGCGCAACTGGTGGAGCATCGCGGTCAGCGTCCTGATCGGGATCCTGTTCGGCTGGACCCTGGGCGGCATCCTACCGACCGACCAGCGCATCTCCTGGCAGGCGCACCTGTTCGGGCTGATCGGCGGGGTGGTCGCGGCGGTCGTGTTCCGGCGCCCGCGCGAGGTGCCGCCGGGCGACCTGCTCGGCCCGATCGGCATCGGCGGCCCGGCACCCACCCTGCCGCCCGAGTGAGCGGCCCCACGGTGGGACGCGGTTGCCCGGTCCGCATGGTCGCCGTAGGGTCTGGGCTGTCTCCAGCGGATAAGTGGGTGACGTGGTGATACGCGAGGTTGATGTCGCGATAGTCGGGGCCGGACCGACCGGTCTGTTCGCCGCGTACTACGCCGGGTTCCGCGGGCTGTCGACCGTCGTGATCGATGCGCTGCCCGAGCCGGGCGGCCAGGTCACCGCCATGTACCCGGAGAAACTCATCTACGACGTCGCCGGCTTCCCGGTCATCCGGGGCCGGGATCTGGTGGCCAACCTCGTCGAGCAGGCCGCGACCTACCATCCCGAGTACCTGCTCGGTGTCCAGGCGAGCGTGTTGTCCTATGTGGACGGAAAGCCGGTCGTGGCGCTGTCCGACGGTACGACCGTCCACTGTGGAGCGGTCATCATCACCGGCGGGCTCGGTAGCTTCACCGCCCGCCGCTTGCCGGCGGCGAACGGGTACCTCGGCAGCGGCGTGATCTACTTCGTCCCGCGGCTGGACGACCTCGCCGGGCAGAACGTGGTCATCGTCGGCGGCGGCGACTCGGCCTTCGACTGGGCGCTGTCACTGCAGCCGGTCGCGAAGTCGGTGACGCTGGTACACCGCCGGGACAAGTTCCGGGCGCATGCCGGTACCATCGCGCGGGTCCGGGAACTGCCGGTGGACATCCTGGTCAACGCCGAGGTCAACCGGATCCTGGGCGACGGGTGGGTGACCGGGGTCGAGATCCAGCTGCGCGGCGAGCAACCCCGGGAACTGCCGGCCGACACCATCGTCGCCGCGCTGGGCTTCACCGCCGACCTTGGACCGCTCGCCGAGTGGGGTCTGGAGCTGGAACGCCGGTACATCCTCGTGGACACCCGCATGGCCACGAACCAGTCGCGGATCTTCGCGGCCGGCGACATCGCCGAGTACCCCGGCAAGGTACGGCTGATCGCGGTCGGCTTCGGCGAGGCGGCCACCGCGGTCAACAACGCCGCGATCGTGATCGACCCGGCCGCCCACCTCTTCCCGGGGCACTCCTCCGACGCGGGCTGATCTCTCACTCGCCGATCGGGCGGCCGTCGAAGTCGACGACGGAGTAGAGCGACAGCTTCTCCAGGCGGTGGTACGAGTCGATGATGCGGATCGTGCCGCTCTTGGAGCGCATGACGATCGACTGGGTGTACGCCCCGCCGGACCGGTACCGGACGCCGCGCAGCAGATCGCCCGAGGTGACCCCGGTCGCCACGAAGAAGCAGTTGTCGCCCTTGACGAGTTCGTCGGTCTGCAGCACCCGGTCCAGATCGTGGCCGGCGGCCAGCGCCTTGTCCCGCTCGGCGGCATCGCGCGGCCACAGCTTGGCCTGCATCGCCCCGCCGAGGCACTTGAGCGCGCAGGCGGCGACGATCCCCTCCGGCGTACCGCCGACGCCCATCAGCACGTCGGTACCCGTACCCTCCCGCGCGGCGGTGATCGCCCCGGCGATGTCGCCGTCGGAGATGAACCGGATCCGGGCGCCCGCCTCCCGTACCTCGTTCACCAGATCGGCATGCCGCGGGCGGTCGAGGATGCACACCGTCACGTCGGAGATGCTCGATTTCTTGACCTTGGCGATGCGCCGCAGGTTCTCGGCCACCCCGGCCTCGATGTCGATGACGTCGGCGCAGTCCGGCCCGACGGCCAGCTTCTGCATGTAGAACACCGCGCTCGGGTCGAACATCGCGCCCCGCTCCGCGACCGCGAGGACGGCCAGCGCGTCCGGCATGCCCTTGCTCATCAGCGTCGTACCGTCGATCGGGTCGACCGCCACGTCGACCTCGGCGCCGGTGCCGTCGCCGACCTTCTCCCCGTTGTAGAGCATCGGGGCGTTGTCCTTTTCGCCCTCGCCGATGACGACGACGCCCTGCATCGAGATCGAGTTGATCAGCTTGCGCATCGCGTTGACGGCCGCGCCGTCACCGCCTTCCTTGTCACCCCGGCCGACCCAGCGCCCGGCCGCCAGCGCCGCGGCCTCGGTCACCCGAACGAGCTCCAGGGCGAGGTTCCGGTCCAGCTCTTCCCGCATGCGTTCGGTCATCTGCTGATCCTGGCATGAAGTTGTTACCGGCGCCCGCAGATGATCAGGCTTGTTCACCCGCTGCACGCCTGCGCAGAGCGTGGTGGACGATGGAGGTGTGTCCGAAGCCCCTGCCCCGCTGCCCCTGCCGCCGCCGGCCCGCCCGGCGCGCTCCGGCCGGTCGGCGCGGGACATGGCGCTGTCGCTCGCCGTTCTGCTGGTACCGGTCTTCGTGCTGCTCATCGTCTACCGGCTGGTGTTCTCCGGGGACGCGCCGATCGCGGTGAACGCCGCCGATACCTGGGCCACCGCCCGGCACAGCGCGCATTTCACCGTCCTCGAACCGGTCGGGCTGCCGGCGAAGTGGACCGTGATCAGCGCCACGTTCGGCGCGGGCACGCTGCGGGTCGGGTACGTGACGGCGGCCGGGGCGGGGATCCAGCTGGTGGAGAGCGACCAGGCTGTCGATCAGTTGTTGCCGGCCGAACTGGGTACCGGCGCGCGCCCCGGTGACCTGGTCACGATCGGGGATCGGCAGTGGCGCGCCTATCCGGTGGCGCAGAACGACAACCCGGCCCTGGTACTCGCCGAGGCCGGCCGGACCACGATCGTCATCGGTACGGCATCAGACGCCGACCTGCGTACCTTCGCGGCCGCCCTGCGTTAAGGGCCTGTCAGCCGCCGCCGTCGTCGAGGCGCCGAAGAACGTCTACGACCTGCTCAACGCCGCAAGCGCCGGACGCTCACCCCGGCTCGGCGCCGCGCTCCTGGCGGGCAGCGTCGAGCCGGGCCCGCGCACCGTCCAGCCAGCGCTGGCAGATGCCGGCGAGCTCCTCGCCGCGCTCCCACAGCGCCAGGGACTCTTCCAGGGTGGTACCGCCGGCTTCGAGCTTCTCCACCACGGCGGCGAGTTCGCCCCGGGCCGCTTCGTAACTGAGTTCCTGCTCGCTCATGATGCCGACACAGTAGCCGGCACCTCGCCGCCGGCGAGCCGTAGCCGCACCGGATCGCCGGGTGCGACCTGGGCCGGAGCGCGGACGACGGTACCGTCGCGCAGTTGCACGATCGCGTACCCCCGCTGGAGCGTCGCCGCCGGGGACAGCGCACGCAGCCGGGCCAGGGTGTGGATCAGCTCTTCCACCCCACCGGTGAGGCGGTGCGCCAGGCAGCGACCGGCCCGCTCGCGCAGGCCGGTGAGGTCGGCCAGGCGGCCCTCGATCATCAGTTCCGGCCGGGCCAGCGCCGGGCGGCTCTGGATCGCGTCGAGCCGGTGCTGCTCCCGGTCCAGCAGGCCGGCCACCGCCCGGCTCAGCCGCGCCCGCGCCTGCCCGATCCGCTGGCGCTCCTCGGCGAGGTCGGGAACCACCCGCTTGGCGGCGTCGGTCGGCGTGGAGGCCCGCAGGTCGGCGACGAAGTCGACCAGCGGCGTGTCGGTCTCGTGGCCGATGGCGCTGATGAGCGGGGTACGGCACACGAAGACCGCCCGGCACAGCGCCTCGTCGGAGAACGGCAGCAGATCCTCGACGCTGCCCCCGCCCCGGGCCAGGATGATCACGTCAACGTCGGGATCCTTGTCCAGTACCGCGAGCGCGTCGATCATCTGCGGTACCGCGCCCGGGCCCTGTACCGCCACGTTGATCACCCGGAACTCCACGGCCGGCCAGCGCCGGCGCGCGTTGGTGAGGACGTCCCGCTCGGCCGCGCTCGCCCGGCCGGTGACCAGGCCGATGCGGTGTGGCAGGAACGGCGGGCGGCGCTTGAGCCGCGGGTCGAACAGCCCTTCGGCGGCCAGCAGCCGCTTCAGCCGCTCGATGCGGGCCAGCAGCTCGCCGAGGCCGACCTGGCGGATCTCGTCCGCGCGCAGCGACAGCGTTCCCCGGGCCGGGTAGAACTCCGGTCTGGCATGCAGCACGACCCGGGCTCCCTCGGCGAGGTTGGGCGCACCGGCGTCGAGGACGTCGCGGTGGGCGGTCACGGTCAGGCTGAGGTCGGCCGACGGATCGCGGAGTGTGAGGAAGACCACCTGGGTACCCGGCCGGCGGCTGATCTGCGCCAGCTGCCCGTCGACCCAGACCCAGCCCAGCTTGCCGATCCACGCGCCGATCTTCTGGCTGACGACGCGCACCGGCCAGGGTCGTTCCGGGGTCGATTTGTCCTTGTCGGGCTCGGCCATTGTGTCTCCTGGTTGCTCCGCGAGGCGCTCCGGTGCGCCGCCTTCCCTCGTCGCTTCGCTCCTCGTGAGCCGGCACTTGGGCTGGCTCAGCAAAGCGGCGTTCGTCAGTCCAGACGGCGCCGCGCACAGCGTAAGGTTGGCGGGTGACCAAGCGCGTGTTGCTCGCCAGGCCTCGCGGCTACTGCGCCGGCGTCGACCGGGCGGTGCAGACCGTGGAGGAGGCGCTCAAGCTCTACGGGCGGCCGATCTATGTGCGCAAGCAGATCGTGCACAACAAGCACGTGGTGGCCACGCTGGAGGCCAAGGGCGCGATCTTCGTCGAGGAGAACGAGGAGGTACCCGAGGGCGCGACGGTGATCTTCTCCGCGCACGGGGTGGCTCCTGAGGTGTACGAGCAGGCCCGCACGCGCAAGCTCAAGGCGATCGACGCGACCTGCCCGCTGGTGACCAAGGTCCACCAGGAGGCGCGCCGGTATGCGGCCGATGACTACGACATCCTGCTCATCGGGCACGAAGGTCACGAAGAGGTCATCGGTACCGCCGGTGAGGCCCCGGCCCACGTCCAGCTCGTCGACGGGCCCGACGGGGCCGACGTGGTGACCGTACGCGACCCGAACAAGGTCGTCTGGCTGTCCCAGACCACCCTCTCGGTGGACGAGACGATGGAGACCGTCGCCCGGCTCAAGCAGCGGCTGCCGCTCCTGCAGTCGCCGCCCAGCGACGACATCTGCTATGCGACGCAGAACCGCCAGTACGTGGTCAAGGAGATCGCGCCGGCGTGCGACGTGGTGCTCGTGGTCGGCTCGGCGAACTCGTCCAACTCGGTGCGGCTGCGCGAGGTTGCGTTGGACGCGGGCGCTCGGACCGCGTATCTGATCGACTATGCAGCGGAGATCGACGCGGCGTGGCTGGCGTCGGCGTCGACGGTCGGACTGACTTCGGGGGCCAGCGTGCCGGAGGATCTCGTTGCCGAGGTCCTGGGTGTTCTGGCTGGGCATGGGTTTACCTCCGTGGATGAGGTTGTTACCGCTGACGAGCGGTTGACGTTCTCGTTGCCGCAGGAGTTGAAGCGGGACATGCGCGCGGCTGGTGCTGGTCGCGGTTGAGGGGCTCTGGTCGCGGTTGAGGGGCTTCGGGGCGACGTGCCCCGCGGAAGGCGGTCAGGCTTGATCCTTCCGCGGTGCACGCCGCCCCGAAGCCCTGTTGTGCTCACGGGCGTGGCTCTGCTTCCGCTAGTTCGGGGGATTGGAGTTGGCGCGGCGTCGCCTCGATTTGGTCGGGTACCTCCAGTTCCTCGTCGGAGATGCCCAGCTCGGCGAATTTTCTTGCGGTGACGAGGACTCTTGCTTCCAGCGAGCCGACCGTTTTGTTGTAGGCGGTTACGGCGGCGCCTAGTGATGCGCCGAGCTTGGTCAGGTGGGCTCCCATGGTGGATAGGCGGGCGTAGAGTTCGCGGCCCAGGGCGTGGACCTGGGCGGCGTTGCGGGCCAGGGCCTCCTGGCGCCAGGTGTAGGCGACGGTGCGGAGTAGGGCGATGAGGGTGGCGGGGGTGGCGAGGACGACGTTGCGGGCGAAGGCGTGTTCGAGCAGGGTCGGGTCGCGTTGGAGTGCTGTGTCGAGGAACGGGTCGGCGGGCACGAAGAGGACGACGAACTCGGGGGCGGAGTCGAAGGCTGACCAGTAGGACTTGGCGGACAGCTGCTCGACATGCGTGCGCAGGTGCTTCGCGTGCAGGTCGAGGTGGCCGTCGCGGGCGCGTTCGTCGCGCGCTTCCAGGGCGGTGAGGTAGGCCTCCAGTGGGGCCTTGGCGTCCACGACGACCTGGCGGCCACCGGCCAGGCGGACGACCAGGTCGGGGCGGAGGGTGCCGTCGTCGCCGGACACGCTGACCTGCTCGTCGAAGTCGCAGTGCGCCAGCATGCCGGCCGCCTCCACGATCCGGCGCAGCTGTTGCTCGCCCCAGCGGCCACGGACGGTCGGAGAGCGCAGGGCCGCGACGAGCTGACCGGTCGAGGTGGACAGGGCGGCCGAGACCGCCTGCATCTGCCGTACCTCGGTGCGCAGTTCGGCGTACGCGTCGATCCGGTCGTTCTCGACCTCGACCACCCGCCGCTCGTACCGGCGGATCGCCTCCTGCAACGGCGCGAGCAGCTGGCTCAGGCTGCTCTGCTGGTCGCGCGCGGCCTCGTGGGACAGCGCCAGCAACGACCGCTCCAGCCGGACCTCGCCGTCCCGGGTCGCGTGCAGCGTCGCGTCGAGGCGGGCGACGTCGGCCGCCGAGCGGGCGCGGGCGGCGAGCCAACCCAACGCGGTGCCCACGAGCAGTCCGACGATGACGAGAAGCACAGCCACGCCACCAGCATGGTCGACAGGTATGACAGAAACCGGGCAGGTACCGTTATCCGCATGTGGTGGCGGCGACGCAAAGAGCAGGAACTGGCCGACGCGCGGGAAGAGGCGCTGCGCTGGTACGAGCGGCTCGGCGGGCAGATCATGAACCTGCCGCCCGGCGATGAGCCGGCGACGAAGCAGGCCCTGGTGGACGCGGGGGAGCGGTACAACGCGGCGGGATCGCAGCTTGAGCGTGCGACGAGCACCAACCAGTACGCGCTGGCCCGGGAGACCGCCTTGGAAGGGCTGTACTTCGTCCGGGCGGCCCGGACCGCGCACGGCCTGGACGCCGGCCCCGAGCTACCGCCGCTCGCCGCGCAGCGGCAGGCCGGCATGATCCGCGAGGACCGCGCGGTCGAGGTGGACGGTCACGAGTACCGGGCCTCGCCGCGGTACAGCGACGGCACGCCGTACTACTACCCCGGCGGGGTCATCCAGGGCCGGCGGGTACCGGGCGGGTACTACTCCGAGCCGGTGTGGAAGACCGCGCTCGCCGCCGGCGCTGGCGTGCTGGGCGGCATGCTGCTGTTCGACGCGCTGTTTTCCCCGGGGTACGGCTTCGGCGGCTTCGGGGACGGCGGCTACGACACGGGCTATGACGCCGGGTACGACGAGGCCATGGACGACCAGGGCGGCGACTTCGACGGCGGCGGGTTCGACGGTGGTGACTTCGGTGGTGACTTCGGCGGCGACTGGTAGCCGCCGCCGAAGACTCCATTGTCAGAAGCTACAGATCACCGTCAGCTCCCGGTCCGGCCCGGCCACCTCGTCGAGCGTCCCGATGTGCGTGGCGGCGAGGAAGTCCGCCCGCGCCCGGGCGAGCCGTGCCAGCTCGTCGGCCGGGCCGTGCACCGAGGCGGCCGGGATCGTCGACTTCATCGACAGCCGTCGCTCGGACTTCGCCCGGCGCGCCTGGGACAGCGCCGACCCTACGACGTCGAACACCGCCGCCTCCCCGCCGTCCGGCAACTCATCGCGGCTTGGCCACGCCGACCGGTGTACCGAACCGGAGCGCCACCACGACCACACCTCCTCGGTCACGAACGGCAGGAACGGCGCGAACAGCCGAAGCTGTACCGACAGCGCCAGGCGCAGCGCCGCCCGTGCCGAGTCGGATTCCGGCCCCTCCCGGTAGGCCCGCTCCTTGACCAGTTCGATGTAGTCGTCGCAGTACCGCCAGAAGAACCACTCGGTCGCGGTCAGCGCGCCGGTGTGGTCGTACGCCTCGAACGCCCGCGTCGCTTCATCGACCACAGTGGACAGTGATGCCAGCAGCGCGAGGTCGAGCGGCTCGGTGGTCTTACCAGCGGGCGCACCGAAGCCGAGCACGAACCGGGATGCGTTGAGCAGCTTGGTCGCCAGCCGCCGGCCCACCTTCAGCTGGTTCTCGTCGAAGGCGAGGTCGACACCCGGCCGGCCGGATGCCGCCCAGTACCGCACCGCGTCCGAGCCGTACCGGTCCAGCAGGTTCAGCGGAGTCACCGCCGCGCCCCGCGACTTCGAGACCTTCTTGTGGTCGGGATCGAGGACCCAGCCGGAGATGACGGCGTCGCGCCAGGGCAGCGCGCCGAACTCCAGATGTGCGCGGACCACCGAGGAGAACAGCCAGGTACGGATGATCTCCGGCCCCTGTGGCCGCAGGTCCATCGGGTAGACCCGGGCGAACAGGTCCGGGTCGCGTTCCCAGCCGGACACGATTTGGGGGCTCAGCGACGAGGTGGCCCAGGTGTCGAAGATGTCGGTCTCCGCGACGAACCCGCCCGGCCGGCCCCGTTGCTCTTCGGTGTACCCGTCCGGCACCTCCGAGGCGGGGTCGATCGGCAGCCGGGACTCGTCCGGCGTCAGCGGATGGTCGTAGTCCGGCTCGCCGGCCGCGGAAAGCCGGTACCACACCGGGATCGGTACCCCGAAGAAGCGCTGCCGCGACACGAGCCAGTCACCGGTGAGCCCGCCGACCCAGTGCTCGTACCGGTGCCGCATGTGCTCCGGTGTCCAGCGCAGCGCGTTTCCCCGCCGAACCAAGGCTTCTCGCAGCTCAGCCGACCGACCACCGTTACTGATATACCATTGCCGGCTGGACACGATCTCCAGCGGGACGTCGCCCTTCTCGTAGTACTTCACCGCGTGGGTGACGGGTCGCGGTTCGCCGACGAGGTCGCCGGATTCCCTCAACAGCTCGACGATCCGGCGCCGGGCCTGGGCCACGGTGAGCCCCGCCAACTCACCGGCGGATTCGAGCAGCCGGCCGTCGCGCCCGATCACGACGCGGGTCGGCAGGTCCAGCTCCCGCCACCAGATGACGTCGGTGAGGTCGCCGAACGTGCAGACCATCGCAATGCCGGTACCCTTGGCGGGGTCGGCAAGGCGGTGCGCGTACACCGGAATGTCCACACCGGACAGTGGTGAGTGGACGGTCGTACCCACCAGGTGGCGGTACCGGTCGTCCGACGGGTGGCAGACCAGCGCGACGCACGCGGGCAGCAGTTCCGGGCGGGTCGTGTCGACCTCGACCGGCCCGAACCGCAGGCGGTAGAAGGCCCCTGGCCGCTCCCGGTCCTCCAGTTCGGCCTGGGCCACCGCGGTCTGGAACGTGAGGTCCCAGAGCGTCGGCGCCTGCGCGGTGTACGCCTCGCCGCGCGCCAGGTTGCGCAGGAACGCGCGCTGGCTGGTGAGGCGGGCCTCGAACCCGATCGTCGCGTACGTGTACGACCAGTCCACGGACAGCCCGAGCCGGCGCCACAGCGCCTCGAAGGCCACCTCGTCGACCGCGGTCAGGTGACCGCACAGTTCGATGAAGTTGCGCCGCGAGATCGGCCGCGGCGGGTCGAACGGCTGGTCGGGAACCGTGAACGACGGGTCGTAGGGCAGCGCCGGGTCACAGCGGACGCCGTACACGTTCTGCACCCGCCGCTCAGTGGGCAGGCCGTTGTCGTCCCACCCCATCGGGTAGTACACGGCCTTGCCGCGCATGCGCTGGAAGCGCGCCACGAGGTCGGTGTGGGTGTACGAGTACACGTTGCCCATGTGCAGCGTCCCGGATACGGTCGGCGGAGGCGTGTCGATCGCGTATACGTCCGCCCGCTCCTTCGACCGGTCGAACGCGTACGTGCCCTCCTCCTGCCATCTGCGCACCCAACCAGCCTCCAGGCCGTCGAGGGAGCGCCGCTCCGTATCAGTCATGGCCCGATGGTAGGTGCGGCGCCCGGGGCCGGCGAGTGAGAATCGGTTCACACGAGGCTGTCCTGCCATTGCTGGTGCAGGGTCGCGTACCGGCCGCCGCCCGCGATCAGCTCGGCCGGCAGCCCGTCTTCGACGATGCGGCCCTGGTCGAGAACCAGTACCCGGTCGGCGATCTCCACTGTGGACAGTCGGTGCGCGATGACGATCGCCGTGCGGTCGGCCAGGATCGTCCGCAGCGCCCGCTGGACCAGCCGCTCGGACGGGATGTCCAGCGACGAGGTTGCCTCGTCGAGGATGAGTACCGCCGGGTCGGCGAGGAACGCCCGCGCGAACGCGACGAGCTGACGCTGACCGGCCGAGAGCCGGCCACCGCGCTTACGCACGTCGGTCTCGTACTCCTCCGGGAGCGCGCGGATGAACTCGTCCGCGCCGATCGCCTGCGCGGCGGCGGCCACCTCCTCGCCGGACGCGCCGGGTCGGCCGAACCGGATGTTGTCCGCGACGGTGCCGGAGAACAGGTAGTTCTCCTGCGTCACCATGACCACGGCCCGGCGCAGCTCTGCGTCGGACAGCTCCCGCAGGTCGACGCCGTCGAGCCGGACCACGCCCCCGGTCGGGTCGTAGAAGCGGGACACCAGCTTGGCGATCGTGGTCTTGCCGGCACCCGTCGCGCCGACGAGCGCGATCGTCTGTCCGGCCGGGATGTGCAGGTTCAACTCCGGCAGGACCGGCCGGTCGGTGCGGTACGCGAAGGCGACGCCGGTGAAGTCGATGGCGCCGCGCGGGTCGGGCAGCGCGGCGGGCCGGGCCGGCTCCGGTACCGCGGGCCGCTCGTCGAGTACCCCGGACAGCTTCTCCAGCGCCGCCGTCGCCGACTGCAGCGAGTTGTAGAACTGGGAGAGGTCCTGCATGGGATCGAAGAACTTGCGCAGGTACAGCAGGAACGCGGCGAGTACCCCGACCTGCGTCTGGCCGTGCAGCACCCGGTAGCCGCCGTAGGTCAGCACGATCGCGATGGTCACGTTGCCGATCAGCTTGATGCTCGGCGCGAAGACGGCGATCAGCCGCCAGGCCGCGACGTTGGCGTTGCGGTAGTTGCGGTTGACCGCCTCGAAGATCTCTTCGTTGCGCGGTTCCCGGCGGAACGCCTGTACCGCCCGGATCCCGCCCATCGACTCGACGAAGTGCACGATGACCAGCGCGACCGCTTCGCGGGTGCGCCGGTAGGCGATCGCCGACGAGCGCTGGAACCACCGGGTCAGCCAGAGCAGGAGCGGGAACAGCACCAGCGACACCAGCGCCAGCGGGACGTCGAGCCAGAGCAGGACGACCGCGACGCTGACCACGGACAGCAGCGACAGCACGAGGTCTTCCACGCCGCCGTCGAGCAGTTCGGAGATCGAATCCATGTCGCTGGTCAGCCGGGAAATCACCCGGCCCGACGTGTACCGCTCGTGGAAGCCGACCGACAGCCGCTGGAAATGCCGGTACACCCGGTTGCGCAGGTCGAACAGGATGGCCTGGCCGACCTGGCCGGACAGCGCGACGAAGCCCCGCTTGCCCAGGTAGGCGGCGACGGTCGCGACGGCGAAGGCGATCCCGACCGCGACCAGTACCCCGGAGTCGCGCGGGTGGCGCAGCAACGGCGGGATGCCGTTGTCGATGCCGAGCTTGACCAGGTAGGGACCGGCCATCTCGGCGCCGCTCTGGAGCAGCAGCAGCACGACGATCCAGAGCAGGCTGCGCCGGTGCGGCCGGACCAGCGAGCCGAACAACGCCCGGGAACCGGCCCGCAACCGGACGGTCGAGCCGCCCTCCGCCGCAGTCCGCTCGGCATCCTCCTCAGCCGCCCGCCCCCGCCAGCTACCGACATCAATACTCATCGACTGGCCTCACTCACCGGCTGGCCTCCGAGAGGTCGGCCGACGCGGACAGGACCGCGCGGTACTCCGGTACCGTCGCGAGCAGCTCCGAGTGCGTACCCACGGCCGCGATCCCGCCGTCGGACAGTAGCTACCCGCGGCTTGCCCAGCACCGCCCGGGCGAGCGCGAGCCGCTGGCGCTGCCCGCCGGACAGTGACAGCCCCTGCTCGCCGACCCGCGTGTCGAGGCCCCACGGCAGCTCCTGGACGAACTCCGCCTGCGCGACCGCGAGCGCCTCGGCGATCTCCTGCTCGGTCGCGTCCGGCCGGCCCAGGGTCAGGTTTTCCCGGACCGACATGGAGAACAGCGTCGCCTCCTCGAACGCCATCCCCACCACGCCGCGCAGGCTGGTCAGGGTCAGGTCGCGGATGTCCCGGCCGTCCAGCGTGATCCGGCCGCCCGTGACGTCGTAGAGCCGGGGTACCAGCGACACCAGCGAGGTCTTGCCCGACCCGGTGACGCCGACGATCGCCATCGTCTCGCCGTGCTCCACGGTGAGGTCGATCCGGCGCAGCACCGGGCGCGCGGCACCGGGGTACCGGAACGCGACCCCCTCGAACCGCAGCCGCCCGGCGACCTCGTCGCGCGCGAGCGAGGCCGCACCAGGTCTGTCCACAATGGACGGCTTCTCGTCGAAGACCTCGTAGATCCGGTCCGCCGCCGTCATCGCCTCCTGGCCGTTCGCGATGATCCAGCCGAGCGAGTCGATCGGCCAGACCAGCATCAGTTGCAGGGACACGAAAGCGACGAGGCCACCGACGGTCATCCCGCCGCTGGCCACCGCATACGCCCCGCCGACCAGCACGATGGCCAGCGTGACGTTGGGTACCGTGTCGAATTCGGCCCACGTGCGCGCCAGGAACCCGGCCTTGGCGACGCCGGTGTCGTGCAGTTGCCGGGCCGCCTTCTCGAAGCGCTTTCCCATGTGCCGCCGCCGGCCGAACGACTTGATCACCCGGATGCCCTGCGCCGACTCCTCGATCAGCGTCGCCAGGTCGCCCTGCTGGTCCTGCTGCCGCCGGGACAAGCTCAGGTACCGCCGGAAGAACTGCTGCGACATCACGAACAGCGGCACCGCGCTGATCGTCACCACGAGCCCGAGCGGCCAGTACAGCCGCAGCAGCAGGATCGACACCGCGGCGTAGGTCGCGGTGTTCACCACCAGGAAGATCGACCCGAACGACACGAACCGGCGGATCACGCTCAGATCAGTCGTCAACCGGGACAGTAACTGGCCGGACTGCCAGCGCTCGTGGAAGGCGATCGGCAGCCGCTGGAGGTGCGCATACAGGTCGGCCCGGATCTCGTACTCCATGTCCAGCGAGACCGCCGACTGGGTCCACCGCCGGATGAACGCCAGCCCGGCCTCGATCGCGCCGAGGAGCAGGGCCAGCCCGCCGAACAGGACCACGCCGCCGACCTGGTGATGGCGCACCGGGCCGTCCACCACGTGGCGCACGACCAGCGGAACCGCAATGCCGGCGGCGGTGCCGACCGCCGCCGTGACCAGCATCCAGAACATCGTCCAGAAGCGCGGCCGGACGTATGACCGCAGCCGCCACAGGTTGGCCATCGGGCGTCCGGGGGCTGCGGTCACCATCCGACGGTAACCGGCGGGTCCGACAGTTACGAACCGGTTTCCCGCTCATGAGCGAGCAGCCAGCGCTTGATCTCGATGCCCCAGCGGTAACCACCGAGCGTGCCGTCGGTCCGTACCACCCGGTGGCACGGCACGAACAGCGCCGCCGCGTTGCGGGCGCACGCCTGCGCCGCGGCGCGGACCGCCGCCGGCCGCCCGGCCGCCGCCGCGAGGCCGGTGTAACTCACCGGCGCGCCGGCCGGCACCGCGCGCAGCGCGGCCCACGCCGACTCCAGGAACGGCCCGCCGCGCTGCTCGACCGCCACGCCGTCGATCGCGGTGAGATCGCCGTCGAAGTACGCCCGCACGGCCTTGACGGGCCGGTCCAGGTCCGCGTCCACACCCGGGGGTACCCGCGCCAGAAGCGCGTCCACCTCGTCGGTGAACCCGGCCGCGAGGACCGTCTCGTCGCGGGCCAGGATCGTGAACGGCCCGACGGGCGTGGTGATAGTGATCGATGCCATGTCAGCTTCTCCAGAGTCGTAGTACCGCGTACGAGCGCCAGGGGCGCCACCGTCGCGCGTGGTCGTCGAGGGCGGCCGGGTCGGTCGGCAGTCCCAGCCGGCCGGCCGCCCGGCGGACCGCGAGGTCGGTCGGGAGGAACACATCGGGGTCGCCGAGCGCCCGCAGGGCGACGTAACTCGCCGTCCAGGCACCGATCCCCGGGATTTCGCGCAGAGCTGACTCGGTACCGGAGCGGTCGGCGCCCTCGTCGAGGACCAGCTCGCCCGCCGCGACGTTCTTCGCGAGCGCCCGGATCGTCTCCCGGCGCGCGGCCGGCATCGCGAACGCCTCGTCCGGCAGCTCCGCCACTGTCCCGGCATCCGGGAACGGGCCGCCACTGTCTGGCACGAGCCGGCCCAGCACGCGGCGCGCCCCGGCGACCGAGATCTGCTGTCCCACGATCGCGCGTACCGCCACCTCGAACCCGTCGACCGCGCGCGGTACCCGTACCCCCGGCTCTTTGGCGACCAGCGGCGCGAGCGCGGGGTCCCGGCGCAGCGTCTCGTCCACGGCGAGCGGATCGGCGTCGAGGTCGAGCAGCCGCCGGCAGCGCGCCACGGCGGGTGACAGGTCCCGCAGGTCGGCGAGCTGGAGCATGGCCTCGACGTACCCGTCGCGGGGCGTCAGGGTGGCCGACGCGGCGCCGTGCGGCAGCCGCAGCGCCCGCGTGTAGCTCGTCGCGTCCGCGGTCTCCACGCCCGGGATCGCGCGCGCCGCAAGGAAATCCAGCAGCGCACCGGCGTGCAGCGGCGGCCGGTGGGCCAGCCGGAGCGTGAGCGTACCGGCCTCGCCGGCGTCCCGCTTCGGCTTCCGCAGTAACGACGGCTGCACCCCGTACACCTCGCGGAGCGTCTCGTTGAACTGGCGTACCGAGCCGAACCCGGCCGCGAACGCGATCTCGGCGAGCCCGAGGTCGGTCGACTCGATGAGTATCCGGGCGGTCTGCGCCCGCTGCGCCCGGGCCAGGGCGAGCGGCCCCGCCCCGAGCTCGGCGGTGAGCATCCGGTGCAGGTGCCGCTGCGTGTACCCGAGCCGCCCGGCCAGGCCCGGTACCCCTTCGCGGTCGACGACGCCGTCGCCGATCAGGCGCATCGCCCGCCCGACCGCGTCGGCGCGGACGTCCCACTCCGGCGAACCGGGCGCGGCGTCCGGCCGGCACCGCCGGCAGGCCCGGAAGCCGCCGCGCTGGGCAGCCGCCGAGGACGGGTAGAACCGCACGTTGCGGCGCTTCGGCGTGATCGCCGGACAGGACGGCCGGCAGTAGATCCCGGTCGATTTGACGGCGGTCACGAACCACCCGTCGAACCGCCGGTCCCGGCTGTCCACCGCCCGGTAGCAGTGTTCGAAATCCAGCTCCACGCCTTCGATCCTGCCTCGCCCCACAACCGGCGGCTGGCGGAAATCGGACGTGGCCGTCACCGCCGCGGGTGCCGACGCCCGCCGTCGCCAGCGGCCAGTGGATCCCGGGCTACGGCGCGACCGGCAGGCCGGGGGAGCGGAACGCCTCGCCG
>WNGG01000306.1_pt1 | contig 64676 bp, 61 predicted proteins | sample 5400661 | NCBI WGS metagenome assembly WNGG01 (sample SAMN13153372, study PRJNA577476) | soil metagenome | isolation source: 100 cm soil or saprolite under Garry oak tree replicate 1 | place: USA:California | collected 2016-06-15
GACGAGCCGCTCGGCGCGCTGGACCTCAAGCTCCGCCAGGAGATGCAGCTCGAGCTGCAGCGGGTGCAGCGCGAGGTGGGCATCACGTTCGTCTACGTCACGCACGACCAGGAAGAGGCGCTGACGATGAGCGACCGCATCGCGGTGCTCACCGGCGGCCGCATCGAGCAGACCGGCGGGCCGGTCGAGGTGTACGAGCGGCCGCGGACCCCGTTCGTGGCCGGGTTCATCGGCGTCTCCAACCTGATCGAGCGGGACGGCCACACGATCACCGTGCGGCCGGAGAAGATCACCCTGGTCGGCGACGATGAGCCGGACCCGCCCGGCACGCACGCGGAATCCGGCCAGATCAAGGACGTCATCTACGCGGGCGTCCTGACCCGCTACGTCGTCGACCTGGACGGCGGCGGCGAGCTGGTGGTCAGCCGGCAGAACACCGAGGCACCCGCCCGCACCGACCTGCGGGGCGGCCGGGTGCGCATCGCCTGGCGACCTGAGCAGGCGTTCACGATCCCGTCAGGGGAGGGCCCATGAGGAGAACCAGCGGGCGGACACGCCCGATGACGATAGCGCTCGGACTCGCGGTGGTGTCCGTCATCGCGGCCGGCTGCGGCAGCGGCAGCTCCAGCAGCAGCAGCAGCACCGGCGGCACCGGGAGCGCCAGCCAGAACGGGGGCGGCGCGGTGGCGGGCCAGACCGTGCCCACCGCGAGCCTGCCGGTGCTGCAGAAGATCGGGACGGGCGAGGGCCAGCTCAACCTCATCGCCTGGGAGGGCTACCTGGACCCCAAGTGGGTCAAGCCGTTCGAGCAGCAGACCGGCTGCCAGGTGAACGCGAAGTACGCGGGCAGTTCGGACGAGATGGTCTCGCTGATGAAGAACGGCGGCGGCCAGTACGACATGGTGTCCTCCTCGGGCGACGCCGACCTGCGCATCCTGTACGCGGGCGACGCCCACCCGGTGAACGTCACCCTGATCCCGAGCTGGAAGGACTTCTTCCCCGCCTTCCAGTCGCCGGCCTTCAACACGATCAACGGCGTGCACTACGGGATCTCCCTGCAGTGGGGGCCGAACGTGCTGATGTACAACACCAAGGACTTCCCGACCGCCCCGTCCTCGTGGGGCGTCATCTACGACCCGAAGTACAAGGGCCAGGTGACGGTGCCGGACAACCCGATCCAGATCGCCGACGCGGCGCTGTACCTGAAGACGCACAAGCCGTCGCTGGGCATCACCGACCCGTACGAGCTGACCCAGCCGCAGTTCCAGGCGGCGGTGAGCCTGCTGGCCAGCCAGAAGCCGCTGATCGAGAAGTACTGGAGCCTGGCCTCCCAGGAGATCTTCGACTTCAAGAACGGCAACGCGATCGTCGGCGCGGGCTGGCCGTACCAGGTCAGCACGCTGAAGGCGGACAAGTTCTCGATCGGCACCGTGATCCCGAGCGAGGGCGCGACCGGCTGGGCCGACACCTGGATGCTGGCGGCCAAGGCGCCCCACCCGAACTGCGCGTACAAGTGGATGCAGTACATCAGCACGCCCAAGGTCCAGGCCGAGCAGGCCGTGAACTACGGCGAGACCCCGGACAACAAGCTGGCCTGCGCCGAAATGAACAAGCTGCAGGCCGGGTCGTGCGAGGAGTACCACGCCAACGCGCCGCAGAGCTACTTCGACTCGATCAGCCTGTGGAAGACGCCGCTCGCGACGTGTGACAACGGCCAGTCCGGCTGCGTGCCCTACGCCCAGTGGGTGGCCGCGTGGAACACGCAGGTCAAGTAAGAGCGAGGCGGCCGGCCCGCGTCTCGGCCCTGCTCTGGCGCCGACCGTGGGCGCGGGCCACCATCTTGCTCACCCCGCCGCTGGCCTGGTTCGTGCTGCTCTACCTGGCCGCGCTGGTGGTCCTGCTGATCACGGCCTTCTGGCAGATCAACCCGTTCACCACCAACATCGAGCGGGTCTGGACCCTGAACAACTTCAGCACGATCTTCACCAGCGGGGCCTACCGGGGCATCATCGGCCGGACGGCGGGGATGGCGGCGGCGGTCACCGTGACCGACGCCGTCGTCGCCTTCCCGTTCGCCTACTTCATGGCCCGGGTCGCGTCGCCCCGGGCCAGGACGGCGCTGTTCGTGGCGATCCTGCTGCCGCTGTGGGCCAGCTACCTGGCCAAGGTGTACTCCTGGCTGCTGATCTTCACCCGCGGCGGGCTGCTTGACTGGGCGCTGAAGGTACACCTGATCTACACCAACTGGGCCGTGTTCACCGTGTTCTGCTACCTCTGGCTGCCGTTCATGATCATCCCGGTGTACGCGGCGCTGGAGCGGATCCCGGCCTCGCAGATCGAGGCGTCGCAGGACCTGGGCGCGCGGACCTGGCGGACCACCCGGCTGGTGCTGCTCCCGCTCGCCCTGCCGGGCATCGTGGCCGGGTCGATCTTCACGTTCTCGCTGACCCTCGGGGACTACATCACGCCGCTGCTGGTCGGCGGGACGAGCGCGAACTTCATGGGCAACATCATCTACTCCAACATCGGGATCGCGAACAACGTGCCGTTCGCTGCGGCGATGGCGCTCGTGCCGATCGTCATCATGGCCGCCTACCTGCTCAGCGCGCGGGCGCTCGGCGCGTTCGAGGAGATCTAGGCGATGGAGTCGCGGGGGCTGCGCGTCGCGCTGTGGGCCTGGGTGATCCTGGTCCTGGCGTTCCTGTTCGTCCCGATCGCGCTCATCGTGCTGTACGCGTTCAACTCCTCGAACATCGAGAGCTGGCCGATCGCGGGCTTCTCGCTGCACTGGTTCGGCGTGGCGTGGCACGACCCCCAGGTGCGCAGCGCGTTCCTGCTGTCCGTCCGGGTCGGTCTTGTCGCCACCGCGCTGGCCCTGCTGCTCGGCTCCGCCGTGGCGTACGCGCTGCACAGGTTCGCGTTCTTCGGCCGCGAGGCCATCTCGTTCCTGCTGGTGCTGCCGCTCGCCCTGCCCGGCATCATCACCGGGATCGCGCTGAACTCGTTCTTCTCGTTCACCGGGATCCAGCTCGGCACGCTGACCATCGTCATCGGGCACACCACGTTCTGCATCGTGGTGGTGTTCAACAACCTGATCGCCCGGCTGCGGCGGACACCAGGCTCGCTGGCCGAGGCGTCCATGGACCTGGGCGCGCGCGGCTGGCAGACGCTGCGCTACGTCACGCTGCCGCTGACCGCGACCGCGCTGGTCTCCGGCGCGCTGCTGGCCTTCGGCCTGTCCTTCGACGAGGTCATCGTGACGGTGTTCACCGCGGGCGCGCAGAACACGCTGCCGCTGTGGATCTTCGGCGCGATCCGGCTCGGGCAGCAGCTGCCCGAGGTGAACGCGGTGGTATCCGTCATCATCCTGCTGACGATCGTCCCCGTGGTCCTCGCCGCCCGGCTGGCCGGCGCGGTCACCAGGACAGCGCGCAACATCGAGCTCGGCGAGACCGGTCTCTAGGCCGCTCTCGGTCCTGGCCCTGCTGGGCAGCTTCATTCTGGACAGGGGCTCGCTCATAGCCCGAAACTGGGCTCATGGTGACCACGACCGAGTTCGATCAGCTGATCGAGGTGCTGCGGGACTTTATCCGGAGCGAGGTGATGCCCGCCGAGGCCGGCATCGACGAGTCTGACGAGATCCCGGCCCGGCTGATCGCGCAGGCCAAGGAGATAGGACTGTACGGCTACGCCCTGCCCGCCGAGTACGGCGGCCTAGGCCTGTCGGTCGGGCAGCAGGTGCTGGTCACCATCGAGCTCGGCTACACCAGCCCGGCGTTCCGGTCGCTGTTCGGCACCAACAACGGCATCGCCGGGCAGGTCCTGGTCCTGGCCGGCACCGACGAGCAGCGCAAGCAGTGGCTGCCGCGGCTGGCCTCCGGCGAGGTGGTCGCGTCGTTCGCGCTGACCGAGCCGGACGCGGGCTCCGACCCGAGCCGCCTGACGACGTCGGCGGCGCCGGAGGGCGACGGCTGGGTCATCGACGGCCTCAAGCGCTACATCACCAACGCCCCGGCGGCGGACATCTTCATGGTGTTCGCGCGCACCGACCCGCAGGCGCCCCCCGGCAAGGGCATCGGGGTATTCGTCGTGCCCGCCCGGCTGGACGGGGTTCGCGTGGCCGCGCGGGACCACAAGATGGGCCAGGCCGGCGCGTGGACCGCCGACGTCGCCTTCACCGGCGTCCGGGTGCCCAGGGACGCGCTGGTCGGCGAGGCGGCTCAGGCCGGCTACGCCACCGCCATGCGGAGCCTGGCGCACGGCCGGCTGGTCATCGCGGCTATGTGCGTGGGGGTCGCGGCGCGGCTGATCGACGAGAGCGTGGCCTACGCCAGGGAGCGTTCCCAGGGCGGCCATCCGATCGGTGAGTACCAGCTGGTCCAGGCCATGCTCGCGGACTCGCAGACCGAGTACCTGGCGGCCCGCGCGCTGGTGCTCGACGCCGCGGCCCGGTACGACGCGGGCACCGACCGGCGGCTCGCGCCCTCGGCGGCGAAGTACTTCGCCAGCGAGGCGGTCGGCCGGATCGCCGACCGTGCCGTCCAGATCCACGGCGGCTCCGGGTACATCCGGGGTGTCCCGGTGGAGCGGCTCTACCGCGACGTCCGGCTGTTCCGGATCTACGAGGGCACCAGCCAGATCCAGCAGCTCGTCATCGCCAGGGAAATGCTGCGGTAGCGCTGCCGCCAGTTGCGGGTGTTGCTGATGGTGGGTACTGGTTGCGGGCCTCATGCCCGGTAAACTAGGGACCAACGTCCCTGTCCGGGCGCGGTCCCCGACCGGTGCAATGCAAGGATGTTCGTTGGCGATGAGATATGGCTGGATGTCAGTTTCGCCATCGCCAGGGAAAGGCTGGCGCAGCTCAGCCAGAGCGGGGCCCTGTTCGAGCCATCCGATGATGCCTACACCGGCCTGGCCCGGGTGGGCGCGGGCGGCCTGTCCAAGCTAATCCAGGTGCAGGTCCGCGAGCTGTCCTGGATCGACACGTCGGCCGGTCTGGCGCTGCGCTGGGAGGCCGCCGGCGTGGGCGGCGGGCTGTTCCCCGTGCTTGATGCCGACCTGACGCTCACCGCTCGCGGGGAGGGCACGGTGCTAGCGATGGCCGGGTCCTACCGGCCGCCGCTCGGCGGGCTGGGCGAGGCGCTCGACCGGACCCTCCTGCACCGGGTCGCGGCCGCGACCGTCCGCAGGTTCCTCGCCCGGGTGGCGGCCCAGATCACCGGTCACCCCGTCCCTAACGGCACCGAGTCGGCGCCGCCGGAGGTGAAGGCGTAGTCCCTGATCTCGCGGATGACGTCGTCTAGCTGGTCCACCGCGTCGGCGAGGCGGTCGCGCACCACTTCGGCGGGCAGGCTCGCGGCGGTCTGCAGGCTCAGCCCGACCTGGAACAGATGCCGCACCGCCCGGTTCATCAGGTCGGTGGCGGCCTGCGCCTGACCGGTCACGGTTCTCCTGGCAAGTTCCGCGAGATCATGCGGACGCCGGGTCTCGGCAGCGTCGCGGATCACCGCGAGGACGAAGTCCGCCGAGGCCGTCGGCAACGGGCTCAGGCTGATCTCGACGGGCAGCGTGGCTCCGTCCCGGCGGAGACCGGCGAGCCGGACCCGTTCGGCCATCGGCCTGGCCTGCGGCGCCTGCTGGTAGCCGACCCGGTAGGCCTGGTGCGCGGCCCGGACGTCGGACGGGACCAGCGCATCCACCGGCAGCCCGATCAGTTCCTCCCGCCGGTAGCCGAACATCTCCGCGCACCGCCGGTTGGCCAGGGCGATCTTCCCGTCCTGGGTGGCCAGCACCAGGCCGTCGCCGAGGGCGTCGATCAACTGCCACAGGACGGCCGGGGTGATCGTGCCCGCCGGCGCGGCGGTGATGCCTGCCGGGGAACGGCCGTTCGAATACGATGCGCCGGACGCCGGAGCGTCCGTAGTCTGCGTTTCGCGTCTTGCGCTTGCTTCGTGTGTTGCCTGTGTTTCGTGCGTTGTGTGTGCGGTCTGTGCTGTTGGTATTGTCCAGGCGGCGGTATCGGGGTCCGGTCCGCGCCCGGCGGCGGTGGCCGCCTCCAGCGAGGGGTAGATGGGCACCAGCCGGTCCAGTCCCTCGATGCTGAGCACGCGCCGGACGGCCGGCGCGGAGACCACCAGCCGGACCTGCGTCCCGCTGACCAGCGCCCGCTGGCAGGCGCGGGCGAGAGCCTCCACGGCCGAATGGTCGCACGACACGGTGTCGGTCATGTCCGCGATCAGCACGGCGGCGCCGCGGTTGATCACGGCCAGCAGCCGGTCCCGGAGGCGGCCCGCGTTCGACAGGTCGACATGCCAGGGGAAGGCCACGATCGCCTGGCGGCCGGTCCACTCTACCGGGAAGAGGTCATCACCCATGGCAGCAGTGCCCTCCCGTCCGGGTTGTGCAGCTAGATTACGGCGGATTGGCCTCGGGTCATACCCCTTAGCTCCCTTTCTTCTCTTCGCCCGGCCCTTTCAGCCGGCCAGGAGCACGCCGAGGAACAGCGCGGCGAGCGCGCTGAGCCCGGTGAGCGCGCCCAGGACCGCGCGGCCCCGGGCCGTCCGGGACCGGATGTGCAGGGCGGCGGTGACCCCGGAGATCACCACGGCCACGAGCTTCACGGTCAGCGTGGTCCGGTAGGCGGCGCCGTGGCCGGCCGGCGGGGAGACGGCGGCGACGTTCCAGATGCCGGTGACGATCAGCACCCCGAAGGCGGTCCAGGCGACCTGGTTGAACCGGCGGGCGGCCGCCCCGAGGGCGTCGGCGCCGTACCGCCGCAGGACCGGGACGAGCGCGGCCAGGACCAGCTGGCCGCCGACCCAGATCGTGGCGGCCAGCACGTGCAGGAACAGCCGGATGGTGTCCCAGCTGACGGCGAGCATCCCGTCATCCTCCCAGCCCGCGCGAAGGCCCGGGTGCGAGGGGGACTCCCCTCGCACCCGGGCCAGGTCCCGCGGTTACTTCTGCCCGGCGGGTTCGGGCTTGGGGCCGGGTTCTGCCTGCGCGGTGGGCCCGGCGGCGCCCTGCTGGTTCCAGTTCCGCCAGATGAGCCTGTGCACCGGGATCCACCTCGGGATGTCGCGCAGGCCCGGGATGAACGGGATGAACAGCAGCAGCAGGGTGGCCGCGCCGGTCATGTAGATGGCGATCAGGTCGATGTTGTCGGAGTTACTCCAGCCCTTGACGTGGTACCAGATCTGGAACAGCCACAGCCAGGGCTGGCCGGGGTAGCTGCCGGTCTCGTTCATCACGCCCCACTGGTCGCCGGTGAGGTGATCGGCCGTCGCCAGGTTGGCGTAGTAGGCACCGTCCTCGAGGAACAGCAGCGGCTTGGTGAAGTCGGAGCCGTAGAACGGCCGCTGGGCGAGCAGGTCGGTGTCGATCCCGCCACTGCGGGCCAGCGTGAGCTCGGTCGCCAGCATCACCGGCACGGGACCGTCGTCGGCCGCGGGGACCACCGGCGTTCCGTTGCTGAACGTCACCTTGGCGACGGCTTTCCCGTAGTTGGTCGCCCACTTGACCTGCTGGTCGGCGGACGCGGCGTTGTAGGTGGCCAGGGCCGCGGCCAGGGTCGGGTCGGTGGGTGCCGCGCTGGCCAGCGGTCCCAGCACGAAGGTCTGCGCCGCATTGATGGGCTGCACCACGCCGGCCACGTCCGCCGGGGCGAACCATTCGCTCTGCGGGGTTCCGTTGGTGTTGTAAGGCGGGCCGTAGGTCGCGGTCAGGCTGCTGCCGTCCAGTTCGGTCGCCGCGGTGGCGAGGAAGTCGGCGGGGAAGACCTGGACCCAGCTTTTCACCGTAACCGGCGGGTCGTCGGGCGAGGACAGCAGGCTGGCCAGGGCGAAGGTGAGGACCAGGATCACCGCGGTCGCGATGGTGCCTTCCTTCAGGATGTCATAGCGCCTGGTCGGGCCGCGCCACGCGGCCCGGTCGGCCTTCGCCGCCGCGAGCCTGGCGGCCACGCCGCGAGGCCGGTGGACCGGCAGCGGGTGGCTGACACCGCGCACGCGGACCAGCAGCACGTGCGCGCCGATCAGCGCGATGAGCACGATCGGGATGAGCACCACGTGCCACAGCAGCATCTGGCCGAAGTTCATCAGGTTGAAGAACGCGCCGACCCCGACCTCGTTGAAGGCGTCCTTGCCGTTGGTGGCGATCCACTGGGAGTCGAAGTTCTGCTGGGACAGGTAGCCGGTGAAGCACTCCACGATCGAGGCCAGGAAGGCCACCATGCCGGTGATCCAGGTCATGGTGCGGCGGCCGCGCCAGGCCGCCATCCAGAACTTGCCCCACAGGTGGATGACCAGCAGCGCCATGAAGAGCTCGACGCTCCACAGGTGCAGGCTGTTGAAGAAGTGGCCCACCGAGTTGGTGTGCCACCAGTCGGAGCCGCCGAGCGCGATGGCGAAACCGCTCACGATCGCCACGCCGAACGCGGCCAGCGATCCGACGCCGAACACGTACACCCAGGAGGCGACGTAGGCGGGCTGGCGATCAGGCAGGAGCTTGTTCGGCGGGAGCGAGGTCATGGCGCGGCGGCGCACGCGCGCCGTCCACATCCGCTCGTCCCCTTCGGCCACCTGGAAGCCGGCGGCCTCGTCCGGTTCTGCCACCTGCGCCGGGCCGTCATTGCGGTAGCGGCCGGGGAACGGCAGCAGCAGCGCGGCACCGAAGATGGCGACCATCACCGCGATGAGCACGAGGTTCGCCACCGAAATGGTGAAGATGTTCCAATTCACGTATGAACCTGGGTGGTTCAAGTTGATGGCGGCGGGAGCGTGTCCCGCCAAAGCTAGGGTTCCCACCGGAGCCTCCAGGTTGGCGCGCGGACCAGTCCGCATGGCAACGGATTTGATGGGCTGAGTTTGGTCCCTGGACGAGAGTGGCCTGTAGTGATGTGCGTCACGAGGTTCGGGGACCAAAGTCCCGTCTGATGTGCAGGTTCTGGTGACTTCCGCGGGGATGAGCTGATGGATGGCAGCGGCGAATACGGTGACCTGGCGGCATCGCTGGTGCCGCACCGGGCCATGTTCGCCCGGCCGGGGACTGCGGCGGAGTCGTTCGCGCGGGCGCGGTTGCTGCGCCACCAGGCCGCTCCGGGCGGTGCCGGCCCCCTGGCCCCGCGCCTCACGCCCCGGGCGCCTCACGCCGCTCATGCGTCCCGCGCCAGCGTCGGCTGGGGCCGGCACGATGTGGCAGCGGGCCGGCTGGGGCCGGCTCGATGTGGCAGCGTGCCGGCCAGATCCCAGGCCGGCCACCCCCGTCCGGGGCCAGGACCTGGCGCGCCCCGGGTGGCAGGGCTCCCTCGGGCACCGTGCGTTATCGTCGGCTGATGGCGGGCATGCCTGCCGGGCAGGGACACGGCGCCAGGGAGGAACTGTGGACATCACCCAGCTGATCCTTGATGACCATCATGAGCAGCGGCGGTTGTTCGCGATCCTGGAGCAGATCGATCGCGCGGAAACCGGAGCGCTATCCGCCGTGTGGGACCGGCTGGCTTCGTTCCTCGAACTGCACGCGGCGGCCGAGGAGGAGGTCTTCTATCCCGCGCTACTTCAGGTCGGTCTGGCGGCGCATCGGACGGCCGGGGTGGAGGGTGAAACCCTCGATGCCATCCATGACCACAACGAGATCAGGGACGCGGTCACCGAGGTGGCCCGCCGCCAGGTCGGCACCGACGAGTGGTTCGCCGCGGTCGGGGCAGCGAACCTGGCCAACAGCGATCACATGGCCGAAGAGGAACGTGAGGGCCTGACCGACTTCCGCCGCCTGGCCGGGCTGCAGCGCCGTCATCAGCTCGCCGTCGCTTTCGTTGCCTTCGAGGCGCGGACCTTCGCCGGAGTCCCGGTCGTGGACAAGGACCCAGCCACCTACGTACGCGAGGTAGAGGAAGACGGACCGGCGTTCCGGAGCGGGTCTCTCAGCATCGGCAGCCTTAAGCGAGGCTGACTGCCGCGGGGCGGGCTGTGGCTCCTGAGGACTTCCGCGCTGACCCCGTCCGCACGCGCCGTCCTGACATCGCGCCGTATTCCGCTGGCAGAAGGGCGTTCCCTTGCTGCTTCATCAGCCTCGTCAACCCCGCGGGCACCAGATCGAACATAGATTTCAGCGTCCGGGCCATTAACGCGGAAGATCCGGGCTCAGCGGAAACCCTGGTGGGTCATGTGATCATTCCAAAATAAAGAAAGTTCCGGTGTGTCGCGGCTGCGGAGCGCGCGGCACCGGCGGTTGCCCGGTTTGCGGTGATTTCTTCCCTGCTGCGGGCACTCCGTGCCCCTGCCGCCCCGTCCACGGGGACTGCCGTCCCATATGTTTACAGTTCCGGGTGCTATCACCCCCGAAACTGCAGACATATCGCCGGGCCTCCGGGCAGGCAACCGGCATTCCGGGCACGCCCGGAACGCCGCCCGGCAGCGGAATCGTAGATCTCCAGCTGATAGTCACCGAAAGAGCGCTGCGGCCTGGTCGTCATCGGGACTGCTCCTCGGTCTGCAACCATCCTGCACCGATGCGGGGAACCACGCGGCTACCGGGACGGGGGACTGTAGCGGTAGATGATGAGCACGCTCCGGCCGCCACCAAAGGCCGTGGCTGTGACCCGCCAAATGTCACTGGGGGTGGCAGGAGATGAACAGCAATAGCCGCGCCGCGGTCTCGGCCGAGCTCGGCCTGAGGCTAATCGGCCCGGAGCGCACGATCGTGCCGTTGATGGCCAGCCTGTACTACAGCTGTCAGGACCCGTACGCGGTCAAGATGGCATTTCACATAGGCACGGACGAACCGGTGGAGTGGACGCTCGCCCGCGAGTTGCTCGCGGCAGCCCTGCACTCTCGTGAGGGGATCGGGGATGTCCAGGCCTGGCCATCAACGGCATCCCCCGACGCGGAAGCCACCCTGAGCCCGAAAATCCTCAACATCTCGATGACGTCTCCGTTCGGCCATGCTCAGTTCGAGGCCAGCGCGGCGGCGATCCAGGCGTTCCTGATCCGCACCTACCAGCTGGTCGCGGACGGCGAGGAGTCGGCCTACCTGGACATCGACGCCGAGCTCGCCGAGCTCCTCAGCCAGGCGTAAAGGCCCGGGGGTGCCACGGCCGGGCCCGCCAGGCCCGGCCGCTGGCGCGTCAGGGCCGGGGCCGGGCAGCGGTCACCACGCCGTCCCTGACGACGGCGGGACTATCGGAGGGACGATCGCCTCGATCAGGTGCGGTCCGGGTTCGGCGTAGGCCAGTCGCAGCGCCCGGTCCAGCTCCGCGGCGGTCGTGGCGCGGCTCGCGGGCACCCCGAGCCCGGCGCTGAGCTGGGTGAAGTCCGGGGTGGGGCCGGACAGGTCGAGCATCCGCGCGGCCCGCTCCCCCGCCTGCCCGGCGGCGGTGCGGGCCAGCTCCATCCGCAGGATCGCGTAGGCGGCGTTGTTGATCAGCACGGTCGTCACGTTGAGCTGCTCGCGCGCCTGGGTCCACAGCGCCTGGATGGTGTAGAGCGCGCTGCCGTCGGCCTCCAGCGACAGGACCGGCCGGTCCGGGGCCGCGATGGCCGCGCCGGTCGCGGCCGGCATGCCCTGCCCGATCGAGCCGCCGGTGAGGGTCAGCAGGGTGTGCCGCGGCGCGGCGGCCAGGGCCGCGGGCAGCGCGAAGCCCGAGGTGTTGGCCTCGTCGACCACGATGGCGTACTCGGGCAGCGTGGCGGCGATCGTGTTGGCCAGGCTGATCGCGGTGAGCGGGCCCGGCTCGGCCGGCCACGGCGCGGCCGCCTCCGTCAGCACCGGTGGCGTCCCCGCCGCGACCTGGTCCGCCAGCAGGTCCAGCGCGGCCTCGACGTCCTGGTCGCGGTCCGCCAGGACGGTCACCGGACCGGGGGCCAGGTCGCTGGCCCGGCCGGGATAGGCGAAGAACGACACGGGCGAGCGGGCCCCGGCCAGGATGAGCTGGCCGACCCCGGCCAGCTGGGCTTCGGCCTGCTCGGCCAGGTAGGCCAGCCGGTCAACGGCCGGGACCCCGGCGCCGCGCTCCATCCGCGCCGGGAACGTCTCGGCCAGCAGCCGCGCCCCGGTCGCGGCGCTCACCCGGCTGGCCGCCCGCAGGCCGCGCTCGGTGAGCGCCCGCCCGCCGAGGAAGAGCATCGCCTGAGGGGACAGCAATGGAATAGTCGCTGATACCTGACTATGGTCGACCGTGAATGGCTGCGCCGACGGCCGGGGGCGGGCGGGCGATGCCCCCTCGCTCCAGGACACGTCGGCGGGCAGCACCAGGGTGGCGATCTGCCCGGCGCGGGCCGCGGCCACCGCGCGCATCGCGTCCTGGGCCAGGTCGCGGGTGGTGCCGCAGGTGTGCACCCAGCCCGACACGGTGCGCGCGAGGGACTCGATGTCGGATTGCAGCGGCGCGTCGTAGCGGACGTGGCCGGTGGCGTGGGCGCCGACGATGACCACCACCGGGGTGCGGGCCCGGCGGGCGTTGTGCAGGTTGGCCAGCCCGTTGGCCAGGCCGGGCCCGAGATGCAGCAGCACCGCGGCAGGCCGGCCGGCGATCCGGGCGTACCCGTCGGCGGCCCCGGTCGCGACCCCCTCGAACAGGGCGAGCACCCCGCGCATCGCGGGCACCGCATCCAGCGCGCCGACGAAGTGCATCTCCGACGTGCCCGGGTTCATGAAGCACACGTCGACGTCCGCGCCGGTCAGGCTGCCGATCAGCGCCTGCGCCCCGATCAACGCCGCGCCCCGGTCAACCCTGCGCCCCGGTCAACGCCGCGCCCCGGTCAAGCGCTGCGTCAGGGTCATCGTGATCCACCACCGTTCACGGGCTCGATCGTAAGCCCTCGTAGGCTGAAGGGATGACACACGGGGACAAGATCAACGAAAGCGAGATCGAGGACATCGTCGAGGCGGCCGTGGTGCAGGGACAGGCACCCGGAGTGGTCGCGGCCGTGGCCAGGGGCGACGCGACGTACGTGAAGGCGGCGGGGGTGATGGCGATCGGCGGGCCGCCGATGCTGCCCGACACCTTGTTCCGCATCTCCTCGATGACCAAGCCGATCACGGCGGCGGTGATCCTCAGCCTGGTCGACGACGGCCTGCTCGACCTGAACGGGCCGGTCGAGAGGCTGCTGCCGGAACTGGCCGGCCGCCGGGTGCTGCGCCGCCCGGACGGGCCGCTCACTGACACGGTGGAAGCCGAACGGCCGGTGACCGTTCGCGACCTGCTCACATTCACCTGGGGCTTCGGCATGCAGGGGGCCATGTTCATGGCGCCCGAGCCGTGGCCGATCGTGACCGCGGCGGCGGAGCGCGAGCTGGCCTCGTTCGGTCCGCCGCAGCCGGACACCACCCCCGACCCGGACACCTGGATGGCGCGCCTGGGCGAGCTGCCGCTGCTGGCCCAGCCCGGTGAGCGCTGGCTCTACTCGGCGGGCTCCCAGGTGCTCGGCGTGCTGGCCGCCCGCGCGGCCGGCGCCCCGTTCGAGGACGTCATGCGCGAGCGGGTGCTCGCCCCGCTGGGCATGCACGACACCGCGTTCGACGCACAAGACACGAAAAGGCTGGCGACCGCGTACGAAAACCGCGACGGGCAGCTGACCGTCAGCGACCCGCCGGACGGGCAGTGGTCACGCCCGTCGCGGTTCCCCGACGGCAGCGGCGGCCTGGTGTCCACGGCCGGCGACCTGCTCGCGTTCGGCCGGATGCTGCTCCGCGGCGGCGAACATGTGCTGGAGAAAGCCACCGTCGCCGAGATGACCCGCGACCAGCTGACCCCGGCGCAGCGGGCCAACGTCTGGCCCGGTTTCAGCTTCCTCGACGACCGCGGCTGGGGCTACGGCGTGTCCGTGCTCGACTGGGGCTACACCTGGGACGGCGGGCTCGGCACGGCCTGGTCCAACGCTCCGGCACAGGACCTGACCGTGGTCGTGCTCACCCAGCGGGCCGCCGACGAGACCGGAATGCCCGCGGTGTGCGAGGAGATCCTCACCGCCGCCCGGTCGGGCGGCTGAGTCAGCCGGGCCACTTCCAGTTGGTGATCTCCGGGGCGTCCTCGCCCTGCTCCCGGGTGTGGGCCCGGCAGGAGATGCGCTTGTCCGCCATCAGCTGCCGGACGTGCCCGGCCGAGGAGGCCAGCCCGGGCACCCGGTCGATCGCGTCCATGACCAGGTGGAACCGGTCCAGGTCGTTGAGCATGACCATGTCGAACGGGGTGGTCGTGGTGCCTTCTTCCTTATAGCCGCGGACATGGAAGTTGTGGTGCCCGTGCCGCCGGTAGGTCAGCCGGTGGATGAGCCACGGGTAGCCGTGGTAGGCGAAGATCACCGGCTTGTCCGTGGTGAACAGGGCGTCGAACTCGGCGTCGGACATGCCGTGCGGGTGCTCGGTTTCCGGCTGCAGGCGCATCAGGTCGACGACGTTCACCACCCGCACCTTCAGGTCAGGAAGATGCGAGCGCAGCAAGGAGACGGCGGCCAGCGTCTCCAGGGTGGGAGTGTCGCCGCAGCAGGCCATCACCACGTCCGGCGCGCCGGGCGAGTCGTTCGACGCCCACTCCCAGATCCCGGCGCCCCGGGTGCAGTGGATGATCGCCTCGTCCATGGACAGCCAGTTCCACTGCGGCTGCTTACCGGCCACGATGACGTTGACGTAGTGCCGTGAGCGCAGGCAGTGGTCTCCCACCGACAGCAGGGTGTTCGTGTCCGGCGGCAGGTACGCCCGGATGACCTCGGCCTTCTTGTTCACCACGTGGTCGATGAAGCCGGGGTCCTGGTGCGAGAAGCCGTTGTGGTCCTGCCGCCACACCAGCGAGGAGAGCAGGTAGTTCAGCGACGCGACCGGGCGCCGCCAGGGGATGCCGCGGGTGACCTTCAGCCACTTGGCGTGCTGGTTGAACATCGAGTCGATGATGTGGATGAACGCCTCGTAGCAGTTGAACATGCCGTGCCGCCCGGTCAGCAGGTAGCCCTCCAGCCACCCCTGGCACATGTGCTCGGAGAGCACCTCCATCACCCGGCCGTCCGGGGCCAGGTGATCGTCCGTGGGCAGGATCTGGCCGTCGAAGGCCCGGTTGGTCACCTCGAAGACGTCGCCCAGCCGGTTGGAGGCCGTCTCGTCCGGCCCGAACAGCCGGAAGTTCGACGGGTTGGCCTTGATCACGTCGCGCAGCCAGTCGCCGAGCACCCGGGTGGCCTCCGACATCCCCGCTCCCGGCGACTCGACCGCCACCGCGTAATCCCGGAAGTCGGGCAGCCGCAGCTCGCGCAGCAGCAGGCCGCCGTTGGCGTGCGGGCTCGCGCTCATCCGCCGCTCGCCGCGCGGGGCCAGCGCCGCCAGCTCAGGGATCAGCGTGCCGGAGGCGCCGAAAAGCTCGTCCGCCCGGTACGAGCGCAGCCACTCGTCGAGCTGGGCCAGGTGCTCGGGGTTCTCGCGCGGCGCGGCGAGCGGGACCTGGTGCGCCCGCCAGGTCCCCTCCACCGGCAGCCCGTCCACCACCTTGGGCCCGGTCCACCCCTTGGGCGTCTTCAGCACGATGGCTGGCCAGGCCGGGCGGGTGAGGTCGCCGTCCGCGCGGGCCCGGCGCTGGATGGCGCGGATCTCGCCGATCGCCGCGTCCATCGTGGCCGCGAGCTGCTGGTGCACCAGCTTCGGGTCGTCGCCCTCGACCGTGTACACCCGGTACCCGTAGCCGCGCAGCAGCGACTCGAGCTCCTCGTGCGGAATCCGGGCCAGCACCGTCGGGTTGGCGATCTTGTAACCGTTGAGGTGCAGGATCGGCAGCACCGCGCCGTCGGTGGCCGGGTTGAGGAACTTGCTCGAGTGCCAGCTGCCGGCCAGCGGCCCGGTCTCGGCCTCGCCGTCGCCGATCACGCAGGCCACGATCAGGTCCGGGTTGTCGAACGCCGCCCCGTAGGCGTGCACGAGCGCGTAGCCGAGCTCGCCGCCCTCGTGGATGGAGCCCGGTGTCTCCGGGGCCGCGTGCGAGGGGATGCCGCCGGGGAAGGAGAACTGCCTGAACAGCCTGGCCATCCCCGCGGTGTCCTGGGTGATGCCCGGGTACAGCTCGCTGTAGGTGCCCTCCAGGTAGGTGTTCGCCACCATGCCTGGCCCGCCGTGCCCCGGCCCGCAGATGTAGATGACGTCCAGGTCCTGGTGCCTGATCACCCGGTTGAGGTGGGCGTAGATCAGGTTGAGGCCGGGCGTGGTGCCCCAGTGCCCGAGCAGCCGCGGCTTGACGTGCTCGGGCCGCAGCGGCTCGGCCAGCAGCGGGTTGCCGAGCAGGTAGATCTGCCCCACGGACAGGTAGTTCGCCGCCCGCCACCACGCGTCGATCGCGTCGAGCTCGCTACCGGTCAGCGGCCCCTGCTCAGCATCAGTCATGTAAACCCCTTATTCCGAACGAACCCAGGTCCGTGCCCCGGTCCCAGGTTATTGACCCGGTCGGGGCCGCGCCGGCCCGGGGGTCGAGCGTTAACGGGGACGACACCTCAGCGCAACTTGCGCAGGAACGGGTCCTTCGGCTCGTACGGCGCCACCTTGACCCGCGCGTTCACCACCGCCACCCCGTCCGGCCCGGCGACGACCGGATCGAGGTCCAGCTCGGTGACCTCGGGCAGGTCGTCGGCCAGCCGCGAGACCCGGAGCAGCAGGTCGCGCAGGTCCGCGCGATCCGCCGGGTGGCCATGAGGAGGTCGTCCGGCCAGGATCAGCTTGTCCGCGTCCAGGTCGGTCAGCGGCGTGAGCCGCGCCGTCGGGGCCCAGTCGCCGATCCCGAGCGTCACCAGCGAGCCGAACACGTGGTCGTCGGCGACCCGGACGGTGACCCCGGTGCCCGCGGGCGGGAGGTCGGCCAGCGGGATCCGGTAGCAGCGCAGCAGCTCGGCCGCCTGCTCGGCCGGGAGCCAGCCCGGGGCCCGGCGGAGGGACTCGCGCACCAGCGCGCGGGCGTCCTCGGTCCTGATGCCGGCGAAGACGGGCACGCGGCCGTGCGGTTCGGCCCGCCAGGCACCGTAGCCGGCCGCGCGGGCCAGCGCCCGCACCGCGGCCTCCGGTGAGCCGTAGACCGGGATCTGGCCCCCGCCCAGACCGGGGAGCAGCCGGACCGATTCCGGCTGGGTCAGCACGACGGCGGCCAGCGGGACGCCGCTCATTACCTCGGAGCTGGCCGCGGCCTTGATCGCGGCCTCGAGGTCGCCGGTGGCCCCGGTGGGCAGCACGATCGCCACGATGGCGTGCACGTCCTCCTCCGCGGCGAGCAGTTCCAGGCACTGGCGGAAATCCTCGGCGGAAACCGTGCCCGCCGTGTCGACCGGCCCGGTGACCGTGCCGCCCGGGATGATCGACCGCAGCCGCCGCCTGGTCTGGCCGGCCGGATGGTGCACCGACAGCCCGCGGTCGGCGCAGGCGTCCGCCGCCAGCAACCCGGCACTTTCGACATTGGACACGATCGCGACGGTGCGCCCGGCCGGGACGGGCTGGGTGGCCAGCAGCGCCGTGGCCTGGATCAGCTCACCGAAACCGCGCGTGGTGATCACCCCGGCCTGCTCGAACAGCGCTTCCCTGCTGACCGCGTCCGAGCGGTCGGCCAGCACGGTGAGCACGGGCATGGTGCCGCTCACCCGGCGGGCCGTCCGGGCGAACTTGCGCGGGTTGCCGAACTGATCGAGGTACAGCACGGCGAGCTTGGTCAGGCCGTCGTGTTCCCACCACATCAGCAGGTCGTTGCCGGACACGTCCAGCTTGGCGCCCACCGACGCGAACGAGGAGATGCCGATGCCGAGCCGGGACAGGTGATCGACCAGGGCGAAGCCCAAGCCGCCGGATTGCATGACCACGCCCGCCACGCCCGCCTTGGCCGGGCGGGCGGCGAACGTGGCGTCCAGGCCGATGCCGGGCACGGCAACCCCGAAGCAGTCCGGGCCGACCAGCCGCATGCCGTGCCTGCGGCACACCGCGAGCAGGTCGGCGCAGGCGTCGGTGTCCAGCCTGGCGGTGATCACCACCAGGGACCGCACGCCGCGCTGGCCGCAGCGCTCCGCCACGTCCAGGACCGTCGCGGCGGGGACCGCGATCACCGCCAGGTCGACGGCCTCGGGCAGGTCGAGCGCCGAGGTCAGGCACCGATCGCCGCCGATCTGCCGGGCCCGCGGGTTCACCGTGTACAGGCGGCCGGCGAACCCGCTGGCCCGGATGTTGTCCAGGATCGCCCGGCCCGCCGTGCCCCGGCGCCGGCTGGCGCCGATGACCGCGACCGACTCGGGCGCGAACACGTGCCGCAGGCTGACGGCCTCGGCGCGACGCTCCCGTTCGGCCACGGCGTTCAGATAGCTCTCGAGCGTGGGACCGGTGTCCTGGCTGGGCAGCGGGAACGTCAGCTCGAAGACCCCGTCCGCGTAGTGGCGCTCGACGGGCAGGCCCGCGTCGGCGAACACGCTCAGCATGGCCTTGTTCTCGGTCAGGGTCTCCGCGGAGAAGGTGGTGATCTTGCGGCTCCTGGCGTAGGAGACCAGGTGCTCGAGCAGCAGGGTGGCGATGCCCTTATGGTGCATGTGGTCGGCCACCGCGAAGGCGACCTCGGCCTTGCCGGTCCCCAGCGTGACGTAGCTGGCCACGCCGACCACCTCGCCGCCGGCCAGCGCGAGCAGGGCCACCTCACCGGACGCCGGGTCCTTGCAGATCCGCCGGGCCTCGGTCTCGGCCGAGAGCCGGCTGACGTTGAAGAACCGCATGTAGGTGTTGTCCGGGGACATCGCCTCGTGCATGGCCTTGACCGCGCCGAAATCGCCCGGCCCCGCCGGGCGGATCTCGATCGTCGTCCCGTCCGCCAGCAACGCGTACACCTGCTCCTGCACCATGCACATAGTGTCTCCCGCCGGGCCCGGTCAGAAGAGCGGTGCGGCGACGACCGGGGACTCGTCGGGGTAGCTGAGCCGGTCGCGTACCGCGACCACGCCCGGGACGTGCCGGGCCTTGCGCACGACGTCGTGGCCGAGCGCGCCGGTTTCCGGGCTGCCCTGCAGGGTCACCACGCCGTCCTGGACCGTCACCGAGAACTGGCGCGGGTCCTCGAGGAACTCGTGCAGGATCAGGCCTTCGATCTCGGCGCGGATCGCCTCGTCCGGGCGGTCGTAGACGGCGAGCAGATCGGTCCGGCTGATCAGCCCGACCAGGGCACCGCCCGCGTCGACCACGGGCAGCCGCTTGATCCGCAGGCTGTACATGAGCCGGGCGGCCTGCTCGACCGTGTCCCCGGGGCGGACGGTCACCGCCGGATGCGTCATCAGATCACCCGCGGTCACGCCCTCGGCCTTGTGCACCTCCCGGTGGTGCACCAGCCCGTCGACCAGCCCGTGATCGGCCAGCGCCTCCTTGGCCAGCAGGTCGGCCCCGGACACGACGCCGATCACCTTCCCGTTCTCGTCGACGACGGGGAACGCGCTGACCCGGAACCGGCGCAGCGTGGCCGCCATCTCCTTGAAGGTCGCGCCGCGCCTGACCGCCACCACCTGAGTGGTCATGACGTCCTTGACGGTGCTTTCCATCGTTGTCACCCCTTCTAGGCGGACAGGTAGCTGAGGCGGTCGCGGACGGCCACGACGCCCTGGACATGCCGGACCCGCCGCGCGAGCTCGTGGCCGATCTCATTGGTCTCGGGCACGCCGGCCAGGGTCACCACGCCGTCCTTGACCGTCACGTCGAAGGCGTGCGGGTCGACGAGGAAATCACCGCGGATCAGCTCGCCGATTTCGTCGCGGATCTCCTCGTCGGTGCGGTCGAAGACGGACAGCACGTCGGCGCGGCTGAGGATGCCGACCAGGCGGCCGTTCGCGTCGGTCACCGGGAGCCGCTTGACCCGGCGCGTATACATGAGCCGGGCGGCGTGCTCGATCGTGTCCTCCGGGGCCACGGTCACCACCGCCGCCGTCATCAGGTCCCCCGCCGTTATCCCGCGCGCCTTCTCGGCATCCCGGCGGTGCAGGATGCCGGAGAACACCCCGGCCTCGCCGTCCAGGGCCTCCTTGGTCAGCAGGTCGGCCTCGGAGACGACGCCGATCACCCTGTCCCCGTCGCCCAGGACGGGGAACGCGCTGACCCGGTGCCTGCGCAGGGCGGCGGCCAGCTCACGGAACGGCGCGTCCTTCCTGACCCAGATCACCCGGGTGGTCATGACGTCCCTCACTGCGGTCTTCATCCTCAGCACCACCTTCGGGCTCGCATGGCTGCCTCCGCTGGCGTAATGGTCCACTACCAGCCTGTTCGTCACGGCCGGCTCATGGCAGGGCCGAAGGTCCGTTCCGGCTGGGTTGAAGGTCATCCCCCCGGTACCGGACGCTAAGGTTGAGACATGGCTGACCGCGTGATCGAAGAGCTTGACGAGGCCGAGAGCCTGCGGCTGATTTCGGCGGGCGGGATCGGCCGCATCGCCTACCAGAGCCGGTTCGGCCCGGCCGTGCTGCCGGTGAACTACAGGTGGTACGACGGGGCGGTCGTGTTCAGGACGGCCAGGCACAGCGCGCTGGACGAGGATCTGCAGACCGGGATCGCGGGCGGCGACTACCTGGTGGCGTTCGAGATCGACGACATCGACGTGCCCGGACGCCAGGGCTGGAGCGTGCTGATCCAGGGGCCCGCGCACCACGTCGAGTCAGAGGAGGCGCGCGCCAGGGCCAAGCAGGCGGGCGTCGAGCCGTGGGCTCCCGGGGACCGGGAGTTGTTCCTGCGGATCACCCCGCACCGCGTCACCGGCCGCCGCATCAAGCCCGCGTAGGGTCAGGGCTCGGGGATCATCTCGATGGCGCCGCAGGGGCATTCGGCGGCGCACAGGCCGCAGCCCTGGCCTTCAGGGCGGCGGCGACACCCAAGCATCGGCCAGTGCCTCTCGCTCGTCCCTGACGAAGGCGAATGCGGCCCGGGCCGCCTTGACGTTTCCTTCCGCGACCGGGCCCGAGAACTTGTCGTTGATGGCCGCCAGGACCGAGTCCAGGCTGACCGCCCAGGTCAGCGCGGCGAAGCCGCCGAGCAGCGCGGCTCCGGGCAGCGGGCGGCGCAGGTGGGTGAGGGCCAGCGAGCTGGCCGGCACGACCAGCAGCCGGTCCCGGTGGAAGTCCTTGACGAAATCTCCCAGGCCGAGCTCGCCGAAGCCGCGGGTGGAGTTGACCAGCATGTAGCCCGGCCGGCTCAGGCCGGCGAACAGCTCTGCCTGGTGCAGCAGCGTCGGGTCCTGGATGATCAGGGCGTCCGGCTCGCTGACCGGCTCGTGGGTCCGGATCGGCTTGTCGTCGATCCGGCAGAACGACATGACCGGCGCGCCCATCCGCTCCGAGCCGAAGCTCGGGAACGCCTGCGCGTGCCGGCCCTCACTGAACGCGGCCGAGGCCAGCAGCTCGGCGGCGGTGACCACGCCCTGTCCGCCGCGCCCGTGAAACCGCACCTGGAACATCGTCCGCGTCCTTTCCTGCCTGCTTACCGGGAGGTTGTCCGCGGCCGGCGCCCAGGGCGGGCGCCGGCCGGAGGCGGTTGCGGGGAACTCAACGGCTCACACCTTCGTGACCGGGGTGCCGTCGATGATCTCGTGGATGATCTCGGGCCGCTGGCCCAGGGTCAGCCCGGCCAGCGAGCCCAGCAGGACCAGGCCGCCCAGGGCGAAGGACGCGATCGAGGCGATGTAGGTGATCTGGGAGACCTTCCACCAGCCAAAGGCGTTCAGCAGCATGCTGCGCAGCGCCTCGCCCTTGAACACGGTGGCGACCTCGCCGGCCAGCTTGGTGTCCTTCGGGTTCGCCAGCGCCGCCGAGGACAGCTGGGCGTAGGTCTTGCCGCCGGTCATGTTGGTGATGTGCACCGCGATGAAGCCGTCCGCGTAGGCCTCGGCCTGCTGACCGGTCAGTAGCTGCTGCCCGGCGTACTGCGACACCGACGGGACCATGCTCGGCGTGATCTCGGTGCCCGCCCTGGGATGAGCGAACGCGGCCTGGGGCGGGAAGAAGATCTTCTGCGCGGCCAGCTGCCCCTGCACCGTGTTGTGCACGTAAGCCGACCCCCACAGCAGCAGCCCGCCGGCCGCCAGCAGGACCGCCGCCAGGACGAACCCCGCGATGGCGGTAAGACGAGAATTGCGGCGCATCGTAATGCCTCCTTCAACACGCGGGCCCCGGTAAGACCCGCTTCTTACGCTGATACCGGCGAGTCTGCGCCCGCTCCCCCCGCCCCCGTCACGGCCAGACGTCACCACCGCCACAGGACCTCCGTCACCCACCAACGGCCGGAAAGCAGCAGGGCGGCTGGTTCTCCCCCGGCAGAGGTCCCGGGACCTAGGTCCCTGATGCCGGACAGGATCTGCGCGTAGCCTGCGGTCATGCCTCTCGGACCAGGGCCACACGATGTCACGTCATTGCCGGATCTGCTGCACGGACGGTCCCGGGCCGGCCCGGTCCGCCAGCAGCGCCCCCTCTACGTCGACTTGCTGCCGCCGTGCAACGCCGGCTGCCCGGCCGGGGAGAACATCCAGGCCTGGCTGGCGCACGCCGAGAAGGGTGACCATGAGCGGGCGTGGCGGCAGCTGACCGCCGACAACCCGATGCCGGCCATCCACGGCCGGGTCTGCTACCACCCGTGCGAGAGCGTCTGCAACCGGGCCAGCCTCGACAGCGCGGTCTCGATTCACTCGGTCGAGCGGTTCCTCGGCGATCTCGCGCTCGAGCGGGGCTGGTCGTTCGACCCGCCCCCGGTCCGCAGCGGCAGGCGGGTGCTGGTCATCGGGGCCGGCCCGAGCGGGCTTTCCGCCGCCTACCACCTGGCCCGGCGCGGCCACGAGGTCGAGATCAGGGATGCCGGCGAGCAACCCGGCGGGATGATGCGGTACGGCATCCCGGCCTACCGGATGCCACGCGACGTCCTGGACGGCGAGCTGGACCGGATCGCCGCCATGGGCGTGCGGATCACCCTCGGCCACAAGGTCGAGGACCTGGACGCGGAGCGGCGCGAAGGCGGCTTCGACGCGGCCTTCGTGGCCGTGGGCGCGCACCTGTCCAAGCGGGTCGACATCCCGGCCAAGGACGCGGGACCGATCCTGGACGCGGTGTCGTTCCTGCGCAGCGTCGCCTCGGGTGAGCGGCCGGTGATCGGGCGGCGCGTCGCCGTCTACGGCGGCGGCAACACCGCGATGGACGCCGCCCGGGTCGCCCGCCGCCTGGGTGCGAACGACGCGCTCATCGTCTACCGGCGCACCCGCGAGCAGATGCCCGCTCATGAAGATGAGGCGGAAGAGGCCGAGCGGGAGGGAGTGCGGATCAACTGGCTGCGCACCATCACCGCGTTCGACGGCCCGGAGCTGACCATCGAGGCGATGGAGCTTGACGAGCACGGGTTCCCGCAGCCGACCGGGCGGTTTGAGACGCTGGCCGCGGACACCGTGATCCTCGCGCTCGGCCAGGAGAGCGACACCGCGTTCCTGCGCCAGGTGCCTGGAGTGGAATTCAGCCGGGACGGCACCGTGCAGGTGTCGACGTCCATGATGACCGGCTGCGCCGGGGTGTTCGCCGGAGGCGACATGGTGCCGTCCGAGCGCACCGTGACGGTCGGCGTGGGACACGGCAAGAAAGCGGCCAAGAACATCGATACCTGGCTGCGCGGAACCGCGCCGGCGAATACGGCCAAGCACGAGCTTGTCTCGTTCGGCGACCTGAACCTGTGGTATTTCGGCGACGCCGCCCGCCGGCAGCAGCCGGAGGCCGAGCCGCAGGAGCGGATCGCGGACTTCGGCGAGGTGCTCGGCGGCCTGTCCGAGGGCGAGGCGACCTACGAGGCACGGCGCTGCCTGTCGTGCGGCAACTGCTGCGAGTGTGACGGCTGCCTGGGCGCGTGCCCCGAGGACGCGGTGATCAAGCTCGGGCCCGGCCACCGCTACGAGTTCAACTATGGCAAGTGCACCGGCTGCGGCGCGTGTTACGAGCAGTGCCCGGTGCACTCGATCGAGATGATCCCGGAGGACGAATGACACGCGCCACGGTCGACGGCAACGAGGCTGCCGCGTCAGTCGCCTACCGGCTGAACGAGGTCTGCTGCATCTACCCGATCACGCCGTCGTCGCCGATGGCCGAGCTGGCGGACGAGTGGTCCAGCCAGAAACGGCCCAACGTGTGGGGCGCCGTGCCGGCCGTGGTGGAGATGCAGCACGAGGGCGGGGCCGCGGGCGCGCTGCACGGCGCGCTGCAGAGCGGGGCGCTGGCGACCACGTTCACGGCGTCGCAGGGCCTGCTGCTGATGATCCCGAACATGTACAAGATCGCCGGTGAGCTGACTCCGGCCGTGCTGCACGTGGCGGCCCGGTCGCTGGCCGCGCAGGGGCTGTCCATCTTCGGTGACCACTCGGACGTGATGGCGGTGCGGCAGACCGGTTTCGCGCTGCTCGCCTCCGCCTCGGTTCAGGAGGCCCACGACCTCGCGCTGGTGGCGCAGGCCGCCACGCTGGCGACCCGGGTGCCGTTCGTGCACTTCTTCGACGGCTTCCGCACCTCCCATGAGCTCAACACGATCGAGCTGCTGGCCGACGACGACCTGCGCGCGCTCGTGCCCGAGGCGCTGGTCCGCGCGCACCGCGGGCGGGCGCTGTCACCGGAGCGGCCGTTCATCCGCGGCACCGCGCAGAACCCGGACATCTACTTCCAGGCGCGGGAAACGGTGAACCCGTTCTACGCCGCCGTGCCGGGCGCGGTCCAGGACGCGATGGACGGCCTCGCCGCCCGCACCGGCCGCCAGTATCACGTGATGGACTACACCGGTCACCCCGAAGCCGACCGGGTGATCGTCGTGATGGGCTCGGCGGCCGAGACCATCGGCGAGACCGTGACCTACCTGTGCGGCCAGGGCGAGCGGGTGGGCATGCTGCAGGTGCGGCTGTTCCGGCCGTTCCCGGCCGGGGCTCTGCTCGATGCGCTGCCGGCGAGCGCCAGCAGGATCGCCGTGCTGGACCGGACCAAGGAGCCCGGTTCGAACGGCGAGCCGCTGTTCCTCGACGTGGTCGCCACGCTGGCGGAGGCGCACACCGGCGGTGAGCGCGCGGTGCTGCCGCTGGTGACCGGCGGGCGCTACGGCCTGTCGTCGAAGGAGCTCACCCCGGGCATGGTGGCCGGCGTGTTCGCGGAACTCGCCCGCGAGCGGCCGCGGCCCCGGTTCACGATCGGCATCCACGACGACGTGTCCGGCCTGAGCCTGCCGTATGACCGGGCGCTTGACATCGAGCCGCCCGGCACGATCCGCGCGGTCTTCTTCGGTCTCGGTTCTGACGGCACGGTCGGCGCGAACAAGAACACGATCAAGATCCTCGGCGCCGAGGAGAACCTGAACGCGCAGGGGTACTTCGTCTACGACTCCAAGAAGTCAGGCTCGCAGACCGTGTCGCACCTGCGGTTCGGACCGCAGCCGATCCGCGCGCCTTACCTGGTGCAGCAGGCCGGCTTCGTCGGCTGTCATCACTTCGGGCTGCTGGACCGGCTCGACGTGCTCGGCCTGGCCGCCCCGGGAGCGACGCTGCTGCTCAACGCCACGCAGCCACCGGCTGAGGTCTGGGATGCGCTGCCCCGCCCGGTCCAGGAGAAGATTCTCGCCAAACGGGTCGAGGTTTACGCGATCGATGCGGGCAAGATCGCTCGCGAGGCTGGGCTGGCCGGCCGGACCAACACCGTGCTGCAGACCTGCTTCTTCGCGATCTCGGGCGTGCTGCCCAGGGAGGCGGCGATCGCCAAGATCAAGGCGGCGATCGCCAAGACCTACGGCCGCCGGGGCGCCGAGGTGGTCGCGCGGAACCACGCCGCCGTCGACGCCACGCTCGAGGGGCTGCACCGGATCGAGGTACCCGGCCTGGTGACATCCACCAGGGAACTGCCCGCGATGGTGCCGGCCAGCGCGCCGGAGTTCGTCCGCACCGTCACCGCCGCGATGATGGCCGGCCTCGGCGACGACCTGCCGGTCAGCGCGCTGCCTGTGGACGGCACCTACCCGAGCGGCACCACCGCCTACGAGAAGCGCAACATCTCCGAACTGGTCGCGGAGTGGGACCCGGACCTGTGCATCCAGTGCGGCAACTGCAGCTTCGTCTGCCCGCACAGCGTGATCAGGGCCACGTACTACGACGAGTCCCTGCTGAAAGCGGCACCATCGGATTTCAAGTCCGCGCCGCTTGACGCCCGGGGGCTCCCGGACACCCGCTTCACGCTGCAGGTCTACGTGGAGGACTGCACCGGCTGCGAGCTCTGCGTCCAGGCCTGCCCGATCGGGGCGCCTGACAACCCCGAACGCAAGGCGATCAACCTCACGGCCCGGGCGCCGCTGGTGGACGCCGAACGGGACAACATCACGTTCTTCGAGACGCTGCCGGTGGCCGACAGGTCCCGGGTGGACTTCGGCACGGTGCGCGGCGCCCAGTTCCTGCAGCCGCTGTTCGAGTTCTCCGGCGCCTGCGCGGGCTGCGGCGAGACGCCGTACGTCAAGCTCCTGTCGCAGCTGTTCGGCGACCGGCTGATGGTCGCCAACGCCACCGGCTGCTCCTCGATCTACGGCGGGAACCTGCCCACCACGCCGTGGACGAGCAACTCCGACGGCCGCGGCCCGGCCTGGTCGAACTCCCTGTTCGAGGACAACGCCGAGTTCGGCCTGGGATTCCGGCTGGCCGCCGACCGGCACGTCGAGCTGGCCAGAAGCCGCCTGACGGAGCTGCGCGACACGATCGGTGCCGACCTGGCGGACGAGATCCTCGGCGCGCCCCAGCTCACCGAGTCCGAACTGGGCGCCCAGCACGACCGGGTCGCCGAGCTTAAGCGGCGGCTCGAGGCCCTGGACTCCGACCACGGGCACGTTGCCGACCTGCGCAGCGTCGCGGATCACCTGGTCCGGCGCAGCGTCTGGATCGTCGGCGGGGACGGCTGGGCCTACGACATCGGCTCCAGCGGACTCGACCACGTCCTGGCCACCGGGCGCAACGTGAACGTGCTCGTGCTCGACACCGAGGTCTACTCCAACACCGGCGGGCAGTCGTCCAAGTCGACACCGCTCGGTGCCGTCGCGAAGTTCGCCTCGGCCGGCAAGGCCGTGCCGAAAAAGGACATCGCGCTGCAGGCCATCGCCTACGGCAACGTCTACGTGGCCCGGGTGGCCATGGGCGCCGACCCGCAGCAGACGCTGCGCGCCTTCCGCGAGGCGGAGGCTTACGACGGGCCGTCGCTGGTCATCGCCTACAGCCACTGCATCGCGCACGGCATCGAGATCCGCACCGGCCTCGACCAGCAGTACCGCGCCGTGGCCAGCGGGCACTGGCCGCTGATCAGGTACGACCCGCTGGTCCGGACGGCCGGCGGCAACCCGTTCCTGCTCGACTCGCCGCGGCCGCGCATCGCGCTGGCCGACTACACCCAGCGCGAGCTCCGGTACCGCTCGCTCAGCACTACCAACCCGGCCGAGGCCGAACGGCTGGGCGTCCTGGCCCAGGAAGCAGTCGACCAGCGCTGGGCCACCTACGAGGAGATGGCGACCCGCGGCGCGCACCGGTTCCCGGCCGACGCACGGAAGGAGGACTGATGGATCTCGCGACCCGCTACCTCGGGCTGCCGCTGCGTAATCCGCTCGTCGCCTCCGCGTCCCCGCTCTCGAACACGCTCGACGGCGTGCGCCGGCTCGCCGACGGCGGGGTCGGCGCGGTCGTGCTCTACTCCCTGTTCGAGGAGCAGGTACGCCAGGAAGCGGAGCGCAACGCGCGGCTCGCCGACGCCGGCACCGACAGCTTCGCCGAATCGCTGTCGTACTTCCCAGATGGCGCCGACGCCGATCCCGGGCCGAGCCGTTACCTGAGCCTGCTCGAGCGCGCCGTCAAGGCCGTAGACATACCGGTGATCGGCAGCCTCAACGGCGTGACGCCCGGCGGCTGGACCAGCTATGCCCGCGCGATCCAGGACGCGGGCGCCGCGGCCATCGAGCTGAACATCTACTACATACCGGGCGACCCCCGCATTACCGGGCGGGAGGTCGAGGAACGGCACATCGACATCCTGCGCCGGGTCAAGGACGTGGTGACCGTCCCTGTGGCGGTCAAGCTGAGCCCGTACTTCAGCTCGACCGGCGAGATCGCGCTGCGGCTAGACGAGGCCGGCGCGGACGGCCTGGTGCTCTTCAACCGGTTCCTGCAGCCCGACATCGACCCGGAGACCCTCGCGCTGGTGCCCGCGGTGGACCTGTCCAGCCCGGCCGAGGCCAGGCTGCCGCGGACCTGGATCGCCATCCTGCGGGGGCAGGTCCGCGCCTCGCTCGCGGCGACCACCGGCGTCGAGGGGCCAGCCGACGTGGTCACGTACCTGCTGGCCGGCGCCGATGTCGTGATGACCGCGTCCGCACTGATCCGGCACGGACCCGGGCATGCGGCGGTCCTGCTTGACGGCCTGTCCGCGTGGATGACCCGCAGGGGGTACGCCTCGGTGGCCGACGTGCGCGGCCTGCTCGCCGGGCCCGCCGGCGCTGACCAGGCATCTCACGAGCGCGCAGGCTATGTCCGCGCGCTCCGCGCCGCCAACATCGACGCTGCCGCCGCGGCCACCGGATCACCTGCGGGCTGAACCGCCCGGTACTCACCGCGGCCCGGGGCCTGGCTGATCCCCGTTGTCGGCCTGGCCGACGAACGTGCTGTCGCGGATCTGGCCGATGGTCTCGTCGAGGGTGCGCAGGGCTTCCTCGAGGTGCGGCCTGGCCGCGTCGCTGAGCAGGCCGGCGGCGGCCTGCAGGCTGACGCCGGCCTGGTAGAGGCGGGTGACGACCGAGTCGAGGAGGTCCCGGCCGCGGCGGGCGGCGTCCCCGTCGGCGAGGCTGCGGACTTCGGTCATGTCCCGCACCACGGCCAGGGAGAAGTGGCCGCCCGCGGCGGGCACCGGGCTGAGGCTGACCTGCACGGGGAAGGGGGTCCCGTCCTTGCGCAGCCCGGTCAGCAGGGCGCCCGCGCCGACCGGCCGGGCCCGGACGGCCTGCAGGTGGGCCGGGATCAGGCGCTCGACCGGCTGCCCGGCCAGTTCGGCGCGCTGGTAGCCGAACATCTCCTCCAGCCGCGCGCTGGCGAGCACGAGCGTGCCCTCGCGGTCGGTCAGCGCCACCCCGTCGCCGAAGGCCTCGATCATGTTCCGCAGCAGGTCCGGGGGCACGACGGGAGGGTCCGGTCGCTGCGCCAGCGTCAGTCCGCGCCCGGGGCCGGCGGCCCGGGGCCGTGATCCGGGCCGGGCCTGGTACGCGGCGGCCGCCGGGCGCGTGGCGCTGGCGGCCGGCGACCGCGCCACCTCGGCCGCCTCCACCGACGGGTAGACGGGCACCACGTGACCGACGCCGGTCACGCCCAGCATCTCGAGGACGGCGTCGCTGATGACGGCCAGCCGCAGCTCGGTGCCGCTGACCACGGCGCGCTGGTAAGCCCGGGCCAGCGCCTTGGCGCCCGCCTGATCGCAGGAGATCGTGGCGGTCATGTCCACGATCAGCGCCCCGGCGCCCCGGTTGATGACCGACAGCAGTTCCTCGCGGATCGACCCGGCATTGGACACGTCGATGTGCTCAGGCAGCGCGATCAGGGCCTGCCGCCCGGTCCATTGCACCGGGTAGACGTCCTCAGGCAGCATAACCAGCCCTGTCTTCCCGGTGATGCGCCGATGACGTAACCATCGTGACTATCGTGCACGTCAGCGACAATGCGGACATTTATCATTTATCAACAACGCCGTCCGATCCGGTCATGCAAATCCGTGCCACCGGGGTCTGGAGCGGCGCGGCCCCCGCGCCCTTTCGCTTGCTCACGCGGGTCGTTTTGCCCATGTCCATTGGCTTTTGACCTTACGCCGCCGTCTGCGGCCTGGATAGCCGGCCCGGGTTAACTCCTGGGTCAGGCCCGCTGCGCGGGGCTGGCTGGCGTGCCTTCGCCGAGCTTGTTCACGACGTCGACCACGCCGTCGATGTCCCAGATCAGCCGGAGCGCGAGCGGGACGAGGTCCTGCTCCTGGCCCGGCTCGGGCGGCATCGTCCCGGTCAGGGTCACGACGCCGTGCTTGACCGTCACGGTGACGTCGGCGGGGTCGGCGACCGGAAGCTCCGCGAGGACCTCCCGGACATCGTGGACGATGTCGGCATCGGGGCGCAGGAAGACGCTCAGCAGGTCCCGGCGGCTCACGATGCCGACCAGCTTGCCGTCCCCGTCGATCACCGGCAGCCGCCGGATGTGATGGGTGTTCATCAGCCGCGCCGCGGCCGGGATGGTCGCGTCGGGGCCGATGGTGATGGCCGGCTCGGTCATCAGCGTGCCGGCGGTCAGGCTCACGTGCGGCTGCTTGCGGAGCCGCCAACGCCGTCCGATCGCCCTCGCCAGCCGGGCCTGCCGGGCCGTCTCGTCCTGCGCGGCGAGCAGATCGGCCTCGGAGACCACGCCGGCCACCTGCCGGCCCATCATCAGCACCGGCACGCCGCTGATCTTGCGCTCGGCCAGCAGGCGGTCGATGTCCTGGTAGGGGGTGATCCGGTCCACGGTCACCACCGAGGTCGTCATCACGTCACTGACCCGGCGGGCCCACCGGCGGTGCCGCGTTCCGTCGCCGGGGCGGGCATGGCGGGGCGGCTGCGGCGCCTGCTCGTTCAGGTGCTCCTCCACCGTGTCCAGCGCGCGGGTCACGTCCGAGCGGGCGGCCCGGCCGTGCAGCGACTCGTAGTACGCGGCGCCAAGGTGGCGGAGCATGGCATCGAGGTGACTGTCGGTGCGCGCCATCATGCTCACTTCCTCACTGATTCTTACGCTGATACCGGCCAGTCTGCGCCCGCTCCCCCCGCCCCCGTCACGGCCAGACGTCACCACCGCCACAGGACCTCCGTCACCCACCAACGGCCCGACGCAGCGGGCTAGCGCCGCGGGCTCCACCGCGGGCCGTGCGCGAGCCAGTCCGCGTCCCACGCGGCCAGCCGGCGGCGATCCAGGGACCTGCGGGCCAGCCAGCCGACGACCGCCAGCGCGACGGCGAGGGAACCGGCGACGGCGCCTTCGGCCAGCTTCGCCCGGTTGACCAGCTGGGCGTGCCGCAGCGGAGGGTCGGTCAGCTGGCCGGCCTGGTTCATCCACACCAGCACCGTGCCGCCGGCGACCGCGCCGGACGGCACGTAGAGCTCACCGGTGCGCAGCCGCCCGTCCGGCGCTCGCCACCGGGCCTTGACGACGGGCAGGGTCCCGTTGCCCGCGTACGCGTTCCAGCCGGGTGCCGCCTGCAGCAAGGTGGCCGGGACATGACGGAGCACCGCCTGCTGGGCCCGCGCTTCTCGCGCGGACACGGCGTAGGCCCAGCTCCCGGCGGCGTGCGCGGCGAACGGCGCCACGGCAAGGAACGTGGCGAGCAGCACGCCGAGCATGGCGGTCTCGGCCCGGTCCGAACGGCGCCGCAGCGGGTTGCGGTCCAGCCGCCGTCCGCGCAGCACCCGGCCCAGCCAGTAGCTCCTGGGCCTGCGCCACAGCTTCATCGATCTCACCTCATCGGCTCAGCGCGGTGTGCCCGCCCAGGTTGCCGCGGCCAGGGCTGCAGCGCTAGGGGCCGATGGTCCCGCGGTTATGTGCCAATTGGCGGTAGTCCCCAGGCCGGGCAGCCACACAGGCTGCCCAGGGAAAGCATCAACGAGGAGGAAACAAACATGACTACCAGGGTGGGCATCAACGGCTTCGGCCGCATCGGCCGCGCTTTCACGCGCCTCGCGCTGGAGCGCACCGACCTGGAGGTGGTGGCGGTCAACGACATCACCGACGCCGGGACGCTGGCACACCTGCTGGCATTCGACTCCACCTACGGCCGCCTGGGCCGGACCGTGGAGCACACCCCGGAGTCGATCGTCGTCGGCGGCACCCCGATCGCGGTCCTGTCCGAGCGGGACCCGGCCGCGATCGACTGGGGCAGGCTCGGCGCCGACGTCGTGGTCGAGTCGACCGGGAAGTTCCGCAGCCGCGACGCCGCGGCGCTGCACCTCAAGGGGGGCGCGCGGAAGGTGCTGATCTCGGCGCCGGGAGGCAAGGGCGTCGATGCCACCATCGTGCTCGGGGTCAACGACGGCGACTACGACCCGGCGCGGCATGACGTGATCTCGAACGCGTCCTGCACGACCAACTGCGTGGCCCCGATGGTCAAGGTGCTGAACGACACGTTCGGCGTGGTGCGGGGCTTCATGACCACGGTGCACGCCTACACCGGGGACCAGATGCTGCTGGACGGCCCGCACAAGGACCTGCGCCGCGCCCGGTCGGCGGCGATCAACATCGTGCCGACCACGACCGGCGCGGCCAGCGCCGCCGGGCTGGTCATCCCCGCGGTGGCCGGGAAGCTGGACGGGGTGGCCCTCCGGGTCCCGGTCGAAGACGGCTCGCTCACCGACCTCGCGGTCGTGCTGAGCCGGGAAGTCACCGCCGACGAGGTCAACGAGGCCTTCGCCGCCGCGGCAGCGGCCGGCCCGCTGCAGGGCATCCTGCGGTACAGCACCGATCCCATGGTCTCTCGCGACGTCATCGGCGACTCGGCGTCGTGCGTGTTCGACTCGCCGCTGACCCAGGCGTCCGGGACCCTGGTCAAGGTGTTCGGCTGGTATGACAACGAGTGGGGCTACACCTGCCGGCTGGCCGACCTGGCCGCCCTGGTGGGTGAGCGGCTGTAAGCACCGCTCCGGTTAGCACGAAGCGGGCCGCCCCCGGGCGGCCCGCTTAAATCTGCCCACGGCCGGTATCACCCGATCTCGATGCGGCGGCCGGTGATCTCGCGCGGGAGGATGCGCACGTAGACCTCGCGCTCGCCGCCGGGCCACGGCCAGATCGCGGCGTCCTCCTGCAGGCGGTGCAGTTCGGCCGGGTGCGCGACGCGGTGCGCCGGACCGCGCACCAGCACGCTCCAGCCCTGGCAGAGCGCCTCGTCGATGTGGTCGACCTCGAGCGCGACCTGCTCGTCGGAGTGACCGTCGATGACCGTGCCCTCGGCCGTCCTGACCACGACGGTGTCGGCCAGCACGGCGAAGTTGACCGGCACCACGACCGGGCCGGAGAGCGTCCCGAACGCGATCCGCCCGACGCCGCCGGGAGCGATCAGCCGGCGGCACTCGGCCGGCAGGAGCTTGCTGATGACCCGCAGGTCGGCCGGGCGGCGCTGGCCAGGCGGCGCGGCTGCGCCGGCGCCGAGGAGCGCGGCCGGCGTGGTCTGCAGGGCGGCGGCGAGCTGCCTGAGCGCGAGCGTGCTCGGCCGGGCCGGGTACCTCTCCAGGTACTCCACGTACCGCAGGCTCAATCCGGCGCGCGCTGCCACCTGCGCCTGGCTCAGGTGCAGTTCCGCACGCCGCAGCGCGACCCGCTTGCTCAGGTCGCCCGGGTCCGGCGGCGACGGCCACCGGCCTGCCTCGTGCTTAGGTTCGGGCCGGGATATGTGATTAACGGTCATCGGATCGCGGCGCCGGCGGCCCGTCCGGGCCTGGGCGCCGCCTCACCTCCTCGGCTATGTCAGCTGTCATGCCGGGTTTCCACCCGTACATCATCCACCCTCACCAGGGCGAAGCCCGGCGGCGAGTGGCCTCCGGCACGTCCGGCCGGGACGTTCGTCCATCGCACGCCCGCTGGTCCGGGCCGGCCGGCGTGACTGGCCATAGTCCTGGCCGGCGGGGGACCTCCGGCACTTGGCGCGCTACCGCGGGTAGACCAGACTGGACCTCTCAGTCGTATAGCCGGGCGGTGATACCCATGATCGAGGTCACGGCAGAGGCACTGGCCGCTCATCCGTTCCTGCACGGCATGTCCCGCGACCACCTGGCGGTGCTCGCGGATGCCGCCGCGGACGTCACGTTCCCGGCCAGGCACCGGCTCTTCGAAGACGGCGGCGGCGCCACCCGGTTCTGGCTGATCCAGTCCGGTCACGTGGCCCTGGATCTGCACGTGCCCGGGCAGGGCCGGATGAAGATCGAGAACATCGGCATGGGCGAGCTGCTCGGCTGGTCATGGCTGTTCCCGCCGTACAAGTGGGCCTTCGGGGCGGTGGCCATGAGCCCGGTCGAGGCGTTCGAATTCGACGGGCGGGCGGTCCGGGCCAGCTGCGAGTCCGACCCCCTCCTCGGGTACGAGCTCACCCGGCGGCTGGCGCGGGTGGTCGCGAAGCGGCTGCAGGCCACCCGGGTCAGGCTGATCACGGCGTCCAGCCAGCCAGCCAGCTCACGCTGACCCGCAGGCGCTGGCCTGCGGGCGCCGGCGCGCGGGCAGGGTCCAAGGTCCCGACGTCTGGTGCCGGACGCCTCATGCCGGGCCTGCTCCCGGCGGGCACCCTGGGAAGGACCGCGATCAGGCACGTCGTGGGAGGAGGCCCGGTCATGACAACCAAGCCAGTCATCGTCGGTGTGGACGGGTCGGAACAATCGCTGCGGGCCGTCGAGTGGGCCGCCCTCGAGGCGAAGCGGCACTCCTGGCCGCTGCGGATCGTGTCCGCCCCCGCGCTGGTGCCGCGGCTGCATGCGTACAGCGCCACGCCGGAGGCCATCGCCAACGCGCTGCGCGGGATAGCCGCGCGGGCACTCGAGGCGGCCATCACCCGGTCCGAGGAAGTGGCTCCCGGCCTGCCCCTCAATACCGGCCTGCTGGCCGGGACGCCGGCCCTGGCCGTGGCCGGAGCCGGCTCGGACGCGTCCCTGCTCGTCGTGGGGGCGCGCGGCGCGGGCGGCTTCGCGGCGATGATGCTCGGCTCGGTGAGCAGGTACGCCGCCACCCGCGCCCGGTGCCCGGTCGTCGTGGTCCGGGAGGAGAGCATGGCCGTGCACCGCGAGATCGCTGTGGGCATCCGCGATCCGCAGGACCCCACCGAGACGCTGGCGTTCGCCTTCGAGGAGGCGGCGCTGCGCGGCGCGGACCTGGTGGCCGTGCACACCTGGTACTGGTTCCCGGCCGCGACGCACGCTCCCGCCGGGTCCGCGGGGCTGCGCCCGGCCGACCCGGACCGGATCTCGGCCGAGGCCGCCAGCAGCCTGGCCGCGGCCCTGGAGGGGTGGCGCAACAAGTACCCGGACGTCCGGGTCCGGCACGACATCATCCACGGGCATCCCGCCCGGGTCCTGGCGAGCTACTCCGCGCGCGCCGACCTGGTCGTGCTCGGCCGGCACGGCCATCCCGCCGACGCCGGTCCCGGTATCGGCTCGATCCAGCACGCGGTCCTGGACCACGCCCACGGCCCGGTCGCCGTCGTCCCCTCGGCCGGCTGAGGCCGCCGGCGGGTGCGCGGGGTGGACCGCTGGTGAATTCGTCCCGCGCCAACCGGCCATGCTGGACATAACGGAAGATTAGAGCGAAGATCGCGGTAACGGGCAGTCCCGCAGGTACGGTCTGCCAGGGAATTGATAGTCGCCTGGCCCAGACCCAGCCGTGAGGGGCGCTCACATGGAACTCAACGACGGTTCCGCGCACCCGGACTCGCCGCCCGGGGCCGGTGGCTCGGCTGGCTCGCCGTTCCACGCACCGGGACTTCTCGCCAGGGCGGCCCCGTTCGCCCTGGTCGCGGTGGCCGCGGAGGCGAGCCTGGCGCTGCCTCCCGGTACCAGCGCGTGGACGGCGGTCACCGTCAGCCTGACCCTGCTGGCGGCGGCGGGGCTGGCCTTCCTGCTGCCCTGGGACCGCCTGCCCGCCTGGGCGCCGGTCCTGGTGCCGCTGGCCGGCACCGGATCGGCCCTGGCGCTCATCCTGGCCGGGGGCACCGTCTCGGGTGTGGGCCTCGTGGTGCTGATCCCGCTGTTCTGGACCACGCTGTTCCATCGCCGCTGGGAGTCGGCGTGCGTGGTGGCCGCGATCGTGGCCGCGGAGATCATCATCTCGGTGGCCCAGTCGGCCCCGGACGCGGTGATCGTCCGCCGCGCGCTGCTGTGGGGCGTGCTCGGCGGCCTGCTCGCGGTGGCGACGCACGGCCTGCGGGACCGCATCCGCCGGTCGCAGCAGGCGACCGCCCGGCTGCAGGAGCAGGTCGGCGAGCTCATGGTCGTCAAGGACCGGGACCGGCTCGCCGCCGACCTGCAGAGCAGCGTGGTGCAGCGGCTCTTCGCGGCCGGCCTGAACCTGCAGGGCGTGCTGTCCCTGGTGCCTCAGGCCGAGGTGCGGCGGCGGGTGGAATCGTCGGTGGAGGATGTCGACGACGCGATCCGGCTGCTCCGGCAGGCGATCTTCGGCCTGGAGCAGCGGCTGGACCAGATCGGCCTGCGGCAGCAGGTCCTGCGGCTGTGCGCCGACATATCACCGGTACCCGAGATCACCTTCACCGGGCCGGTGGACGACGCCCTGCCGCCGGAGGCCGACCGCCAGCTGCTGGACCTGCTGCGCCTGGCGCTCGGCTCGATCGGGACGCCCAGCGGCCACACCTCCCTCCGGGTCGAGGCCGGGGAGAGCCTCAGCGTCGTCGTGACCGGAACCGGCCGGGCCTTGCGCGCCGTCAACGGGGACGGGTTCTCCCCGCTGCGGGAGCGGGCCGGCCAGGACGGCATCACGGTCGCGGTCGAGCCGGTCGCCGGCGGGACCCGGCTGGCCTGGAGCCTTCCGCTCGGATCGCGGCTGCCCGCGCGTTAGGGCGAAGGTCCCCCATCGGCACGGCGAACGCCCCTGACCGGTGCCCGTGCGCCGGGAGCAGGCTGGCCTCGACAAGCCCGGGGATACGCCGTCCGGGCGTCGGCTCGAGGAGATCTCGTGATGATGAAGACGATCGATGACCTGGCGGTCGCCGGCCAGCGCGTGCTGGTGCGCACCGACCTCAACGTGCCGCTCGACGGCGGCCGCGTCGCGGACGACGGCCGCATCAGGGCCAGCCTGCCGACCCTGACCGCGCTGACCGGCCGCGGCGCCCGCGTCATCGTCTGCGCTCACCTCGGCCGGCCCGGCGGCAAACCGGATCCCAGGTACTCGCTGGCGCCGGTGGCGGCCCGGCTCTGCGAGCTGCTCGGCGAGCCGGTGGAGCTCGCGACGGACATGGCCGGCGCGCGCGCCGCGGTCGCGGCCCTGCGCCCAGGCGGCCTGGTCATGCTGGAGAACCTGCGCTTCGACCCGGCCGAAACCAGCAAGGACGACGGGCAGCGCGGCGTGTTCGCCGACCAGCTCGCCGGCCTGGCCGACCTGTACGTCGGGGACGGCTTCGGCGCCGTGCACCGCAAGCACGCCAGCGTCTACGACGTCGCCCTGCGGCTGCCGCACGCGGCCGGCTACCTGGTCCAGGCCGAAGTCGCCGCGCTGCGCCGGCTGACCGCCGACATCCGGCGGCCGTACGTGGTGGTGCTCGGCGGCGCGAAGGTCGCGGACAAGTTCGACGCGGTCGGCAGCCTGATCACCGCAGCCGACCGGATCCTGGTCGGCGGGGCCATGGCGTTCCCCTTCCTCGCCGCCCGCGGCTACAAGACCGGCACCTCCCTGCTCGAGGCCGGCCAGGTCGACGTCGCCGCGGGCTACCTGGCCGAGGCGGCGCCGGGCCAGATCGAGCTGCCGTCCGACCTCATCGTGGCGGCCGGGATCGCCGCGGACGTGCCGCACCACGTGGTGCCGGCCGACGCCATCCCGGACGGCCAGATGGGCCTGGACATCGGCCCGGAATCGGCCGCGAGGTTCGCGGCCGGCCTGCGGGAAGCCGGGACGGTGTTCTGGAACGGCCCGATGGGCGTGTTCGAGCTGGCCCCGTACGCCGACGGGACCCGGACCGTGGCCCGGGCCATGACCGGGGGCGACGCGTTCACGGTCGTCGGCGGCGGTGACACCGGCGCGGCCCTGCGCGCGCTCGGCCTCGCCGAAAGCGCGTTCGGCTACGTCTCGACGGGCGGCGGCGCCAGCCTGGAGTACATCCAGGGCAAGACCCTGCCCGGCCTGGCCGCGCTAGAGGAGTCATGATGGGGCAGGGTCGCCTGATCCTGCTGCGCCACGGGCAAAGCGAATGGAACGCCGCCGGGATCTTCACCGGCTGGGAGAACGCCCACCTGACCGCCGCGGGCGAGGAGGAAGCCATCCGCGCCGGGTCGCTGCTGGCCGAGTACGGGATCTTGCCCGCCTTCGCGCACACCTCCCTGCAGCGGCGGACGATCCGGACGGCCGATCTCGCCCTGGCCGCCGCGGATCGTGACTGGATTCCTGTGCGCCGGTCCTGGCGGCTGAACGGGCGGCACTACGGGGCGCTGCAGGGCCGGAACAAGGCCCAGGTGCTGGCCGAATACGGCGAGCGGCAGGTCCTGGGCTGGCGCCGCTCCTACGACGGCACGCCCCCGCCGCTCGACCCGGCGGTGTGGCGGCTTCAGCTGAGCGACCCCCGCTACGAGACGCTCCCGGCCGAGGCCCGGCCGCGGGCCGAGTCCCTCAGGGACGTCTCCGCGCGGCTGCTGCCCTACTGGTGCGACGCGATCGTGCCGGACCTGCTGGCCGGCGGGTGCGTGCTCGTCGTCTCGCACGGGAACACGCTGCGGGCCCTGGTCAAGCACCTCGACTCCATACCGGATGACCAGATCGCCGAGCTGGACATCCCCACCGGGATCCCGCTGGTCTACGAGCTCGGGCCGGACCTGCGGCCGGACGTCCTGGGCGGTCAGTACCTCGACCCGCACGCCGCCAGGGACGCGATCGACGCCATCAAGGGAGGATCAGATGCCCAGCCGATCAGACGATGAGACCCGGCGGATCGTGGTCGGCGTGGACGGCTTCGAGTCGTCCACGGCCGCGCTGCGCTGGGCGATCCACCAGGCCAAGCTGACCGGGGCGGTGGTGGAGGCGGTGACCACCTGGCAGGTCCCGGCGGGCACCGGGCTGGTCCCGGCGGCCGACATGCCCGATTACCAGGACGATGCCCGGATGGTCCTCACCGAGGCGATCACCGAGATGTGCATGATCGACACCGAGGTCGAGGTCCGCCCGCGCGTGGTGCAGGGACGGGCCGCCCAGGTGCTGGTGGAGGCGGCCGAAGGGGCGGAGCTGCTGGTGGTGGGCAACCGCGGGCACGGCGGGCTGGCCGAGGCGCTGCTCGGGTCGGTCGGCCAGTACTGCGCGCATCACGCGTCCTGCCCCGTCGTCATCATGCGGGGCAAGCAAGGGTGAACCAGACGGTCTTGCCGGTTTCGGCGGGCCTGCTGCCCCAGTCGCTGGCCAGGGCGTCCACCAGCATCAGGCCACGCCCGTTTTCGTCGTCGGTTCCGGGCAGGCGCCGCCGCGGCAGGTGGGTGCTGTCATCGGTGACCTCGGTGACGATCTCACGAGCGGTGTGGTGCAGGCGCAGCCCGATCGGGGTGCGGGCGTGCTGTATGGCGTTGGTCAGGATCTCGGACACCAGCAGGCACGCGGTGTCCACGTGGCCGGGTTGTCCCCATCGGGTCAGCGTCCGCCGCACGAAGCGGCGCGCGGCCGCGACGGCCTGGGGCTCGGGCCGGAGCGTGGTGGCCGCGCTGGCCAGCGGGGCAGCGGGGATCCGGGCCAGCAGCAAGGTGACGTCATCGGGCGGCTGGTCGATGCGGGGCAGCAGCGCGGCCAGGATCTGATCGGCGGCCTGCTCCAGGCCGGGACCGGCGGCGAAAACCGTACGCAGTTCGTCTTCCAGGGCCGCGATCTGGTTGCCGATGTCACCGCGGTGGGTTTCGACCAATCCGTCGGTGTAGAGCACGAGCGTGGCAGCCGGCGGCACCGGCAGGGTGATCTGCTGATGGGGGATGTCGCCGACGCCGAGCGGGACGCTGACCGGGATCGGCAGCCGCCGCACGGTCTGATCCAGGTCGACCAGCAGGATGGGCAGGTGTCCGGCCGAACACCCGGTCACCTCGCCAGCGTCGGGGTCGATGACCAGGTAGCAGCAGGTCGTCAGCTGGTCGGGGATGTCGCAGGCGAACACGTCCAGGGCGTGCATTAACTGCTGGGGCGGCATCCCGGTGCGGGCCAGGGCATTGGCGGCCGAGCGCAGCTGGCCCATGACGGTCGCCGCTTCCAGGCCGCGGCCCATCACATCGCCGATCAGCACTCCGGTGCGCCCGGCGCCCAGCGGGATCAGGTCGAACCAGTCGCCGCCGACACCCGCGCCCTGGGTGGCCGGCAGGTAGCGGCTGGCACTGCGCATCCCGGGCACCTCGCGCGCCGAACCCATCAGGGCGTGCTGCAGGGTCAGGGCCACCTGTCGCTGCTGCTCATACAGCCGGGTGACCTCCTGTTTGGCGCGCTTGTGCTCAGCGATGTCGCGGGCGATCGCGCAGCCGCCCACGATCGTGCCATCGCGATCGCGGACCGGCCAGAGCAGGCTGTCCACGTCCAGCTGCATCCCGGTCTTGGTCAGCCGCAGCGTCTCGCAGTGGTCGATGCGATCGCCGCGGCGCAGCCTGGCCAGGAGGGTGTCGATCTCCTCCCGGCCCCCGGCCGGGGTGAGCATCGACACGTGACGGCCGATCGCTTCGGCCGCGCTGTAGCCGTACATGCGAGCGGCGGCGGCGTTCCAGAACGTGATGATCCCGTCCAGCGTCATGGTCAAGATCGCGTCCTGGGAGGACTCGACGATCACGGCGAGCTCGTTGATCCGCTGCTCGGCGGCCTTGCGGTCGCTGACGTCGCGCACCGCCGCGGAAACCAGCAGCCCGTCGCTGGTCTCCAGCGGGCTCAGGCTGATCTCCACCGGGAACTCGCGCCCGTCCCGGCGCAGCCCGTACAGTTGCAGCCCCGCGCCCATCGGGCGGACCTGCCCGTTGGCGGCGTATCCGTGGCGGTGGGCGGGATGCTGGCCGCGGAAGCGCTCGGGAACCAGCACCTCGACGTCGCGGCCGAGCAGTTCGGAGCGCGCGTAGCCGAACATCGCCTCGGTCTGCGCGTTGACCAGCTGGATCGTGCCGGTGTCAGCCACGATCACCATCGCGTCCGGCGCCGCCTCAAGCAGCGCGCGGAAGGGCTCTTCCGCCCGCACCACCGGATCGGCGGCGACCTTGGCACCACCCTGCGCACCGGACGCGACCCAGTCGGCCGTCGCATGGCACTCTAAACTCACGGCATTCCTCCCCCAGCCGCCGGCCCGTCTGTCTCCGCGGCATATTCCGCGCACTACCAGTGTGCAGAAAAATACGTAACGTGGCATTCGATTCGCGAGAATCCGCCTGCGAGCACAGCATGCCGCCGGAGTGGATGGCCGCCCCACGCCCGGCCCGCAGGCCGGGATCACGGCTCGAGGACGAGCCGGGCCTTCGCCTTGCCCTTGAGCACCTCGGAGATGGCCTCGTTGACGCAGGCGAGCGGCCTGGTCTCGTAGCTCACCCGGGTCCGGCCGGCGGCGTGCAGGTCGCAGACATCGATCAGGTCGGCGCGGGTGCCGACGATCGACCCGATGACCGACGTGCCGTTGAGCACCGTGTCGAAGACGGGGATGCGCAGCGTGCCCGAGGCGGGCAGCGCGACGAGCACCAGCCGCCCGCCGCGGCGCAGCCCGGCGTAGGCGGTGGCGAACGAGCGGTCGTCGACGGCCAGGCCGATCGCGACATCGGCTCCGCCGTGCTCCTGCAGCACCTCGGCCGGGTCCTCGTCGCGGGCGTCGATGACGATGTCCGCGCCGAGCTCGGCGGCCAGCTTGAGCTTGTCGTCGGTGATGTCGACGGCCGCCACCGTGCCGCCGAAGATCTTGGCGTACTGCAGGGCCAGGTGGCCCAGGCCGCCGATACCGGAGATCACGACCAGGTCCCCCGGACGCACGCCGCCGACCTTGACGGCCTTGTAGGTGGTCACTCCCGCGCAGGTCAGCGGGGCCGCCTCGCGCGGATCGAGGCCGGCGGGGACCGGCATCGCGAACGCCGCCTCGGCCAGGAAATATTCGGCGTAGCAGCCGTCCACCGAATAGCCGGTGTTCTGCTGGCTGAGGCACAGTGTCTCCCAGCCGGTCAGGCAGTACTTGCACGTGCCGCAGGCGTAACCCAGCCAGGGCACCGCGACCCGCTGCCCGATCTGCGGGCTGGTGACGCCGTCACCGACCGCGGTCACGATGCCGACGCCCTCGTGCCCGGGGATGAACGGGACCGTCGGCGTGACCGGCCAGTCGCCGTTCGCGGCGTGGATGTCGGTGTGGCACAGGCCGGATGCCTCCATGCGGACGACAACCTGGCCGGGGCCGGGCTCGGGCACCGGCCGGTCCTCGATGACCAGCGGCTGGCCGAAACCAGGCACGACAGCTGCTCTCATGACGGTCTCCTCGGGGTAATGGCGCGGCGCCCTGCGGAAAGTGGCAAGGCAGGTCACCTGACGATCAGGACCGGCCGGTCGGTGAGGTGTATCACCTTGTGCGCCGTGCTGCCGAGGATGAACCCGGCCAGGTCGCTGCGGCCGCGTGAGCCCATCACGATGACGTCGGCATCGTGCTCAATCGCGTCGTCGACGATGTCGCGCGCGGCATAGCCGAACAACGTAGTCCTGACCTCGCCGTGCGCCTTGACACCCGCCTCGGTCAGCTTCTCCACGACGGCCGAGACCGCGGCGCTGGCGTCCTCGGCGGTCTCGTCCATCATCGCCAGGCCGGTCTTGACCGCTATCTCACGCTCCCGCAGGTGCAGCACCCATACCTCGCCCTTGGAGAGCAGCGCCAGGTCGCGTGCCGCGAGCACGGCCCGGTCGGAAATCTCTGAGTGGTCCACGGCCACCAGGATCTTGTCGTACATGGCCTTAATCCCTTCTGCGTCGAAGGTTCCCTAAGTGACAGTTAGGGTCTCCCCAGGTCAGTGTCGCCCCCTGCGACACCGGCAGCCAGGGACGAAGGGCCCTAGGTCAGCCGCGCCCGGGCGTGACATCCTCGTCCGGGGCGAACAGGGGCACGCAGCGAGCACGGAGGGTGGCGGTGTCAGCAGGCAGTACGGACGGCACGCCCAGGATCGTGGTGGGCGTGGACGGGTCGGCGTCCTCGCGGGCCGCGCTGCGCTGGGCCGTCAGGCAGGCCGGGTTCACCGGCGGCACCGTCGACGCCGTCATCGCCTGGCAGCTCCCGGTGATGCTGCAGAACTACAGCTGGGCACCGATCTACGCGGAGGAAGCCGGCGACTTCGCCGCGGACGCCAGGAAGCGGATCGACGCGACGATCAGCGAGGAAGTGGAGCCAGCCGACCGCCATCTGGTCAGCAGCCGGATCGTGCACGGCCATCCGGCCCAGGTCCTGCTCAAGGCCGCGGTCGGCGCAGACCTGCTGGTGGTCGGCAGCCGCGGCCACGGCAGCTTCGCCGACGCCCTGCTCGGCTCGGTGGGCCAGCACTGCGTCCATCACGCGCGCTGCCCGGTGCTGATCATGCGCGGTGAACCCTAGGGGCGCACCGCGGCCTGATCCCGCTCGCCGGTCCGGACGCGCAGGGCGCTGTCCACCGTGGTCACCCAGATCTTCCCGTCGCCGATCGTGTCGGTCCTGGCCTGCTTGGCCAGGGTCTCGACCAGGGCGTCCGCGTCCTCGTCCAGGACCACGAGGTCCAGCCGGACCTTCGGCAGCAGCGCCGCCTTCCGGGCCGCAGGCAGGCCGAGGTCGACGTCGGCGCCGTAGGCAGGCGCACCGAACTGGCGGCCGAAGCCACAGACCTCGGTCACGGTCAAGCCGTGCACCTGGCTGTCGATCAGGACCCCGACCAGCTCGTCCAGCTTCTCGGACCTGACGATAGCGGTGATCAGTTTCATCCCATTCCACCTTCGGCCTCAGTTGCCTTTCCCTGCTCCGGCGGGGTGTTCACCGCGCCGGCATCCCTACATGCTGCGCATCTGGCGAAACTTGCGGATGTCGTCCTTGCCCGCCAGCAGCGCCACGCCGGTGACTAGCACGACGGCGCAGGCGGCAGTCCTGAGTACGGTTCCCGCGATGTGCTTCATGATCTGAACCCTTCTGCTGCGCCGGGCGCGATCTCGGCCCGGATTGGTGACCATGGGCCGCCACCGGCGGCATCCATGGCTGCGCTCACTCTCGCGGCTGGCCCCGCCGCAGGCTAGGGCCCAAAGCCGGCTCCGCGGGGACCTGGGTCCTGTCCGTGTCCGGGTGCCTGCGCCCGGCCGCCAGCAGCTGGAGCGCCTCAGCCAGGCTGCTGGCCAGCGGTACCACCTGGTCCAGCCCGGTGATGCCGAACAGCCGCCGGATCTGCCGCCGGGCGCACACCACGTGCAGGCTCGTCCCCTGCCCGGCGGCCCGCCCGGCCGCGCCGGCCAGCGCGCCCAGCCCGGCCGCGTCGATGAAGCTGACCTGATCCAGGTCAGCTACCAGCGGGCGGCCGCCGGCCGCCAGCGCGCACAGCCGCGCGCGCAGCCCTGGCCCGGTGGCGTAATCGACCTCCCCGGCCACGGCGACGATCACGTACCCCGGTTCGCGGCGGACCCGCATGGTCAGTACCTGGTCCAGCACCGGCCACGGCCCGTGATCTCCGCCCGGGTCGATAAAAGGCGCTTCAGCAGGCAATACGCGCAGCCCGACACCATGGTCAGTCACGGTCCCCACCCTCTTCCTGCCAGTCCCTGGCGCTGCACCGCCGCCGCGTCGCTGGCAAAAACCCAGACTCCACCGATGCTGAAGGTACGCCGCCGGCCGCCGGCCGGCATCGCCCGGATTATGTACGCCGTTATGTAACTTGGCCGGTCCGGGACGAAGGACCCGCGAACTGACAACCAAGGCCCATGACCGTCCGCCCGGCCGCCGGCCGATGGTGGAGGGGAAAGAGCATAAGAATCCATCCCGAACGGACCTTGGTCATGGCTACCACGACCGCGCTTCCCGCGCCCCGGCTGATCGGCGCCGACGGGCTCGGCGCCCTCTTCGAGGCCCTGGTGGCCGACGGCTACCGGGTGATCGGCCCGGCCGTCCAGGACGGCGCCATCGTGCTCAGGGAACTGTCATCGGCAGCGGAGCTGCCGTCCGGCTGGGGGGTCACGCTGGAGCCGGGCGGGTACCGGCTGCGCCGCCGCGACGACACCGCGGCCTTCGGCCACGCGGCCGGGCCGCAGAGCTGGAAGCGGTTCCTGCACCCGCCGCGGGAGCGGCTGTGGTCGGCCGCGCGCACCGCGGAAGGCTTCGAGCTGGCGCAGGAGGATGACGAGCCGCCACGGTACGCGTTCCTCGGCGTCCGGCCGTGCGACCTGCGGGCGATCGAGATCCAGGACCGGGTGCTCGGCCAGCCGGGTTCACGGTACGCGCAGCGCCGTTCCGCCGCGTTCATCATCGCGGTGAACTGCACCGAACCCGGCGAGACATGCTTCTGCGCGTCCATGGGCGCCGGGCCGGGAACCGAAGGGTCCGGCTTCGACCTGGCGCTCACCGAACTGCTCGCCGATATCAACACCGAAACCGGGCACCGCTTCCTGGTCGATACCGGCTCGCAGCGGGGCGCCGACGTCCTGCGCCGGGTGCCCACCGAGCCCGCCGACGACGCTGCCCTCGGGCGGGCGCGGGCCGAGGTCGAGGCGGCGGCGAGCCGGATGGGCCGCCAGATGGAATCCGGCGGACTGCGGGAGCTGATGGCCGCCAGCCATAGCGCCGCACGCTGGGATGACGTGGCCTCACGGTGCCTGACCTGCGGAAATTGCACAATGGCCTGCCCGACGTGCTTCTGCACCTCGATCGAGGACACTACCGACCTGACCGGCGAGCACGCCGAGCGCTTCCAGCGCTGGGATTCGTGCTTCGATCTGGACTTCTCCTACCTGCACGGCGGCAGCATCCGGCCGTCGGCGAAGAGCAGGTACCGGCAGTGGCTCACCCACAAGCTCGGCACCTGGCACGACCAGTTCGGCTCGTCGGGCTGCGTCGGGTGCGGGCGGTGCATCGTCTGGTGCCCGGTCGGCATCGACCTCACCGAGGAAGTGAAGGCCCTGCGCGAAGAGCTGGGCGCACCGGAGGAAGAGTCATGACCGCGATCCAGGAGCGAGTGACGGCGGCGGCTCCGGTGTCGCCGCTGCGCCCGGCCCGTTACCTGGTGGCGGGGCGGAAGGAAGAGACCGGCGATACCGTGACGCTGCTGCTGCGCCCGGCGGGAACGCCGATCCAGGCGCCGCGGCCCGGGCAGTTCACCATGCTGTACGCCTACGGGGCGGGCGAGGTCCCGGTCTCGGTCAGCGGCATCGGCGACGGGCCCGGCCAGGTGCTCGTGCAGACGATCCGCGCGGTGGGGGCGGTGACGCGTGCCCTGTGTGCCGCGGCTCCCGGCGACATGATCGGAGTAAGGGGCCCGTTCGGCACCGACTGGGCGGTGAGCGGCGCCGTCGGCCGGGACCTTCTGGCCGTGGCGGGCGGCATCGGGCTCGCGCCGCTGCGGCCGGTGCTGCTGGCCGCGCTGGCCGAACGGGCCAGGTACGACCGGGTGGTGCTGCTGGCCGGCGCGCGGTCACCCGGAGACCTGATCTTCACCCGCGAGCTCGAGGTCTGGCGCAGGCGCGGCGCCGACGTGCGGATCACGGTGGACCACGGCAACGTGGACTGGGACGGCCGGGTCGGCCTGGTGACCGGGCTCATCCACGACGCGATCGCCGACCCCGCGAAGACGACGGCGTTCGTGTGCGGCCCGGAGATCATGATGCGGCTGTCCGCCCGGGCGCTGGCGGACGCCGGGATCCCGGCCCGGGACATCCGGGTCTCGCTGGAGCGGAACATGCGGTGCGGCGTGGCCCTGTGCGGCCACTGCCAGCTCGGGCCGCTCCTGCTCTGCCGTGACGGCCCGGTCGTCAGCTACGCCGAGGCCGCCCCCCTGCTCGCGATCAAGGAGCTGTGATGAGCGGAGTCAGCCGGCCCAAGCTGGCCGTGTGGAAGCTGGCGTCGTGCGACGGCTGCCAGCTCACCATGCTCGACTGCGAGGACGAGCTGCTGGCCCTGGCCGGCGCGGTCGAGATCGCGCACTTCGCCGAGGCGTCCAGCGCGGAGGTCGCCGGGCCGTACGACGTGTCCCTGGTCGAGGGCTCGGTCACCACCGAGCGGGACGCCCGCCGGATCACCGAGATCCGCGCCGCTTCCCGGGTGCTCGTCTCGATCGGCGCCTGCGCCACCTCCGGCGGGATCCAGGCCCTGCGTAACTTCGCCGACGTGGCGGAGTTCACCTCGGTCGTGTACGCGCGCCCGGAGTACATCTCGGCCCTGGCCACCTCGACCCCGGTGGCCGAGCACGTCAAGGTCGACTTCGAGCTGCGGGGCTGCCCGATCGACAAGGGCCAGCTGCTCGAGCTGGTGACCGCGCTGCTGGCCGGGCGCAAACCCCAGATTCCCGCGCACAGCGTCTGCTATGACTGCAAGCTGCGCGGCACGTCGTGCGTCATGGTGGCGCACGGCACGCCCTGCCTGGGCCCGATCACGCAGGCCGGCTGCGGCGCCATCTGCCCCGCCTTCAGCCGCGGCTGCTACGGCTGTTTCGGCCCGGTCGCCACGCCGAACGTCCCCGCCCTCACCGCCCAGCTCAGGCGCCTGGGCATGACCGAGGACCAGGTGGACCGCGTGCTGGCCACGTTCAACGCCGCATCCCCCGTGCTGGCCTCGGCTCGCCGGACGATGACTCAGCCATGATGCCGGCTTCGGCCGGCCGGCCTGGTGACCTTCGGCCCTGCCGGCCCGCGGACCCTGGGCGCCACGATGGGCGCGAAGCCGAGAGGATTGAGGGGTGACAATCATGCAGGCCGTGGTGGTCTACGAGTCCATGTACGGCAACACGCATCTGGTTGCCGACGCCATCGGAGCCGGGCTCCGTACCGTCTTCGACGTTCGTGTCGTCCCGGTGTCACAAGCGAGCCAGGCGGTCCTGGCCGATGCCGACCTGGTCGTGGTCGGCGGGCCGACGCATGTTCACGGCATGAGCCGGACCGTCACCCGCAAGGCGGCTGTCGAGGCCGCGGACAAGCCGGCGGGCGGCCTGACGGTCGAGCCGGATGCGCTGGGCCCGGGGCTGCGCGAGTGGTTCGGCTCCCTCGGCCGCCATCCCGTCAAGGCCGCCGCCTTCGATACCCGGATGCTGGGGCCTGCGCTGCTGACCGGCCGGGCCTCGAAGGGGGTGGACCGGTTGCTGCGCGCGCACGGTTTCGACGTGGTCGCGGAGCCGGAGAGCTTCCTGGTGACCAAGCAGGACCGGCTCGAGCTGCACCAGACCGCCCGGGCCATGGAGTGGGGATCCAGGCTGGCCACGCGCCTGGCGGCGAGCTCAGCGGGGGCCAGGAGCTAGCCCCGCCATAAAGCGGCCCTCGCCGCGCAAGCGGCCCGTTATGTCCAGTTATGACTGAACTTCAGGTTGAAGCATTTCGGGCACAGACCATGATCATGTGCACTTTGGGGCGATATTCGACCCATTTCTGTACATGATCATGAAACAGCCCGTGCGGGGGTGCCTCTTAAGTTCCTGGCATTGGGCCCCAGTCGGCACGCTGCCACATCGTGCCGGCCAGATCCCAGGAGGTCAGGACCTGATAGCCGAGATGGAACGCCTGAAGAAGTAGCGAGGGGCACGGCCTATGGGGCCGGCCGGATATCAGCAGCCACCGTCACCGTCGTGGCGGGCCGGGGAAGCTGGCGCAGGAACGGGTCGGCTAGGTGATGGCCGGTCACGCGGATGCGTGCGTCCACGGCGGTGACACCGTCCGGGCGGGTGATCACCGGGTTGAGGTCAAGCTCCGTGACCTGCGGCAGGTCATCGGCGAGCCGTGACACGCGGAGCAGGATGTCGCGCAGCGCGCCGATGTCGGCGGCCGGCCGGCCGCGCTGCCCGAGCAGCGCCGGCGCGGCACGGATGGAGTGGATCAGGTCATCGGCGTCGGCGACGGTGAGCGGGGCCAGCCGGGCCGCATAGTCGCCGAGCACGTCGGTGGCCACCCCGCCGAGCCCGAACACCACCACCGGGCCGAATACCGGTTCCTGCACCACGCCGATGATGGTCTCGATGCCGCCGGCGATCATGGGCTCGACGAGCACTCTGGACAGCCGCCCGGCGAACTTGGCCTGCAGGCGCCCCATGGCCGCGCGTACCTCGCCGGCCCCGTGCAGGTCCAGCTGCACGGCGCCGGCGAGGGTCTTGTGCAGCAGGCCGGGCACGTCGGCCTTGATCGCCACGTGACCGCCCAGGGCGGCCGCGGCCTGGACGGCCGCGTCGGTGTCGCCGGCCCGGCGGAACTCCACCATCGGGATGCCGTAGCAGCGCAGCAGGCCGTCGGCCTCCTCGGCGGACAGCCAGCCGCCGCCCGGCATCCGCGTCAGGAAGGCGGCGACGATCGAACGTGCTTCGGCCGGTCGCACGTTCTCCAGCTCGGGCACCGTGCCGGCCGGCCGGGAGCGCCACGAGCCGTAGCGGGCGGCCCGGGCCAGCGCCCGGGCCGCCGCTTCCGGGTAAGCGTACGCCGGCACGGCCGGGGCGCCATCGCCGCCGCGCAGCAGCCGGATGGCCTCGGGCTGGCCCAGCACGACCGCCGCGACCGGGACCGGCAGCCGCCCGGCGGTGAGCACCGGGAGCAGGTCAGCGGGGCCGCGCCGGACCACCACGGCGACCAGGGCATCGACGCCGTCGGCGGCGAGGTGCAGCGCCTCGCGGAAGGCCTCCGCGCCGACCGCCGCGGTGGCGTCCACCGGGCCGTCCACGACCGAGTCGGGTGGCAGCAACTCCCGCAGGCGGTCGCGGGTCCCGGCGGCCGTCGAGGCCACAGCCAGGCCGGCTTCGGCGCATGCGTCGGCAGCCAGCACGCCCGCACCGCCGCCGTTGGACACGATGGCCACGACGCTGCCCGCCGGGATCGGCTGGGACGCCACCAGCGCGGCCGCGTCGAGCAGTTCGCCGAAGCCGGTCGTGGCGATGATGCCCGCCTGATCGAACAGCGCCTGCCGGGCGATCGGCGGCGCGACGGCCGCCGCGGTGTGCGAGGCCGCGGCACGCTGGCCCGGCACCGAACGTCCGGCATGGACGGTCAGGACGGGAAACCTGGCGCCCACCCGGCGCGCGGTCCGGGCGAACCAGCGCGGGTGGCCGGAGGATTCCAGGTACAGCACGGCCAGCTCGGTGGTGTTGTCCGTCTCCCACCACAGCAGCATGTCGGTGCCCGAGACATCCAGCTTCTCGCCGACCGAGGCGAAGGAGGAGATCCCGATGCCCAGCCGGGAGAGCTGTTCCATCAGCGCCGCGCCGATCCCTCCGGACTGGACCACCAGGCCGGCCGGGCCGGGCGACGGGCGGGGCACGTCGAACGTGGCCCCCAGCCCGATCCCGGGCACCGCGACGCCGAAGGAGGCCGGGCCGACCAGCCGCATGCTCCCCTGCCGGGTGGCCTCGAGCAGGTCAGATTCCTGCGCCGCGGTCAGGTCCGGCGCGGTTACCACCAGCGACCTGGCTCCGCGCTTCCCGCACTCCCGCGCCACCTCCACGACACGTTCGGCCGGTACCGCCAGCACCGCCAGGTCCGGGGCCTCGGGCAGCGCGGCGACCGACGGGACGCACGGGATGCCGCTGACGTCGCCGCCGTCCGGGCTGACCCCGTACAGCGCGCCGGAGAAACCGGCGTCGCGGATATTGCGCAAGATCGTGCGGCCGACCGGTCCTGAGCCCGGGGCGACGCCGACCACCACGGCCGACCGGGGGGCCAGCAGCGGCTGCAAGCTGGCGACATCCGCGTGCTGCTCCCGGCCGGCCACCGCGTCCAGATAGGCACTGGCCTCGCTGAGGGCCGCGTTGGGCGGGACCGGCATGGACAGGTCCACCACGCCGTTGCCGAGCCGGCGCCGCACGGTCAGGCCGGCGTCGCTGAGCACCCGCAGAACGGGGTAGTTATCCGGCAGCACCTCAGCCACCAGAAGGTACACGCCGCGGGCCCGGGCCACCGAGACCAGGTGCTCGAGCAGCAACGTGGCGATACCGCGCCGGTGCATGTCGTCGGCGACCGCCAGGGCGAGCTCCGCGTCCGCCACATCGGCGGTGAGCTGATAGCTGGCCACCCCCACCAGTTCGTCGCCCAGCAGGCCGAGCAGCGCCACCATCCCCGGGCCGCCTTCCAGGCACACCCGCCGGGCCTCATGCTCGGCCGATGCCCGGCTCGCGCTGAAGAACCGGAAGTACAGGTTGTCCGGCGACATCGCCTCGTGCAACTGCTTCACGGCCTCGTAATCGCCGGGGCCTGCCGGGCGGATGGTCATGGTGGTGCCATCGGCCAGCAGCGCGTAGGACCGCCTGGCCTCGGCAAGCCCGGTCAACCGATCACCTCCGGTTACTCTGGCTGGATCCCGTCGCAGATCCATCATCGCAGGGCGAGTGAGCCTGGTTCACCTGTCTGCGGCGGCCGCGCGGGTGCCTCAGCCTGCGACCCGGTCAGCCGCCGCGGCCGGGGCCGATTCCCCCGCCTGGCCCAGCGCGGAAGCTCGTCCAGAAGGCGCCGGACATCGTGGGCAATGTCGTCATCGGGGCGCAGGAAGACGCTCAGCAGGTCCCGGCGGCTCACGATGCCGACCAGCTTGCCGTCCCCGTCGACGACCGGCAGCCGCCGGACGTGATGGGTGTTCATCAGCCGCGCCGCGCCCGGGATGGTCGTGTCGGGGTGGATCGTGATGGCCGGCGCGGTCATCAGCGTGCCGGCGGTCAGGCCGGTCCGCCGTGGCTGGCGCAGCCGCCAGCGCCGCGGGGACTCCGCTTCCAGCCTGGCCTGCCGGACCGACTTGTCTTCCGCGGCGAGCAGATCGGATTCGGATACCACGCCCACCACGTGCCGGCCCATCTTCAGCACGGGCACGCCGCTGATCCGGTGCTCGCCAGCATGCGGTCGATGTCCTGGTAGGGGGTGACCCGGTCCACGGTCACCACCGAGGTCGTCATCACGTCACTGACCCGGCGGGCCCACCGGCGGTGCCGCGTTCCGTCGCCGGGGCGGGCATGGCGGGGCGGCTGCAGCGCCTGCTCGTTCAGGTGCTCCTCCACCGTGTCCAGCGCGCGGGTCACGTCCGAGCGGGCGGCCCGGCCGTGCAGCGACTCGTAGTACGCGGCACCAAGGTGGCGGAGCATGGCATCGAAGTACTCGTCGGTGCGCGCCATCATGCTCACTTCCTCACTAATCCTCTACTAGAGATCTTCAATGGCCAGGGTTACTGCCCCGGCGTCGCGCCCTCATGAGCCTCGCTAGCCTCTGGCGTCACGCGCTCATGGACTCGGTGTCCCCCCGGGTACCCTCTTGCGTACTCTGTGCGCCACCCACTCCCGCAAAGCGAAAGGCCCCTTGCGGGGCCCCTCGCTTTGGCTAGTTACCTCCTAACCCGGCAGGTGGGCTTGGTCGGTCCAGGTGTAGACGGAGCCACCCCACGGCGTGGGAGCGGTGCTGCCGCGCAGCTGCACGCCGGTGCCGTTCGGGTTGACGACCAGGCCGGTGGCCAGGTTCTTCAGCGTGCCGTTGGACTGCGGGATGAACTGCTGCCACGGGCCGTTGTTGCACGCCGTCAGGATCAGGCCGTCAGGCAGCGGATCGGTGGCCCAGCCGCCGCCGGGGTCTGACACGCAGAGCCCGCTCGCCACGCCGTTGGGCGCGTACTCAAACTTGACCGCACCCGGGTGCGTACCGCTGAGGCGCAGGAAGTGCGTCGCGGGGTCGGCCTTGGTCGCGGTCCACCCGACGATAATCGCCCCTGCGTGCTGGTGCTGCCGGTACACGTCGAACCCGTTGCCGAACGGGTTGACCTCGTCACCGTAGTTGCCGGGCGGGGAGACGGCATTCGCGTGAACAGTGAGGCTGAACACGCCGTGCAGGACAGCGCCATCGATGTCGGTCGCGGCCACCTTGACCCCGCCGTACGTGCCAGGGGCAGCGGTCCCCCCGACGTAGGTCAGCGTGGGGTCTCCGGAAACCAGTCCGGCCGGCAGGGCCGACTCAGCAAAGCTGATGCCGTTAGCGCTCTCTGAGCTGACCGCACTGAACTTTACGTTGCCGGCGATGTTCGCGTCGGCCAGCGCGGACAAAGAAACCGTCACAACCGTACCGTTAACCTGGATCGAATCGGCCGCGATCGCGACGGGGATCTCGAGCGCCTCGGCGTTCCCCGCGCTGTCGGTGGCATCGGCGACGATCTCGGGCGGGTTAGCAATTGCGCCACGCGAATAGCTGATCGTCGTCCCTGACAAGGAAACGCCAGCTGGCACCGTGCCATGCAGGGACCAGGTCACGCCGGTCCCGGACAGCTTAATGACGCTGCTGCCATTGGCGGCCGCGAGGCCGGCGCCGCCGAATGTGTCGGCATGTACCGGAAAGGCGGATAGCGCTGTATCCTGCCATGTCGCGGCATTTGCCGGGAATGCTGCCATACCTGCCACGAGAGCACTCCCGAGCAGCGGGAACGCAATGACCCCCGCTGCCTTCCTGACATTGATATGCATAGCCTTATGCCCTTCCGTGTCCACCCTCTGGGGGTGTTGCCAGACCATCTGGCGGGGAGGGCCATCGACCGGGAGTCAAATTATAGCGCCGTATCCGACGGACCCGCCAGCCCGATGGTCCATCATGTGCCCCCTTTTCTTATTTATGCTTACGGCATGATATCGAGCTGACCTAGAGGCGAAGGTCGAATACCGGCGGACCGAAGGGCACGCCCGCGATCGCCGATCTAGAGCCGAAGGTCTCCTATCGGCGGGACGAAGGCCACGTATCAGACAGAGCCGCCAGCAGGGGCGGCCGGGCCTGCCGTCACCGGGAGGTCGAGACTGCTCGCGATGACGCCGAGCGCGGCCCCCCAGCGGCGGGCCCGGGCGGTCTCGCCGTCAAGCAGCGTGCTCTGCGGGCCGACCAGGAAGCTCTCCGGGGCGGCGATGAGACGGTAGCCGTGCCGCTTCAGCAGCCTGCCGATGATCCGGCTGGCCCGGCCGGTGAACGCGGGGACCCCGTTGATCCTGGTGTCGTACGCGGCCGCCAGGGCAGGCCGGTCACCGAGGCGCTTGAGCAGGTCATAGACCCCAGGCCCGCTCGCGGCCAGGTCTAGGCTCAGCCCGCTGCCCGGTTTGGCGGCCGCCTGCGCCGCCACCCGCCGGCTGCCCGCGCTCGGCAATCCGTGCATATGGGTGGGTCCGCCGACGACCAGGAGGTCGGCCGCGGCGACCAGGTCCGCGGTGGCCCCGGCCACCGGGACGAGGGTCACCTCATGGGTGGCGCGCAGGCCATCCGCGACGTTGCTGGCGACGACGTGCGTGTTGCCGTACATCGATTCGTACACCACAAGTGCCCGCATGCTGATCACGTCCTTAACCGCGTCCCTGACAGCACAGCCGGCCCGCTGCCCGCGGGCCAGGATCCTACGGCCCCTGCAGGTAAGGACCAAGGTCGTCAAGAACGGCGCTGGCGACCGCGCCCACGGCGGCGGCGACCGGCGGCGTCAGGCCGGGGCCCTGGGTCAGGTCGGCCGCCTCGATCGCGTGCACGATCAGGCGCGCGGGCATCCGGTCCAGCGCGATGGCCAGCCGGACCGCGTCGTCGAGGCCGAGGCCGTGCGAGCTGGCCGCCTGGCCCGTTCCCGGCCGCTGCCGGTCCACCACGAAACGATGGACCTGGCCCGGACGCGGCGACCCCGGATATGACGGCCCCGGATATGGCGGCAGGGCGCGGACCGCGTCGACCACGACGGCGAGGGCCGCCCCGGTCCAGGCCTCGACCAGCCGGGTGGGCTCGCCGTCCGTGACCACGAACCGCACCCCGGACGGCGCCAGGTCACGCAGCCGGGTGACGACCGCGGGCCCGGCGCCGTCGTCGCGGCGGAACTCGTTGCCGATGCCGATGACCACTACGGCGCCCTCGTCGGCGGGCGCGGAGCCGGGAGCTGAAACGAGAACCACACTCCGTTCGGTTCGTTTAAGGATCGTTCTACGGTGAGATCCAGGAAGTGGGCCGCGCAGGATATGCACGGGTCGTAGTTGCGGATCGCCTGCTCGCACCGGCGGGTGAGCTCGGCGTCGTCCAGGCCGAGGTTCGCCTGCACGAAGTCCCGCAGGTCGGCCTCGATGGCCGCCTGGTTCTGGGAGGTGGGGGGAATGATCCGGGCGGCGGTGATGAGGCCGTCCGCGTCGATCTCGTACCGGTGGTACAGGGTCCCCCGGGGCGCCTCGGTGACGCCGTAGCCGACGCCGGCCCGCGGGCGCACCTCGACGGCGGGGCGCCCGGGCGGCTCGTAGGCGGCGATGAGCCGCAGGGCCTCCTCGATCGCGTACACCGTCTCGACGGCCCGCACGACGATGCTGCGGAACGGGTTGTCGCAGGCCTCCCCCAGCCCGGCGGCGCGGGCGGCCTCGCGGGCCAGCGGCGACAGCCACCGGGAGCCGAGCGCGTAGCGGGCCAGCGGCCCGGTGAGGTAGCGGCCGCCGCCGGCCAGGTGCGCGTGCAGCGCGGTGGAGTGCGGGACCTGCTCCTCGATCACGTGCTCCTCCCAGCCGGCGGCGGGGAAGGACAGGCCCGAACGGGTGACCAGGCTGCCCTCCTCGATGGCGTAGGTGCCCGGACGGGACAGGGCGAGCAGGTCGGCGTCGCAGGTATGGTCGGGGAAATCGAAGCCGGCCACCCACCGCACGGTCTCGAGCGCGCCGTCCAGCGCCCGGCGCAGCGGCTCGGTGAGCGTGCCGAGCTCGGCCCGGGCCGGGGCCCGGTAGAAGCCGCCGACGCGCACGTTGACCGGGTGGATGGCCCGGCCGCCCACCGCTTCCATGATGGCGTTCCCGGCCTTCTTCAGCGCCAGGCCGCGCTCGACGATGTCACGCCGCTGCGCCGCCATCTCGATCCCGCTGCGGTAGCCGAGGAAATCGGGCGCGTGCAGCAGGTAGATGTGCAGCGCGTGGCTCTCGATCCACTCCCCGCAGTACAGCAGCCTGCGCAGGTCGGCGATCGGGCCGCTGACGGTGACCCCGCAGGCGTCCTCGATCGCCGCGCACGCGCTCATCTGGTAGGCGACCGGGCAGATGCCGCAGATGCGGGCGGTGATGTCCGGCGGCTCGGTGTACCCGCGGCCGCGCAGGAACGCCTCGAAGAAGCGGGGCGGCTCGTAGATGTCGAGCCGCGCCTGGAGCACCGTGTTCCCGCTGGTCCGCACGTACAGGGCGCCCTCGCCCTCCACCCGGGACAGTTCGGCGACCGACAGGACGCGCTCGTTTTTATGTGTCATCGCCGTGGCTGCTCCCTCAGATCATCCGGCGGGCCGCCACCGGCGAGCGTACCGTCTCCGGTTCGGCCGGCTCGGGCCGGTGCGGCGGCCAGGTGTCGTCGATCGCGTAGCCGAGCTGGCCTTCGACGTCGACCACACCGTCGACCGCGCGGACGGCCGGCAGCAGCACGGCCAGCATGCTCTTGCGCTCGAGCTCGCCGGCCAGCCTGACCACGCCGTCGGCGACGTCGACGTGGACCATGGCGGGGTTGGTGCCGAGGTAACCCGTCAGCACCTCGGTGATGACCGCGGTCCTGATCTCGTCGTCCGGGCGGAGGAAGACCCGCACCAGGTCCCGCGGGCTGACCACGCCGAGCAGCTTCATGTCGTCGTCGACGACGAGCAGGCAGCTGACCTGGTGCCGGTCCATGAGCCGCGCCGCCTCCACCACGGTCGCGCCGGGCCGCACCGTCGCGGGGTCCCGGCTCATGATCTCGCCAGCGGTCTCGGCGGTGGCGATGGCGCGCCGGGCCCGGTAGCTCAGGTGCGCCGAGTGCGGGCCGTCCGGGTCCTGCTGGAGCTGCTCTTTGCCGAGCAGGTCGGCTTCGGTGACGAGGCCGATGGGCCGGCCCCGTGCGGTGAGCACCGGCAGGGCAGCAATCCGCATCTTCACCAGGATGCCGACCAGGTCCTTGATGGGGGTGGCCGGCGTGACCGTCACCGGGTCAGCCGTCATCACGTCCCGTACCTCGTAGTGACGCATCATGCGCTCCTTACTCAGGCATCATCTCAGCTTCAGGAGAGCATCCGCGCCGCAGGTACGGTAGGGGCGCAGTTCCCCTGGCGGACCGCCGAACTGCCTTGGCCCGCGGGCCCTAAGGACCGGACACGGCCCGCTGCACCGTCCAGATCGCCGAGGTCAGCACCTCGAACCGGTGCAGCCGGCGGCGCAGCTGGGCCGTGTCGCCGGCCCTGGCCGCGGCGATCACGTCGTTGGCCGCGGTCGCGAGCCGGCTCAGCCGCACGCTCAGGAAGATCCCGGGACCGCCCACGCCGGCGGCGAACGCCGTGCTGCCCGCGGCTTCCGCCTCGGCCAGGATCGCCTCGGCGGCCTCGGTGACGGCGGCCACGGCCTGCCACGCAAATCCGGTCCCCGCCTCGTCGCGAGCAATCATCTGCAGCCTGAGCACATGCGACTGGCAGCGGGCCTGGTGACCTTCTATCTGGTCGGCGCTGGTCATGGCTGCGGGCCTTTCCGCGGGTGGGGCCCTCATTTCAGGGCAGTCACCGATGGCCAGCCAGGGACCAAGGTCCCGGTTTGGGAGGATTTCGGGCTTGTTTCGCGCTGATTTCGCTCGGTTCCACGCGGTTTCGCGCGGGCCGGGACTACTGGCCGGGACGTTAGGCCCGCGGTGACGTGAACTTGGTCTCTGCCGGGGACGGGCTGCCCCGGGCCAAGCTGAAGCATGGACGATAAAGCGTGCTGCTGCCCCTCCCGCCCGATGGTGCGGGTCCTCATGCCGGCCGCCCAGGACCGGCCCTACCGGGTGGACCTGCTGCTGTGCGGCCACCACTTCCGCCTCTCGCAGTGGACCCTGGCCGCTGCCGGGGCCGTCGCCCGGGTGCTGCCGGGCCGGCCGCCCACGGAGACGGCCAAGCTCGCCCTGCTCTAGCCCGGGACCAACCTGCTCTAGCCCGGGACCAACGGCAGTCACCGGCATGACCATTGCACCTATTCCCGACCTTAGGCATGGGAATAAAGGACTATCTCCTCTAGGCGGCCATGCGGCGCTCCGGTTACCTGGAAGCATGCAGACCTCGGAAGGAGGTTGTCATGTCCAGATTCCGTTTCGCCGCCGTGGTATTTGCTCTCGCCGGGTTGACCGCTGGCACCATTACCACCGCGACGGCAGGCGCGGCGGCCGGGGCGGCGGCCCCGGTCGTGCCCGTCCTCACCCAGGTCAGCGCGGCGCATCATCCCGGGTTTGACCGGCTGGTGTTCCAGTTCAGCGGCCGGGTACCCGCTCAGCACAGCGCCCGCTACGTGTCCCAGGTGATCGCGGACGCGTCGGGCCTGCCGGTGAACGTGGTCGGCAGCGCCCGGCTGCTGGTGCGGTTCTCGCCTGCCACCGGGCACAATGCGCAGGGCAGCGTCACCTACGGTGCGACGCAGCGTACGCTGGCCTTGCCCGGCCTGATCCAGGTGGTCAACGCGGGTGACTTCGAGTCCGTGCTCAGCTTCGGCGTGGGGCTGGCCCGGGCGGAGCCCTTCCGGGTATTCACCCTGACCAGGCCGAGCCGCGTGGTCATCGATGTGCGGACCCCGTACCAGACGATCCCGGTCCGGGACTACTTCCTGGACACGCACCGGTTCGCCATCGGCCGGACTCCCTTCGTCCGGGGAGTTGACCGTGCCGTGATCCCGCCCGCCACCGCGTTCGGCGCCCTGCAGCGCCTGTTCGCCGGGCCGACGCAGGGCGAGCTCGCCCGCGGGCTGCGGTTCGTCAGCTCCGGGGCGACCGGGTTCAAGAACCTGACCATCCGCAACGGTGTGGCCCGGGTCCAGCTGACCGGCCGCATCAGCAGCGGCGGGTCCACGTTCACGATCGCCGACGAGATCATGGCGACGCTGAAGCAGTTCCGGTCGGTGCACTGGGTGAAGATCTATGACCGGTTCGGCCACACCGAGCGGCCGTTCGGGCCCAGCGACTCCATCCCGTTCTCCCTGGAACCGTAGATCCGCGGTAGCCGCGCGAGCGGGCAGGAGCACGAGCGCCGCCGGGCCGCCCGGCGGCGCTCGCCGCATCGCTGGCTAATGCGGTGACCGCGGTGAACGTCGGTGCCCGAGGCCACCCTTGAGGCTTTATGTCTTGCCGGGGAGGTGGACGATGGTTTCGGTGCCGTCGTCCCAGCGCCACGGCACGTGGCGGCCCTGCAGGTGCACGCCGCCGATCCACCGGTCGATGCCGTTGAGGGCGACATGGTCGGCCTCGCCGGCCAGTACCCGCGCCCCGGTACCGGTCAGGCGGACGCCCGTTGCCAGCTCCGCGGGGCGGCCGGGCGGGTCGAGGCGGAGCAGCGGGTTCGGCCCGGCCGCCATCCGGTCCATCCGGTGAAGGTACGTGGTGTCCCCCATGAACGGCCGTGTCTCCCGCGCCATGGCCCGCGCGACGGCGCGCCCGGCGCTGGGCGCGCCGTCGGCAATGGCAGCCAGCACCCGCCGCTCGGTCAGCGACAGGCCGTCCCGCCTCGCCGGGTACTCCCGGCTGAGCCGGTCGAACGCCTCGCCCAGGAACCGCAGCTCGCCTAGCCGCGCTGCGGTGATGGCGGCCAGGCCGTCGGGGGCGGGCGCGCGGAAGGCCGCCCAGGCGCGGGTGGCCAGCTCCAGCGCCGCCGGGGTCAGCCGCGCGCACGCGCTCGTGCGCGGCAACTCGCGCAGTTGCCCGGCGGTCAGCTCGCCGAGGCCGCCGAAGCGGGCGATGCCCGCGTGCTCGCCGATGCAGATCAAGGTGATGCGCTCGGCGGGAACACCCAGATCGGCCAGCCGGGCGAGGATCTCGGCGATCTGCAGCTGGTCATACAGGTCCGCCTCGAACCACAGCACGTACTCCCCGTCGCGGCCGGCCTCCAGGGCCTGGTCCCGCTCGGTGAACTGGCGCATCACCTCGGCCTCATCGACGCCCTGGTAGCCGGCGAGGTAGCCGGCCCTGATCCGGCGCAGCTCGGCCGGGGCGACCTCGGGCACCGGCCCCTCGTGCAGGACGTCGCGCCAGTAGACCACGCGCCGCGCGAGCCCCGTCCCCGGCACGTCGGTGGCATCGCCGTTGCTGATGTGCAGCGCCTCGGGCATCCAGTCGAGCGGGGAGTCATCCGGCGTCGTGCCCGGCTGCCCGGTGAGGAGCCTGCTGCGGGCGGTCGCGTACGACTCACTGGTCTTGGCCATCCGGGCGCGCACGCGCCGCTTGAAACCGGCCTGCTTGGTCATGATCGTCTCCCGCGTCCCGGCCGCGGATCCCCCAGCGATCGCTGCGGCGGGCGCACGATCGACCAATGACGCCCCGGCCGGGAGGTAGGCCTCCCTTTGCCTCCGTCGGGGGACCCGGCTGGGGCGGGTCGCCGGAGGTTGGGCGCGGACGGTCGCCGCCTCTCAAGATACCCGGCGGCCGGTACGCCGCGCGACCCCGCCCGCCTGGTGCGCTGCCGGTGACCGCATCTGCCGCAGCCGCTCCCGGCCGACCCGCACCGGCCGGTCCCGGCCCGCTAGAATAGGCGGCCAGCTTGCGCAGGCTCCAGTGCGTGAACGGCAGGCCCAGCTTCTCCGGCCGGGTCCTGGCCGCCGCGACGATCACCGCCACGTCATCCTCGCTGATCAGGCGGGGACGGCCGCCCGCCCACCGAGGGTCCAGCGCGGCCGTGTCAGTAGACCCGGTGCACGTTCGTGGTCAGCGCGCTAGCTGGTCCATGCTTACCGCCAGAGGGCTGACGAACTCCTGGCGGCATCGTGCCCGGATGCACAGGCGGCAGGCTCGTCTCCGTGACCGCCTACCACCGTCTCCCTCCGCCGGGTAATCGACGCAGTCCTATCCTGGCTGGATGAGGCATCCGGGGCCGGTCACCCAGACGGCCATCTCCCTTGCCATGTGGCCGTTGCTCATCATCCTCTCCCCGGTGATCCTGGTGGCCGGGGAACCGGTAAACCGGTACGTGATGCGGCGGGTGTGCTGGAGCGCCGCTACAACCCGGGTGGCCGTTGTCCGCCGCGGCGACCGGCCGGCACGCGCGGTGGCGGCCGTGCGACTGTCCGTGAATGCCTCCCTGCTCCTCATGGCCATCAGCAATCCGCTGTGGATCGCGCTCACCGCGCCGGGCCGCTGGGTGAGCGACCGATTCCGCAGGCCACCCTCACCGGCCGGCGGACCGGTGAGCGGGCCCTGACCCGCCCTGCTACAGACGGCGGCTCAGCCACCACGCCTCCCGCCAGGCGAGCCGTCTCAAGATCGAGCATCAGAGCAGACGCGACAGCGTCTCATCAGACCCGGTGAACGTTTCTGGTCAGCGCACTAGCGAGGACCTTCGCCGCTGGTGAGCAGGACATCCGGCTCTTTCCCGCCGGACGCGATGCGGGCAGGGTCTGGGGCGCAGGCAGTCGTCCGGCAACAGGAGGTGGTCATGATGGCCGCCAGCCATACGTACCCGGTACGGGTGGACGCGTCGCTGGATGCCCCGCTGTCACGCTGGCTGTGGATGGTCAAATGGGTGCTGGTGATCCCGCACTACCTCGTGCTGGCCTTCCTCTGGATCGCCTTTGTCGTGCTCAGCGGGGTAGCGATGGTGGCCATCGTGTTCACCGGCCGCTACCCGCGCGCGATCTTCGAGTTCAACGTGGGCGTGCTGCGGTGGACGTGGCGGGTGCAGTACTACGCGATCGGCGCCTTCGGGACCGATAGGTACCCGCCGTTCACGCTGGCCGATGCCCCCTCCTATCCCGCGCACCTGGAGGTCGAGTACCCACAGCAGCTGTCCCGGGGGCTGGTCCTGGTGAAATGGTGGCTGCTGGCCATCCCGCACTACATCATCGCCGGCCTGTTCACCGGGTCGGGCCTGTGGACCGTGTGGCAGCTGGGCTATCACGGCAGCAACTGGTCCGGACTCGGGCTCATCGGCATCCTGGCCGTGGCCGCCGCGGTGATGCTGCTGGCGACCGGGCGGTACCCGGAGCAGATCTTCGACCTCGTGCTCGGCATGAACCGGTGGGTGCTGCGGGTGGCGGGTTACGCCGGGCTGATGACCGATCAGTACCCGCCGTTCCGGATGGACATGGGCGGCGCCGATCCGGGCACCCTGACCCTGCCGCCGTCCGCGGCCCCGCGGCCGGCGTCCTCGCCGGCACCAGGCGGCCGGCCGGCCGGGCCGGGCGGATGGACGACCGGCCGGATCGTCGCCACGGTCATCGGGGCGGTGCTCGCAGCCTGCTCGGTCGGGCTGCTCGGCGCGGGCGGCACCGCACTGTGGGCGCAGGCTCAGCGGCATGGCGGCTACGCCGATCTCGGCACCGCCACCTACAGCGCCCCCGGCTACGCCATCGCCAGCGACACGGTCGGGCTGCATCTGGCCAGCGGCGGCTGGGACGCCGGGTCAGCGCTCATCGGCACGGTGCGCATCCGGGTCACCCCGGTGAGCGGCACCGGCGCGGCCTTCATCGGCATCGCCCCGGCCGGGACCGCGGCCCGCTACCTGGCCGGCGTGGACTATGCGACGGTCCGGGGGGCGGCTGATCACCACGGGACCTACGCCGAGCACGCCGGGTCCGCGCCTGCGGTCCCGCCGCGGCTGGCCGGCATCTGGACGGCGCAGGCATCCGGGCCGGGCGCCCAGACCCTGACCTGGGCGGTGCGCAGCGGCGACTGGATGGTGGTCGCGATGAACGCGGACGGCTCACGGCCGGTGAGCATGCGGGTGAACGTGGCCGCCACCCTGCCCGCGCTGCCGTGGATCGCGGCCGGCCTGCTGGGCGGCGGGCTCGCCTTCCTGATCGGCGGTGTCCTGCTGATGGTGGTTCCGGTGCGGTCCAGGTTCGTGGATACGAGAGGCTAAGGAGGTCAGCCATGCGAGCACAAGTCGGAGACGAGCTGACGGTCAAGGGTCGCCATCAAGGCGATGAGGAGCGTCACGGCGAGATCATCGAGGTCGACGGGCAGGAAGGCGCGCCGCCTTACGTGGTCCGCTGGCGGGACGGGCACCAGAGCCTGTTCTTCCCCTCCAGCGACGCCGAAGTCGAGCACCACGCGGCGCCGGGCGCGGAATAGGAGCGTGTCGTGTTCACCCACGCGGAGATCGTGAAACTCGGAGCGGTTCATGCGGTGGAACCGATGGTGCTCTCGGTCTACCTGAGCGTTCCCGGGCGTTCCGCGGAGCTGCGCCACCTGCCCGCCCGCGCGAGCGAGCTCATCACGGCGGCCGAGGAGGCGGCCGGCCCGGCCGGCCGCCTCCGGGCGCAGGATCGCGACGCGGTCCTGGAGAAGGTGGCGGCGGCCGGCCGTGACTGGCTGGGCCGCACGGTAGCCGTCTTCGCCTGCGCCGACGCCGGCCTGCTTGAGGCCTTCCCGCTGCCCGGCCGGCTGCAGGAGCGGGCGGTGCTGGGAGTCAGGCCGCATATCCGGCCGCTGCTGGTCGCCGTGCAGCGGCCAGAGCAGCACGTCTGGTGGCTGGCGGCGGACCAGATCCTGACCGCGCCGCCGGACGCCTCGGTGGCCATCGGCCTGCCGGCCTGCCTGGCCGCCGTCGATGCCTGCGCCGTGCAGACCCTGATCGTGCCGGAGGACGGCCTGGTGCCCGGCTACGAATGCGGCCGGTGCGGCTCGCTGAGCACCGCAGCCGACAGCTGCCCGGACTGGGGGACGGCGGCGCTGCCGGTCCCGGACATCATCGAGGAAATGGTCACCCGGGCGCTCGAAGACGGCGCCCAGGTCTCGGTGATCCGCGGCGCCCGCTCGCCGGTCGCGGCCCGGCTGCGATTCCCCCTCGAGCGCCGCCCGGACGACGCCCCCCGCCACGCAGCTCACCCATAACCCCACGACCTCAGTGAGCTGCCCGGCGTGCTCCGCATCCTGGCGTCGCGCTCGTCACAGAGCGCGGGTCGAAGTTCAGGCGGCAGCCAGGATCTTGGTCGGCGCAGGGCTGGCGATGCTGAGCTTGGGAGATTCCTGCTGAGCCGGTCGACTCTTGTGGACCCGGAAGTAGGTCCTGATCTGCACCCCTTCCGCTGCCGGGATCCGGTAACTGGCGAGGATGTCGGCTAGCGGCCACGGATGCGCTGCCGAGATCACCTCGATTCCCACCACGTCACCGGCGGCATCGAGGTCCACGGCCGCATTATCCCCTGCTTCCCGGGTACGAGCTACCTGCGCGTCGCTCAGCCGGATGTAGAGCGCACCGATGTTCAGGTCGAACTCAAGCTGCACGGTTACCTCGCTAGTCCTCGCCGGGCACCATGAAGCTGACGATTACCTGCTCGTCCGCAGTCAGCACCACCTTCAGTATGCGCGAGCCGGTCCCATACCCAAACACTACGACCCTGCCGTTGTCGACGTCATCACGCCCGACATCGTCCGCACCCCTGCCTTCGACCTCATCCTCGACCTCGCCTGCGACCTCGAAATCGTCCGCGACCTCGGCCGCCCCAACGACATCGCCCGCGTCATCGTCTCGGCCCGCACCCTCGCCAACAGCCTCAACAGCGTTAGCGCTCGGGCCTGGCGGGGTCAGCGCGGGGCGGGGCGGGTGGCGCCCCTGGCGGGGCGGATGCTAGCGGCTGCGGACCGGCTGCTACCTGCGGGTGACCGCGCCCGCTACGCCGAGGAGTTCCGGTCCGAGCTGACCGAGATCGCGCGCACCGGGGCCGGGCGTCCCCGGCAGCTGGTCTACGCTGCCCGGGTGGTGATGTCGGCCCAGCGGCTGCGCGCGGACCTGCGGGCCCCGCGCCGGCGTAGGGCGGCGCTGTGATGAAGGCGGCGGGGAGCATGCTCCGGCACGCGGCCGGGCGGCGGCCGGGGCGCTCCCGGCGGCCCTGCTGGCCGGGCTCGGCCTGCCCGCGCTCGGCGCCCTGGTGTTCCTCGCCGTCGCGGTGCTGGCGGTGACCTG
>WNGG01000863.1_pt1 | contig 64573 bp, 59 predicted proteins | sample 5400661 | NCBI WGS metagenome assembly WNGG01 (sample SAMN13153372, study PRJNA577476) | soil metagenome | isolation source: 100 cm soil or saprolite under Garry oak tree replicate 1 | place: USA:California | collected 2016-06-15
CGCTGCGGGCCGCCGTAGCCCTTCGCCGGCAGTTGCTGGTGCGACGCCACCACGACGTGCATGGGCGAGATAGTATAACTACCTTCGGGCGATGCCAGACCGGCCCCTCGCCATTCTGCAACTGACGCACCAGGGCGGTCCCGCCGGCTCGACACAGTCCATCTTCGGCTTGAGTCAGCACCTCGCCCGTCGCGGCCATCGGGTGATCGTCGGCTGCCGCGAGGACACCCTGCTCGCGCGGCTGGCGCGGGAGGCGGCGCTGCCGGTGGCGCCGCTCGCGTTCACGGGCATCGGCGCCCTCGCGCGCGCGCTCGCGGGCGTCATCGCCCGGGAGCGCGTGGACGTGGTGAACGCGCACGCCACGCGCGACCGTCGCGCGCTCGCGTGGCTGCGCTGGCGCGGGGCCCTGCCGCAGGCGTTCGTGGTCACGCGGCGCACCATGCCCCTCACGTCCCCGCTCGAGCTCGTCGCCGTGGGACTCGCGGCGGACCGCACCATCGCCGTGAGCGAGGCCGTGGCCCACGCACTGCGGCGCCGGCTGCACCCGGGAGGCCGGCTGCGCGTCGTCCCGAACGGCATCGCCCTGGAGCGCGTGGACGCTGCCGTGCCGCCCGCGGACCTGGCTGCGGCGCGCAGCGCGCTGGGTGATGTCGCCGGCCGGCCGGTCGTCGCGGTCGTCGCGCGCCGCAAGGACCAGGACGTCCTGCTCCAGGCCCTGCCTGGCGTCGAGCACCCCCTCGTGCTCGCGCTCGTGGGGCTCGAGGCGGATGAGCGCCTGCGCGCGCTCGCGGCCGCGGTGCCGGCGCACCACCGGGTCGTGTTCGTGCCGCCCACCGATCGCCCGCTCGCGTTCTACCATCTCGCGGCGGCGGCCGCGCTGCCGTCCCGCATCGAAGGGTTCTCGCAAACGTTGCTCGAGGCGATGGCACTGGGACTTCCGGTCGTGGCGTCCGACTACGGGGGCAACCCCGATCTCGTGCGGTCCGATGAGACGGGACTGTTGGTCCCGCCGCGCGACCCCACCGCGTGGGCGCGGGCGCTCGCGCGGCTGCTCGGCGACGCCGGCCTCGCGCGGCGGCTGGCGCGCGCCGGCCGGGAGCTCGTGCGGCGCGAGTTCAACCTCGAACGCACGGCCGCGCGGACCGAAGCCATCTACCGCGAGGCGCTCGCACGTCGTTACCATTAGCCAGCGACATGGTTGCTCGCACGCCGGTCTCGATCGACACCCCCACGGGGAACGAGGCGCTGCAGATTGGCGAGTGCGTTCGCGGACGCGCGTGGCCGGGAGAGGTGATCGTGGTGGACGGCGCGTCCAGTGACGGCACGGCCCAGGCGGTGCGACCTGGGCCGCCGACGAGCTCGCCGCGGTGAGCGCGTTTCTCAAGTACGCCCGTCTCTGGCAGCGTTCGCCATGACGAGTCTCCTGCTGGCGCAGGACTTTCCACCGATGGGCGGGGGGATCGCCCGCCTGCACGGTGAGCTCGTGCGCCGCTACCCGGCCGGCGAGCTCATCGTCTCGACGCCGCAGGACCCTGACGCGGGCGAGGTGGACGCGCAGCTGCGCGGCGCCGTGGACCGGTTGCCGATCGACCGGCGCCGCACCAAGTCGCTCCCCGGACTGTTACTCTGGTCGCGCCGCGCGGCGAGCCTCGCCCGCCAGCACCACGTGCGGTTCGTGCTTTGCGGAAACGTGAAGCCGGCGGGCTACCCCGCCCGCTGGGTGTTCGAGCGCTGTCGCGTGCCGTACGGGATCTACTTCCACGGCGCCGATCTGCTGAGCGAGCAGCACAAGATCCGGCACTCGCTGTTGAAGCGACGCTCCGCGAAGGCGATCATGGGCGGCGCGGCCGTGTTGATGGCGAACAGCGAGTGGACGAGCGGCCTCGCGCTCACCGTGCTGGGCGAGCTGGGCCTCGACGGACACGGGCAGCGGCTGCGCGTCGTGCACCTCGGCACCGATCCGGAGCGCTTCCGGCCCGGCGTGGACGCGACGGCGATGCTGGAGCGGCTGGCGACGGCGAACGGGGGCAGAGAGGGACGCTGGCTCGTGACCGTGGCACGGCTGGAGAAGCACAAGGGCATCGATACGGTGCTCGAGGCGCTGCCTGCGATCGCCGAACGGGCGCCGGACGTGCGCTACGCGGTGGCAGGGAGCGGGCCGGAGCGCGAGTCGCTCGAGAAGCTCGCGCACAGGCTGGGTGTGGCGGACCGCGTGCGCTTCCTCGGCCAGGTGGGCGAGGGCGACCTGCCTGCGCTCTACAACCTGGCGACGGTCTACGTCGGCGCCTCGCGGCGTGCGGAGCGGATCGGCGTGGAGGGGTTCGGCATCGCGCTAGTCGAGGCGTCGGCGTGCGGGGTACCGGTCGTCGCGGGAAACTCCGGTGGCGTGCCGGACGCGGTACGCGAGGGGGAGACGGGCTTCCTCGTGCCGCCCGAGGAGCCGGCGGCGGTGGTCGAGGCGGTGTGCCGGCTGCTCGACGACCCGGCGCTGGCGCGGCGCCTCGGCGCTGCGGGGCGCCGCGCGGTCGAGACCTACTACAACTGGGATCGCGTCGTCCGCGACTTCCGCGCCATCGAATCCGAAGTGGTCGGGTAGGGAGAGGTCCCCTCCCCCCTCCCGCTCCTCCTTTCCCGTCTTGAACCCGACCCTCCTGCTCGCGTTCAATTTCCCGCCTCACACCGGTGGCATCGCGCGCATGATGGGCGAGATCGCGCTGCGCTACCCCGCGGGATCGCTCGTCGTCTCGACGGGTGCCTACCCGAACAGCGCAGCGAGCGACGCGCGCTTCCCGCACCTGGTCGACCGCGTCGCGATCCGGGCCACGCGGTTGCGCACGCTCGACGGGCTCGTCCTGTGGACCGCGCGCGCCTCCCGCCTGGCGCGCCGTCACGCGCCCGGGTTCGCGTGGTGCGCGGAGCTGAAGCCCGCAGGCTACCCCGCGCGCTGGCTCAACGCCCGCCGGCGGCTGCCCTACGGGATCGTGGTGCACGGCACGGAGCTGCTCCTCCTGGAAGAGAAGACGGCCCGCTCGGCGTTCAAGCGTTGGACGGGGCGGCAGCTGTTCGCGGGATGTGCGGTCGTGGTGGCGAACAGCCGCTGGACCGCCGAGCGCGCGCGCTCGCTCCTCGCCGCGCTGGGCTGCGGCGCTCTCGCCCGCGACGTGCGGGTGGTGCCGCCCGGCACGACGCCGTCGCTGTTCCGGCCGGGGATCGATCCGCGGCCCATCCGGGCGAAGCACGGCCTGGAGGGTGGGCCCTGGCTTCTCACCGTGTCGCGGCTCGACTGGCACAAGGGGATCGACACGGTGATCAAGGCGCTGCCCGCCGTCCGCGCGGTGGTCCCCACGGCGCGGTACGCCGTGGCGGGCGTGGGGTCGCGCCGGCCGCACTTCGAGCGCCTCGTCGCCGAGCTGGGGTTGGGGGAAGCCGTGCGCTTCCTCGGCTTCGTGTCGGACGAGGACCTGCCGGGTCTGTACAACGTCGCGGATCTGTACGTCGGTGCGTCGCGGCGGTTCGACCGCCTGGCCGAAGGGTTCGGGATCGCGCTGGTCGAGGCGGCGGCGTGCGGGCTCGCGGTGGTGGGCGGCCGCTCGGGCGGCGTGCCCGACGCGGTGCGGGAAGGGGAGACGGGCATCCTGGTTGATCCCGAGGATCCCGCGGCGGTGGCGGACGGGATCACGCGGCTGCTCGCCGACGCGGAGCTGCGCCGACGCATGGGCGCGGCGGGGCGCCGTGCGGTCGAGACCTTCTACAACTGGGATCGCGTCGCGCGCGACGTGCGCGCGATCGAGCGGGAGTTCCGCCGCTCCTGACCCGGACCGGCGGCCAACACGTGTGAGGTCGCCAGCCGCATGGTGATCGTCCGGCTGATGGGCGGGCTCGGCAACCAGATGTTTCAGTATGCCGCCGCCCGCCGAATTGCCCTCGTTCACAACGTCCCGCTCAAGCTGGACATCTCTTGGTTTGCGCGTCGGCGGGATCGTGCCTACGCGTTGCCTGCCCTGAATATCAAGGAAGCGCTTGCCACTCCGGATGAGCTCGGGCAGATCACAGGTCCCTCGACGAGGGGAATCGGGAGGTTCGTGTTTCGGCTGCGCCGGCGGTTCAAGATCGGGTACGACTGGACTTGGATCCACGAGCGCGGATTGTGCCCTGTCGACCGACGAGTGTTCGATGCTCGGGAGCGCACCTATTTGGACGGCTATTGGCAAAGCGAGAAGTACTTCATCGACGTCGCGGACACGATTCGGCGCGAGTTCACGGTCGACATTCCAGGGGATGGCAGCAGTCGCGAGCTCGCGGATCGTATCGCTACGAGCGAATCGGTGAGCGTGCACATCAGGCGAGGCGATTACGTCTCAGATCCCCGGAAGAGCGAAGCGCGCAGCGTGTGCGCGCCAGACTACTATCGGCGTTGCGTCACGCGTGTCGCCGACCTGCTCGCTAAGCCGCACCTGTTCCTGTTTTCGGATGATCCCGATTGGGTTGCCGCGAACCTGCGGCTTGAGCATCCAACCACGCTGGTGAGCACGGTCCCTGCGCGCCGTGACCATGAAGATCTGCGACTCATGAGCGCCTGCCGCCATCACATCATCGCCAACAGCAGCTTCAGCTGGTGGGGTGCCTGGCTCAACCCGCGCCCCGACAAGTTGGTGCTCGCCCCCCGGCGCTGGATGAACGACCCCCGCGTGGACGACCGGGACGTGGTTCCGTCCGGTTGGATGAGAATGTGAGCCCGCTAGGCGACGACCGCTCCGCGCCGCGCCTGCACCTGCTCCCGCACCCAGGGGTAGGTGCGGGCGATGCCGTCCCGGAGGGAGTACCGGGCCCGCCAGCCGGTGGCGTGAATCCGCGCGTTACTGAAGTTGCGCGATTGCACGCCGACGGGACCCTCAACGTACTTGATGCGGATGGCCTTCCCCGCGACCTGGGCCACCGTACTCACGAGCTCGGCCACGGAGACATATTCGGGATTGCCGATGTTCGCCGGGCCTGCAAGAGAGGATTGCGTGAGCCGGCAGATCCCGTCCACCATGTCATCCACATAGGTGTAGGAGCGAATCGCTTTGCCGTCGCCCCACACCTCGATGGTGCCGCCGTCAGTCGCCTCGGCCACCTTGCGGCAGATGGCGGCGGGCGCCTTCTCCCTCCCACCCGTCCACGTGCCCTCCGGTCCATAGCAGTTCTGGAACCGCGCGATACGCACCTCCATCCCGTACTTGCGGCCGAAGGCGAGCGCTACGCGCTCGGCGTAGAGCTTTTCCCAGCCGTATTCGTTGTCGGGGCCCGCCGGATACGCGTCTGCTTCGCTGAGCTCCGGCTCACCGGGCTTCATGTCGCGGTAGACGCACACCGACGAGGAGAAGAAATAGCGCGCGACGCCCGCGCGTGCGGCGGCGTGGTTCATGTTGATGTTGATCAGGGCATTGTTGCGCAGGATCTCGCACTCGGCCGAGTGGATGAAGCCCATGCCGCCCATGTCGGCGGCCAGCTGATAGACCTCATCGAAGCGGCCTGGTGCCAGTGAGAGCGCGGCGTCGCACACGCCCGGCTCCCGCAGATCGAGCAGCTGGAAGTCGTCCGCGGCGGTGGGTGAGAACTCGGGCCGCTTAATGTCGACCCCGCGGACCCAATAGCCTTCGAGCTTGAGCCGCTTCACCAGGTGGCTCGCGATGAAACCACCGGCTCCACACACGAGTGCCCTTTTCACGGCGACCCTCCCCCCGGATGCTTTGCGTGGACCGAAGGTCCGCGCCACTAGAGAGAAGTATAGTACCGCCCCGGCGTTGCCTCGCCGCGCAACCGTCCGTAGGTTGGACTGCGAACCTTCAGACGGGTCGTGCGATGAAGAAGCTCCTCAACTGGTTGCAAGCGAAAAGGCGACATAACACACTTGCGGAGTGGGAACGTCAAGGCAGGCCGGTGCCTCCGCCACATATCGTGAAGCAGACTGTGCTGCGAAGCTACGCCGAACGATACCACTTGAAGATCTTCGTTGAGACCGGAACATATCGAGGCGACATGGTGGCGGCCATGAAGCCCCTGTTTCACAAGATCTACTCGATCGAGTTGAGTGACAAGTTGTTTGACGAAGCGAGGCGTCGATTCAAGGGGGACGCTCGCATCGAGCTGATACACGGCGATAGCGGTCAGGAACTCGGACGGATAATGGAACGGATCGATCAGCCAGCTCTTTTCTGGTTGGATGGACACTACTCCGCGGGGGACACGGCCAGGGCGGAGAAGGACACGCCCATCTGCGAAGAGCTAGACCAGATCCTTCGTGCCCCAGACCCGGGGCACGTCATCATCATCGATGATGCGCGTTGTCTTGGTAGCGATCCCGCATACCCGACGATTCAAGCCGTTAGAGACCATGTGCTCTGGAAACGACCTCATGCCGGGATCATTGTAGAAGGCGACAGCATACGAATAACACCGCCCGACTCCTGACGGACCGCGAACCGGGGTGGTTGGCCCACGCAGTCTACCCGGCGGCGTCGGCGGCCTTGGGCGCCGCGACCGGGCGCGCGCTGATCGCGTAGGTCGGGCAGTGGCGGATGAAGCCGCCGTCGCCGGGAGACCACTCCTGCTCCGGCGTCGTGACCACGGCCTTCCCCTGGGCATCGAGCACGAACATGCCCGGGGGCGCCTGCACCAGGCAGGCGCCGCAACCGATGCAGCGCTCGCGCTGGACCCGTACGGTGACGCGGCGCTTGGGGTACACGCCCTCGTCGCCCGGCGCGGGCCACTCCTCGGGACGATCGAGCGCGGCGATCGTCGCCCGGTAGCCCTCTTCCACGAGCTCCCGCAGGTGGTCGAAATCGAACGGCGAGATGTGCTCGACGCGCGGGTGCAGGTAGTAGATCGGCGGCGTCGTCCAGGCGCGCAGCCGCAGCTCGAGCAGCGACTCCATCGCGATCTCGGTGGCCCGCATGAACACGGCGGTAAAACCCTCCTCCTGGGTATCGGCGCGAAACGCGTTCGAGGCGGAGACGTCCACGGCGAAGACCAGCTCGCCGCCCAGCGCGCGCGCGGTCGCCACCGGCAGGTTGTCCACCGTGGCGCCGTCCACGTAGTAGCGCCCGCGGATCTCATGCGGCGGGAGGAAGCCCGGCAGCGCGCACGAGGCGAACACCGCGTCCGCCACGCGCACCTCTTCGAGCCCCGGCAGGCCCCAGAAGACCTGCATCGCGGAGTTGACGTCGACGGTGTTCACGATCAGGGGCCGCTCCAGGTCCTCGAACGTGCGGTCCCCCAGCAGGCGGTTGATGAGGCGCTCCAGCGGCTCGCGCCGGAACAGGGCCGGGGACCGCATGCGCTTGAACGCCATGTCGAGGTGGGCGACGACGAACACGTCCTTGCGCTCGAGCGATAGCGCGACCTCGCGCAGCTCGGCCACGCTCTTGCCGGCCGACCACGCCGCGCCCACGAGGGCCCCCACGCTCGAGCCCACGATGTGCGTGGGCGGGAGGCCGCGCTCGGTGAGCGCCTGGAGCACGCCGATGTGGGCGAGCCCCTTCATGCCGCCGCCGCCCAGCACCAGTGTGAAGCGGGTGTCCGTTTGCACGAGAATCGACCGCTTGCCCGGAACGTGAAGTCCCGGGTAACGTAGTCGTATCCCCTATGCGCGCGCCACGCCTCTCGCCGCGGCAATGACCGACATCGCTTACCACCCGACGCGGCTGCGCGCCGTGCGGGACTCGTTCCGGGCGCTGCGCGCGGCCGAGTTCCCCTGGACCGCGGACACCGTCTACCTCAACAACGCGTCCATCGGACCGATCCCCGAGCGCACGCGGCGCACGCTCGACGAGTTCACGGCGAAACGCACGGCGCCGCACCTGCTCCCCGACCGCGAGCGCCTGGCGGGGCTGCAGTCGGCGCGCGAGGCCCTGGCGCAGCTCATCAACGCCGAACCGGGCGAGATCGCCCTCGCCACCAACACGAGCTACGGGCTCAACGTCGCGGCGCGGGCGCTGCCGCTCTCCGCCGGCGACGTCGTGCTCGTCTCCGACCGGGAGTTCCCGGCCAACGTCTATCCCTGGCTGCTCCTCAAGAAGCAGGGCATCGACGTGGAGCTCGCGCCCTGCGTGGCCGAGGGCTGGCCCGACGAGGACTACCTCGTCGAGCGGCTGGAGGACCCGCGGGTGCGGGTGCTCGCGGTGTCGTTCGTGCAGTTCTCAAACGGCTACCGCGCCGACCTGGCCCGCCTGGGCGCCGCCTGCCGCGCCAACGGCACCTTCCTCGTGGTGGACGCGATCCAGGGCGTGGGCAACTCCCTGCTCGACGTGCGGGAGACGCCCGTGGACCTGCTCGCCTGCGGCGGTCAGAAATGGCTGCTGTCGCCGTGGGGCTCGGGTTTCCTGTACGTGCGCAAGGAGCTCGTGCCCGTGCTGGAGCCGGCGGTCACCGGCTGGATGGCCTTCGAAGGCACGGACGACTTCTCCCGGCTCACCGAGTACAACCCCACCTTCCGATCCGACGCTCGCCGCTTCGAGCTGGCCACGCTCCCCTACCAGGATTTCCACGGCATGAACACGTCGGTGCGCCTGCTGCTCGAGCTCGGCATCCGCGACATCGTCGAGCACACGCGCTCGCTGCACGAGCCGATCTTCCAGTGGGCGGACGAGCGCGGCATGCGGGTGACGTCGACCCGCGACGAGGCCCACCGCTCGGCGATCGTGTGCGTCGCCCCGCAGAAAGCCGCCGAGGCGTTCCACGCCGTGAAGCGCGCCCACGTCGTGTGCAGCCTGCGCGAGGGCGCGATCCGCCTGTCCCCGCATTGCTACAACACGGTGGAGGAAATGGAGCGGGTGCTGGACGTGCTGGACGGGCTGGAGTAGCCGTCAGGCTCCGGTGCGGATGAGCGCATAGTCCTTCTTGCCTTTGCGCAGCAGCAAGCTGCCGTCGGCGAGCCGGTCACCCGGCTCGATCCGCCGCTCGACGTTCTTCTCTCGCTCCTGGTTCAGGTAGATCCCGCCCTGCTCGATCGCGCGGCGGGCCTCGCTCTTCGATTTGGCGAGCCCGGACCGAACGAGAGCATCCACGAGCGTGAGAGCGTCCTGGCCGTCGATCGTCGTCGTGGGAATCTCCTGCGCCAGCGTGTCGAGCACGCGGCCGCTCGCCTGGCGCGGGTCGAACCGGCCGAACAGGATGTCGGACGCGACCATCGCGTTGCGGGCGGCGTCACCGTGGATCAGCTCCGTGACCTCGGCGGCCAGCGTCCGCTGCGCCTCCCGCGCGGCCGGGTCCTTTTGCCCCCGCTCGATGAGCGCCGTGATCGCGTCGCGCGGCTTGAGCGAGAAGAGCTTCAGGTAGCCCTGCACGTCGCGGTCATCGGTGTTCACCCAGAACTGATAGAACTGGTACGGCGACGTCAGGGCCGGGTCGAGCCAGACCGACCCGTCCTCCGTCTTGCCGAACTTCGCCCCCGATGCCGTCGTGATGAGCGGCGCCACGAGGCCGTGTGCCTCGCCGCCCTCGACCCGGCGGATCAGGTCGATCCCCGCCGTGATGTTGCCCCACTGGTCGCTGCCGCCCACCTGGATGGTGCATCCTTCCTTCCGGTAGAGGTGCAGGAAATCGTAGGCCTGCAGCAACATGTAGCTGAACTCGGTGTACGAAATCCCCGTGTCGAGCCGCGCCTTGACCGACTCCTTCTGCATCATCACGTTGACCGTGAAGTGCTTACCGACGTCGCGCAGGAAGTCGACGAGGGCGAGCGGCAGCTTCTCGTTCGCCAGCCAGTCGGCGTTGTTGCGCACCAGCGCCCGGATTTCCTTGGTGTCGAAGTCCAGCAGGCGCTGCATCTGATCGCGCTGCCGCTGGAGGTTCTCCCGGATCTGCTCGCGCGAGAGCAGGGGGCGCTCGCTGCGCTTGCCGCTCGGGTCGCCGATCAAGCCGGTGCCGCCGCCCATCAACACGATCGGCTTGTGCCCGGCGAGCTGGAAGTGCCGCAGCAGCATCAGCGGCATCAGGTTGCCGAGCTGCAGGCTGGGCGCGGTCGGGTCGAAGCCGCAGTACACGGTGCGCCGCCCTTCGGCGAGGTGGCGCCGGATGTGCTGCGTGGCGTGGGAGACGAACCCGCGCCACTCGAGCTCGGTGAAGAGATCCGACATGGCGCGGAATCGTAAGGAACGCGGCCACCGCTGGCAAGCGCGCGGGGGCCTCACTACGTTGTAAGCGGATCACATGGCCTTCGCCGCTCCCCCGCTCTCGCTCCCCGGCCCCGCGACCTGGTGGCAGGACCCCAAGGTCCGCGCCCGCCTGATCGCGGCCGCGGTGCTCGTCGCCGCGTACGCCACGGGGCTCGCCTACGGCTCCTGGACGCGCGTGTGCGCGGCGGAGCGCTGTCCCAGCATCTCCCGCCTCATCGGCGGCCCAGGCCCGCAGCAGACCTCGAAGGTCTATGCGGCGGACGGCCGGCTCATCACCGAGCTCGGGCTCGAGCGCCGCACCGTGCTGGCCCTGAACGAGATCCCGCTCGCCGTGCGGCAGGCGTTCATCGCCACCGAGGACAAGCGCTTCTACTCGCACCACGGGATCGACTACTGGCGCATCTTCGGCGCGCTCAAGGCCAACATCGTGACGCTGGGGCGCTCGCAGGGGGCGTCCACCATCTCGATGCAGCTCGCCCGCAACATCTTCCCGGAGGAGATCAGCCGCGAGAAGAAGATCACGCGCAAGATCAAGGAGGCGCGCGTCGCCATCGAGATCGAGAGCAACTTCCCGAAGGACACGATCCTGCAGCTCTACCTCAACCAGATCGACCTGGGGTCGGGGGCGCACGGCGTCGCCGCGGCGGCGCAGATCTACTTCGGGAAGTCCGCGCGGCAGTTGAACGTCGCCGAGGCGGCGATGCTCGCCGCCCTCCCCAAGGCGCCGGCGTTCTACAACCCGCGCGCCCACCCCGACCGCGCGGTCCGCCGCCGGAACGTGGTCCTCAGCCTGATGCGCGATCAGGACTACATCACCCCGGAAGAAGCCGAGCTGTGGAAGGCCTATCCCCTGGTGCTCACCAGCAACCGCACCAACTACGGCGACGTGGCGCCCTACTTCGTCGAGTGGCTGCGCAGCACCCAGCTCGAGCCCCGCTTCGGGCGCCAGCTGTACGAGGGCGGCCTGCGGGTCTACACCACGCTCGACCTCGACATGCAGCAGGCGGCCGAGCGGGCCCTGACGTCGCAGCTCGACGCCATCGAGGCCGGCGTCTACAGCAAGGAGAAGTTCCCGGGCCGCACCACCTACCGCGACTACATGGAATCGTCCAAGGCGTCGGGCGAGGACCACGGGCCCTACACGCCGTACCTCCAGGGCGCCCTGGTGGCGATCGAGACGAGCAGCGGGTACGTGCGCGCCATGGTCGGCGGGCGTGATTTCGACGACTCCAAGTACAACCGCGCCACCCAGGCGATCCGCCAACCCGGCTCAACCTTCAAGCCGTTCGTGTACGCCGCCGCGATCCGGGCGGGCCACCCCGTCACGGAGATGCTCGACGACTCGCCGCTCAACCCCCCGGTCATCCAGCTGGACTCGACCCCGTGGCAGCCGAAGGACTACGACGACACGACGCTCGGCATGATCCCGATGCGGCAGTCGCTGTTCCTGTCGCGCAACCTCTCCACCATCAAGCTCGGCATGTCGCTCGGGGAGCAGACCGTGGTCGGGGAAGCGCGTCGCTTCGGCATCACCACGCCGCTCCGCGCCTATCCGTCCCTCCACATCGGCGCGAACGGCGTGCGGCCGATCGAGATCATCGCCGCTTTCACCGGGTTCGCGACGCTCGGTACCCGCGCCGAGCCGGTCGGCATCCTGCGGGTGGAGGACCGGCAGGGCAACATCCTGTGGCAACCGCTGATACAGCGCGAGCAGGTCATGGACCCCGAGCACTCGTGGCTGATCCTCGACATGATGAGGGACGTGATGCGCTGCCAGCCCGGCACGGGGCCGGGGCGCTGCGGCACGGCGGCGGGCGCCGTCGCGGGGCTCAACGTCCCGATGGCCGGGAAGACCGGGACGACGGACGACTACACGGACGCTTGGTTCGTGGGCTTCACCCCGGAGCTGGTGGCGGGACTCTGGGTCGGTTACGACCTGCAGCAGCGCATCATGAACAACGCCGCGGGCGGCCGCATCGTGGCGCCGGCCTGGACGATGTTCATGCGCGACGTGTACGACCGCCGCCCCACGCCGATCGACTGGCCGCGACCCGACTCGCTGATTCTGAAGGAAGTGGACTGGTCCAACGGCACGCTCGCGACTCCATTCTGCCCCCGGGAGCTGCATCGCTTCGAGTGGTTCTATCCGGGCACCGAGCCGACGCAGCTCTGTCCCGTACACACCCCTCCGTTCGGGGTCACCCCCTAGCCTCCGGCCGCGTGGCGCTGCGCATCCGCGCGGGCTCGGTGCATCCCGTCACGGCGCCGCCGATCTCGGACGGCGCCGTTCTCGTTGACGACGCGGGCAAGATCGCGGCCGTCGGCCCGCACGCCCGCGTCCCCACGCCTCCCGGCGCGCAGGCGCTCGAGTTCCCCGATGCCGCGCTGGTCCCCGGTCTCATCAACTGTCACACCCATCTCGAGCTCATGCACCTCGCGGGACGGAATCCGGAGCCCGGGTTCACCGCGTGGATCCGCCGCATCCGCGAGCTGAAGGACGCGACCCCGCCCGACGAGTTCCGCCGCTCGGCGGAGCAGGGGGTGCGCGACTGCTGGACGCGCGGCGTCACCTGCGTGGCCGACACCGGCAGCACGGGCGCCGTGGTGGAGGCGCTCGCCCGGCTGGGCGGCCGCGGCATCGCCTATCACGAGGTGTTCGGCCCCGACCCGGCGCAGGCGGAGCCGAGTCTCGCCCACTTTCGAGACGAGGTGGCCGCGCTCCGCAAGTGGACGAGCTTCCAGGTCGGCCTGGGCGCGTCGCCACACGCGCCCTACACGGTGAGCGCGGACCTGTACCGCGCGGTCGCCCAGGAGGCGTACCGGGACGGCTTGCCCCTGGCCGTGCACCTCGCCGAGTCGCGCGAGGAGGTGGAGCTGGTGCGCGACGGCGCCGGGCCGTTCGCCGAGCTGCTGCGGGCGCGCGGGATCGCGGTCGCGGCTCAGGGTTGCACGCCCGTCGCGTTGCTCGCGCGGCTCGGCGTGCTGCGACTCGGCACGCTGTGCATTCACGCCGTGCACCTGGACGCTCGGGACATCGCGCTCCTGCGGGACGCGCGCGCCGCGGTCGCCCACTGTCCGCGCTCGAACCGCGCCCACGGCCACGGCGTGGCGCCGCTCGCCGCCTTGCGGGCCGCGGGCGTGCGGGTGGGGCTCGGGACCGATTCGGTCGTGAGCGTCGGCGACTTGGATCTCTGGGCCGAGGCGGAGGCAGCGGGATGGCAGGGAGAGGAGGCCTTGCGGATGTTGACCATCGAAGGGGCGCGCGCGCTCTGCTGGGAGCGAGTGATCGGGTCCCTCGAGGTGGGGAAAGCGGCCGATCTCGCGGTCTTTCCCCCTACCGCCCTCTACCGCCCTCTACCGCCCCCTACCGCCCTTGTCACCGTCGTCGCCGGCCGCATCGTGCACCAAGCGCGGGCCGAAATTGGCGGCGAGCGGTAGATTGGGCGCCATGAAGACCCAGCGTCACGCCGTCATTCTCAAGATCGTGCGACGCGAGCGCGTGGCGAGCCAGGAGCGGCTGCGCGAGCTGCTCGCGGCCGAGGGATTCGACGTGACGCAGGCCACCCTGTCGCGCGACATCCGCGACCTCGGCCTCGCGAAGGTGGCCGCGCCCGACGGCGGCTCGCACTACGCCCCCCCGCCGGAAGGTCCCGGCATCCGCCCCCACCTCGGCCAGCTCCTCCCCTCGATGCTCGTCTCGGTGGACGGCGTGGGCCCGCTGCTCGTGCTCAAGACGCCGGCGGGCGGCGCGCAGGCCCTGGGCCTCGCGCTCGACGCCGAAGGCTGGCGTGAGGTGATCGGCACGATCGCGGGGGACGACGCCGTGCTCGTGATCGCGCGCAGCGAGCGCGCCCGCCGCGCCGTGCAGGAGCGGCTGAAAGAGGCCGCCGGGCTCCCCGCCTGACGCCTTGACAGGCCCCGCCGCCTCCGTATTTTTATGCATCACCATGCATAAACCTACAGGAGGCGGGTCGATGGGTCCGCTGGTCGTGCTGGCGTATTCGGGTGGGCTCGATACCTCGGCGATCGTTCCCTGGCTCCGCGAGCGGTACGGGGCCAGGGTTGTGTGTTTCGCCGCGGACGTAGGGCAGGGAGCGGGCGAGCTGCACGGCCTCGAGGAAAAGGCGCGGCGCTCGGGCGCGGTCGACTGCGTCGTCGAGGACCTGCGCGAGGACTTCGTGCGCGACTACGTCTTCCCGACGCTGCGCGCCGGCGCGGTGTACGCGCGCACCTACCTGCTCGGCACCGCCATGGCCCGGCCGCTCACGGCGGCGCGGCAGGCCGCGCTGGCGAAGCGGCTGGGCGCGCAGGCCCTGGCCCACGGCTGCACCGGCAAGGGGAACGATCAGGTCCGCTTCGAGCTGACCTACGCCGCCCTCGCCCCGGACCTCCAGGTGATCGCCCCGTGGCGGGAGTGGGACTTCCAGGGCCGCGAGGACCTCATCGCGTACGTGCACGGGCGGGGGATCCCGGTGCAGGCCACGGCCCAGAAACCGTACTCGACCGACCGCAACCTGTGGCACTGCTCCCACGAGGGCGGCATCCTGGAAGATCCCGCCAAAGAAGCTCCCGAACACATCTTCGTGATGACCTCCAACCCGCTCGAGGCACCGGACGAGCCGGTGGTCGTGCAGATCGGCTTCGAGGAGGGGACGCCCGTGTCGGTGGACAGCGTGCCGCAGGGCCCGGTGGACCTGCTGGAGACTCTCAACGCGGTCGCCGGCGAGCACGGGGTGGGCCGCGCGGACGTGGTCGAGGATCGTCTCGTCGGGATGAAGTCGCGCGGCGTGTACGAAACGCCCGGCGGCACGCTGCTGCATGCGGCGCACCGCGAGCTGGAGCAGCTCGTGCTCGACCGCCGCACGCTGCGCCTCAAGGACCAGCTGGCGCTCCAGTATGCCGACCTGGTGTACGACGGCCGCTGGTGGACGCCCGAGCGCGAGGCGCTGGATGCGGCGATCGCCGCCACCCAGCGGCCCGTGACGGGATGGGTGCGGCTGAAGCTCTACAAGGGCGGCGTGACGGTGACGGGGCGGGAGAGCCCGCACGCGCTGTACCAGCCGTCCTACGCCACCTTCGGGAAGGACAACGTGTACGACCAGCGGGACGCCGCGGGCTTCATCCGGCTGTACGGCCTCGCGATCCGCATCGGCGCGGGGCTCGACGCCGCGCGCAAGGCCGAGCTCGGCGCGGCGGCCGACTGATGGCGTCCCAGCACCGGATCGAGACGCCGCAGCACCAGATGTGGGGCGGGCGCTTCGCGCTCGGCCCGAGCGAGGCGCTGCACGCGCTGAACCGCAGCCTTCCCGTGGACCACCGGCTGTGGCCCCAGGACGTCGCGGCGAGCAAGGCGTGGGTCCACGCGCTCGGCCGGGTGGGCGTGCTCGCCCCCGCCGAGGAGGCCGCCCTGCTCGACGGGTTGGACCGCGTCGCCGAGCGGCTCGCCGACGGCGCCGCCGTCGGCGCCCCGGACGAAGACATCCACACGCTGGTCGAGCGGCTGCTGTACGAAGAGGTCGGCTCGGCGGCGGGCAAGCTGCACACCGGGCGCTCGCGCAACGATCAGGTCGCGACCGATCTGCGACTCTGGACGCTGGGCGCGATCGACCAGCTGGACGCCGATCTCGCACAGCTCGGCAGCACGCTGGTGGCGCGCGCGCGCGACGGGATGGACGACCTGCTGCCGGGTTACACGCACGGCCAGCGCGCGCAGCCGGTGCGGTGGGCCTACGTGCTGCTGGCGCACGCGTGGCCGCTGGTGCGCGATCGCCAGCGGCTCGCGGACGCCCGCCGCCGCACGGCCGAGCTGCCGCTGGGCTCGGGCGCGCTCGCAGGGTCGGGCTTCCCGGTGGACCGGGTCCTGTTGAAGGAGGCGCTCGGCTTCCGGGCCCTGTCGCCCAACGCCCTCGACGCGACCGGTGATCGCGACTTCGTGGCGGAGGTGCTGTTCGCCCTCGCCCTCGTGGGGAGTCACCTCTCGCGGCTCGCGGCGGAGCTGCAGACCTACGCCAGCGCCGAGTACGGCTTCGTGAAGCTGTCCGACGCGTTCAGCACCGGCTCGAGCCTGATGCCGCAAAAGCGCAACCCCGACGTGCTCGAGCTGGCACGCGCCAAGTCGGCCCGCCTGCTCGGCGACCTGGTCGCGCTGCTCGCCACCCTCAAGGGGATCCCGGCCGGGTACTCGAAGGACTTGCAGGAGGACAAGGCGCTCCTGTTCGACGCCTTCGACACGGTCGCGCTGGTGCTGCCGGCCGTCACGGGAGCCGTCGCCTCGCTCACCACCGACCCTGAGCGGATGCGGGCCGCATTGGATGCTTCGCTCCGCGCCACCGATCTGGCCGACCTGCTGGTCGAGGCGGGCGTGCCGTTCCGCGAAAGCCACGGTCTCGTGGGCCGCCTGGTGCTCGAAGCGGAGCGAGCCGCCGTGCCGCTGGACCGCGTACTCCCTGCCGTAGCGGCAGTCATTCACCCCGCGCTCGGCGCCGCCGTGGCGCAACTTGGAACCTGGGAGGATTCGATCGAGGGGCGCGCCACGCCCGGCGGCTCCGCGCGCCAGTCGGTGGCACAGCAGCTGGAGGAACTGCGCAAGGCATTTACGCTTGGCGGCGCGGGATAACCCTCGCTCTTGCCGAGTGTTACCCGGCTGTGTAGCATACGAGGCCGTCTCGGTCGTGACGAGCGAGACGGCCGTTTTTTCGCCGGGAGACCGCCTTGCGCTGCCTTGCCCTCAATGCCTCGTTCGAGCCCCTGACGATGGTGCCCGTGCGCCGGGCGCTGCGTCTCGTGATCGACCACAAGGCGGAGATCGTCGAGTCGGAGGGGCAACCGGTCCGCAGTGAGCGGCTGGAGCTGCCGCGACCAGCAGTCATCCGTCTCGTGAAGTTCGTCCACGTCCCCCGCCGCTTCCGCCGCCAGGTCACCAACACCTTCCTCTTCGCCCGTGACGACTACCGCTGCCAGTTTTGCGGTCGCACGCAGCGCGACCTCCGGCCGCGGGAGTGCCTGACGCGGGATCACCTGGTGCCGCTGTCGCGGGGCGGGACGAACGCGTGGGCCAACGTGCTCACGGCGTGCTCGGGCTGCAACACGCGCAAGGGGAACCTGCTTCCCGAGGAGGCGGGGATGCAGCCGCTGCGCCCTCCCTTCGAGCCGCACTTCGTACACCTCGCGTGGGCCGTGCGCCGGCTGACGTTGACGCAGTCGAAGTACATCCGCCTGTTCTACGGGGCCGACGTGCTCGCCACGCTCGAGGCGTTGTGAGCGGGGCCAAGAGCCCGTGGCTGGTCGCGGCCGCCGGTGTGGCGGCCCTGGCCGGGACGCTGGTCTTGGCTCGGACCGGCCGGGCGGCGACGCATCCCGAGCCGCGACCCGCGGTGACGGCCGAGCGCGTGCTGCCGCCCGCGGCGGTGCCGCACACTCCCGGGGCCGCGGAAGCATACGCCGCCGCACGCGGCGCGCCGCGAATCCTCGACGGCATCTACTGCCACTGCGACTGCTCGCGGCACTCGGGGCACCGCTCGCTCCTCACCTGTTTCGAATCGGAGCACGCTTCCCACTGCGACATCTGCATGGGGGAGGCGATGCTCGCGACGCGGCTCGCGGCCCAGGGGAGCGGGCTCGCCGGGATCCGTCAGGCCATCGACGCCCAGTACGGGCGCTAGTTTTCCCTCGTCACAGCCTCCGACCGCACCTCCAGCGTGAGGCGCGGCAGCCCGGCGATGCGGACGATGATCCGCTGCGCGCCGCGCGCGAGGGCGCTACCCAGGCTGCGCTGACCCGACACCGCCGGCGAAACGTCACCCCGCAGCCAGCGCGTCAGCTCCTCCAGGTCGGTGTCGTTCAGCGTGGTCACCTCGAGCCGGCACAGGAAGTAGAATCGTCCCGCGCCCTTGGGGCTGAGGGCGACGCGATAGGGGAGCTCGAGCGCGCGCTCGAGCGCCTCCGCCGTGGCGTAGCGCGCCACGCCGCCGCCGGTGCGGATCAGTACGAACTCGTCGGCCAGCGGGTCGTGGTGCGCCACCGCGTCCCATGAGGCCTCGCGCACGAACTGATCGAACCAGGTCGCCCGGTTGCGCCACAGCTCCAGGCGGTAGTGGAGCCGGAGCGGGAAGCCGGAGCGCATCAGCGCGGTGAACTTGCCGTCGGCGAGCAGCTGCGTGGTCTGGATGCGCGGGGTCTCGCTCTGCAGCGTGATCGTCAGGGTGGGCGCCTGGGCGGCGGCCGGAACGGCGGCACCGGCGAGGAGGGCGAGGAGTACGAGCCCCGGCCGCACCTAGAAGCGATGGTCGAGTCGCAACGTGAAGCGCAGCCGCTCGCCCGCCGTGACCCCCTTCGCCGCATACACGCCGAACCCTCCCCAATCGACGCCGAGGCCCAGGTCGGCGAGCCAGCTGCCGGGCGTCGGCAGCCGATCGCTGTGGAGCCGTCCCGGCCCGTTGCCGACGAGCCACGCCTGCCCGGCGTCCCCGAACACCACCAGGTCGGGACCCTGGAGCGCGAACAACGGCCGAGCCTGCTCGTCTTCGGGCCGCGCGGCGCCGTAGGCCCAGTGGAGCGAGATGTGGCCCCGGTATTCCGCCTGGGCGAGGATCACGCGGTCGCACGCCGCCACCAGGGTGCGCTGGAAGGCGGGATCGACGATGTCGCGGTTGCACGCGCCGTGGCGGAAGCCGTACCCCGCCAGCGGGTCGGGTCCGCCGATGGAGAGCCGCCGCTGCAGCGGCAACGGGTCGCCGCCCAGCCATCCCCCGGCCAGGAGACGCAGATTGACGCGCCCCGAAGGGCTCACCCGCGTGTAGCGACGGAAGTCGAAGAAGACGCGGCTGAACTCGTAGGAGCCGTCGCTCGGAATCGTGGGCCGCACGGCGGGCGGGACGCCGGCCTGCGGGCTCACGTCCGCGCTCCAGCTGTGCTCGAGCTGCGCCCGCAGCTGCCAGCCTGCGGTCGGATCGAGCTGGTCGTTGCGAGTGTCGAGGGTGAAGTAGCCGCCGAGGGTCACGTAGTGGCCGTCGTCGATCGGCGGATTCGGGCGCCACGCTTGGGCGTTCCGGAACACCGTCCAGGGATCGCGTGTCGGGGCCGATGTCTGGCCGTCGCGGCGCAGCTCCAGCGCGAAGTTGAGCGAGGGCTCGGGCTGCACGAACGCGCGGCCTGCCACGCCCTTGTTCGTGTAGTAGTCGCGGTAGTCGCGCTGGAACAGGAACGCGCTCCACCCGACCTCCGCATTGTGCAGCCCCCAATCCTCGACGGGGGCCACCATGCTATAGGCGCGCAGCTCGAGTCCCAGCGCCCGGCGGTCGCCGGCGCGCAGCTCGGAGCGTACCAGGTAGCCGAGGTCCTCGCCTCGCTTCGAAAGATTCCCCGCGGTGCGGAAGATGCCCAATGCGTCGAAGCGGAAGCGCAGGTTCTCCGCCACCTTCCAATCGAACGTCGGCCCGAACACGATGGGCAGGCCTTCCACGCGGTTGAAGGTTCCGCTCGTGGCGATGGTGAGTGCGGAGCGTGACTCGGCCGTGCCCCAGCTCTTCTGGGCGCCGAGACTGGGGAAGCGGCGCCGCAGGTTGGGGGCGAGAGCGATCTCGTCGCCCTGCGTGCGATAGGCGAGCGGCTCGCGGTACTGGCGCACCTCGCCGCGCACGGCGGACGCGCGCGCCACCGTCACGGTGCCGCCGATGACGATGAGGTCGCCCGTGATCTCGGCCGTCGAGTCGATGGCCGCGTCGCCGTTGATCACGAGCACCGTTCCCGCGATCCGCCCGCCGACGGCGATCGAGCCGTTGCGCACCGCCACATCGCCGCGCCATTCGTTCCCGGGCGGGAGCCGCGTGCGGCCGACGAGCCGCGTCGTGGTGGACGCGTTGTAGAGCCGGATCGCTTCCTCGGCCACGATGCGCGGCAGCTCTCGCGGCTGCACGCTCACCCCGGCGCTCTCGGGAATGATGACGATGGCCGTGTCCTGGGCGCCGAGCAGCGCGGGCCCGAGGCCCGACAGGACCGTGACGAGGACGGTCGTGCGCATGGGACGAACCCTGGTTGGCGTTGTCATCCCGTCATGTTGCGCGGCGGCTCGATCCCGAGGCGCCGCATGCGACGGTACAGATTGGCGCGGTCGGTGGCGAGCCGGCGCGCGGCCTCGGCCACGTTGCCGTGCGCCGCCGACAGCGCCCGCGCGATGAGCGCGCGCTCGTACTGGTCCAGGGCGTCCGAGAGCGCGACGTCGGTCCACTCTCCCGCCCGCTCCCCCCCGGCCGGGGGCCGGACCCCGTCCCCCGGGAGCACCCGGGCGACGTCGTCCGCCGTGATGGCGTCACCCGACCCGAGGATCGCCAGCCGCTCCACGATGTTGGCGAGCTCGCGCACGTTCCCGGGCCAGTGGTAGGCCGCGAGCAGCTGCAGCGCACCGGCGTCGCAGCCCAGCGGCCGCCCCCGCCGCGCCGCCTGCCGGCCCGCGAAGTGCTCCACCAGCGGCCGCACGTCCTCGGGGCGCTCGCGCAGGGGCGGGATGTGCACCGGCAGCACGTTGAGGCGGAACAACAGGTCCTCGCGGAAGTGACCCTGGCGCGCCGCCCTCGTCAGCTCCTTGTTGGTCGCCGCGATCACACGCACGTCCACCGTGACGGGCTTCTCGCCGCCCAGCCGCTCGATCACTCCCGACTCCAAGACGCGCAGCAGTTTCGCCTGGGCCTCTGGTCCGAGGTCCCCCACCTCGTCGAGGAACAGCGTGCCGCCGTCGGCCAGCTCGAAGCGACCGACGCGCCGCTCGGTGGCTCCGGTGAAGGCGCCCCGCTCGTGCCCGAACATCTCCGACTCGACCAGGTCCTTCGGGATGGCGGCGCTGTTGACGCACACGAAGGGCTTCGCGGCGCGCGCGCTCTGACGGTGGATCGCCGAAGCCACGAGCTCCTTCCCCGTGCCCGACTCGCCGGTGATGAGCACCCGGGCGTCGGTCGGCGCGACGCGCGCGATCAACGCCCGCAGCTCATCCATCGCGCGGCTCACGCCGACGAGCGGATCGCTGTGCCCCAGCGCCTCGTGCAGGCGCCGGTTCTCGGCGCGGGTGCGCGCGAGCTCCAGCGCCCCGCGGATCGCCACGAGCAGCCCCTCGGGCGTGAGCGGCTTCTCGAGAAACTGGAACGCGCCGAGCTTGGTGGCGCGCACCGCGTCGGTCAGGTTGGCCTTGCCGCTCATCATGACGACGGGCACGTCGGGGGCCACGCGCTTCAGCTGCTCCAGCGTCGCGAGCCCGTCGGGGCCGCCCGGCATCATCAGGTCGAGCAGCACGGCGTCCGGCGCGCCGCGCTCCACCGCCGCCAGCGCGGCGGTCCCGTTCCCCGCTTCCGCGGTCTCGAAACCCTCGGACTGCAGCAGCGCACCCACCATCTTGCGGATGTTGGCCTCGTCGTCCACCAGCAGGATGCGCGGGCTCACGTGGGGAATACGATCGAGAAGGTGGCACCGCCGCCCGGCGTCTCGCCCGCGGTGATCGTGCCGCCGTGGGCCTCGAGGGTCTGCCGCACGAGCGCCAGCCCGAGGCCGGTGCCGTCGTGCTTGGTCGTGAAATAGGGCTCGAACACCCGCTGCCGCAGCGCCCGGGGGATGCCGGGCCCGTGGTCGGCGATCGTGATCGCCATGCCACGCCCGTCGCCCGTCACCCGCACCTCGATGGCGCCCCGGCCCCCCATCGCCTCGGCGGCGTTGCGGAGCAGGTTGCTCAACGCTCGGCGCAGCGGGTCGTAGTAGCCCTGCACGGTGCGCCGCCCCCCGTTGGCCTCGACGGAGACCTTCACGCCCTCGGGCACCGCCGTGCGGCCCAACTCCTGGAGCAGCTCCACGACGTCCACTTCGCTCTGCGGCCCTTCCGGGAGACGGCCGAAATCCGCGAACTCCCGCGCCAGACGCTCGAGGCGGTCGGTTTCGGCGCTCAGGACTTCCACGGCCATCGCGGACCCCCCGTCCGCCTGACCGCCCGACCGCTTTACTTGGTCCACCGCGATCCGCATCGCCGTGAGCGGGTTCTTGATCTCGTGGGCCACCCGGCGCGCCACCTCGCGGAAAGCCCGCAACCGCTCGGCCTCGAGCTCCTTCTGGCGCGCGGCGTCGAGCGCGCTCGCGAGCTGCCGCAGCCCCTGTCGCAGGGCGTCGAAGTCGGGAGCGCCGCGCGCCGACTCCCGCGCGGGCAGTGGCTCGCGCCGCCGGATCAGCCGCGTCCAGCCGACCAGCTCGTCGATCGGGCGTGAAAGCTGGCGCGACAGGTGACCCGCCAGCCGCACCGACGCGAACACGACCAGCCCGCCCAGCACCAGGATCACGGCCGCCACGCCGGCCGTGTAGTACCGGAGATAGACGTCGGCGCGCCGCGCCAGGGTCACCGTGTTCGAGACCTGCGCGAAATGCTGGCGCACGGCGGCACGCTGGCCGGGGGAGAGCCGCAGCGTGTCGACTCGCTCGGCCAGCGTGCGGGCCGAGTTGCCAACTTCCTCGAGCGACGCCAGGGCGCCGGCCGACGGACCCGCCGACCGCACCGACAGGGCCCAGCCGATCACGGCGAGCGTCGTGGGAGTGGCGGTCAGCGCCACGAGGATGAGGAAGATCCGCTGGCGGAACGGGAGCGCCATATTGAGGCGCAATCTAGGGCTTGAGCGCCCGTGTGACAATTCGACACAGCCAAGAACCGGGAGAGGGGAGCACCAATGAAGTCTCACACTCACTACATGTGGTTCAACACCAAGGCGCGGCAGGAGATCATCGACGTCAGCGACGCGGTGACCGAGCAGGTGCGGGAGAGCGGCGTGCGGGAAGGCTTCGTCCTCGTGAGCGCCATGCACATCACGGCGTCGGTGTTCGTGAACGACCACGAGTCGGGGCTGTGGCAGGACATCCTCGAATGGCTGGAGCGGACGGTCGCGCCGTGGGACCCGAGCCGCTACCGGCACAACCAGACCGGTGAAGACAACGCGGCGGCGCACCTCAGGAGCCTGACGATCGGCCACGAGGTGCTGGTACCGATCACGGAGGGAAAGCTCGATCTCGGCCCCTGGCAGCGGGTGTTTTACGGCGAGTGGGACGGCCAGCGCAAGAAGCGTGTGATCATCAAGGTGTTGGGGGTCTAGACATATCGCGCAAGTTGTTTATCTTCAATGCGATCACGGAGTTGGAGGGTGGCACGGGTGGCGTCGGCTCATCCAGCGGCGCTCAGCGACCTCGGTGGAAGGCCGAGGAATCGGCCCCGGCGCGCTGCGGTGAACGCGGCGACCCCCCTGCCTGCCGCTCCAGCCACAACTGATAGGCGACCCCTTTTGACGAACGCGTTGCGACGCGAAGCAGTCGCCAACCACATAGTGCCCGAAGTGCCCTGCTTGCGCCGTCCGGTGCCCCTGGTTGGGGCCGGCGGGCGAGCCGCATGCCCGCGCCATTCGGGCGCGCTTACCTGAGCGCCACATGACCCCGCAGCAACATGCCCATCTACCGCGACCCGTTCACAAAGAGCCCCCCGCCCACGCACCCAACGCCGCGCTGTTGATCGACTTCGACAACGTAACGATGGGGATCCGCTCCGATCTCCAATCGGAGCTGAAGCGGCTGTTGCAGTCGGAGATCATCCGCGGCAAGGTGGCCGTGCAGCGAGCCTATGCCGACTGGCGGCGCTACCCGCAGTACATCGTCCCGCTGTCCGAGTCGTCGATCGACCTGATCTTCGCCCCGGCGTACGGATCGAACAAGAAGAACGCGACCGACATTCGGCTCGCCATCGACGCGCTCGAGCTCGTGTTCACCCGGCCCGAGATCGGCACCTTCATCCTGCTCTCGGGGGACAGCGATTTCTCCTCCCTGGTGATCAAGCTCAAGGAATATGGGAAGTACGTGATCGGGGTCGGCATCCGGGAGTCGTCGAGCGACCTGCTGATCCAGAATTGCGACGAGTACTTCTCCTACAACGAGCTCGCGGGGCTGACCAAAGAAAGCGACGTCACCACTGAGCGCCGGGATCCGTGGGAGTTGGTAGTCGAGGCCGTGAAGCAGATGACGGCGCACAACGACGTGATGCGCTCCGACCGGCTGAAGCAGGTGATGCAGGAGATCGACCCGTCGTTCAACGAGAAGGACATCGGCTTCTCGCGCTTCAGCAAGTTCGTGGTCGAGGCGGCGCACCGCGGCCTGATCCACCTCAAGAAGCTGGACAACGGCCAGTACGAGATCTCGCTCGGCCCGGGCGTGCCCGGCGCGGCGGCCCAACCCACGGCGACGGGCGCGCCGCGCGGCGAAGCGCCCCGCGAGGAGCGGCCGCGCCGCCGCGCCGCCGAGGGGGCCCGCCGCGACGAAGGCCGCCGCGCGGGCGGGGGCGGGTTCTCCTTGGGCGAGGGCTTCGGCTTGATCAAGGAGGCGCTGCGCCGCCTGGGCGGCGAGCAGCCGGTGAGCGCCGACGAGCTGCGCGATACGATGATCGAGCTGAAGGGCGAGGCGGCGGAGCCTCTCGAGCCCGAGCGGTTCCCCAAGCTGCTCCGCCAGGCGCACGACGCGGAGATCATCGACCTCTCGAAGGAGGAAGACGGCGCGTACGCCGTGAAGCTGCGCCCCGGCGAGGCGTCCGCCCCCGACGCAGGGGAGGAAGCGCTTGCCGAGACGTCGCAGCCGTCGAACGCGGCCACCGCGCCGCCCGCGGCTCCAGCGACGCCGCCGGCCGTCGTGGCGGTGCCATCGCGCAGCGCGCGGTTCCGCCGCGGCTCGCGCGGGCCTCGCGTTGCCGTCGCCCCTCCCGAGATTCCCAAAGTCGGAGTAGTGGAGGTGGACCCGAACTTCACACCTCGCATCGAGCTCGTGCCCGTGAAGCCCCCAGAGATGCCCCTGGTCGAGCCGAGTCGCGCCGCTGAGAGTGGCGGCGAGGGCTCCCGCGATCGCCGCGGCGGCCGAGGGGGCGGGGGGAGCGGGGGGAGCGGAGGGGGCCGGGGGGGTCGGGGGGGCCGGGGGGGCCGTGGCCGAGGGGGTAGGGGTGGGAGGGAGGGCGGCGAGGGCCTGGGAGGGCGCGACCGGGAGGAGCCGCGGGGTCCGAGCGCCGTGGTAGGACCGCCCGAGGAACGGGGCGAACGGGGCGAACGGAGTGAACGAGGGGAACGGGGCGAACGAGGTGGCCGACGGCACCGGGGTGGGCGAGGTCGGGGCGGACGCGGCGGGCGCAGCGGCGAGACCGAGATGCGCGACCAGGCCGAACGGCCCCCCCGTACCGACCGGGCGCCGGGCGAGCCGCCAGCCGCGCCGTCACCCGCGCCCGAGGGTGAGGCAGACGGGGAACAAGAGTCCTTCTGGTCGAAGGTGAAGCGCGGGCTGACCGGCGGCGGGTGAAGGCGCGCCCCCTCGCCCCGAGCTTCTACGCGCGACCGACACCCGAGGTCGCGCGTCGGCTTTTGGGGCACGTTCTCGTGAGCGAGGTCGGCGGGCGACGCGTGGCGGGTCGGATCGTGGAGACCGAAGCCTACGTCGGCCCCGACGATCCCGCGTGTCACGGCTACGGCGCTCGCCGCACGCGCCGCAACCGGCACCTGTTCGGCCCCCCCGGCACCGCCTACGTGTACTTCACCTACGGCATGCATTGGTGCCTGAACGCGGTCACCGAGGCCGAGGGCTTCCCCGCCGCCGTTCTGATCCGCGCGCTCGAGCCGCTCGACGGGCTGGAGACGATGCGCCGCCGGCGCCGCGGAGCGACTGACCCCGGGCTCTGCTCCGGTCCGGCCCGGCTGTGCCAGGCGCTCGCGGTGACCGGGAGCCTCGACGGGGTCTCACTGCAGCGGGGCCGGCTGCGGATCGTGCGGGGGCCGGCTCGCCAGCGGCTCGACATCATCACGACACCCCGAATTGGCATCACGCGGGCGCGCAGCTGGCCGCTCCGGTTCTTGATCGGGGGCTCCCCATGGGTCTCTCGTTAGGGCTGCTGCTGCTCGTGCTCCAGCAGCCCGCGGTCATCGTGGACGGCCACATCGACACTCCCCAGCGCATGCTGGACATGCGCACGGACATCTCGGCCCGGCTCTCCGACGGTCACATCGACGTTCCGCGCATGAAGGAGGGAGGGCTCACCGCTGCGTTCTTTTCGATCTGGGTCGACGCGCGCTACCTGCGGGACGGCGCGTTCCGGCGGGCGCTGGACCTGATCGCGGCGGTGCGGGCCCTCGCCGACACCGATCCGGAGGTCGAGCTCGTGACCACGGCGGACGAGGTCCGCAGCGCGGCAGCGCGAGGCCACGTGGCCGCCCTCCTGGGCGTGGAAGGCGGGCACGCGATCGAGAACTCCCTCGAGCGCCTCGATTCCCTGTACCGTCTGGGCGTCCGCTACATGACGCTCACGTGGAACAACGGCAACGACTGGGCGGGCGCGTCGATGGATCCGCGTCGCTCAGGCGGCCTGTCCCCGTTCGGGAGCCAGGTGGTGCGGCGCATGAACGAGCTCGGGATGCTCGTGGATGTCTCCCACGTGTCGGACGCGACGTTCTGGGACGTCATCGCCGTCACGACGCGCCCGCTGATCGCCTCGCATTCGGCCTGCCGGGCGCTCGCGCGACACCCGCGGAATCTGAGCGACGCCCAACTCCGCGCGCTCGCCCGGAACGGGGGCGTCGTGGGCATCAACTTCTACCCGGTCTTCCTCGACGACCGTTTCCGCCGCGAGTACGAGAGGCTCCGCGCCCGCCTGAAGCCCGAGACCGACGCGATCCGCGCGCGTTACCGGGACCGTCCCGGAGAGTCCGCGTTCGCAGTGGATCAGTTCGTGGGTCAGCGCGTGGCGGTGGAGCTCGCCGTGCCGGGGATCGAGCGCCTGGTGGCGCACATCGATCACGCGGTGCAGGTGATGGGGGTGGACCACGTCGGCTTGGGCTCGGACTTCGACGGCATCAGCGTGCTGCCCGCCCCCATGAAAGACGTGACGTCGTTGCCGCTGGTCGTTGCGGCCCTGCGGGCCCGCGGTTACAGCGACGACGACGTCCGGAAGATCCTGGGAGAGAACTTCCTGCGGGTCCTCAGTGCTCCTCGGTGACCCCTTCCTTCGCCGTCCCTAGGCTGTAGCGGACACCGCCCTGCAACGTGTGAGTCGGGCCCTGGAGCATGAATCCCTTGGCCGAGGACGTGATGATGTAGTGGCCGAAGATCGACAGCCGCCCCTGCCTGATGTCGACCCCTCCCATCACCCAAAAGAACGCCTTGCTCGCGTTGGCGTCCGCCGCATCAAACGCCGCGACGGTGTCCGCTTTGGTGACGCAGCCCGAGCAGCCTTGCAGCTCCGGGGTGAGGACTTGCATCAGTGCAAACCCGCCGCCCGTGACCGGCTGGATCCGCTGCTGGGTGGGGAAGGCGAGTATCCCGCCCATGATGCGGCGCACATTGCTGAAGGAGAACGTGCCGACGAAGTCCGTGTTGGGGATCGCCACGTCGGCCAGCACCGGGCTCACGAAGAACGCCTGCTCGAAGGCCGTGTAGAGGGCCGTGCGCTTGCCTGTGATCAGCCAATGGCCGCCGATGATGGGATCGTACGTGAGAGGCTGGCGATTGGTTTTGTAAATCAACACCCCGCCCTGACCGCCCCAAAACCACTGATGCTCCCAGCCGATCGCGCGCGCTTGGGCGAGCCGCCCCTTGGAGGTGAAGTATGACAGTCCGGCCGTGCCGATGATCTGGCCGCCCAATTTGCCGCCGGGGAGATTGGTCGTGGGCGACCAGACAGCCCGCCCCTCGACCCGCAGCGCCACGTGGTCGGTCAGGAAGAACCGATCTCCGATGGCGCCGTGCAGGGCGTTGTCCGTGAAGTCATAGGGCGGCAGGGTGTCGCGGAACGTGAACCGGGTGTAGCCGCCGAGGAGGTAGAACAGGTTGCGGCCCGACGGGGCGTTGAGCACCAGGCTCACGCTCCCGAGCACGAGCTGGGGCGAGAGCGTGCCTACCTTCTGGCTCGGCGACTGGAAGCCCCCCTCGAGTTCGATACTGACCTTGTCACTGATGAACAACGCCAGCCGCCCGCCTCCTCCCACTTGGTTCTTTAGGTTGTAGGCGCGGTCGTAGCGCGTGTAGCTCCCGAACGCCCCGAACTCGAACTGGTCGGCGTGCCCGCCACCGCCCGCGAAGTGTACCGCCGGAGTGCGGCGCTCAACCGCCGGAATGGGCGCAGGCGCAGGCGCTGGCGCGGGCGCGAGCGCGGGCATTGGCGCGGGCGTCGGGGCCACCACAGGCGCGGGTGGTCTGCCGGCCGCCACCACGACCGACTCCCGCTGCTCCGGGGGAAGCGGACGCGGGGCGGCTTCGTGCGGGCCACCGCCGCCGAGGAGGAAGACCGAGAGCCCCGCCGAAGCAGTCGCGTCCAGAGATTTCTTCCCGCCGAAATAGGGGTTGTTGGGGGGGTAGTAGGCTCGGACTTCGATGCGGAGCGCGACCCGGTCGGTGAGGAAAAGCCGCTGGCCGAGGCCGCCGTGGACGGCGTTGAGCACGAAGTCATAGGGCGGGTTGACCCCCATCTCGCGCCGGGAGTAGCCGCCTAAGATGTACGTGCCGCCGGTGCTAAGGACCAAGCTGGCGCTGCCGACCCGCACCTGCGTGGTCGGGCCCCCGGCGGTGGGGGTGGCAGTTGTGAGGCTCCCGTCCACTTCGAGTCCGATGTTGTTGGTCAGGAAGAAGCCGAGGCGCCCGCCCCCACCGAACTGTCTCTCGAGGCCGAAGATGGGGTCGTATCGGGTGTAGGTGCCGAACCCGCCGAACTCGATCCGGTGGCTTCGCTGGGCGCTCAGAACGGTCGCCCCGCAGGCCAGTACCGTCCCGAGCATCGAGAGTACCCGCATCGCACTACCTCCCACGGCCTCCGCGAAACGGGACAAGGGCCGCGATCAGGTCAGGAACGGCCAGCCACACCCGACAAGCGACCCCCAAAATAGGAGTTGGTCGCAAAAAGTCCATACTTGCCATAAGGTTAAGCCACGGAGTCTTGAAAGTACTTGAGGTGTCAGGCAGCTGACTCCGCTACAAAACCCGAAACTAAACCGAAGCCGCGCGCGCCTAGATAAAGCGGAGCTTGGTTCCCACCTGCCGGAACGCCTGGAGCGCGAAGTCGAGGTCCTCACGCGTATGGCCGGCTGACAGCTGGCAGCGCACCCGCGCCTGGCCCTGCGGCACGACGGGATAGCCGAAGCCGGTCACGAACACCCCCTCGCTGAGCAGTAGCTCGCTCATCTGGATCGCCTGGGCCGTTTCCCCCAGGATGATGGGCACGATGGGGGTCTCCCCCGCGAGCGGTTTGAACCCCAGCGCCGCCAGCTGTTCGCGGAAATAGCGCGCGTTCTCGTGCAGCCGGCGGACCAGCTCGGGGTGCTGCTCGACGTAGCGGACGGCGGCGAGCGCGCTCCCGGCGACGGTGGGCGGAAGCGCGTTGCTGAAGAGCTGGGGCCGGGAGCGCTGCGTGAGGTAGTCGGTGAGAACCGCGGGCCCCGCAGTGAATCCTCCCGCGGCCCCGCCCAGCGCCTTGCCCAGGGTCGACGTGATGATGTCCACCTCGCCCGTCATTCCGAAATGCTCGGCCGTGCCCCGGCCCGTCTGCCCCAGCACCCCGGTGGCGTGCGAGTCGTCGACGGCCACGACGGCGTCGTACTGCCGCGCGAGCGCCGCGATGTCCGGCAGCTTCGCGATGTCGCCTTCCATCGAGAAGATGCCGTCCGTGAAGATCAGCCTGAGGCGGTGGTCCTTCGCCGCCTTGAGTCGCTCCTCGAGGTCCGCCATGTCCGAGTGCCGGTAGACGGCGGTCTGGCACTTCGTGATGGTCTTGGCGAGCCGGATCGCGTCGATGATGGAGGCGTGATTCAGCTGGTCGGAGATGACGATGTCCTGCTCACCCAGCAGCGTGGGACAGAGACCCTCGTTTGCGTTCCAGCAGCTGCCGTATGTGAGTGATGACTCACAGCCGACGAAGCGGGCCAGCGCCGCTTCGAGCTCGCGGTGAATCGTGAACGTCCCGCAAATGAACCGCACCGAGCCGGTTCCCGCGCCGTACTGATCCAGCGCGCGCTTGCCGGCCTCCACGACTTCGGGGACGTCGCACAGTCCGAGGTAATTGTTCGACGAGAGGATGACCACCTCGCCGCGGCCCTCCATGCGCACCCGCGCGGCCTGAGGGGACGTGAGGTAGTTGAGACGCTTGTAGACGCCGTCACGCCTGAACTGGTCGAGCTCGCTGGCGAGCCGTGCGGCGAAACTCATGCGATCTCCAGGATGATCTTGCCGGCGTCGCCCGAGCGGATGGCGGCGAGGGCGTGGTCGATCTGGGCGAGCGGAAACTGGTGGGTGATGACGGGGCGGGGGTCGAGTAAGCCGGCCGTCAGGTAGCGACGCATCTGGTGCCACGTCTCGTACATCTTGCGTCCGATCACGCCGTACACGGTGATCCCCTTGAAGATGATCTCGCTCGCGAAGTCCACCGGGATCTCGCCCGTGGGAATGCCGAGCAGGTGGACGCGCCCTCCCCGGCGCACGGCGGCGAAGGCCTGATGCAGGGCGGTCGGGACGCCCGACATCTCGCACACCACGTCCGCCCCTTCGCCCCCGGTCTCGGCGAGCACGGCGCGTACCACGTCGTCGCGGGCCGCGTTGAGGGTGCGGTGGGCGCCCATCTTGGCGGCGAGCGCGAGCCGAATGGGGTTGACGTCCGACGCGATCACCTTGACGGCCCCTGCCGCCCGGGCGATCCCCACGGCGAAGCAGCCGATCGGTCCGCAGCCCACGACGAACACCGTGCTGCCGGGGATCTCGGCTGAGAGCACGGTGTGAAACGCGTTCCCCATGGGGTCCATCACGGCCCCGACCGCGGTCGGGATGCCGTCGAGCGGCAGCACGTTGCTCGCGGGCATGGCGATGTACTCGGCGAAGGCGCCGTCCCGGTCCACACCGATGATGCGCGTGTTGCGGCAGATGTGGGCGTTGCCCGTGCGGCACTGCAGGCAGTGCCCGCACACGATGTGCCCCTCGGCCGTCACCAGCTGGCCGGTCTTGAGCTCGCCGACGCCGTCACCGACCGCCACGATCTCCCCCGCGAACTCGTGCCCGATGACGAGGGGGGGCTTGAGGCGGCCCTGCGCCCATGCGTCCCACTCGGCGATGTGCAGGTCGGTGCCGCACACTCCGGCGTGGCGCACGGCGATGAGCACCTCGCCCGGTCCCGCCGCCGGTTTCGGGACCGTCGCGACCTTGAGGCCGGGGCCCGGACGGTCCTTCACGATGGCGTGCATGGCGGGCATCAGGGAAGCGGAACGGGGAGGGTCAGAAGATGGAGCGCGTGAAGCCCCCGTCCACCTGGACCACGACGCCCGTGATGTAGCTGGCGCGTTCGGAGGCCAGGAACACGATGGCCGCAGCCAGCTCGTCGGTGCGGCCCATGCGTCCCATCGGAATGTCTGCGACCATCTCGCGCATCACTTCCTGGGAGCTGCGGTGCTCCCGCTTCGCCCGGGTCTCGGTGAGCTCCTCGATCCGTTCGGTGGCGATGAATCCGGGGCACACCACGTTGACGGTGATCCCCTCCGGGGCCACCTCGTCGGCGAGCGCCTTGGCGAAGCCGAGCACGCCGGCGCGCGCCGTGGTGGAGAGGATGAGGCCGGGCACTGGCTGCTTCGCCGCCACCGAGGCGAGGCAGATGATGCGCCCCCACTGGACCTTGCGCATCACCGGCACGGCCGCGCGGGCGAGATGCACGGTGGACAGCAGGTTGAGCTCCACGGCGCGGTGGAACGCGTCGCCCGTCTGGTGGCTGAACGGCGCGGCGGGCGGGCCGCTGGCGTTGCAGAACAGGATGTCGAGCCGGCCCAGCTCACGGGCGACCCGCTCCACCATCCCCTCCGCCTCGGCGGGGATCCCGACGTCCGCCACCAGCGGCACGACGGTGCGGGTCGTCTCGGCCTCGAGCTGCTGCGCCACGCGCTCGACGGAGTCCTGATGACGTCCGTTGATGGCGACGCGCGCCCCCTCCTGCGCCAGGGCCTTCGCCACGGCGCGGCCCAGGCCTTTCGTGCTGCCGCACACCAGCGCCACGCGGCCGGCGAGACCGAGGTCCATAGGCGTCGGAATCTAGAGGCGAAAGCGAAGCCCGGTTAGACGTTCAGTCCACCCGCTCGATCCGCACGGCGCAGCACTTCAGTTCCGCCATCTTCGCGTAGGGATCGAGCACCGGGTTGGTGAGGAGGTTCGCCGCGGCCTCGCGGAAATGGAACGGAACGAAGACCTGGCCGCGCGCCACCCGCTTGGAGATACGGCACGAGATCGTGAGGCTGTTGCGCCGCGACGTCACGCGAGCGGGATCGCCGTCGCCGAGGCCCAGCGCCGCGGCATCGGCCGGGTGGATCTCCATGATCGGCGTCGGCTCGCGCTGGTCCAGCCCCGTGGCCCGGCGCGTCATCGTGCCGGTGTGCCAGTGGTAGAGCTGACGCCCGGTGTTCATCACGAACGGAAATGCCTCGTCCGGCAGCTCCACGGGCGGGGCATATTCGACCGGCACGAAGCTCGCCTTGCCATCCGCCGTCGGGAACCGGACGTCGAACAGGAAGGCCGTGCCCGGCGAATCGGACGTCGGCACCGGGTACTGGAGCCCCGCGCCCTCGAGCCGCTCGTAGGTCACGCCCCTCCAGGACGGTGTCACCCGTACGATTTCCCGCATGACGTCTTCGGCCGACCGGTGTGGGGTTTTCAGTCCCAGTCTGTTGGAGAGCTCGATCAGGATCTCCAGATCGCCCCGTGCCTCCCCCGGCGAGTCTGCCGCCCGGTGGGCGAGCTGGATGCGCCGCTCGGTGTTGACGAACGTCCCGGTCTTCTCGGCGAAGCTCGAACCGGGCAGCACGACGTCGGCGTAGCGGGCGGTCTCGGTGAGGAAGAGGTCCTGCACCGCGAGGAACTCGAGCTCCCGGAACCAGTGCTCGGCGTGCGCGATGTCGGGATCGGAGATGATGGGGTTCTCGCCCATGATGTACATCCCGCGGACTCCGCTCTCCTGCTTCACGATCTCCGTCACCATCAGCCCCTCATTGAGCGAAAGGGACTCGGGGGCCACGCCCCAGGCGCGCGCGTACTCGTCACGGATCTTGGGATCCTTGACGGTGCGGTAATCGGTGTAGACGAACGGGATCGCGCCCATGTCGGAGGCGCCCTGGACGTTGTTCTGGCCGCGGATCGGCAGCATCGCCGCGCCCCAGCGGCCGATCATGCCGCACGCGAGCATCAGGTTGAGCAGCGCCGTGACGAGATCGGTGCCGTTGGCGTGCTGCGTCAGCCCCATGGCCCACAGCGTGCTCGTGTTCGGGCCCCGGGCGTAGATCTCCGCGGCCCGTTTGATCTGCTCCGCCGGCACTCCCCAGGCCCCGGGCGAGGATATGGCCCAGCATCGCGTTGAACAAGGCCACGTCCGTGCCCGGCTGCATCTGCAGGTGGAGGTCGGCGCGGGCCGCGAGCTCGGTCTTGCGCGGGTCGGCGACGATGAGCGTGGCGCCCCGCTCGTGGGCGCGCTTGATCGCCGCACCGAAGACCGGGTGCGACTCGGTCGTGTTCGCACCCGCGATGAAGATGACGTCGCACGCCTCCTCGATCTCCCGCATCGAGCCCGAGGCGGCGGACGTATTGATGGCCCGCTGCATCGCGGCCACCGACGTCGAGTGGCACAGCCGCGTGCAGTGGTCGATGTTGTTCGTCCCGAGCGCCGCCCGGAACATGCGCATCATCACGTAGTTCTCTTCGTTGGAGCACTTGGCGGAGGAGAAGCACGCCAGCGCGCCGCCGCCGCGCTCCCGCTTGATGCGCGACAGCTCCTGCGCGACGAGCTCCAAGGCCTCGTCCCACGTGGCCTCGCGGAACGGCTCGTACCAGGAGGGCGGCGTGGCGCCCCGGTCGCGGATGTCGAGGTCGAGCCGCTCGAGCAGCGGCAGCTCGCGCACCGACTTGCCCACGGCGCGCGGCGGCCCGGCGGGCTTCTCCGTCTGTCCCTCGCCTTCGATCGTGCGCCAGGGCCCGCCGCGGCGGTCCGGGCCGGAAGCGCCCTGCCACGCCCAGCGCCCGCGCTGCTTCGACCAGCCCTTGCGGATCAGCGGCCGCGTGAGCCGGTCGCGGTGCTGCGGGAAATCGTACCCGAACCGCCCCTTCACGCAGGTCGAGCCCTGGTTCGGGGTGTTGAGCTCGATGTCCGGGGAGGTGACGCGCGCCACCTTGCCGTCGGCGACGTGCAGGTCCACCTGGCAGCCCACGCCGCAGTACGGGCACACGGAGCGAACGACCTTCGCTGGGTGCCGGATCTGCTCCGGCGTGAACCGCTCGCGCGGCATCACCTCGAAGATCGCGCCCGTGGGGCACACCCGGACGCACTCACCGCACCAGGTGCATCCCGCCCTGTCGGGGTCGCCGTCCGCGCCGACGATGATCTCGGTGTGCTCGCCCCGCAGCCCCACGTCCAGCACCCCCACCACCTGGATGTCCTCGCATGCGCGCACGCAGCGGGTGCAGAGGATGCAGGTGCTCATGTCGTGCCGGATCATCGGGTCACCCGGGCGCTCGTCGCCGTGGCGCAGCGCCAGGTCGCGCTCCGCCACCGGGGTTGGCACGATCCCGTAGCGCACCACGTACTGCTCGAACTCGTTGCGGGGGCTCACCCGGCCGCCGTTCCGGAGGTGGTCCGCCGGGTAGCGCTCCAGCAGCAGGCGCAACACGCCCTTGCGGTTCTCGACGGCGGCGTGCGACTCGGTATGGACGACCATCCCGTCCGCTACCTTCGTGGCGCAGGCGGGGAGCAGCTTGGGCTGCCCCTCGACCGAGACCAGGCAGATCCGGCAATTCCCCACGATCGACAGCTTGGGGTACCAGCACAGCGTCGGGATGTCCGGCATCCCGGCGGCGCGCGCCGCCTCGAGGATGGTGCGATCGGGGTCGGCGGTGACGCTGCGGCCGTCGATGGTGAGCGTGGCCATTGGGGGAAGATTAGACGCCGCGGCAGTCGTCGGCAACCCACGGAGTCCAAAACAGTTACAAGTTGGGAAACGATTAGTGCTGCAGCAACAAGAAAGGGCCGGCGCGCGGCCGGCCCTCGTTGCTTCAGTCGGTGTGATCCGGCAGGTGTCGGTGCGTGTGGTCGCCCGCCTCACCCTCATCGGTGAACCAACAGTAGGCCCAGATCTTCGCCGGGCGCAGCATCCGCCTGCCCGCGCGCAGGATGATCCCGAGCGGTTCGTCGTCCAGTACCAGAGGGAGGGTCGTCATGCGCAGTTCCCGGTTGTAAGCCGTAAGACGTAAGTGCAAGCTTCTCGCCATGAGGGCGTTCATACAACCTGCCGTCTTACAACTGGTTACTGGGGCGGGGTCGGCGCGGAGTGGCTAGTCCGACACGTTCGCGGCCGTGTCGAGCGGACGCAGGGGCTTCACCGCCACGAACCCCGCGCCGCGGCGCGTGCGGCGGCGGCGCGTGAGCTGCCATCCCGCGTACTGCGCCTCGAGCGACTCCGGCGCGAGCGGGATGACCTCCCGGGTCGCGGCCGTGGGCAGGACGACATGGACGCCGCCCGCCCGCGTGCGCGCCTGGAGGTCGTAGAGCAGGGCGTGACGGTCCTTGGGCCGCGCGGCGGCCAGCGCGGCGGGATCGATCACCACGAGACTGGGTGCGACGTCCGGGAACCAGCGCCCGAAGTTGATCACGAGCGCCTGAAAGCGCCCGGCGAGCTGTTCCGTGACGGCTCGACTCTCCGCCGCCTCGACGGCGTGGAGCTCCTGGTCCACGAGGAACACTTCGGCCTCGTAGGCGGCGATGAACAGCCCGGCGGAGAGTGCGCCCGTCCCCACGACCACCGCCAGGTCGCCGGGCTCGAGGCGGCGCGCGTAGGCGACGAGGGGCCCGTCGGCGTCCAGGCCCCAGTGCGTCGGCTCGCGTTGTGCGGCGCGCAGCGCCCGGTGCTTTTGCCGCCACCGTGGGAACGACGGCAGCCGCAGCCGCCGGGCGATGATCCGGTCCACGTGCTCGAGCAGCAGCACCTCGGTGAGCAGGTACTGCCCGGCCGAGTTCTCCTCCAGCTCGCGCACGGCCTCGTCCCCGATCTCCAGCAGCTGCTCGCGCGTGAGCGTGTTCTTGTACTCCTCGATGCGCTGCAGGATGAACTCCTGGTGTTCCTGCTTGAGCGAGCGGGGCGGGCGGCGGGGAGCGGGGGCCGGAGCGGGGGCGGGCGAGCCGCTGGCGGAGAGGGGCGTCAGCATGGCTCGACGTGGACCGTGACTTCCGCGAGCTGCAGGTCCTGCTTGAGGCGCTCCTCGACCGCGTCCGCGATGGCGTGCGCTTCCTGGACGTTCGCATTCCGGTCCACCGCGATCGTGACCTCGGCGTAGCGCACCGCGGCCGCGCCGCGCGAGCGGATTCCGTAGGCGCTCTTCACGCCCACCACCCCTTGTGCCGTCTCCTGGATCGCGTCGGGGGGGAGGGCCCGCTGGTCGACCAGCACCGGAACGGCGCGGGCGAGGATCCGGTACGCCGCCCACAGGATCAACAGTGCCACGGCGATCGCCACGGCGGGGTCGGCCCACCACCACCCGTGCCGCGCGAGCAGCACGCCCGTCAACACTCCGGTCGTGACGTACACGTCCGTGCGCGTGTGCGCGGCGTCCGCGAGCAGCAGCTCGCTCCTCAGCTCGCCCCCGCGGCGCTGCTCGTACCAGGCGATGAGCACGTTGACTCCGAGCATGAGCACGAGGATCGCGAGCTGGAGATCGGTCACGAGCACCGCGTGCCCCCCGCTCAGGAGGTGGTTCACCGCGCCTCGCGCGAGCTCGAAGCAGCTGATCGCGAGGAACACGACGATAGCCAGCGCCCCGAGGGTCTCGAACTTGCCGTGGCCGTAGGGATGATCCTCGTCGGGCGCCTGACCGGCCACGCGGACCAGCACCACGCCGAGCGCGTTGTTCAAGACGTCCACCGCCGAGTCGAGCGCGCCACCCATGACAGCGAGAGAGCCCGAGAAAATGCCCACGAACAGCTTGCTCCCCAGGACGGCGAGATTGGCGAGGAGGACTCCGGTCAGGACTCGGCGGACGCGGATGTGGCGGTCGCGTGCCTCGGGCCGGGGCAGCGGCATGGCGTGCAAGCTTGTAAACCCCTGCCCCCAAGTCAACACCTTCAGTCGGCCGCCCGCAGCAGGGCCCCCTTCAGGTATCCCGTCTCCGGCACGTTCAAGAGCTCGGGGTGATCCCGGCCGGCTCCCGTCCATGTGAGGAGCTGCAGGCGGCGCCCGCTGTCCTCCGCCGCGGCCGCGAGCATCGCCGCGAACTGCTCGCGGTGCACGTGGTACGAGCAGCTGCAGGTGAAGAGGATCCCGTCCGGCGCGAGCAGCCGCATCGCGCGCAGGTTGATCTCCTTGTAGCCCCCCAGCGCCTTGGGGACGCTCTGCTTCGTCTTCGCGAACGCCGGCGGGTCGAGTACCACGGCGTCGAAGGTCTCCTCCTGCCGCTCGAGCTCGCGCAGCAGGTCGAAGGCGTTGGCCTCCCGGAAGGTGATGTTCGCGAGGCCGTTGAGCGCGGCGTTGGCGCGCCCGCGCTCCAGCGCCTCGGCGCTCGAATCCACTGCGACCACCTCGGCCACGCGGCGCGCCAGGTGCAGCGCGAACGAGCCGTGATAGGCGAAGGCGTCGAGCGCGCGGCCCCCGCCTTCCGGACGCGTCGCCCTGGCGACGAGCACGCGGTTCTCGCGCTGGTCCAGGAAGGCGCCGGTCTTCTGCCCGGTGCGCGGCGCCGCCAGATAGCGGACCCCGTGCTCGGCGACCTCGACCGTGTCGGGGACGACGCCGTGGGCCGGCACGACCTCGAGGGGAAGGCCCTCGTGGCGGCGGATCGCGGCATCGTTGCGCAGCAGCACGCCGTCCGGCTCGAGGGCAGCTCGAATCCCAGCGACCACGTCGTCGCGGACCTGCTCCAGCCCCGCGGAGAGGAGCTGGGCCACGACGTAGGGACCGTAGCGGTCCACCACGAGCGACGGCAGCCCGTCGCCCTCGGCATGCACCACGCGATAGGCGGTGGCGTCGATGCCCGACCGCAGGGCGGCGGCCGTACGGATGCGGCCTTCCCACCAGGCGGCGTCGATGGGCTCGCCGCCGCGCGTCAGGAGCCGCAGCCGGATCTCCGACTTGGGTGAATAGAGCGCCTGGCCGTGGCGGCGGCCGCGCCGGTCGGCGACGGTCACGATCCCCGCCGCGTCACGCGGCTCGTCGTAGATGTCGGTGCGGTAGATCCACGGGTGACCTGCTTGCCACCGGGCGGCCCCCTTCGCGGAAACGACGACGGCGCGCTCGGCCGTCAGCCGACCGCCCGTCATTTCTCCCGGTCCGGGCGCAGCTTGGCCGCCTCGCGCAGGTAGATATGTTTCAGCTCGCGCTGCGGTTTCGTGGTATAGAAGTGGAGCAGGACGCGGATGCAGTGCGGCAGCCCGTCGGCCACGGGGACTTCCGCAGCGCCGAGCAGCGGCACGTCGCGCCACCCGAGGAGCCGCGCCGCGCGTGCCGGGTACTCAGCCGTGAGGTCGGGCGACGACGTGAAAATGGCGCTCTCCACGTCTTCGGGTTGAAAGCCGTTCGCCTCCAGCAGCGCGCGCAGCAGCTCCGCCGTCGCCTGGAGAATCGCCTCGCTCGTGTTGGCGCGCGCCGTGGTGGCGCCGCGCAGGCCCCGCAGGATTTTGCTCATGGCCCTGGCCGATCAGTTGCGCTTGATGGTGCTCACGGATGCGGGCCTTCTCAAGGGGCGCGATCCCGTGGAGGCCTGCCGCCGGGCGGTCGCCGGCGGGGCGACGATCGTGGAGGTGCGCCACAAGGGGGGGCCGGCGCGCGAGCTGGCGGCGCTCGCCCGGGCGCTCGTCGGCGCCCTGTCGGTGCCCGTTCTCGTGAACGACCGCGTGGACGTCGCCCTCGCGACGGGGGCGGCCGGGGCCCATCTCGGCCAGGACGATCCGCCACTCGACGCGGTGCGGCCGCACGTGCCGCCCGGATTCTTGCTCGGCGCCTCCGTCGGCTCCCCCGCCGAGGCGGATCGCGTGCGGCCCTGGCCGGCCGACTACTGGAGCATCGGGCCGTGCTACGCGACGGACAACAAGCCGGACGCCGGGTCCCCGCTCGGTCCCGAGGGGTTCGCGCGCCTCGCCCACCTCGCCCCCGCCGGCGTGCCGGTCATCGGCATCGGCGGGATCACCGCCGCGAACGCCGCGGCGATCCGGCGCGCGGGCGCGGTGGGGGTCGCCGTGATCGGGGCGATCTGGGACGCTAGCGACCCGGAACGGGCTGCGCGCGCGCTTCGGTCCGCTGCCGCTTGACCGCGCGGATCGCCGCCAGGTGCTCGGTGTAGGTCGTGGAAAAGATGTGCTTGCCGTCGGGTTGCGCGACGAAGTACTGGAAGGGGACCCCCGCCGGGTACAGCGCGGCCACGAGGCTGGCGTGACCTGGCTGCCCGATCGGCCCCGGGGGCAGCCCGGCGTGCTGGTAGGTATTGTACGGCGAGCGGATGGCCAGGTTCTTCTCCCACACGCGCCGCAGGCGTCGGCCGTAGGCGTAGGCCACGGTGGGGTCGGCTTCGAGCCTCATGCCACGCGTCAAGCGGTTGTGATAGACGGCCGACACGTAGGGCCGGTCGGGGTCGTAGCGCACTTCCGCTTCGATGATCGACGCCAGCGTCACGAGCGCGTGGCGCGAGAGGTGCAGCGAGTCGAGCCGGGCCTGCCACTCCGGTTGCCACTGCGCCGCGAACTCGCGCGTCATCAGCCGCACGAGATCGCGCGCGTGGATGTGCAGGGGCACGAGGTAGGTCGTGGGGAAGAGATAGCCTTCCACAGAGCGCGCGTCCCCGGGTAGGCCGAGACCCTGGGCGAGCTCTGGATCCCGCGCGGCGGCGAGAAACGAGTCGCGCGGCACGCCGAGCTGGGCGCGGGCGGCCGCCGCCACCTCGGCGAGCATGAGCCCTTCGGGCACGAAGAACCGCGCTTCGACCCCGCGGCCGCGCTCGAGCGCATCGACCACGGCGCTCCAAGGGCTGCCCGGCGCCAGCAGGTAGACGCCGGTCTTGAGCGACCCGCGCAGCCCGTGCAGGCGTGCGTAGAGGGTGAAGAGCCCGGCGTGCTCCACGATGCCGCGGGCCGCGAGCGAATCGACCGCGGCCTCCAGGGTGGCGCCGGGCGGAATGGTGACCGGGACCGACTCGCCAGCCGGACGCGCGCAGCCAGCGGCTATCAGCGCGACCGACAACAGATTGCGGAATGCGGAATGCGGAATGCGGAATGTAAGGGCAAGGTCGTTCGCGGCGTGAACCTTCCCTTTACACTCCGCATTCCGCACTCCGCCCTCCGCACTCGTCTTCACGTCGCTCCCCCCCGCCGTGCGTCGAGATAGTGCTGGAGCAACACCGCCGCGGCGAGTGCGTCCACGTCGTCCTTCCGCCCCCTCGTCGAGCCTCCCAGCTCGCGCACGGCCCGCAGCGCGCGCGCCGTGGTCAGGCGCTCGTCCCAGAGATCCACCGGGCGCCCCGCGTGGCGGGCGATGTCGGCGGCGAGCACCCGGGCCTCCCGGGCGGCGTCGCCCTCCGACCCGTCGGGCGCGAGCGGCAGCCCCACGACGACGCCGGTCACCGCGTGCTCGTCCAGCAGCGCGAGGAGTCGCCGCATGGGGAAACGCTTGCCGGCGCGGCGGGTGAGAGTGGCGAGCGGCTGGGCGAGGGTGCGGGATTCGTCGGACAGAGCGAGGCCGATGCGGCGCTCACCCCAGTCGACGGCGAGCAAGCGCCCCGCCGTCACCCCTGCGCCATCGTCTGGAAGAATTCCGCGTTGTTCTTCGTGCGCTTCAGCCGCTCGAGCAGGAACTCGATCGCTTCGACGGGCGGCATGTCCGCGAGGAAGTTGCGCAGCAGGTAGACCTTGTTCAGCTCCTCCTTGCTGAGGAGCAGCTCTTCCTTGCGGGTGCTCGTGCGCTGCACGTCGATCGCGGGGAAGGTGCGCCGCTCGGCGATGCGGCGGTCGAGGATCACTTCGGAGTTGCCGGTGCCCTTGAACTCCTCGAAGATCACCTCGTCCATCCGCGACCCGGTGTCGATCAGCGCCGTCCCGATGATGGTGAGGGATCCGCCTCCTTCGATCTTGCGCGCGGCGCCGAAGAAGCGCTTGGGCTTTTGGAGCGCGTTCGCGTCCACGCCGCCCGACAGGATCTTGCCCGAGTGGGGCACGACGACGTTGTGCGCGCGACCCATCCGCGTGATGGAGTCGAGCAGGATGACCACGTCCTTCCCGTGCTCCACCAGGCGCTTCGCCTTCTCGATGACCATGTCGGCCACCTGGACGTGCCGGTCGGCCGGCTCGTCGAACGTGGAGGAGATCACCTCGACGTGCGCCCCCTTCACGTTCTCCTCCATGTCCGTCACCTCTTCAGGTCGCTCGTCGATGAGCAGCACGATGAGGTAGATCTCGGCGTGGTTCTCGATGATGGAGTTCGCGAGCTTCTGGAGGAGGATCGTCTTGCCGGCTTTGGGCGGCGATACGATCAGGGCGCGCTGACCCTTCCCGATGGGGCTGAGGAGATCCATCACGCGCATCGACAGGTCGCCGTCCGAGCGCTCGAGCCGAACGCGCTCTTCGGGGTAGCGCGGCCGCAGGTTCTCGAAGGCGACGCGGTGCTTGGCCTTCTCCGGCTCTTCGTCGTTGACCGACTCGACTTTGAGGAGGGCGAGATACCGCTCCCCCTCCTTGGGCGGCCGCACCTGGCCCATGATCGTGTCGCCCGTGCGCAGGTCGAAGCGCTTGATCTGGCTGGGAGACACGTAGATGTCGTCGGGGCCGTACAGGTAGTTCCAGTCGGGGCTGCGCAGGAAGCCGTACCCCTCGGGGAGGATCTCCAGCACGCCCTCTCCGCGCAGCACGGTGTCGGAGTCGAGCAGCGACTGCTCGATGCGGAAGATCAGGTCCTGCTTGCGAAGGCCCGAGTAGTTGGTGATGTTGAGCGTTTCGGCCATCGCGTGTAATTCCGCGACGGACTTCCTCTTCAACTCGGCAATGTCCACGGGTGCCTGTGCTCCGTTCTGCTACGGCAGGGAAGACCCCGATCCAGGGGAATGAACGCGTCGCAGGTGGAAAATTGGGAAGTGCGGGAGTGCTATCAGTCTATAGTAGACCGCGCCGAACCGCGAGTCAAGGGCAACCTTGGACCTGACCCGGTTCCTGCTCGCGTGGCGGACGATCACGCTGCGGGATCGGGAAGTCGTTGACGCGCTTGTACATCCGGACCACGCTCAGCCGTCGCCGGCGCTCGCGCGCGCGCTCGCACTCTGGCCCGGCAGCTACTACTGGTCGGGCGAACCCGACGGGCGCCATCTCGTCCTGACCCGCCCGCTCACGCGGCGGCGTGAGGCGTGGGCCCTGCACCTCACGCTCTTCCTCGCGACCCTGGTGACGACCACGCTCGCGGGCGCCGTCTTCAGCGGCGTCATTCCTTACGACCCCAACCCGTTCGATCTCTTCACGGGCGCCTATCCGTTCCCGCCGCACTTCGCGCGGGCGTGGGCGGCGGGCCTCGAATTCTCGCTGCCGCTCGTGGCGATCCTGCTCGCGCACGAGCTCGGGCACTACGTCACCGCCCGCTCCTACGACCTCGACGTGTCGCCGCCCTACTTCATTCCCGTGCCGCTCGTGCCGTCGTTCATCGGCACGATGGGCGCCTTCATCCGGCTCCGCACGGTGCTCTCCGACCGGCGGCAGCTGCTCGATGTCGGCGTCGCGGGGCCGATCGTGGGGTTCGTCGTCGCGGCTCCGGTGCTCGCCTTCGGGCTGGCCCTGAGCCATCCACTCCCGGGCCACGGCGAGCAGGCCGGCCTGCTGCTCGCGATCGGATCGGACACGGCCGGGCTGGGCGATTCCCTGGTGACGCTGGCGCTGCGCCATCTCGTCTTCGGATCCGTGCCCGCGATCAGGGTGCACGTCATCGCCTTCGCCGGCTGGATCGGGATGTTCGTCACAATGCTGAACCTGCTGCCGATCGCCCAGCTCGACGGCGGCCACATTCTGTACGCGGCGCTGCCGCGCTGGCACCAGCGCGTGGCGCTGGCGTTCTGGGTGCTGGTGATCTTGCTGGGGCGCTTCTGGCCCGGATGGTACGTGTGGGGGTTCCGTTGCTCCTCTTCGTCGCGACGTTTACTCCAGTGCCGTTCAGAATCTGAAAGGCGTGGGGAGTGGGGAGTGGCACTTCCCGGTGCGCACCGGCCGCGCGGCTCGCACCGTCAGGTACCACTCCCCACTCCCCACGCCTTCTTGGGGTTTGAGTATTGCGTAAGTCTCGCCGGCTTATATCTTTGGACAAACCAGCCCACGGGTAGGCATGCCCGCACAACCGGCGCGCTACAGTTCCCCCGATGCTGCTGCGGTCGTTCACGAGCTCCCCCCCATCCGGTTCGACGGACAACTCATCACCATTCGCCTCGCTGTGCGCCGCAGCGAGGACGGGGTCTGGCGCGGGCGGGTGCTGTTCGGGGAGCCGGACACCGAAGCCGAGCGGGCGACGGCCGAGATCTTCTGCGCCGCGTCCGAGGCGGACCTGTGGCAGTCGGTACGGGATCTCCGGGATCATCACTTCCGGGACCTGTACCGATCGCTGCTCTGATGGAGGAGCTGCGGGCAGCGCTGCAGAAGGTCCGGCACGATCTGTCCAATCCCCTGGCGGCGATTCTCGCCGAGACGCAGCTGTTGCTCCTGAACGCCGAGCGCTACGACGAGGAGACAGTCACGGGCCTGCGGCAGATCGAGACGCTGTCCCGCAAGATGCGCCAGATGCTGGAAGCCTTGGACAAGTGAGCCGGCGGCACCGGCCGCGGTTCTGTCCGCCCGCCGTGTGGTGGCGCTTTCAGTCCCTCAGGGTGCCGGGGCGGTGGCTGCGATGGAGGCCGCCCACCCGTTCCTGAGATAGAGGACGAGCAGCACCGCGCTCGTCGCGCTGACGGCGTACTTGAGCGCGGCAGGGGCGTCGCTGGCCGACAGCAGGCCCTCGATCGTTCCCGCGACGACGAGCAGCGAAACCACGGCGCCAAGCATCTGCGCCGCGATCCGCCCCTCCACCACGAGGGCGTCCCGGCGGGTGCGGTCTCCGGGGGCGATCAGCGCCCCGGCGATCCGGAACCCCGCGCCGGCGGCGATGAAGATCGCCGTCAGCTCGAGCACGCCGTGCCCCGCGATGAAGGTCGCGAGGTAGGCGCCGGCGCGGTGATTCACGAACAGCCCGAAGCCCATCCCGAGCTGCAGCCCGTTCATCACCAGCGCCCACACCGTGAGCGTCCCGGCCACGAGACCCCCGACGAACGTCCAGAAGGCGACCAGGACGTTGTTGCCGATGATGGCCGAGGCGATCACGGGGAGCTCCTCCTCCGGGCTCTGCGCGTAGCCGATCCCGCGGGCCTGGCGCTCGGCCGCCTGCTCGGCGCGCCCCACCATGACGGGGGACATCACCTCCTCGGCGAGTTGCGGGCGCTCGCGGATCATCACGTAGCCCACGGCCGCCGGGACGACGAACAGCAGGGCGGCGGCCACCACCTGGCGCCACGACAGCACCACGGCGGCCGGAAAATCCCGCAGCAGGTAGCGGAGCACGGGCGTGCGACGCCGCCCCCGTGCCCGGTACAGGGCATTGTGCCCCGCGCCGACGAGTCGCTCGAGGTATTCGATGACGCGGGGATCGACGCCGTACGTCCGCGCCCGGGCGAGGTCCGCGGCCGCTTCGCGGTAGCGCGCGGCGAACGCGGGGATCTCGTCGGGCGGCAGCGCGCCCACGCCGGCCCGCTCAACGCGCGTGGCGACCGCCCGGAACGCTTCCCAGGCCGCGCGCTTGCGTGCGACGAACCGCTCGGCGGCCACCGCGGTGCGCCCGGCTCCCCGCTCGCGCGCCCGCGTCGCGAAGCGGCTGCGGCGCTTGCGCTGCTCCTCCGCCAAGAGCGTCGCCAGATACGCCTCCGTGTCCGTCGTGCGGCGCGGCACGCGCGCCTCGAAGCGGCGGGCCAGCTCGGCTGCCATCCGCACCTCCACCGTCGGCTCGAGCTGGTCGCGGCGCGCCATGAACTGATCGAGCAGGCGGAACTCCTCGTCCGCGAGATCCGGCGGCCCCGTCTCCACGACTTCCTCCACGGGGGTCTCGTTCGCGGCCCCCAGGCTCCAGTCTGTCGGACGGTCGCGCACCACGACCGTCCCCGCCGCCAGGTCGCCCGGGCGCTGGTTGCGGCGTTGGAGGAAGACGAACAGGAGGCCCGGGAGCACGGGGAGCAGCGGGAAATAGCAGTCGAGCAGCCGGACCACGTTGCGCACCACGGCCGCGGTGGGCGTGACGGGGTGCCCGGTCGCCATCACGACGCGGATTCCCAGCGCCTGCTTGCCGGGCGTGCGCCCGCCGTTCAGAGCCTCGAACAGCACGAAGTACCCGAGCACGGCGAAGTAGTACAGCAGCACGAGCGCCGCCATCAGCCAGCCCTCGACGGCGCCGGAGAGGCGCGTGCCGATCGTGCGCGCCACCACGACGATCAGGATCACGCCGAGGTTGAGGAGCACCGTGTCGAAGAAGGCGGCGGCCGTCCGAGAGCCGACGCCCGCCAGCTCGAGGTGGACTTCGACGTGCTCCGGGGTCTCGACGCCCAGCTGTTGCCGCAGGTCCATCACGTCCCCATCTTAGCGCGGTCGACTCCGTGGAGCGAGCGCGTATGACCGACATCAGGCCGATGGATCTCGGGGAGATTCTGGACGGGGGGCTCACGGTGTACCGCCGGTACTTCGGCCTGCTCGTGCAGCTCGGGGTGGTCGCCCTGTGGCTGCCCGTCGCGCTGACCATCTACCTCCAGCTGTCGGGCGGGCCGCAGCTGCACCCGGTTCTCTATGCCGTTACGCTCCTGATCCAGTACTTCGCCAGTCTGCTCCTGACGGCGGGCGCGGTCCGCGTTATCTCCGACTCCTACCTGGGCCACCCACCCCGGCTCCACGACGCCCTGTCGCTCGGCTTCTCGAAGGTTTGGCCGCTGTTCGTCGTGGGAATCGGGTACGCCGTCGTGGTGTTCGTGTGCATGCTGGTGCCCGGCGTGATCGCGGCCGTCCTGATTCCGATTCTGGCAAAGGGCGGTGCGGCGATCCCCGCCCTCATCGTGGGGCTGGCCCTGTTCGCCGGGGCGGTGTGGTTTCTCGTGTTCGTGGCCTGCGGCTACGCGCTGACGACCCAGGTGGTGGTGCTGGAGGAGCTGGGTAGCTCGTTCGACGCCTTCGGCCGCTCCTGGGACCTGACGCGCGGCTTCAAGCGCAAGGTCTTCGCCACGGCGGCCGTCGCGCTGATCATCTTCTCGCTGCCCGCCGCCTGCGTCGCGGTGCTCGCCGAGGCCCTGCGGCAGCCGGCGCCGCCGGTCGGTCAGGCCTTCACCGTGCTGGCGGCGCTGCTGCCGATCGTGATGACCCCCCTGCTCTCCTGCATCTTCACGCTGATGTACTACGACCTGCGGGTGCGGCGCGAGGCGTTCGACCTGCAAGTGCTGGGCCAGCAGCTCGGGATCGGCTAAGTGCTCGGACAGGGCGTCCCGCCGGACTCGCTCCGGGCAGCGCTGCGGGAGGTGTTTGCGCGTCCTGAGTACCGCTGGAACGAGCGCCCGGATCCGTCGGGCTGGATCGTCGACGTCTGGTACCGGCTGCTCGATTGGCTCGACGCGGTGCAACGGGGGCATCCCGCGGGGTTCAAGGTGCTGCTCGCCGTGTTGGCGCTGGTGCTCGTCGGCCTGCTCGCCCACATGGGCTACGTCGTCTGGCGCATCACGCGGCCCACGGCGCGGACGCCGGCCGTAGGGGCGGGGGGAATCGGCGGGCGCGAGCTCGCGGATGCGCGCGCCCACCGCGCGTGGGCGGAGGAGCTGGCGCGTGCCGGGCGGTATGCGGAAGCGCTGGCCCACCGGTTCGTCGCCCTCGTGCTCGAGCTCGAGCGCCGCCGCGCCCTGGCGTTCCACCCGTCCAAGACGCCGGCCGAGTACGTGGGTGAGGCCAGGCTCGACGCGGCGGGCCGCGCGTCGCTCGCGGAGCTCGTGGCGCGGCTCTATCGCCACCTGTTCGGCGGAGTTCCCTGCGATGAGGGCGGGTATCGCGAATTTGGCGCCGCGGCGGACGAGCTGGGGAGACATGTCGCACCGGCGTGAGCTCGCCCTCGCCGCATTGCTCGCCGTCGCCGTGACCGTGGCGGTGCTGGCGGGCCGCGGCCGCAGCCCGTCCCGGGAGTCCGCCTTCGAACGCCGCACGTCGGCCTTCCTGGCCGGGCCGCGGGGCAGCAAGGCGTCTTACGACGTGCTCGCCCGCCTGGGTGTTCCCGTCGAGCGCCGCCGGCGCCCCCTGTTCGGTCTCACGCGCGAGGGAGCGCGGCGGCCGGGGCTTCTCGTAGTGCTGGACCCACCGCTCGACCTCCAGGCGGCGGAGATCGCCGAGGTCGTGCGGTACGTGCGCGGCGGCGGGGCCGTGCTCGCCGCGGGCGATGGCGGCGGCATCGCGCCGTGTGCGGGCTGGGTCCCGGCTCGTGCGGGGCGGGGCCTGCGGGACAGCCTGCCCGTGGTCCCGCGCGGGCCCGAGCTCCCCCTTCCGGCCGTCGCGTCCGTGCTGAAGCCGGTCGAGCGGGAGGATATCCCGCCCCCCGACGCATCGTGCCCGCTGCTCGTCGCGAGCGGCGCGGATACGTTGCTCGCGGGGCGCGACGGTCGCCCGGTCGTGCTGCGACTGCGCTACCGCGGCGGCGGGCAGGTGACGCTCGCGGCCGATCCCGGCTACTTCCGCAACATCGTCTGGCGCCAGACGGGGGTGGCGGCCTTCGCGGTGCCTCTGTTCCTGGCCGGCCGGCGCGGCGCGATCGTGTGGGACGAGTTTCACCAGCGCTTCGGGCGCGGCGGCTCGCTGACGGCGGCGACGCTCGCGTGGCTCGCGGGCGCGCCGGCCGGCTGGGCGATGCTGCAGCTCGGGGCGGTGCTGCTCGTGGCCCTCGCCGTCGCCGCGGTGCGGTTCGGGCCGGCGCGCCCCGTGATCGACGTGCGCCGCCGCTCGCCGCTCGAGCATCTGGAGGCGCTGGCGGCCGGGCTGGAGGGAGCGGCCGGCGTGGACACGGCCGTGGCGCTGACGGTCTCCGGGCTGCGCCGGCGCCTGAGCCGCACGGGCCAGATCCGGCCCGGAGACGCGCAGTCCTGGCTGCCGGCGCTGGAGCTGGCGCTGCCCACGCCGCGGGGCCGCGAGGCGGCGCGGCGCATCCAGCAGAACCTGAGACAACCCGGCGGTGCCGAGCGCGTGCTCGCCGCCGCCCAAGCCGTGGAGGACGTGTGGGAGGAGCTGCACCCGCGCACGACGCGAGCCGCATCCTAGAGGCCATCCGGTCGGTGGTGCTGGGCCAGGAAGCCGCCACCCGGGAGGTGGTGGTGTGCCTGCTCGCCCGCGGTCACGTGCTGCTCGAAGGCGTCCCCGGGACGGCCAAGACGCTGCTCGTCCGCGCGCTCGCGCTGGCGCTCGACGTCCGGTTCCAACGCATCCAGTTCACGCCCGACCTCATGCCCGCCGACATCACCGGCGTCTCGCTCCTGACGGGGACGCACGAGTTCACGTTCCGGCCCGGCCCTATCTTCGCCGACCTCGTGCTGGCGGACGAGATCAACCGCGCGCCCGCCAAGACCCAGGCGGCGCTGCTCGAGGCGATGCAGGAGCGCACGGTCACGATGGACGGCACGAGCCATGCGCTGTCGCCCGTGTTCACCGTGTTCGCGACCCAGAACCCGGTGGAGTTCGAGGGCACGTATCCGCTCCCCGAGGCCGAGCTGGATCGCTTCACGGCCAAGGTGCAGTTCGGCTACCCCCCGGCACCGGTGGAGCAGGGCATCCTGACCAAGTACGTCCAGGGCTTCGAGGCCGACCGGCCGGCCACCTATGGCGTCACGGCCGTGACCGACGCGGCTGGGCTCGAGCGGCTGCGCCAGGGGGTCGAGGCCGTGCGGGTGGAGCCCCAGGTGACGGCGTACATCACGGCCATCGTGCGCGCCACGCGGGATGCGGCGTCGCTCACGCTCGGCGCGAGCCCGCGTGCCGGCGTGTCGCTCCTCAAGGCGGCGCGGGCCGCGGCGCTGCTCGACGGCCGCGAATTCGTGGTGCCCGACGACGTGAAGCTGCTCGCCCCTGCCGTGCTGCGGCACCGCATCAGCGTGGCCCCCGAGCTCGAGCTCGAGGGCGTCACCGCCGATGTGGCCCTCAAGGCGATCCTCGACCGCACCGAGGTCCCGACGGCGTGATCCTGTGCACCCGCCGCGCGCTGGCGCTGGGCGCGGCCCTCGCCGCGCTCGGCGCCGCGGGCTACTGGGCCGCGTGGGCCCTGCCGGCGATGCTCGTCGCGGACGTCGTCCTCCTGGCGGGCGTGTGGCTCGACGGGCGGTGGGCGCCGCGACCGCGTGCGCCGGGCCTCGAGATCGTGCGTGACGCCCCGCCCGCCCTCTCGGTCGGCCGCGGGGGCGAAGTGGTGTACCGCTGGGCGAACCGCTCCGGGCGGCGGGCCCGGCTGCGCGTGCGGGAGGTGCGGCCGGAGCTGCTGGGCGGCGTCCAGCCGCCCCGCGCGCTCACGGTGCCGCCCCGCGGCGAGCGGCGCGAAACCCTGGCCGTCGTACCCGTGCGGCGCGGCCGCGCGCGCGGCGGCGACGGGAGCGGAGAGGGCGGGTTCGTCGTGGACAGCGTGGGGCCGCTCGGGCTGGGGTTGCGGCGCGAGACCGTGCCGCTGCCGTGGGAGGTCACCGTCTACCCGCCGATCGTCTCGATGCGGCTGCGGGCGTCGGTGGCGCAGTCCGTGCGGCGACGCGAGCAGGGAGCGACCGCCGTACGCCGGCTGGGCGAAGGCCGGTTGTTCGAGTCGCTGCGCGAGTGGGTGCCCGGCGACGACATCCGGCACATCGACTGGAAGGCCACCGCCCGGCGCCGCAAGGTGATCACCCGGCAATACGAGGCCGAGCGGCGGCAGCAGGTGCTCCTCGTCGTCGACACCGGCCGGTTGATGACCGCCGACATCGCGGGCACCGCGCGGCTCGACTACGCCGTGCGCGCGGCGCTGGAGCTGGCCTACGCCGCGGCCCAGCACGACGACAACGTCGGGGTGATGGCGTTCGCGGACGGTGTGAAGCACTACGTCGCGCCGCAGCGCGGCCGGGTCGGGCTGAAGCGCGCGCTCGACGTGCTGGCGGTGCTCGAGCCGGTGCTCGTCGAGCCCGACTACCCTGGCGCGTTCCGCTACCTCGCGGCGCGCAGCCGCAAACGCGCGCTCACGGTGCTGTTCACCGACGTCATCGACCGGTTCGCGTCCGACGCGCTCGTCGCGAACGTGGCCTCGCTCCGCCCCCGCCACCTGCCGCTCGCCGTGACGCTGCGCAACCCCGAGCTCGATCGCGTGGCGGCGTTGCGGCCGGAGACGCCGACCGACGCCTTCCGCAAGGCGGCCGCCGAGGAGCTGCTGCGGGCCCGCGACGAGGCGCTGGGCCACATGCGGCGCGCCGGCGTGCTGGTGCTGGACGTGCCACCCGAGCGCGCCGCGCAGGCCGTAGTCGCGGGATACCTGGACCTGAAGCGGCGCGGGCGGCTGTAGTGACTGCGGTCATATGCACCTGGATAGGGCCCGCTGTAGATTGAGTCGCGGCTCACCCGGATCGTGCCAGCATGAGCCTCCCACAACGCTTGGCCCCGCTCGTCGGCCTCGTCGCCGCGCTCGCGGCGGGCGCGTGCGTGTACCCCACCGAGCACGATGCCGATGTGCACGTCAGCGTCACGCCGCTGCCGATCCTGATCCGCGGGAACGACGCGCTGGCCACGGCCCGCGCCTGGCAGGTGCTCGGCACCGGCGACTCCGCTGAGATCACGAACGTCAGCTTCGTCTGGTCGAGCGGCAATGCGTCGGTGGCGACGGTGGACCCCAGCGGGCACATCGTGGGCATCAAGTCCGGCACGACGACGATCCGCGCCGCCGCGGCGAACTTCGACAAGCGCTCCCAGCCCGGTGATATCACGCTGCGGGTCGCCGAGCGGCTCGAGATCGACAGCATCCGGCCCAAGACGGTGCATTTCGGCGACACCGTCACCGTGTTCGGGGTCGGGGTGGACTCGATCTTCCAGGCGCAGCTGGCCCAGGGGGTCCTGATCCCCAATGTCTTCCGGCGCAGTCGGGATGCGACCGGGTACGCCCGCAGCGTCTACTGGGTGCCGCCGCCCGCGCACAAGGACTCGCTGTTTTACATCGGCAACGGCGTGTTCGGGTTCTCGAAGGACGTGGTGCAGGTGATCCAGCAGGACCTGTACGAGACGCCACTGTCGCCGCAAGGTCCCGACGCCGCGCCGGCGATCCTCAATCTCGACGGCCCCGGCCCGTTCCCGGGGACTCCGTACGCGTCCGTGCTGTTCCTCAATCCGGCCCTCGCCTTCGAGGTCATCAAGCGCGACAGCCTGTTTGGTGTCGACTGGTACCGCTTGCAACAGGCAGGCGCGCGCGACCTGACGATCATCATCACCGCTCCTGCCGTGAAGGGGACATTTGCGGGATTCGTGAGCGACCAGTTCGACGGAGCGAGCCCGTGGACCGTCGGACCGGGCTCGCACAATTGCCGTGGCAAGAAGTTCTCCCCCAACGAGGCGGTCGGCGATTCGACGATCGTGGCCCTCGCTGGGACCGTGGGCAACCTTGACGTGATAGCGCTCTTCAACCAGGCGGGCCGCTATGGCCTGACCGTGGTCGAGGGGTACTTGACGAGCGACAGCCTCGACGCGCGCATCGTGAAGGACGCCCACGAGGAGGACGATTTCTGCGACGCGCCGGGCGCGCAGTTCACGGAGCAGCTTAGTCTTGGTCCCTACAAGGCGTCGCTCACGATCGACAACCCGCACGACGTGGACTGGATCCGCTTCAACGTTCCCGGCAGCATCGTCACGCCGGTCGAGATCGCGACGCGCGCTGTGCCCCTCGTCGTGGGCCAGGATTCGAGCGACATCGACGTGTACGTGCTGCACGAGCCGTCGCCGGGTGCGCAGCTGGACTCGATCGCCGGGGTCGCAACGCCCGGGTCCGACAACAGCACCACGCTCCTGTTGGCGCCCGGAAATTACTACGTCGTCGTCGTGGACTTCGCCGGCGTACCTACACCCTACGACATCTGCATCGGGGCAGGCCTCGGCAGCTGCGCCACCTTCCCCGCGCCCCCCGCTCAGGCTTCGACCCCCGCCCAACTCCAGGCGGCCACCCGGCGGCGCGCCGCGCTCGAGGCCCGCACGGCCGCCCTCCGCGCCGCGAGGCCGCGCGACTGATGGCGAACGGCGCCGTCGAGTGCATCCACTGCCACACCCCGCTGCCCGAGAACAGCCGCTACTGCTTCGCGTGCGGGGCCGACGTGTCGGGAGGCGACGCGGCGCCGTCCACGAGCAGCGTGGACGTGCTGCGCGAGCGGCTGCAACGGCTGATCGAGGGGAAGTACGAGATCGAGCGCCTGCTGGGCAAGGGCGGGATGGCCGCGGTGTTCCTCGCCCACGACCTCACCCTCGAGCGCGAGGTGGCGATCAAGGTCCTCCCCCCGGATGTGGCGCAGGACGAGCAGGTGGTGCGCCGCTTCCAGCAGGAGGCGAAGACCGCCGCCAAGCTCGATCACCCGAACATCATCCCGATCTATCGAGTCGAGAGCGAGGGCGGGCTCAACTACTTCGTGATGAAGTACATCTCGGGCACGTCGCTGGAGGACCTGCTGGAGAAGCGGCAGCCCCTCGCGTTCGACCACATCCAGCGCGTGCTGTGGGAGGCCGCCTGCGCCCTGGGGCACGCCCACCAGCGCGGCGTGGTGCACCGCGACGTGAAGCCGGCGAACATCATGTTCGACCATCACGGTCGCGTGATGCTCACCGACTTCGGCATCTCGAAGGCGCTGCAGGCGGCGACCGGCTTCACCGCGACCGGCATGATCATCGGGACGCCCCACTACATGGCGCCCGAGCAAGCGAAGGGCCAGACGGTGGACGGCCGGGCGGACCAGTACTCGCTGGGCATCGTCGGCTACCGCATGCTCACGAGCGAGCTGCCGTTCAGCGGCGACTCGGTGCACACGATCCTCTACAAGCACATCTTCGAGGAGGTGCCGCTCGCCAAGACGCGGCGCGCCGACGTCCCGGATTTCCTGTCGACCGCGATCGCACGCGCTCTCTCCAAGGAGCCCGAGCAGCGCTTCCCCACGATGGAGCAATTCGCGACCGCCGTGTGGCCGGAGCAGCCGGTGGCGGCGCCCGCCGGGGGCGCGACGCCGAGGGCGCCCAGGACGCCGCGAGTCGTGACCGCCGACACCCCGACCGAAGTGACGTCAGCGCCCACGACCCCGCTGCCCGCGGCGGCGCGTCCCAAGCCCGGCGTCCGGCGCGCTCCTCCGGCTCCGCGGAAATCGCGGGCGGGATTCGTCGCCGGGCTGGTGGCCGTGCTCGGCGCGCTCGGGGCAGGGGGCTACTTCCTGCTCGGGCGCTCCAAGCCGGAGCCCCCGTCCAGCGAGAGCCAAGCGCCACCGAGCGGGCCCACGACGCCCGCGGTCGAGACGGTGCGCGTGGCCGTGCCGTCTACCACGCCGCCGCGCCACGAGCGGCAGCGGGAGCGAGACAAGGCGCCGCCGCCCGCTGCCGCGGAAGCGCAGGGCTACCTCACGGTCGCGGCCGACCCGTTCGGCACCGTGTACATCGATGGCGTGGAGATCGGCGTCACGCCGCTCTTCAGCTACGGCGTCAAGCCGGGCCGCCACGCGATCCGCGTAGAGCGCGCTGGCTACCGGACGCAGAACGAGACCGTGCAGGTGGATGCGGGCAACACCGTGACCAAGCGCTTCACGCTCATCCAGGAGCAGCCATGACGCGGACGGGGGGGACGCGGGGGACGCGGGGGACGCGGGGGACGCTGTGGCTTGTGGCGGCGCTCGCCGGAGGGGCGCTGCCCGTCCAAGCGCAGGCGGTGCGCAACCCGACGTTGCGCCAGGCGTTGCAAGCGTACGACCAGCTCAACTTCCCGCAGGCGATCGTGCTGGCGAACCGATCGCTGCGCGAGCCGCTGGGCGGCGCCGAGCGGGGGCGCGCCTACGAGCTCCTGGGATCGGCGTACAGCGCGATGGACTCCTCGCTCAAGGCGGTGGACGCCTTCAAGCAGGCGATCCTCATCGATCCCGACCGCCAGCTCGACCCGACCAAGATCTCGCCCAAGATCACGAGCGCCTTCCTGCTCGCTCTCGGGCAGGTGCTGGTCGTGCGCCAGCTCAAGGTGGATAGTGTGCGGTTCGTGGGCGGCCAGGCCGGCGTCGGTGTGCCGATCCGCTTCACCATTACGAGCCCCGCCCGCGTGCGCGTCCGCGCCCTGAGCGGTGCGACGAGCCTCCTCATCGATTCGTCCGCGGTCACGGGGACGGTGAGCCTGCGCTGGCCGGCCGTGCTGCGGAGCGGGGAGCCGGTGCCCCAGGGCACGTGGCAGATCGTGGTCGAAGCAACCGCCGGGCAGAACAGCTTCTCCGCTTCCCAGGGGGTGCGCGTCAGCTATGGGTCGGTGGACACCGCGGCGCACGTCACGAGCCTGCCCGGCTACCAGGAGCTCTCCGAGACGGAGATCCCGCCGCAGAGCTGGCGGCCCCTCGGGCTCGCTTTCCTTTATACGGGGGGTGCGCTCGTGGGCACGCTCGGGCTCGAGGGGGGCGCCGTGGGCACGGCATCCCGGCGGGAGATCGGCGTCGTGGGGGCGGCGGCGCTGCTCGCGGGCGTCGTGATGACGCTGCGCAAGCCCGCTCCCCGGCCGGCGGAGGGCAACATCCTGTACAACCGATTGCTGCGGGAGCAGATCGCGCGGCGCAACGCCGACATCGCCAAGGAGAACGTCACCCGCCGCCAGCAGGTTGAGCTCACGGTCGTGCCCCTGCCCAAGGCTGCGGGGGGCCAGTGACCCGGCTCGTCGTCCTCACGGTGGTATGGGGCGCGCTCGCCGCTGGTGCCGCCGGCGCCCAGCACCTCACGATCGGGGCGCAAGGAGTGATGGCGGACTACAAGGAGGTGGACGCGGGGCTGCGCTACAGCGGGTGGGGCTACGGCGGCACCGCCACGGCCCAGTGGCGCAAGTTCAGCGCGGAGGTCGCCGTCGTCCGGCTCAGCCTCGATCCGACAGACGGAAGCAGCGCGCCCGCAGGGTTCAAGGCAACGCAGCTCGACGCCTGGATCGGATACGCGGTTTCACCCTACGCGTCGCTCGAGGTGGGGCTCGCCCGGCGCTCGCCTTCGGACGACTTCGAGGCGCAGTCGCTCGGGGCGATCCGGCTGGGCGCGCGGTCGGCGTACGAGATCGGCCCGGGTGCGGTCATTTCGTTGCGGGCGAACTATCTCGCGGCCGCCAGGTTCTCAGGCGGCGGACACGCGCCGTTCGCGCTCGACCTGGGCCTCGGGCTCGACCTGCAGCTGGCGAGCCGGGTCCATGCCCTGGCGCACTACCAGTTCCAGCGCGTCGACCGGAAGACGAACCCCGGTGGGACGGGGGAGATCCCGGCGCCGTTGCAGCTGAGCGTGGCACGGGCGGGTCTGGCGGTAGGGTTCTGACCGACGGGAGTTGGACCATGGCACCGCGGCGCCGCCACTCTCTGCGCGAGGGGGTCATCCTCGGCCTCATCGTCGCGACGAGCATCTGGCTGTGGATCGCTGTCGTCGACGCCATCGCGGGTGAGCCGTTCCGAACCTTCACGGTGCTGGGCGGCATTCGGCTGTTCACGGTTCTGCACTACGCGCTCTGCCTGGCGTACGGCGTAGCGGCCGTCGCCGTGGTGCACGGCGCGGCGCTCGAGCCGAGCCTGATCCTCGGCGCCGCATTCGCCTTCTTCATCCTCGAGTTCGGGTTCGCCATGCTCACGGTGCTGCTCTCGCAGATCGGTCTTGGGGAGCTCGCCTGGGTCCGGATTCTGGGCGGGAACCTGGTTGGAGCCATCGTCACGTTCGTGATGTTGTCGCGGAGGCACCCCCTGCGGCAGGGCCTGAAGCAGGCGGAGTCGGAAGAAGAAGAATAGCCCCCAGCACAGGCCGGGAAACGAAAACGGCGCCCAGCATAGCGGGGCGCCGCATCGTTTAGGAACCGTGCGTGGTTACAGCTTCACGACGTTCTGCGCCGCCGGGCCCTTCTGGCCCTGCACGACTTCGAACTCAACCCGCTCGCCCTCGGCCAGGGACTTGAAGCCCTGCGCCTGAATGGCGGTGTGATGCACGAAGCAGTCCTTGCCACCGTTCTCGGGCGTGATGAACCCGAAGCCCTTGGCATCGTTGAACCACTTCACGGTACCCGTGATGCGTTCCATCTGGTGTTACTCCTGACGTAATGGTGTTCCCGGCGGCGAGTCGTTGTCGCTGCGCCGCCGGCGAGCGGCCGGGCTCTCTTGCGAGTGCCGATCCAGAAACGACGAAGACCTGGGCGACAGCCCAGGTCCTGCGATCAGTCTCTGGTGTTCAGCGCACGGCACCGTGCCGTGGCCCTTTCGCTCGCACGAAGCATCGCACGGGGGCCACGAAAAGTCAACTCGATGCGCCAGCCGCGACTCGAACGCGGGACCTTCGGCTCCGGAGGCCGACGCTCTATCCAGCTGAGCTACTGGCGCGGGTTGCGGTGCAGGAAGTTAACCTAACCTGGTCAACCGGAGTGTCATGATGGTGCTCAGTAGCTGATTGCCCGCGGCGTCGCCGCCAGCCCCATTCGACCACACCTCCCGTAGGCCACACCCTGCGGCTTGGCCAATTCTTCTATTCGTTTAGCTGTCATTCAATTCGTGCATAAACGGTACGATTGTGCGTACACCCATTCGTATTAACCCGGTCAGGTAATAGCAGAGTGTCATCAATATCGTGCAGATTATGCACGAGTTGAATGACAATATTGCACCTCTGACCTGGAGACTGCCGTGATGACGATCAGCTTGGCGTGGCCGCTGGCCCTCTCGGCGCAAGCAGCACCCGTCGCGGACTCGCTCGCTCAGGCCGCGAGCGCCGCCGCCGCCGCGAACACGGTCGCCATCAACTTCGTCTGGACCCTCGTCGCCGGGTTTCTCGTGATGTTCATGCAGGCCGGCTTTGCGATGGTCGAGACCGGTTTCACGCGTGCCAAGAACGCGGCCCACACCATGACCATGAACTTCATGGTGTACGGCATCGCGATGCTGGCGTACTGGGCCGTCGGGTTCGCGCTCCAGGCGGGCGGGGTGGGGGCGCTGGGGACGCTCGGCGGTTACGACAAACTGGCGCACGAAGTCTCGCTCACGATCGGCGGGAAGGACTGGGGCCTGTTCGGCCGCACCGGGTTCTTCCTCACCGGCGTCGCCTACACCGCGCCGGTCTTCGCCTACTTCCTGTTCCAGATGGTGTTCATGGACACGGCGGCTACGATCCCCACGGGGGCGCTGGCCGAGCGGTGGAAGTTCGCCGCGTTCGTCGTGTTCAGCGTCTTCGTGGGTGCCTTCATCTATCCCATCTACGCCAACTGGACCTGGGGCGGCGGCTGGCTCGCCATGCTCGGCAAGAACGTCGGGCTCGGCCACGGGCACGTCGACTTCGCGGGATCCTCTGTGGTGCACATGACCGGGGGGGTGATGGCGTTCGTAACCGCCTGGCTGCTCGGGCCGCGTCGCGGCAAGTACAACGCTGACGGCACCGCCAACGCGATCCCGGGGCACAACATCCCGATGGCGCTGGTCGGGACGTTCATCCTCGCCTTCGGGTGGTTCGGCTTCAACGCCGGCTCGACCCTCGCGGGCTCGGACCTGCGCATCGGCGTGATCGCGACCAACACCATGCTCGCGGGCGCGGCGGGCGGCGTCACCGCGATGCTCTACATGTGGCGCAAGTACGGCAAGCCCGACCCCTCGATGCTGGCGAACGGGACGCTCGCGGGACTGGTCGCGATCACGGCCCCCTGCGCCTTCGTCACCGCGCCGTCGGCGGTGCTGATCGGCGGCATCGCGGGGGTGCTCGTGTGCGCCGCCGTGTTCTTCATCGAGCGTGCGTTCCGGATCGACGACCCGGTCGGGGCGATCTCGGTGCACGGGGTGTGCGGGCTGTGGGGCATCCTGTCGCTCGGCCTGCTCGCCGACGGCACCTACGGGGACGGCTGGAACGGCGTCAACGGGGCCGTGCGGGGGCTCTTCTACGGCGATCCCGGCCAGTTCGTGGCGCAGTGCATCGGCGGCTTGGCCAACGTCGTCGGCGTAGGCGTCATGGCGTTGGTCGCCTACAAGGTCACCGCATTGGTGGTCGGCGGCCACCGTGTCGCGCCCGACGTGGAAGAGCTGGGGCTCGACCTGCCCGAGATGGGGGCGCTGGCCTACCCGGACACGCCCGACGTCGCCACGGCCGTCATCCTCAGCGAGCCGGCCGCCGGCTCGCTCGGGGCGGGGGACCTGGAGCCGGAACCGGAACCTGCGTGAACTGGAGGACGAGCCATGAAAGGCATCACCAGCGTCGCCCGCTGCACCCTGTGGCTGCTCGCGCCGGCACCGCTCGCGGCCCAGGCTGCGACGTCCGCGTCCCTCGACACGGCGGCCACGAAGGCTGACCCGGCGCCGCTGCCGGCGGGCTTCAAGCTCACCGGCTTCGCGGAAGGATCCTATGCGTACTCAGGCCGGAGCGTCGGGGACACGGCGATCGTCGGGCGGCTGTACGACCGCCTGCAGAACCGCTTCATGCTCAACGCGCTCGCGGTCGTGCTCGACAAGCCGTACGATCCCACCAAGTTCAGCGCCGGGTTCCACAGCGAGCTGTTGCTCGGCCAGGACGCGACGCCGATCAGGTCAAATGGGTTCGACCTCGGCGCCCAAGCCGACGTGCCGCATCTCTACGTCACCTTGAACATCCCGACCGCCAGCGGGAACGGCCTGCAGATCAAGGCGGGGCGTATGGTCACCCTCATGGGGGTGGAGGTGATCGAGACCGTCGCCAACCCCAACTGGTCGGAGGCTAACCAGTTCATCTACGTGGAGAACTTCACGGGGCTCGGCGTGAGCGTGGAGACGAAGTTCAACAACTACGTCGATGCGCAGTTCCGCGTCATCAACGGGTGGGATCAGGTCTCCGACAACAACACCCACAAGTCGCTGATGGGGCGCGTGGGCCTCTACCCCGACGCCCTCACGTCCATCGGCATCGTCGGGTACTGGGGCCCCGAGGAGGCGGGCAACGATGCGGCGAACCGGTATGGCGTCAACGGAGTGATCTGGCGCAAGCTCGGCACCAAAGTGAACGTGTGGCTGCAGGGCGACTACGGGAAGGAGCAAGCCAACGCGGCGCTGCCCGTTGCGACGCAGGACGCGCAGTGGTGGGCGGCCGGTGCCTGGGTCACGTACGACCTCAGCTCGTCCCTCGGCCTGGCCGTGCGCGGCGACTACGTGAGCGACGAGGACGGCGCCCGCACGAGCGGGGTGCTGGGCTTCCCCCCGAACACGGGGCAGAAATTCGGCAGCGGCACGGCGACGCTCAATATCCGCGCCTGGCCCAACGCCGTGGTCCGGCCCGAGGTGCGCTACGACCGCTCGACGCTGGCGGCGTTCGCCGGCAAGAAGGATCAGGTGACGCTTGCGCTGGGCGTAGCCTACCTCTACTGAGCGGTAGCGTCGGGCCGAGGCACGGCAAGCCTGTTTTGCGTGTATTTTTGCTGCATGAGACGCGCGATCCCGGGGCTCCTGTGCGCGGCACTGTCGTTCCTCGCCGCCGGCCCGCCGCTGTCGGCCCAGACGTCCCACCTCGGGACGATCGACTTTCCTACGTCGGGGGCCCCCGCCGCCCAGGCGCAGTTCGTCCGGGGCGTGCTCCTGTTGCACAGCTTCGAGTACCGGGACGCCCTGCTGGCCTTCCGCCAGGCGCAGGGGCGTGATCCCGGATTCGCACTGGCCTACTGGGGCGAGGCGCTGACCTACAACCATCCGATCTGGAACGAGCAGGAGATGAACGCCGCCCGCGCGGCGCTCCGGCGCCTCGGCCCGACGCCTCGCGCCCGGCGCGCCAAGGCGCCCACGCCCCGGGAGCGAGCGTATCTCGAAGCGGTCGAAATCCTGTACGGAGACGGCTTGAAGGCCAAGCGGGACACGGCTTACTCGCGCGCGATGGAGCGCCTGGTCGCGAGCTTCCCCACGGACCGCGAGGCCAAGGTGTTCTACGCGCTCTCGCTGCTCGGTCTGAGTCAGGGTGCGCGGGACGTTCCGACCTACATGCGGGCCGCTGCCATCGTCGACAGGGTATTACGGGACAATCCCAACCACCCGGGCGCTGCCCACCTCCTGATCCATTGCTACGACGACCCGATCCATGCGTCCCTGGGCCTGGGGGCGGCCCGGGCGTACTCCAAGATCGCGCCCGACGCCGCCCACGCGCAGCACATGACCACCCACATCTTCCTCGCGCTGGGGATGTGGGATGAGGTGGTGTCGCAGAACGAGATCGCGTCCGGGCATGATCGCGCCGCCTGGACGGCGAACCATTACACCCACTGGTTGGGCTACGGCTATCTGCAGCAGGGGCGATACGAGGACGCGCTGCGACACCTCAGCTTGATGCACCGGAATCTGGACCCGCACCGCCCGCTGCAACGCGTCGAGCTCGCGCTGATGCGCGCCGAGTACGTGGTGAACACGGAGCGATGGGACAGTCCGTCCCTGCAGGGCAGGATCGAGCTCCGCGACGCGCGCTTCAGGGACAAAGCGGTCGACGCGTTCGTCGCCGGGTTGAGTGCCCTGAAGGTTGGCGACCGCGCCGGCGCGGATCGCGTCTTGGCGCAGCTCACCGACATCAGTCGGCGCCGTGCCGCGGCCGATACGGGCTACGCAAAAGACCGGGTCCCGAGCATTCTCGAGAAGGAGCTCCAGGCGCTGCTGCGGCAGGCGGACGGGGCCGCCGACGATGCGGTCGCGCTGATGCGGGAGGCGACCGCGCTCGAGGACTCTATGCCGCTCGAGTTTGGGCCGCCCGCTGTCGTGAAGCCGTCGCACGAGTTGTTTGGCGAGATCCTGTTGGAAGCGGGCCGTCCGCGGGCGGCAGAGGTTGAGTTCGCCCACGCGCTCCGGCTCGCCCCCAAACGCGCGTTGTCGCTGCTCGGCCTCGGCCGCGCGGCGGCCGCGGCCGGAGACCGGGACACAGGGAGCCGCGCCTACGGTGAGTTGCGGGAGATCTGGCATCGTGCCGACCCGATCCTTCCCGGACTCGCCGAGGTGGTGCGGTTTCTCAGTATGCCCTCAGGGTCGTCGAAGAAAGGAAGCTCATGAGCGTCAGCCTCTCCCGCCGGCGGCTGCTCGCCGGCGCCGCGGGCGCTGTCGGCATCGCCGTGCTGCAGCGCGTCGCCCTCACCCAGATCGAGGTGCCACCCGACCCCACCAAAGTGCCCGGCCGCCCCCTGTCGGCGCTGGGCCAGCGCTCACCTTTCGAGCGCCCGCGGCGCCTGGTGGGCGGAGTGAACCAGGGAAGCTCGTTGACGCCGCTCCAGGACCTGTGCGGCATCGTTACCCCGTCGGACCTGCACTATGAGCGCCATCACGCCGGCGTCCCCGCCATCGACCCGCACCGCTACAAGCTCCTGATCCACGGCATGGTCGAGCGCCCCACGGTCTTCGACATCGCGGCGCTGAGGCGATTTCCGGCGGTCTCGCGACTTTACTTCCTCGAGTGCTCCGGGAACGGCGCCGCGGCCTACCGCGGCCCGCGACCCGACCTCACCCCCCAGATCATCGACGGCCTGACGAGCACGAGTGAATGGACGGGCGTTCCCCTCGCCACCCTGTTCCGCGAGGTGGGCGTGAAGCCCGGCGCCAAGTGGTTCCTCGCCGAGGGAGAAGACGCCGCCGTGATGTCGCGCAGCATCCCTGTCGAGAAAGCCTGGGACGATGCGCTGATCGCCTACGGCCAGAACGGCGAGCCGCTCCGCCCCGAGCAGGGCTACCCGGCGCGGCTGCTCGTGCCGGGGTGGGAGGGCAGCGCCAACGTGAAGTGGATCCGCCGCATCGAGCTCGCCGATCGGCCCTTCATGACGCGCGAGGAGACCGCGAAGTACACCGACCCGCTCCCCAACGGGACCGCGCGCATGTTCAGCTTCGTGATGGACGCGAAGTCGATCATCACGTCTCCGGCATACCCGGCGACCTTGCCGGAGCGAGGGTGGTGGGAAATCAGCGGGCTCGCCTGGAGCGGCCGCGGCCGCGTCACCCGCGTGGACGTGAGCATCGACGCCGGCAAGACCTGGGCGGCTGCCGAGCTGCAGGAACCCGTGCTGCCGAAGTGCCATACGCGATTCCGCCTCCCGTGGAACTGGGAGGGGCGCGAGGCGATGCTCATGAGCCGCGCAGTGGACGAGACGGGCTACCTGCAGCCCACGCTCGCCGAGCTCCGCAAAGTCCGCGGTCCCGGCGCTCCGTACCACTTCAATAACATCCGGGCCTGGCGGGTGCGCGGGGACGGCGCCGTGCACTGGGGGCTGGAGGCGTGATGCGACGCGCCGCAGCGATCGGCGTCGCCGTGGCCGCGCTCGCGGCGGTGTACGCGAGCGCGAAGCAAGGCGCGCCCCGGTCCGGTCTCCCGGCGCGGTTTGGGTTGGGCCGTGCGGCGGCGGCCGCAGAAATCAAGGCGTGGGACATCGACGTCATGCCGGACGGGGACGGTCTCCCGCCCGGAAGCGGTACGCCCGCCGGGGGCGCGAAGATCTACGCGCGCAAGTGTGCCGCCTGCCATGGGCCGAGCGGGACGGAAGGCCCGTTCGATCGCCTGGTGGGTCGCGACCGAGCCCCCGTCAGGACGATCGGCAATTACTGGCCCTACGCGACGACCTTGTACGACTACATCCACCGCGCGATGCCGCTCGCCGCCCCGGGATCGCTCACCCCCGACGAGGTCTACAGCCTCGTGGTCGGGGCGAGTGGATTTGAACCACCGACCTCCTGGTCCCGAACCAGGCGCGCTAACCGGACTGCGCTACGCCCCGAATGCGCCCAGGAGGACTCGAACCCCCAGCCTCGTGATCCGTAGTCACGTGTACGGCGACAGCAAACGCCATGCCGCGACACGTGCCGTCATTCCTCGCCGGACGCGCCCGACAGTCTACCGAAACCGTCGGGCCGCGTCTAGGCCCGTGCGAGGCACACCCACTTTCACACCCACTCTACACCGATGACCGCCCCGCTCGACGGAGGATCATCGCAGCAAGGTCAGGCTCTCCGTGTGGGAGCGGCAGGCGAGTACGTTTACGGGGTAGGGAACCCCGCGGAACAGTCTTGCGTGCCGGGAACAGCCGGCGGAGGTGCGCGGCGCTGTAGCCGGATTCAGCGGCGGCGTGGACAAAGGTGAGTGGGCTGTACTTATAGAAGTCGAAGTGCTGCTCCGCGTGCGCGGCGTACAGGTCCCGGCCCGCGAGCAGATTGAGGCTCGCCGAGCGGACCACGCGGAAGTTGTTGGAGCGGCCGAGCACGGCCTGCTGCAGCGTGACGAGCGCGGCGCTCCCGAGGTAGAGCGCGAGCAGCCAACGGCGCGCCCGGGCCGCCGTCACCGGGCGGACACGGGTCCCTTCAAATACTGGTCCAGCCACTCGAGCCAGCGCCGGAAGGCGTCGGACTGCCGCACCGGGTCGCCCGGGAGATGCCCGGGCACGGGCCAGGCGACGAACTTCACCGGCACGCCCCGATCCCTCAGCGCGTGGTACAGCTCGTAGGACTGGGTCACGGGCACGCGCGCGTCTCCGGTGGTGGAGAGGATGAGCGTGGGCGTTTTCATGGCGGCAACGGAGGAGATGGGCGATTGGTCGCGATAGGCCTTGAGGCGGTCCCCGGTATAGGGCGAGCCCCCGAAGGAATAGCGCTCCCCCACGTTGTAGTCCGCCAGGTTGTACTGGTCCAGCTTGTCGGTGACCGCGTCCACGGCGACGGCGGCTCTCCAGATCTGATAGTGGCCGATCAACCAGGTCGTCATGTAGCCGCCGTAGGAAGCACCTGACACCGCGATGCGCGACGTGTCCACGATGCCGAGCCGCTCCAGCGCGGCGATCCCCGCCATGATGTCGCGGCCCGGCCCGTCGCCCGCGTCGTCGAAAATCGCACGCTCGTAGGCGCTGCCGAGGTTATCGGAGCCGCGGTAGTTGGGCTGGAACGCGAGGTAGTCGTGTGCGGCCACCAGCTGGGGGAAGAACGCGAGCGAGCGTACCGAGGCTGCCTGTGGTCCACCGTGGATGAGCAGCACGAGAGGGTATTGGCTGCCCTTGGTGAAGCCGGGGGGATACGTCAGCACGCCGTCCTCGCGGAACCCGTCGGGCCCCTGCCATTCCATGCGCTCCACCCTTCCCAGGTCGCGCGCCGCGATCTCGGCGTTGAGATCCGTGAGCCGGCGCGGGGTCGCG
>WNGG01000621.1_pt1 | contig 64544 bp, 63 predicted proteins | sample 5400661 | NCBI WGS metagenome assembly WNGG01 (sample SAMN13153372, study PRJNA577476) | soil metagenome | isolation source: 100 cm soil or saprolite under Garry oak tree replicate 1 | place: USA:California | collected 2016-06-15
AAATGGGGGTGCAGGGGGCAAGGCCCCCTGCCGGGGCGCGGGGTGTCCCCGCTCTCTCTTTTTCCCTCCTGGTGGGCCGCAGGCCCGCCAAATAATTATGAAGGGATGTCAGTTGGGTAGCTGACATCCCCTCATAAATCCTCGCTCCTTGACAGCTCGCTTGCTTCGTCGTATACTAGGGAGAGCACCAGCCAACTGCGCTGTTGCGTGGCCTTCCTCTGGCCACCTCTCTCCTCTCTTTGAGGAGCAATCTGGCATGTCGCACATGTCCCATGTCTCAACCACAATCGCGAAAGCCACTCTTTCCTCCTTGTTAGACCGCATACCTGTCACCATCATCCCAAATGTCCCATGTCCCAATCGCAGTCACTCACAAGTCCCAGTTCTGAGTGGATGTCAAGGGTAGAACTTGACGTTACCTCAACGACGCCGTAAAATATCTATGGTATTACACCGTTTCCCAACAAACCGGAGGTCACTTTCTATGCCATTGTACGAGTATCGCTGCTCGGATTGCAAATCCAAATTTGAACTTCTCGTCAGCCATGAGCATGCCGATGATGTAGTATGCACAAAATGCCACAGTGAAAAAGTCCGTCGTCTGCTCTCCGTCTTCGCCACCCATAACGGTGATCGTGAGGCAGGATATGACGATATTGCACCCTCAATGGGAAGTTGTGGTTGTGGTGGTGGTAGCTGCGGCTGCAACTGAACAGAGCAAGCAGGTTCCTAATGTTTTTTAAAGTGAGTTATCGACGTGGTGTGATAGAGGGCGTGATCCTCTACACGCTAGGTCGCCTTGGTGCCCTGATTACCCCGGCTGTCTTCCCCGATTGGACATATGTCGCTGTCCCATTGCTCTTCCTGGCCCTGCAATACCTCGCCGGGCCAATCTGGGCAACCTACCGCATCCAATCTACAAAACGTGAACGCCTCAGTAAACGCTTCTGGCTCCTTGGCCCCCGTATGGCTGCCATCTGCCTTGGCATCGACCTGTTTATCTCCCTCACCATGGGTCTCGCCGTCAGCGCTCTTGGCGGTGTCCAGCAAGGGCCAGCCCTATGGCGTCTCTTCACAAACGGTCCACAGCACCTGGGCCTTGTCGATCTAGGGATATACGAGTTGAAAAGCGCTGCTCTCTTGTTTGCCCTCTTTACCTTGACAGTGATTTGTACCCGCCTTGCGCAAGGTGGCTTCTTGCGGTTTACGATGCCTGCGGGTGGGAATAGGGTAACGTTATAATGGCGATAAGGCGAGATGAAGTGATAGAAATGTAGAGTCCAGGTATTGGAAAATAAACATTTCTGTGCTATCCTTTCCTTACTAAGGAAAATACCACTTTTCTTTAATAGGGTAGATCACTACTAAAGGAGCCTTTATTAAGACGAATGCTTATTAAAGAAAAGTGCACATAACTTTATTGAGGAGCAACTCCGAGATGGGAAGGTGCTCATAATAATAGAACTGACCTATGAACCAGACGTTTAGTGAAAGGCAAATCCCTATGCCAACACAAGAAGAGAGACTTACAGCACTAGAACAATCCTTTGGAACACTGCAAAAAGAAATAGGAAAGTCCATACGTGAAGTAAACGAGAATAGCACCATCCTGCTCGGTTTACTTCAAACCTTGACGCAAGAAAGCAAGCAAACAGGGTTACGCATGGAAATGATGAGGATACGTCTGGATCAACTCGAAACGAAATTTGACGCACATACCGCGCTCCTCAATGAGCACACAAGAGTGCTGAGTGAGCACACAAGAGTACTGAGTGAGCATACAGGGCGATTCGACCGTTTAGAGACGCTACTTACTCAAATCCTCGCACGCCTACCAGAAAAACCCTAGCCCACCTCTAACTGGTCAAAGGCAGTAGGCTTCAACTCAAGAAAACACACAAAAAGCCCTTCTGTAGAGTTACGCTCGATTGCTACAGAATGGCTTGTAAAGCCGTTTGAGGTGGGCGACTAGGGATTCGAACCCCAGACCTACTGCGTGTAAAGCAGCCGCTCTAACCAACTGAGCTAGTCGCCCATAAGAAGCCAGGTAAAATAACAAACAGGCACTCACAAGGAGTGCCCTCAACCTGGGTGCCCTCGAGTGGACTCGAACCACCACGCCTCTCGGCACAGGCCCTCAACCTGCTGCGTATACCATTCCGCCACGAGGGCAAAGCATTAATGGATTACGGAAATTATTTTATACCGATGATTGTGGTTTGTCAACGGTTTTGAGAGCCTTTTGGGGTACGAGAACGACTGATTTCCTTTTTTGAGACATACCTGGAGAATTGATAACTGGCTGTAGATAGAAAATACTTTCCTTCTATGAAAGGCAACTCAGCTACCTTCTGATACTCTAAACTCAGCGCGACAACCGATACCCTTCCTCACACATGAAAGGCGGTACCAACTCGTATGAAAATCACCTCACTTCTCCTCGATGGGCGGGAGCCATGTACACTCTTTTACACAGATGGCTTATACTGTTTCACGAAGGAAAAGATATGATAGCGCAAGAAGATTGGCTTATTGGCCCTATCGGATGGCGTAATAACATATCATCTTCATCATGAAACAGTATTACTACCATTGTTTGACCACCAACTTCCTGACCTCGACACCCTGTATGCCCTTTTTGTCATGCGTGACACCTCCTGGCAGTACCCCAGCAATTGGCATACCGATGTATATCAAATCGTCCCTTGGGACACTCGTATTGTGCCAGAGAAGGATTGGGAGTTCCAGTGGTTATTTGTCCTACAATCCCCTACTGAACGGATAGAACTTCATGTCCTCCTCCAAACTGATAGCACAGACCCTGAATATTACACACATTTCATTGCCTCTCTTCGACTGACCTTCTCAAAGCAAGGAAGCTCAGAGCAGACTGTGCGTTGCATTCAGCAATTGAAGAATGTACTCAAACGTCATGATATTCCGTTGAAAGACGTGAACTGTACAGTTGAGGGATGGTCAGAGGATACAATCTTCCATCCACTTGTTGAGCATGATCTTAGGGAGTTAAGGTGGGATGCTGCTCTCACAAAATTCATGCGTACGTCAGAGCACTGATGTCCTCCCTCTTTTTATCAGGAGTGGCACTATGGTTGCCAAATACCGAGCAGCTTCAGAAGTCTCATAAGAAGCATTCACCATTGCGTGTTGTTGATGGTGAGATGCTGGGAGAGATTTATGGATAACGAAAAGGCTCTTCAATGAACGTTTCTATTTTAAATTGTCTTGGCTTCACAGCCTTATAGGCATCTCGAGCCTCTTTGTAGCGTCCAAGCTTGTCGAGAGTTCTTCCCTTTGCAGTATAGACACTTTCATCATATGGATCAAGTTGAAGAGCTTGCTCATAAGTTACAAGAGCCGCTTCGTACCGCTTGAGCGCATAGAGGACATCTCCTTTTCCTACACAGGCTTTAACATTAGAGGCGTCGAACTGAAGAGCTTGCTCATAAGTTACAAGAGCCGCTTCATAGTGTCCAAGTTGGTATAGACTTTTTCCTTCTTCAAGGAACTTAGCTTTGAGTTGGGAGAGGATAACCTCTTTTTTAGTACAGACTTGAGAGTTATTGGGATCAAATTGAAGAGTCTGCTCGTAAGCTGCGAGGGCTGCTTCATAGCGTTTAAGTTTGGAAAGAGTACGTCCCTTAGCAAGGTGGACTTGAGCATTGCTGGGATCAAATCGAAGAGCTTGTTTATAAGCTGTAAGGGCTTCTTCATAGCGTCTAAGTTCGAGAAGAGCATTTGCCTTGCTAATGTATGGCTGAGGGTTGTTGGAGTTGAGTTGAATGGCTTGCTCACAAGCAGTAAGAGTTTGCTTGAGTTGGTAGATGGGATCTTCTAGTTTGTCCTGAACACGCCTCTTACCATCGTATGCCTCAGTATCGTTGGGGTCAAGTCGAATGGCTTGCTCATAAGCTGTAAGAGCCGCTTCATAACGTTTAAGTTCGAAGAGAGTATTTGCTTTACCGATGTATGCCTGAACATCACTAGAATTAAGTTGAATGGCTTGCTCATAGTTCTCAAGAGCTTCTGTGTAGTGCCTAAGGCCAAAGAGAGCAGTCCCTTTGCCGATGTAGGCTCGAGCGAAATTAGGATCGAGCTCAATGGCTCGCTCATAGGCAACAATAGCCGATCCGTAGCGTTTGAGACCACGGAGAGCATCTCCCTTGCTGATGTAGGCTCGAGCGAAATTAGGATCGAGTTGGATGGCCTGTGTACAAGCCATAAGAGCTTCTTCATAGCGCTTGAGGCTGCTGAGTACAAGACTCTTTCCACTATAGGCATTGGCATAGTTAGGGTCAAGTCTACTTGCGCACTCACAAGCCATAAGGGCTTCTTCATAACGTTTAGACTTGTAATAGGTGCTGGCCTCAGCCAACCATTGCTCTTTGGTCTTCTCCGATGTGCGAAACTGACCTATTTGCTTGCTGTTTCCATCTACCATGATATTCTCCCCCCAGAGAATAAGTTGAGATTCTGTGCCCTGTGTATTTGTGCCTTTGCTCAACTCTAATATAACAGGTGGTGTAAGTATGGTCAACTCATCATGCTTCTGTAGATGACTCCTCCTCCAACTCCCTTACCAACTTCACATCCTCCTTCCCACTCAAATCCAACTTCGCAAACAAATCTGGCCGCCTCTCCCTTGTCCTGCGTAGCGACTCCTTTCTTCGCCAGCGTGCAATCTGTGCATGATTGCCGGAAAGCAGCACATCCGGCACTTTCCAGCCACGAAACTCCGGGGGGCGTGTATATTGTGGATACTCCAGCAAGTTAGTGCTATGCGATTCTTCCTCGGTGGACTCGTTGGTCAGGACACCAGGAATCAGGCGGCTGACAGCATCGACTACCACCATAGCGGCCAACTCTCCCCCTGTGAGCACATAGTCGCCAATCGAGAGTTCATCGGTGACCAGGTGCTGGCGGACGCGCTCATCGATGCCTTCGTAGTGTCCACAGAGCAGCGTTATACGTTGTTCCTGGGCCAGTTCACGCGCTATCTGCTGATTGAAGAGCCGTCCTTGGGGAGTCAATAGGATGATTGGCCCACCCTGGTAAACAGCCTCAACTGCGGCAAAGATTGGTTCTGGTTTCATCACCATGCCAGCCCCACCGCCATAGGGATAGTCATCGACAAGATGATGTTTATCGGTGGTGGCGTCGCGAATATTGTGCAGGGCGATGCTGAGCAATCCCCGCTCCTGTGCCCGTTTGAGGATGCTTTCTGTAAATGGTCCCTCGAACATCCCTGGGAAGAGGGTAAAGATGTCGAAATGCATGTTTTATACCTTGCTTGCAAAATATAATGGTATACTATCACCAAAGCGAAAAATATGACAAAGCAAATAAATGAGGGCTACCATCAGCCCTTGTAAGTGCTCTGAGCGTATGCTATCATAAGCGATAACCATACACCTCCTCCCAGGTGGGGGACAGGAGCCAACTTCTCGACCCATGAAAGGAGAGCGCCATGGTGAAGAAATTTGAAGATGAGGTGCAAGCTTCTCTTGAAAACGAACCCTACTATTACTACGACTCTCATCCCCTGGATGATGAGATAATGGGACAGTCGGTCCTGCATGCTGATCTCATCGATTACCTGATCGAAGTGCTACAATGGTTTTTCTCCGGGCAGCTTGTCGCCATCTACGAGAGCCTGAACTTCTACCGGACTCGTGATCGCAAGGAGAAACCTGTTGCCCCAGATATCGCAGTGATCAAAGGGGTAGAGCGTGAGGAAGGCCTCAGTTGGGCGCTGGGACCTAATCATCCTGCCCCGCATGTGGTCTTCGAGATTGCCTCGGCAGAGACATGGAAGACTGATCTGGAGGTCAAGCCAGAGAAGTACGGCACGATGGGGGTCGAGGAGTACTATGTCTATGACCCCAATCCTGTCTCTCTCTGGCATGATCCGTCGCGACGCCTGCTTGGCTGGCGATTGGATCAATCACGCAAGGAGATGGTGCCGATGCCTCCTGATCCACAGGGGCGGCTCTGGAGTCCTCATCTGAACAGTTGGCTGGTTCCTGATGGGAAACTTCTACGCCTCTATGGACGTGATGGTCATATGCGTCTCACGGAAAAAGAGGTCCAGAAGCAGCGAGCCGAGGCAGAGGCGCAGCGAGCCAGGGCCCTGGCCGAGAAGTTACGTTCTCTGGGAGTAAACCCTGACGAACTTTGAGAAAAAGCTGCAAAATATCCGGGTTCTTACACAATCATAGAAAGTACAGGCATCCCTGTCTGTCCCCTTTCCATCCTCTTTAGCAGATGGAGCCTGCAACGATGTCCTGGTCCCAGACCCAACAACCAAAGGATTTGCATGATCAGTTGACCGTGCTCATTGGAAGCGCTATTCGCTTGCTCGGTGGTGAGGCGGGTGTTTTTGTCGTAGCGAACGAGGCATTTGACCCGCAGAGCAGTGAGGAGTATACTCTTTATGGTCTAAGCGAGTCGGCACTCCCAATCCTGTTGGCAAGCATTCAAACAGGTGTGCAGCCAGGCTCGGCCCGTCCATTGGTCGTGGAAACAGTATCCCCGGCATTGCTTGGGCAACTTCGACTCTGTTATGATGCAGGAGCTGACGACGTAGGGGCTCAATTCATTCCACCCAACCAGCCGATTGAACGGTGCTCTCTCTTCGTACATGACCAGGCAGGCGTGTTGGGAATATTGCATTACCTGCGACGAGCTTGCAAGGATACTGATGCTTCTGATGGGCGCTCTAGCTCATATGCTGAATGGCTTGAAGGGTCAGAAGGCAATTTGCGCCTGTTTATCGCACAACTTGCCGCTGGTTTGCGTTTCGCTTTGAAAGCGCAGTCGCTGGTAAAAGAGCAGGAGCGGCTGAGCGCTATCTTCGAACACAGCGCAGAGGGCATCCTGACTGTTGATAGCGCACTTCGCATTATCGATTTCAACCCAGCAATGGAACGCTTGACAGGCTGGCGAGAAAGCGAGGTGCTGGGGCGCTTCTACTATGAGGTCTTGCGTCCGAAAGATCGCCAGGGGAATGACGTTGGTCTACAAGGCTCACCAATCCTACAGGCATTTGCAGGCATGGACGTGGTGAATCGCGAAATGGTGATTACTGCCCGCGATGGTCAGCGCTTTGATGTGAGTGTCACGGCCTCGTGCATACGTTCAGCGAGAGGTGAGCCGATCAATGGTATTCTCAATGTGCGCGATATCAGCCAGGAGCGTGAGCAGGAGGAACAGCGTTCAACGTTCATTTCTGTGATCTCGCATGAGTTGCAGACGCCTATAGCGATCATTAAAGGTTATGCTTCGACACTGGCGCGTGCTGATGCCATGTTGGATCAAGAAGCCTTACATTCACGCCTGATTGCGATAGAAGAAGAGGCTGACCGTTTAAATAAGTTGGTGGCCAATCTGCTCTATGCCTCGCGTATCGAGGCGGGCGGTCTCCAGATGGAGGTTGCACCACTCGACCTGGCAAGCCTGGTAGAGGGAGTTGTGCGTCGTTTCCGTGCGAAAAGCCCTGACTTTACCGTGACCGTGGATATTCCAGCGAACCTTCCAACCGTCATGGCTGACAGAGATCGTATTGAAGAGGTACTACAAAATTTGCTGGATAATGCTGTCAAGTATTCGCCTGAGCGCCGTACATTGACTGTTGCCTGCCGCGCCACTGGTGATGAAGTGATCGTCAGTGTCAGCGATAGTGGCATCGGTATCTCCTTGCGTGACCAGGAGCAGATTTTCAATCGCTTCCGGCGTGTTGGCAATCGCCTGACACGCTCAACGCCAGGAGCTGGCCTGGGCTTGTATATCTGTCGAGCGATTGTCGAGGCACATGGAGGAAGCATCTGGGTTGATAGTACCCTGCATCAGGGATCAACATTTTCGTTTAGTCTACCGCGTGTAGAGAAAGCACAATTGCCGATGGTGGTGTTTTGATGGAAAAGGAATTTTTTGATCAACGCGACATGACCATTTTGATAGTGGATGACGAATTGCGTATTCGTGATGTTGTACGTATGAATTTGGAGCTTGAGCACTACCGGGTGTTGGAAGCCAGCAATGGTCTGGAGGCCCTGGAGCAACTACGCGAGAACCTACCCGACCTTGTCGTACTCGATGTCATGATGCCCGAAATGGATGGTTTTGAGACCTTGCGCCGTATCCGCGAGGTTTCTACCGTCCCGGTGATTATGCTGACAGTACGTCAAAGCGAACAGGACAAGATACGTGGATTGGACCTTGGTGCCGATGATTATATAGCAAAGCCGTTTAGTCCGCGTGAACTGCTTTCACGTATTCGTGCACTGCTGCGCCGCTCGCTCATGCCTTCACCTGCACGGAAGACGGAGATCGTCGTTGATCCCGACCTGAAGATCGATTTCTCGAAGCGCGAAGTAATTGTTCGTGGCAAAAAAGTTGTCTTGCGTCCAACAGAGTATCGTCTGCTCTATCATCTCGTGAATAACGCCGGGCGACTGTTGACCCACGAAACATTGCTTTCTAAAGTCTGGGGACACGAATATCGTGATGAGGCGCACTATCTTCGCCTCTATATCACCTATCTGCGCCAAAAGATCGAACAAGACCCAGCCCATCCTAAATATATCTTGACTGAACGGGGTGTAGGGTATCGGTTCAAAGAACTGGAAGGATAAGAGGAAGGATGATCAAACTGAAACCTGATATTTTTCTTCTCCTCTGTATCCTCCTCCTCTCATCCTGCACACCCTTCTGGAGCAGCCAGCCTATAGGAACGGCGACGCCGAACGCGACTCAGCCGGGGGGCAAGTTGTCCTCACCAACACCGCAGAACTTGCGCAATCTCTTGCAGACGGAGCAGTTGTTGCTTATGACGCTGCATCCTGTGCGTGACTTGTATAGTCTTGCTCAACGGCTCAAGCTCCACACGGCTAGCCCTATCCCGCATGTCGGACGCACAACTCCGCTCAATGCAGTGCTTGGGCAGGAGGACAGCTTCTGGATTAGTAATCTGGATACGCGCCGCAACATGCGTATCTATGCAAAACTTGTCTATATCACTCCCCATATCTACATGTATGTAGAAGATGGATGGCAGGTGGATATGATAGCCCTGCAATTGTCTGCGAACACTTTTGAGACACAAATTTACCCAAAAGATCGTGCCACTTTTGGGAGCGAGTGGTCTCCTGGCATCGATGATGATGTTCATCTGACTATACTCAACGCCGCTGGCCTTGGTAATGGCGTTGGGGGCTATTTTTCCGCCAGTGATGAGTATCCTACAACTATCAATCCGTTCAGCAATGAGCGCGAGATGTTCTATGTTAACCTGGAGGGAACACGTCCTGGCACTAGTGACTACAATAGCACGCTTGCCCATGAGTTTCAGCACATGATTCACTGGTATCAACATCCCCTTGACCTGAGTTGGGTGAATGAAGGGATGTCGGTACTCGCTCAACATATCAATGGTTTTTCTGCTGGTGGGCTGGATCAGAGCTTTATAGAGATGCCAGATACTCAACTGACTGACTGGACCGACGATATCAATGTAGCTCTCACGCATTATGGGGCAGCCTATCTCTTTATGGATTACTTCTCCGAGCACTATGGTGGTTATGGTATACTTAAGGAGTTGTTACAAGACCAGGCAGAACCTCCAAGGAACTTTGACCATGTCCTGGCGAGACATGGCTACCGCGACCGCTTTATTGATGCTTTGCATAAGTGGTACATTGCAAATTTTGTTGCAGACGCGCGTGTGGACCATGGCGTATATGGCTATCCTACTATCCCTTTGATAGGGATAAAGCCGCAGCATACATTGAATGTCTTTCCAACCTCAGAGGTCGATACAGTGCATCAATACGCTGCTGAATACTATGATATTCGACCGCCAGGACATTCTGGTACGCTGATGGTCTCACTGAGTGGCTCTCCAACTGTTCGTATGGTTGAGAATGATCCCTATGAGACTGCGAACGAATGGTGGAGTAATCGCTACGACAACATGGATAGCACGCTGACCCATAGTTTTGACCTGACCAGTTTGAAAGGGAGGCATGTAACGTTACAGTTTGATACCTGGTTTGACCTGGAGACAGATTATGATTATGCCTTTGTCGAAGTCTCGACGGATGGTATGAATTGGACAACCTTGAAGGGCAAATATACTACAACTAGCAATCCGAATGGGGCCAACTGGGGCAATGGTTATACAGGGGAAAGTGGTGGTGGAAGTTCCCCCAAATGGGTGCAGGAAAGTATAGACCTGACACCCTATGCTGGCAAAAATATTCAGGTGCGCTTTGAGGAGGTCACAGATGAGTCTGTGAACTTGCAAGGCTTTGCCGTTGACCAGGTCAGTATTCCTGAACTCCACTTTCAGGATATGCTTGATAGTGATGATGGATGGGTAAGCAAAGGATTTATCCGCTCAGATAATATATTGCCAGAGCACTATGAGATACAGGCGCTGGTCTACCAGGGCCAGAAATTTACTGTGCAGCAGGTGCCTGTTGACCTTGCCACAGGTCATGGAACACTCTCCATACCGAAATTTGGTTCACGGGTCACTCGTGTTGTCTTAATCATTTCGGCTTATGCCTCAGAGACAACCCTCCTGGCACGTTACCAACTGGATGCGAATATAACATAGACGGAAAGGGAACAACATTGAATAAAAAAGAACGTGTCGATGCTGCTTTGCGTGGTGACACGGTAGATCGTGTCCCGGCGAGTATGTGGGGTCATGACTTTGAACGTGAATGGGATGCCCATACACTGGCAGAGGCCATGGTTGAAAACTTCACCCGCTACGATTGGGATTACATGAAGGTCAATCCGCGTGCCTCCTACCACGTCGAGGGATGGAGAGTCAAGGTGCGCCCTTCCGGTGAGAAGTATAAGGCGCCAATCTTCGAGGATACTCCTATCAAAAGTGCCTCTGACTGGAAGCGTATTCGGCCACTGGAGCCGGACCAGGGTGCGCTGGGAGAGCAGTTGCGTGCCTTGCGACTTATCAATCACTCCATCGCCTTTGATGCTTACTTCGTGCAGACAATTTTTTGTCCATTAGGCGTTGCAAAATACCTGGCTGGAAATAACAATGAGCCAGTGCTACAGACGATTCGCGAGGATCGGAGTGCCATGCATGCGGCCTTGCGTGTCATCACCGAAACGTTTACCACCTATGCCATCGCCTGCCTGGAACAGGGAGCCAGTGGTATCTTCTATGCAACGAATGGCTGGGCCAGTGAAGGCATGCTGACGGAGGACCAATATCGTGAGTTTGGCGAGCAATACGACCTGGAGATATTGGACGCTATCAGGAGCCGCAGCAAGTTCAACATCGCCCACAATTGTGGTTCGCACATCTACTTTGACCTCATCGCGGCCTACCCGGTCCAGGCAATCAACTGGGCTGCGACTGTGGAGGGCAATCCTGATCTGCGCGAAGGAAAAATGCGTTCTGGCAAGGCAGTAATGGGGGGTATCAGTGAGAAAACAGTACTGAAAAATGGCTCTTCTGACCAGGTGCAGGAGGAAGTTGCTAAGGCCCTGGAGCTAACAGATGGAAGACATTTCTTACTTGCTCCCGGCTGCTCTATTCCGCCTGAGACGCCTGCCAGGAACCTTGAAGCCATTCGCCGTGCGTTGTCTTGACACTGCTGAGCGCATTCGCTATACTTCGCAACAGCTAGATTGTAGGCCTTCCACAAGGTTTGGGGCGACCGCAAAGGTCGCCTCAAACCTTGTGGAAAGCCTGTACTCCCAACCATAGGACGGGCAGATGTTGTATAGTGTGTATAAATAAGGAGACTGACAAGGTTGCCGTGGTATAGAGAGGGTATATCACAGAAAATGGAGCGGTTTAAAACAGTACGGGCGTATTCAGCAGGCGGGGTAGTCTTCCGACTTGTTCCCCGGCGCGAAACCAGAAACAAACCTGTAACTGGCGAACAGCAATCGCGGCTGGAAGCTCTGGAGGTTGAGAAGGGTCTCTCGGTGGAAGTAGCGCTGGTAGGACGTAGCCATGCTGGAATCTGGGCCTTACCCAAGGGAACTCCTCGACCTGGAGAAACGATAGAACAGGTAGCCGTGCGAGAAGTACAGGAGGAAACGGGATTAAAGGTACGTTTGATTGCCTATATTGGCAGTATCTCCTACTTTTTCGTGCGCGACCAGGTCCGTTATCATAAGCAGGTGCGCCACTACCTCTTCGAGGCAATTGGGGGAAACACTGCTCTGCACGATCACGAGTACGACCTGGTAGAATGGTTTCCTATAGCCGAAGCATCCCGTCTTTTGACCTATCAGAACGAGGTTAATATTCTCTACCAGGCAGAAGAAATCTTGCAGCGCTGGTTACAATCGCGGCACAAGGAAGGACAGCAGTAGACTTATGCAGAATCCAGCCCGTTATACACTTATTCGCCGTATCCTCTTTCCCTATAATGGGGAAGAACCACTCTCGCGTGCGCAAGGTCTGCGCGTTATCCTGACATGGGCCTTGCTTATTCCCCTGTTCATGTCCCTATGTCCGCTCGCCGTCTCTATCGTATTGTCTCTGTCCTTGCAGAAGACGCTGCTGTTTCTGCTGTGGGCCTTTCTCTCAGGTGTCTTCATCTTCGGTCTCCTCGCTTTGATTGTTGTTAGTATGAGTAATCGCGCTGCTCACATTCGTCAAGAGCGTATAATCCGCAGGGTTGAGCAATAAGCACTAAACAGAAAAGAGGTAGGCATGGACCTGAGTGTTGAAGGTAAAACTGAGCGTATCCCCCCTGGCTCGCATATCTGCCAGCTCTATAGTAAAGTGACCGAAATTCCTGGTGTCACAGCACGCCTGATGCGAGTGGGACTTTCGCTCTCAGAGAAGTGTATGTTTGCTGCTGCCCCAGCACAAATTCGCGAACTACGCGAAGAGTTACAGAAGCTCCAGGTGAACGTGGACGAGGTAATTGAGGCAGGGCAGTTAGTCTTACACGAGGAGCGAGAGATGTTTCTGGCAAACGGCAAACGCTTTGATCCTTATTTTTTGCTCTCCTCCCATCAAACGTTTATTGCTCAAGCCCTACGCGAAGGCTGGCAGGCGGTACGTATTTCAATAGACATGACTTGGCTGAGCAAAGACATTGCTACCCCTGAGCAGATCCTCAAGTATGAAGCGGCTTCTGATGCAGTATTTACTTTCCAGAATGCCCCGATCATTGCGCTCATGCACTACGATCACAGTAAATTGTTGCCAAATCTGGTGGTAGAGATGCTTAAACTCCATCCCATCTCCGTTGTCGGCAAGTACATCAAGCGCAACCCCTACTATTTGAACTCTGAGCAGTATATGCTAAAGATTCTGCGCCTCAATCGAGAGCGAGAGAAAGGAAAGCAATCATAAGAATAGACAATTCCTTGCATCCACCAGGGGTGGATGCAAGGAATTGTCTATTCTTATGAATTGAAGAGTTGCCCCAAATTGACATTGCTCTGGCCACCTGCTTGCTGCGCACCTTCGGGCTGAGGCGGATGGTAGGTCATCGATTGGATACCAAGACGGCCTGGCCCGGTGAAGCGGTTGAGCACGATCGAGGCACCAGCCATGAAGCCTCCGATAGCCCCAAGGATGCCGCCACCACGCTGTGAGCCTGCAACGGTCGTCACCGTCATCTGTACCGATGGGTCTTTCCACAGCCATGCACCTGGCTCAACGTCGAGCGTTTCCCCAGGTTGAAGCATCTTCTCGAAGACGTTGCCATAGCCGTGCAGCAGTACAATTCCCTCGCTGCCGATAGCAGTGAACTGGTCAATGAACAGACCTGTGCGACTGAACAGGATATTGGCTGCCCCTTTGACAAAGGTGAAGTTGTAATCAACATTGCCAGAGGCCACCAGGAATTGATGCTCACGTACCTCAACCATCTGCCCCGGTTGCAGCCGTAGTGCCACGATCTGACCGACAGAGTCGCGAGAGAAGGAGATATTGCCTGGTCCCTGCGCCTCGGAGATGAAGATCTGCAGACCTGCAAAGAAGCGTTTCGCAGCTCCCTTCAACGACTTGAAGCCGATCTGCACCCCTGGGTGCTTCCAGAGCAGAATATGATGCTCGAAGTAGATGGGCAACTGATTCCCAAGCATAATATCCACTACTGGCACCAGTTCGCCCTCGATATTGATGGTCATATCAGCAACCCTGATCGGCCCTTTCGGGTTGTGCAGTTCTGCTCTTGGAACAGCGTTGCCGAATGCGCTGTTAGCATACTCTTCATACTGGTTTGGTGGTACATAAGCTCCCGATGGTGGAGCACCGTACTGGGGTGGTGGTGAGGATGGCGGAGCACCATATTGTGGTGGTGCGCCATACTGGGGTGGTGGTGTTCCATACTGACTTTGTGGTTGCGCTGGGGTTTGGGCTGCGGCTGTAGGCATCGGGTTGCCACAGACACCACAAAACTTCACTCCATCGGCAACCTGGCTTTGACAGCGAGGACAGGTCATAGGCATAGGGTTAAACCTCCTTGATGTTGGCACTGTCTATTGTTTTTAACATTGTACTGTTTGTAGCGCGTGCAGATTTCTGGAATCTCTTCTGTTCTTTGCAATTATTATATTGGACAGCAGAAGAATCTGTATTGCTTGCACACATCAGCCTGATGATACCAGTTATAGCAAAAAGACACAAGTGATTGGATGATTGGATGATGGCTGACGACCCAAAACGAGCAACGAACCACGTGGTTCGTTGCTCGTTTTGGGTCGTCAGCCATCATCCGACGAAGCAATATGACCATGCAAATCGATGCATCGGCTTCTCAACGAGAAATGAAGTTCTCAGGGACGACGACCCAGATCGGCCTCCCTTTGTAACCATAGGGGACAGGGGGCGAAGCCCCCTGTCGGCGCACCCTGCCTGGGGGGCAGGTAATAGCGTGCGCCCAATGACCTTACTTTTTCTCTTGCCACCAGGTGATATCAGGCGTCAGACAGGAGGGTCACTAGAGCACGAAGCTATCAGCGAGCTGGCTTCGGGTATTGCTATTGTCCCGCTTCTCACTGTTCAAATTCACAGACTGCTGTCTGCCCGTCTGACCTGGAGACTGGCTATAGCCTCCATTGACTATCGTCTGAGGACCGCTCGCTGGAAGGGCAGTCTGGGAATTCTGCAAGCTTTTCCAAAGCATCCATTAATTTTTTCTGCTCAAGCAGCATCTGCGCGATGCCTTCAAAACCTGCACTAGCAGTACGTTCCATAATGGATTCCTCCAGCGTACTATGTGTACTCAACAATTCTAAAACAAACTCTCCCATCACAGGCCACAACCTCCCAGCTTATTTGCTTGCTCAGGTCGTACTCAACAACGGCACAACCCGATCCCAAATGACCGCCGCAACGTCTGTCTTTTCCATTACAGGCATTTCTTCCATTGCACCAGTCGCGTGAAAGATGAAGACTTTATTCGTATCAGTTCCGAAGCCGCTATCCGGGCGGCTCACATCGTTTGCTACCAGTAAATCCAGATGCTTTGTTACCAGTTTGGTATGTGCGTACGATATCAGGTCATTTGTCTCGGCAGCGAAACCAACACGTATCAGACGTCGTTGTGGTGCACTAATTTCACCCTTATCCGCCTGTCCATCCAACTTCTCGGCGAGTTCTCCCAGGATATCAGGATTACGCACAAGGCGTAGGGTCAACCCATCCTCAGCAGCAGATTCGGACGTTTTGCCACTACTCTTCTTCAGTTTCTGTGCTGCTGGCGCTGCTGGCCGAAAATCCGCTACGGCAGCACTCATCAACAGCACATCCACATGCCCTTCGGCAATTGCCTTATGCACCGCATCGCGCATCTGCAGGGCCGTTTCGACTTTCTGCAGTTCTACTCCATAGGGTGCTTCTAATGCAACAGACCCTGAGATCAGCAAAACATGCGCACCACGGTCTCTTGCCTCGGTCGCCAGTGCATATCCCATCTTGCCTGAAGAGCGATTCCCGACATAGCGTACCGGGTCAATCGGTTCTTGCGTCCCACCTGCCGTCACCACAACCCGGCGACCTGCAAGCTCCCCATTTCGTCCCAGTACCATACTGACGGCTCCTAGCAAGATAGGTGTCTCAGGCAATCGACCTGGCCCCACAGCCCCTGAAGCTAACCGTCCTACTTCCGGCTCTACAATCCACGCGCCACGCTCTCGTAACAATGCCAGGTTAGCCTGTGTTGCTGGATGCGTATACATGTCCCGGTACATCGCAGGAGCCAGGAGCAAGGGTGCTTTCGTCGCCAGTGCCACAGCAGTCAGCATATTGTCTGCTATACCGTAAGCCAGCTTCGCGATGGTATTAGCCGTTGCTGGTACGATAGCCAGTAACTCCGCTTCTTCAGCCAGTGCAATATGCGTTTCTGCTGCCCGGCCTGAAGGTTCCCAGAGATCACTGTATACTGGTCGGTGGCTCATGGTTGAGAATGTCAGCGGGCGAACAAAATCCTCCGCGTGCCTGGTCATAATCACATCCACAAGTGCCCCGGCTTGTTGCAGGCGGCTTATCAGTTCGACCGCTTTATAGGATGCAATCCCTCCACAAATACCGACGATAATGTGCCTGTTGAGTAACACTGTTTATTTGCTCGTTCCCTTTACCTGGACTGTCCTGATGAGAACAATGCTACAATAACACACGCTGACACCTTTATACAAGGAAGGTGCCCAGAAGTACCATTGTTACACCTTTGTCGGTCCGCACCACCAGTGCAGTCCTTGCGGTCTCTATGGAGGTTGCTCCGGCTGATAGATAACGTACCCTTCAAAATCGAAACGCTGGTACGACGCTTCTGAAAGGGCTATTTTCTGCGCAAAGGCAATCGCCTGAGCAGAATCTTCGCGAAACACATAAGCTGCACGCGGATCACTTCGCACAATTGAACGATAGGGCAAATAACGATCAAAACCCGGTTGGAGATGCTCGTCAAGAACGCTGCAGATGATCTGCTCCCTGGTGAGGAAGATAAGACGGTTGCAAGTATTGTAGTCAGAATAAATATGCGTCGCATGCAAACGCAAGAGATTAGAAATCAGTGCATCTTGTTGCTGGTTACCAGCCTGAATAATGGGTATTTCACTGAACGTGCTCAATGTCCCTGCCAGTACTATTGTCCCAATGAATAGGAGAAGAAGCTTAAACCTGTTTTGGCCACTCCAAAGCGGCCAGATCACAGCAGGGGTACAGATTAGCAAACCTATCAAATACCGCGCCGAGCCACTCGGTGTTTGCGCAGATACTGGACTCAGTATGAAGAGTACAACCGTCAGAACAGCGCTACCGAGCAGCATGAGGCGAGCAAATTCCGTAGGGGCTGATTGATCGGCTAGTGGGTGTCCGATTCTTTTGTCACCATCCATTATCGCGCCCCTCCACCCCAGCAGGGGCGCGATAAATCTAGCCCCTACCGAGGGGTTCCGTACCCTTCTCATGGCAAGAACGATACCTACCGTCACAAGAGCAAGGTAACCCAATCCCCAACTACCTTGAAAAATCGTGCATTGAAGCGTATGTGGACTCCCTTGTCCAAATAGAGGCAAGTCTGAAAAGGAACAGAAGGGGTAGGCCCCAGTAGCAATCGGGATGCTCACCAGGATGGTTCCTAGAATATTTTGGAGAAAAAACGGGAGCCTGATCGGTTCGGCCATGTTAACCGTATGATGAACATACCAGAGACCCGCCAGAGTATCAAATGGCACAACGACATTGTAGGCGATCATGGGAAACGCGCCAAGAATAAGACCTAGAAGTAGATATCCTCCCGCCCATCTTCGTAGTTCACTCCAGCAGAAACGTATCAGGAGCAAACCAGCCATTAGGGCAAACGGCACAACAAGTATATCAGTCCAGGTGCCGAGTCCAACCAGCAAGCCCCAACATCCATAGACCATAAAGCGCCTCCATCTCCTCTCGGGAGCGAGGTCTGGACGAAATGAAAGGGCAAGCCAGGAAGCAACCAGGAAGATCAATGAGCCAAAAAGCAGTGTTTCAGTGTACCCACCAATCGCTGTTAGTTGCCGGGTCAGCATGTTCCCCGTCCCCAGGGCAAGCAATACAAGCGAGACCAGCGCTAATTTCTTTGTAAAGAGCAAGCTTGTCAGGAGATACATGCTAACAAGAAAGCAGGTATAGATCAGAACCAGCCCAAGCCGTAACGTAAACAACGAAGGACCAAAGAGATGAAATAATCCAGCACCCAGATATGCCTCGAATGGCCCCATGTAACCCTGACCATAAAAAAAGACAGGAAGTTCGCCGCGATAGGCGATATGTAAGGCCATCAAGCCTATCGTGCCTTCATCACTATTGGTTTGCGGCCAGCCCTGAGCTATCAGTACGAGACGGAGTAATGTAGCGAGTACAATAATGGCAAGAGCAGCTATCCCATATGGGCTGATACGGAGACCCTTCAAACGCATTCCATTCCTGGGATAAAGTGGATGGTAGAGGTAGTCCCACCAGGACGGTGGGACTACCTCTACCATCACATGACTTCTTATTGCGTTCGCACATCCTTCTTCTTCAAGAAGTAGGCGATAGCAAAGCCAAAGAGCACAATCATAGCGATCAGGACAAACCAGACCAGCAGGAGGTGGAAGACGGCTGTTGTCTTGCTGATGCCAGAGAAGAGCGTCCCTTGATACGAGAAAGTATCACCGCCTATCTTGTCACCATGCAAGCCAACCGATGATCCCATACCAGCCATGCCCCAACGCACCGCAAAAAGTCCGCCTAAGACTTGTAGTAAGGGGCTGGTGAGGGCGAACACAATACCTGAGAAGATCACCTGGGGAATCAGGATGAGCGGGATAAAGCTCGTTGCCCGGTCATTGTTGGGTGCAACTGCTGAGATCAGCAGTCCTACCATCAAGCCTGCCAGTGAAGTGAGGGCCATAGTGATGTAGATTTCCAGCCCGATCGGCAGGAAGATGCCCTGGTGGAAGGGTGCCACGACGTTCACCATAGCGACGAGGATAGCGCTTTGCAGCAGGCATAAGAAACCCAGGACCACGATCTTGGAGAACATATAGGGGGCGATGCCAAGGTTCACTGCACGTTCCCGTCTGTAGATGGGGGCTTCCTTGACGATCTCGCGTGCCCCGTTAATACAGCCGAACATCACGGCTGCGAAGGCCATGATGAACAGGATTTTTTGGGCATCGCCACCAGAGCCAGGAAGGATGGCATCATTTATGATCTGATCTTTTGTCTTGGGGCTTCCATCCTTATTTCTCTGAGTTGTGATGAATTGTTGTCCCTGAGGCGTATCGAGCAAGTCGCTCAGTTGCTGGCACGTCTTCCAGGTGACGTTTGTACCTCCGACATTAACAGGCCTCTGGCTCTGGCACTGCGCGACGCTGGTCGTAAAAAACGTGCCAAACCCGCTCGAAAACAGCAGACCCATCAAGATCAGGCCGATGACCGGTGCCTGCAACAGCAGAATAGCCAGGTTGCCCACATCGTTGCGCAGCAGTTCGATGTAGCGCCGCGAGAGGATGGAGAACTGCCTCCACGGATTCCCACGCTTGGGTAGGGTAACCGCGACCGTCGGGGCAAGCACATTGGCCCGGCCAGCAGGTCCCTGGTTGAGTGGCTGGATTACATATCTCTGATATTCGGCAGATGCCTTGAACTTTTCCTCTGCCTGTGCCGGAATGTTTGGATTCTCCTCGCTTGGCTCCAGGGTACTGTAGATTTCGGCAAAGTCGGTTTTGCCGAAATAGGTCTTGGCATCGTTAGGTGGACCAAAGAAAGCCAGGTGCCCACCTTGCGCCAGGAAGCAAACATAGTCACAGGCATTAATATTGTTTGTGGCATGTGTCACCAGGACGATAGTATGTCCCTTGTCCGCCAATCTGCGCAGAAGGAACATCATCTTGCGGTCCAGTCCGGGATCAAGGCCCGATGTCGGTTCATCCAGGAAGAAGACGCTAGGATTTGCCAGCAATTCCAGGGCGATGGAGACACGCTTGCGTTGCCCACCGGAGAGTTTACTCACCAGCAGCTTGCGCCGATGCTTCATCTCCACATCGTCGAGCACTTCATCGATGCGTTCCTTGATCTGCTCCTTCGTGAAATCCTCTGGCAGGCGCAATTTAGCAGCGTAGTAGAGGGCACGCTCGACGGTCAAGTCACGGTGAATAATATCTTCCTGTGGTACATAGCCAAGCTGAGTACTGAATGCCGCCAGGTGCTTATAGTAATCCTGCCCGTTGTAGAGCACGACGCCCTGCTGCGCGGGTCGCAAACCATTGAGTGCGTCCAACAACGTCGATTTCCCAGCACCGGAGCCACCTACCAGGGCCACAAACTTGCGTGGTGGAACGGCAAGTGAGATATCGTTAATCAGGATGATGTTATTGTTCCCCTTCTTGATGAGGTGGAGTGCATCGATACGGATACTGTTCTGCTCATCCTGCTGAGTCAGTTGTGTCCCGGTATAGGTGAGTTTGAAGGGACCAATGCGGATCTCGTCTCCCACTTTGAGGGGTTGTGAGCCGCTTACCCGCCTGGCATTGACATACGTACCGTTCGTTTTACTCAGATTCGTGATGCGGTAGCCTCCCGGGATCTGCTCCAGGCGAGCATGATAGCCAGAGACCTGTGGATGGTTCAAGACAACAGTATTATTTGGCAGGCGTCCCAGTGTGAGAACGGGCAGACCTAGTGGGATCGGGCGAATCTCTGGCACGATATCTTGTGAGGCTCCACTGCCATCGTTGAAGGTCAGGGTCACCAGTGTTCCATGCTCATCGCCAATGCGGAAGATATCTCCGCGGGCCAGTGGTTTACGGAACTGCTCCGTTCCTGGAATGTGACTGCCCTGGTAGAGGAGGCCATTGAGCGTTTTCTGGCGTGATGGGTGAGGGTGCACCAGCACCAGTTGACCGCCTTCGCGCACAATCTGAAAGTGAAAGCCCGAGACCACAGGGGCATCGATTACAATATCATTCGAGGGATCGCGTCCAATGTTGATCACTGACTTGGTCAACGGGTAGGTTGGTTTATCACGATTGGTGTTGGTACTGATCTCGAAGGAGGGTACACCTGTTGGGGCTGATGGACCAGCTGTTCCGCTACCGAAGCTAAACGTACCCGCAGGCGCCCGCTGCGTGCCTCCATCCACAATCGGTTGACCCTGCTTAGCTGGGGGAACTGCCATCGTTGAAAGGTGGGAGGGCGGAGGTTGTACAGATGGAGGAGATACTTGAAATGTCTGTTGTGGTGCTTGAGGTGCTGCCCCTTGAACCTGGACTGTTTGAGTGGGTGGAGGTGACACATAGGTTGGATTCGATACCTGGGCATTGCTGGTAAACATGAAGGTGATACCTGCCCCTAAGCCAATCGTATCCCGGTCTTTAATAGTCGCTTGCTGTGTGTCAACCTGGTTAACTGTGACTTTATTTTGTTGAGCAATTTTTTGAATGCTCCATGCCCCATTGTTCCAGGCAATTTGAGCATGGTGTCGTGAAATAGACGGATCCGTAACGACGATATCGTTGCCTGGATCGCGGCCAATAGTGGTAATCGCCTTACTGATCTGGAAGGTGCTTCCCGTCAGGGGGCCAGTCAGGAACTTGATTGAACCCAGAGTTGGCGGTACATTGACTGTATCCATAAGAATCGCCGTAGGTCCCTGCCATCTATAGCCGACAGTTGTGTACGGCTGCTCCTTTCTCTCTAAGTGAACACTAGACATAAGAACAGGTAATATTATTGGGTGCATTATACTGTAGCCATAAATTGCTGACAAGTCCCCTCGACCCTATACCTGAAGTAATTAAAACACTTGTTCAGCAGGTTCAAGGCCCTCGACGAGCGCCTTGAACCTGCTGAACAAGTGTTTTGTTTGTGCCGCCTGCGGCGGCAAGAGAAACAAGAAGGTCATTGGGGACACCCCAAACCCCGGCAGGGGGCTTTGCCCCCTGCACCCCATAAAATTCGGGATTATTCATGTATGGGGGCTCAAACTTTATGCAAATTGATGTCTCCAGACCCCACATTCAGCACCAGTCGTGCAGTAGGTGGTGCTGGCGGATTGCGGAGCAACGGCCCATAATACATGGCGGAACCACCTTCGGTCTGGATGTCGATATTAAATTCGCTGGTGATCTTCCCAGCATTCGTACTGGCGTCGAGGAAGACATTTGTGGTGATAGGTAAGGTGATATCTATGGCTGCTCTATAAGCTCCTTCGGCTTTCCCCACTTCGCTGTGCATCTTATAACAGGGAGGCCCATCAGTCTGGGAAATGCAGGTGGTATCTAATGACCCATCAAAGATTATGTGGCCGGTACCGGTATCCAGAAGTGAGCCTTTAGCCAGTTGGTTGGCCTGATGCACAATCACATCGCCAACAACAGTTTGAAGCGTTAGCTTGCCACTAAGCCCGACAACTACTATATTACCCATTAAATGTTTATCTTTAGTGATATCCAGCGCGAAAGATCGATTGTTCTGTACATACGCTGGTAATTTAATCATTACATCAACCGAATCAGGATGGTCGCCAAAAGCATCGCTGCCGTTGGGGACAGTCGCACTCACCACGAGGGTAGTATCTGGAGTACCTGTTGGCTGCACATGCACCTGAATATGCTTGTTGAATTCGATATTTGCAGCGTCACTGCTCGCTACATTCGCCCTCTTTATGGTGGTCACTATCGGCGTAGTGATGCTAGAATCCACTGTGACAGTAACGTCACCAATCTGATTGGCTATATGCACTTGTGTGACGTTGGAAATTGGCACCATTTGCTTATTTGACTGAGTGTAACTTAGTTGAGTAGTGCCTGTAATGGAGTGAACTGCCAGGCTGATGACAATTGCGACAACAAGGACAACGGTAAGAATGCCACCAGCGCAACCCGCCAGCAGCCAGGGCCAGATACGCCGTCGCCGCTTATGGAACACTTCCTCCGCCTCTTCTAGCGTTTCCCCAGTCCGTGAATGAAAGCGATAGCGACGCCTGGGGAGTCGATGCTCCTCCCGATGTTCTTGCGGCCTCATTTTTTCTCTTCTTTCTTCGCTCATGGTTGCACTTGACTCGCTTTCCGGCTTGTATCCGCCCCTATAGGCATCTTCTCATTATTTCTTGTTTGGTGTCAATATTCATCAGAGATATTGTCCTTCTTGCAATGTTTCTCTTGAGGGTGCCTCTATTTCAGTGGCATCTTTCGGAGTTGCCTGATGAGGTCTTCTCCCTTCTAACAACAGTGCTGGTACTAATGCCACCAGGCATAGGACGCCTGCTGCCAGAAAAATATCGGTGTAGACCTCGTGGGCAGAGCCAACGAGATAGGTTTCGTAGAGCTTATTGTAGGTAGCACTGAAGGGGGGAACACCTGGAGGTGCACGAAATGCTGCGGCAAGCGCACGAAATCTGCCTAGTCCCCAGGAGGTCAGCGCTGCAAGGCCAAGGATCATTCCTACCATTCGTAAGACTGTGACGACAGAAGCAGCCATACCCGTCTGGCGACTGCTGGCTGCGTTAATGGCAGTGGTACCAATAGGGGCGATGACCAGCCCAAAGCCGAGGCCCCCGATAATAGTGCTGATGGTAATCTGTGTCCAGCCCACATTGAGAGGCCAGAGATGCATCAACCAGAAACCGACTGCCGTAGGAATGAGGCCAAGTATAGCCGTCAGACGACAGGTGATGCGTGTGCAGAGCCAGCCGCCGACGATTGCTCCAATCGGGATCATGGCGGTGAGTCGCAGCAGCGCAAGTCCGCTATCGACAGGCGACCCTCCCAGCACTGTCACAATAAATAAAGGAATGTCGGCCATGGCAATAATCAGTGCAGCCCCCACCAGCAGGCTGACGAGTGAAGCTGCAGAAAAGGTCGAGCGCTGAAAGAGGGAAAGTTCGACGAGAGGCCATTTTTCCCCACGTTCAGTATAGACTTCCCGCGTGATAAAGGCGGCCAGCAAGACCAGGGCAGCAGCGATCAACCACGGGTTGTTCTGTATCTGTGCCGAGCCAGGGGAAGTAGTAGCGGGCGTGATCTGTGCAGCCTCCTGCGATAATCCAAGGCTGAGGCAGACCAGTGAGCCTCCCAGGATGAGTGCTCCTGGGAGGTCGATACGCTCTTTAAGATGCTCGCTTCGGGGGATGAGAAACCAGATCAAGCAAAGGAGAACAGCGACTATAGGCAGGTTAAGGTAGAAGATAGTCCGCCAGCCCCAGTTCTGTACAATAATTGATCCGTACAATGGTCCCAGTACCCCACCCGCCTCAGTCACCAGGCCGATCAGGCCAAGAGCCAGGCCCCGGCGTTCCTGACCATAAAAGTCACCGACCACTGCCATGGCTACTGGCACTACAGCACCACCTCCAGCAGCCTGCACAAAGCGTGCCGCCACGAGCCAGACCAGGCTGGGAGAATCTACATTGATACCTATATTTTGCAAAGGTGCCACAATTTGCATCCCTAAATCACTGTTCCCCAACTCTGGTGCAAGGCCACAGAAGAGCGAGCCAATCGCGAAAACACTGAGGCAGATAATGAAGACGCGCCTTCGCCCATACATATCCGAGACACGCCCCATCAGCGGCATGGCAATCACATAGCCGAGTAGATAGCCACTGATAATCCAGGCAGCGCGATCAAGATGGTCTATGGATATTTGCAGATCAGTGATGATCTGTGGTAATGCCGTGACCACAACAGTCTGATCGAGTGCAGTGAGAAACACAGCAGTACTGGCCGCCAGTACTGCCCACAGAGCTGCATTATTGCGCAGTTTGAGGCTCTTCTGCATAGTCTCTCCTCCCTTCTATCAATGCTAGGGAGTTGGCGTTAAAGCAGGCGTTGGAGTTATCGGTGGTGCCTCGATTGTCAGGCTCTCATTAAATTTTGAGAGTTTGAAGGTACGTACAGTTTTATCTGTATCGCCTTGAGCCGCTACGCCCGTCATGATAATCTGATAGAGGAGGTTGTCAGACTTGCCAATACAGATGGTGACTGCAACCTTCGAACCGGCAGGTGCTCCGCCACCAGTGATAGCTGCCAGGTACTTGGCATCAAGCCGACCATCGATGCTCCAGCAGGGTCTACCATCCACATTCGAATCGACGGGTGTGCTGGGGTTCTCAATATGGCCCAATATTGCCGCTACCCCTGTTTTTGAGTCTGAGAGGGTACGTGGATCAAGGAGTCCTGTTGTTTTTTCCCACTTACCTGAGATAGGGTCTGTAATATACTGATCATCGTCGATCGTAATGATATTTACCGCTAAGGTCGAACCAAACACCAGCACCTTCGCACTGGCCTTAAGTCTATCAGGAACGAGTACATCTCCATCTGCACTTTGGATGGGTAATTTCCCACCCGTGCCAAGATTCTTAGCCACGAGGTTGAAATGGTACGATTTGACCTGCTGAATAGCAGCCTGAGCATTTTTAATCAGTTGCTGTGCCGTAGGCGTATTTGAGTTGCTTCCTCCACATGCTGCTATTATAAATGCAAGTATCAGTAAAGCGAATGTGCCTGCCTTGGTCGGGGAGTGTGCCAGAATATGTTCTCTCTGCATGAGGGCCTCCTCGTTGGCGTGTTAATGCTCGTATAAGAACAGAGTGCTTGTCTATTCTACCATAAAGTCAGTGCTTTATATATTCTGACACGAAGTTGGTGACCTGTGGGGTACGTTCTCGTGTTTATCGGTCTCAGAGAATGGCTGGGATAAAAAAGCAGGGCATGCTCAGCATGCCCTGCTTTTTACATGAGCTTACGCCTTCGCAACCGCCTTCTCCACCTTGCGCTTCCTTCCCTTTTCGCGGTGATGATTCTCCCCTACTTCCTTCTCCTCTGCAGGCTCAAGCGCCGTATCGAGCACTTGCTTGATGTCGGTGACGAAGACAAAGTGCATCTGCTCACGCAGCTCTTTGGGCAGATCCTCCATCAGATCCTGCTCGTTCTTCTTGGGCAGGATGACGGTGCGGATACCGGAGCGGTAGGCTGCCAGTACCTTCTCTTTGACACCACCGATGGGCATTACTTTGCCACGCAAGGTAATTTCACCAGTCATAGCGACATCAGAGCGTACCTTACGCCCGCTTGCCAATGAGACAAGCACCGTCACCATCGTCACCCCTGCTGAAGGCCCATCTTTAGGGATGGCTCCTGCCGGCACATGAATATGCACACTCTGGCCTTCAAAGACATTCTCAGGCAGACCCAGAGCATAAGCATTGGAGCGCACATAGCTGAGTGCTGCCATCGCCGACTCTTTCATCACGTCGCCCAGTTGCCCTGTCAACACCAATCGGCTCTCTTTATCTGGCATGGTGGCTGCCTCGATGAAAATGATTTCGCCACCAACAGGTGTCCAGGTCAGGCCAGTAGCGATACCTGGACGATCAATACGCTCGGCAACCTCCTCAAAGAAACGTGGCCGTGCCAGGTATTCCGGAACCTGCTCCGCCGTGACGGCAATCGGCGCTTGTTTGCCTTCTGCGATCTGCTTTGCGACTTTGCGACACAGCGAGCCAATCTCGCGTTCCAGGTTACGTACCCCCGCCTCGCGAGTGTAGTCACGGGCTATCCGCCGTAGTGCATCATCATCAACTATCAGCTCATCCTTACCCAGCCCATTGGCCTCAAGCTGCTTGGGCAAGAGGTAGTTGCGAGCAATGTGTAGTTTCTGCTCTTCGGTGTAGCCAGAGAGTTCCAGGATCTCCATACGGTCGCGCAGTGCCGCTGGAATAGGCTCCAGGGCATTCGCAGTGGCGATAAACATCACCCTGGAAAGGTCAAAAGGCAGGTCCAGGTAGTTATCGCGGAAGTTGTAGTTCTGCTCAGGATCCAGGACTTCCAGCAGGGCTGACGAGGGATCACCACGCCAGTCGGCTCCGACCTTATCGACCTCGTCCAGCATCATCACTGGATCGTTGGTCTCAACGCGGCGCAGCGTTTGAATGATGCGTCCTGGCATCGCTCCAATATAGGTGCGACGATGGCCGCGAATCTCCGCCTCATCGCGAATGCCACCAAGTGACATACGTGCAAACTTGCGTCCCAGGGCTCGTGCAATCGACTGACCCAGCGAGGTTTTACCGACGCCTGGTGGGCCAACGAAACAGAGAATTGGCTCACGATTGATCTGGCGGATAGCTTCTGCCGAATGAAGTGGCTGCGTAGGGCGTCGCCCTGCTCCCTCAGCCGACTCTTCCTCTGCTTCCGTCTCACGTCGTGCCCGTTCGGCCATACGCTCTTCCTTCAGGCGGCGTACTGCCAGGTACTCCAGGATGCGATCCTTAATCTTCTCTAGATCGTAGTGATCGTGATCAAGTACCTGGCGTGCGTGAGGCACATCGATCTTCTCACCTGTACTCTTGCTCCAGGGCAGGCTCGCCAGGAGTTCCAGGTACGTGCGAATAATGCTGTATTCGGGCGAGACCGTTGGTAGCTTCTCAAGCCTGGACAGCTCGCGATTTGCTTCTTTGAGTGCTTCCTCTGGCAACTTCGCTTCGTCGATCTTACGGCGTAGCTCGTTGATAGTTGCCTGTTCTTCACTCTCCTCGCCCAATTCGCGCTGAATGGCCTTGAGTTGTTCGCGCAGCAGATACTCACGCTGCACTTTGGTCATCTCTTCCTGAGCGCTGCTCTGAATCTTCTTACCAAGTTCGAAGATCTCTAACTCATGCCTCAGGAAGCTGCTCAGATTTTCTAGCTTGGCACGTACAGAATCGAGTTCGAGCAGCTTCTGGCGAAGTTCCAGTTCCATCTGGACAAAGGTAGCGATGACATAGACCACCTGGCGCGGTTCGTCCAGGTTGAGTGTAGCAGCAGCTACTCCTTCAGGCACATTCTGCACAAGTGTAACCAGGCGCTGGAAGTAGCTGATCACATTGCGCTTAATCGCCTCAGTCTCGTCATCCTCTTCCTGTACATCGGGCCTGAGCGTCACATGAGCCATAAGGTATGGCTTCTCTTGCGTAAATTCGCCGATATCTACTCGCTCTAAACCCTGCACGATGATCTGGATGGTACCATCGGGCATGCGAATCATGCGGGCGATGCGTGATACTGTTCCGATCTTGAAGATCTCGTCTGGCCCGGCCTGCTCTATATCAGGGGACTTCTGAGCCACCAGCACCACCAGCCGATTCCCGCGCATGACCTCATCAATCAGCCGGATAGAGCGTTCCTGGCCCACGGCTAGAGGCTGCACGGCAAAAGGATAGACGACCACATCTTTGAGTGGCAAGACTGGCAAGACCTCCGGAATTGTCAAACGCTCTTCATCGTCTTCCCTGCGGCGATGCAACTCCTGTTCCTCGGAAGTCAGTTGAGATTGCTCTTCGATATCTAAAGAGACTGGGTGCTCGTCTTCAAGCTCCCGTACAAGTGCAGTGCCTTGCTCTTCTTCATGAGGATCGTGGTGTTCATCTGAGGCAGTAACGGATGGTGTTTCTTCCCATTGTTCTCTGCTCTTCGCTTCTTGATTAGTTTTTTCCGTCTCCATACATTCTTCTCAATATAGTATTATTCTTCTATTATACGTTCTGAAAGGCGCTCGTGTTCCACTTTGCTTTTGGGTATTTTTGGTAAGTCTACCCACAAGAAACCGTTCTCGTAGCGTGCGGCGACCTCGTCCTGGTCAATAGGTGAGGGGATAAACACCTCTACGCGAAATGAACCATAGCGAATCTGCGCTTCATGATAATACAAATTTTCCTGGGGCTCATAGTCATCATATCTCTCACCGCTGACTACGAGCGCGTCTTCGTAGAGGATCACCTCAATATCTTCCTCTTTAACCCCTGCCAGTTCGATCTTCACAGTGATTATCGTTGCCGATTCACGAATGTCGGCCAGTGGTCGCCACGTTGCCGAGTGCAAGGTAGTCAATTGACTCTGTCGTAAAGCGTCATGGAGCAATTGACGATAGTGACGCTCCAACTGTTGCTGTGATCCATCAGCGTACCGATAGGTCACATACCGATAGCGCATACGCATGGTTTATCCCCTCAAATATGTAGAAGTGACGTGCTGGATAAATCCGCACTCTACAGAGACCAAACAGGTACCTGCCTACAACACGAAGGTATGAGAGCGCATCAGGTGACTCTGTTTCTCCTCTGACACATTCGCATGGTCATCTAAAAGAAAAGGCAAAAGGTATCCTGGGGTTTATGTAATTGGGAGGTCTTTCTCGCCGCTAGCGAGGGCTTTCTGGCACTCCGGGCAGAGGTATTCAAACTCGGAATGACTATCTGAAAGTACATCGCTCTGAATAATACGTGCATAGCGCAAACGAGTGGCCTTATTACACCTTGCACAAGTTACATATGTTTCTGAGATGGCGGTACGTCGGGTTCCAAGAACATCTTCCTGCATGGCCGACACCTGCCTTTCTTTTCTGTTTCAGTAGTCACGAACAATCAGCACACACTTCTGTCTTCTGAAGAGAGACAGGGAGTCGGGCCTCTAGATACTTTTCGTCACTGGCCCACCCCCCTTGATTATGGCACGTACAACATAAAAATGCAAGTGAGTTTGACGACCTTCATGCAATATGCTACTATATTTCTATATTCTTCATCATGAAGCAGAAATTTCTGCGCCGAATAGTTGATGATAGTTGCTAGCTTCAACGAAGGCGAGAGAGACGATGATCACGCAAGCGATCAAGCGCTGGCTACGAAAAATGTTTGCATGGTGGCCCTGGAAATCCTCCACAGAGACCAGCTATGCAGATATCGCCAGCCCCTTAAACAAAGGAACAACGTCGGCATCCACGCCCTGGTCAACTATCGAAGGAACTGCCCCTCAACCAGGCACTTCTCCGCTTGCCCCTCGTCGCTCAAGTATTGAGGGATGGCCGGAGCGCACTGTCCAACCCCATCCTCCCGCTGTCGACGAACCCCCTGAAACACTTCTTCCCGCGCATTCTGCAACACCACCAGCAGAGACTGTCAAAGACTCGCTCACTTCTATCAAAGAAGCATCTTCTTCCCCCGTGCCAGAGAAGCACCTGGAATTTCTGTACTATCTTGTCAAGCATGGCATCGTGAACGAAGGCTTTGAAGAAGGACAGGTGCCGGAACAGTATAGAAAGTGAAGAGAATTGGCATCCAAATGGGCGCATTCCTCGCGGGATGCGCCCATTTGAATGCCAATTCTCTTTATTCTTCGATGGCTGCCTCGCTTAAGCGGAGCACAAGACGGCAAAAATGGAGCATCGCTGACGCAAATTCTAAATAAGCTTCATCACTGGCTGCTGCCTGCTGGGTTACTGCTGCACGACGACGTAAGGCGCGTAAGACCACCAGAACATCTTCTTTAAGAGATGGATCCAGGTCTCCTCGTTGCATCAGGCGAATCACCTGCTCAACGATTGAATCGACCTCCTGGCGCATCAAGTTGAGATCAGTCAGCCAGGGCTCATCGTCTTCAATGTCTTCATCTAGATCGTCCCAAAATAATGAGTTGGCAGATTGCTTTCCCCCTTGCGACCGCCATTTGGTATCGCCTCGCTTAGGTTTACCTGGGAGGCGGAGGTGAGTATCGGGCTCTTCCTGCGTGACCCCTAACTCACGTAGCAGCACGGCCAGTTCTTCTTCCCAGCCAGCCATAGAACACTCTCCTTAGTAGAACAACTCTAAGCATGGTGAAGCTTTAAATCTTGGCATCACCTACGCGGCCAGAAAACCTTTCTCGCAGTGTAACATAGTGTGTCATGCTTGTAAATGCCCCCAAAAATTGAAGCGCGCTCCGAGATCCTTCGCTTCGCTCAGAATGACATTGCTCCGCTGTGTTCGAGATTTCTAGAATCCTGGCAAGGTCATTTTTATAGGCAAACCGGGCGACGTGCAACGTCGCCCGGTTTGCACGTGCTGGATAAATCCGCACTCTACAAAATGACACAGATATTTTACCCGGGCAGCACAAATGATGGGAGATGCGGTAGAACATTCCAGAGTGCGGAGAGCCCAAGGGTCAGGGCAAGCAATATCCCGAAGGTGAGTTCGAGTTTCAAGGCCTGGCGCATGGCAAGATGCAGTCCGGCGGGGGTGTCTGTGCGAAAGATGCTTGTTACGACTATGACGAGCATGGGCAATGTCCAGAGTGTGATCAATATGAGGTGCGGTGCATTATGAGGCAGCCCTAGGGCGATGATGATGACATACGCCCCCAGCAGTAAGATGAATGCGAGCGCCCGGCTCCAGTTCAAGCCAAAAATGGCAGCGAGCGTGCGTTTCCTGGCCTGCGCGTCGCTTTCTGCATCTCGCATGTTGTTGAGGTGAACGACGGTTGTGGCCAGCAGACCGAGTGCAATACTATAGAGCAGCACGGTGCGATCAAAGCGTCCCGCCTGGACCATGTATGCCCCAAGGGTGATCAGCGGGCCAAATATGACAAAACTGACCAGTTCGCCCTGGGCGAGCGAGGCAAGCGCGCGCCCACTTGCACTATAGAAATACGCACAGAGTAAGCCGACCAGCCCAAACACATAGACCGGCCATGCAGGCTGACCACCTGCAAATGCCACAATTGCCCCAAGCACTGCTCCCAGGACTAAGCAACTCAATCCAAAGACCAACACGCGTCTGGGTTTGATCAGGCCCTGTTGAATCAGTCCGCCAGGTCCAAGCGTATTGCCAGTATCGATTCCCCTCAGATAATCATAATAGTCATTGACCAGGTTGGCCCCAATCTGCAGGTATGCCACCGCCGCCAACATGCCGACGAAATGCCAGAAGTCAAAGTGGCCAAAGGGTGTTTGTGCTGAAATAGTGCGTATCCAGGCTAAGGTACTGCCGACTAGCACAGGAATGGTTGGGAGCACCAGGTAGGCAGGGCGCATTCCATCCCACCACAACTGCATCCATTCACCAGCACTACGCCGATATTCTGCCGGCTGCACAACCAGGGGCACTGGCATGCTTACGGCTTTTGTTGCAGCCACCGGGCGAATAGACACCTCTGGCCGCAGTTCGCTAATCGTCTGCAGCGAGCCCAATGGGATGGTGGGCACCTCCTCGGCCTGCACTGACTCAGCCGTCACAACATGCGTTCCTGGTTTGCGGACGTAGGGGCCCGATTTATCGCGCCCATAGTAATCGGTGGTTTCGTCACTCTCGCGAAGCTTATCTTTCATGGCTGTCCCCCTGGCACCCACAAGGGGTGCCATTACATGTCGCCTTCGGCGTAATCATGGGTCGCGCCTTTCGCTGGTTTATCATGCCACATGCTGGATAAATCTATTACCTCTCCCCCGGAGAGGGTGCTTTACATTATAGAGTACGTATCAACGCTTACTGTAGGGGCCCGATTGATCGCGCCCTGTGGAAAGCATACCAGGGGCATGGTTTCCAAGAATCGCCTGATCGGCCCCACGGCACCCAGCTACCCCCTGGCACCCCGCCCCACGACACCCACAAGGGGTGTCGCTACATTTTGGTTTGCCCCACCTCATCCCCCAGAGAGGGTCCCTGATTTATGGCGTCTTGCAGAGCAAGCATGCTACGCTGTAACTGTGCCTGTCCAACTGCCGTGGTCAGATCGCCGCGCGTCTTTTCGAGTATACCGCGTGTCGCATCGGTCGTTCGTCGCAGTCCTCCGGTAATCGCATCAGGGAAATCGACCGTTGTCAGCAGGGCGTAGATATCATCCATACAGCCCAAAAGCAGCTCGCAGTCGTCAATGTTGCCCCGCCTCAATTGATCCAGCACATACCGCCTCAATTCTCCCACGGCCTCTCCCAAGCCATTGAGGTAGGGAGCCCAATCAATAGAAAGTTCCGAGGCCCTCGGCAAGGTGCGTCCTTGTACCAGGGAAATAAAGGTGCAGGCTTCCGCATACTCTTTCTGCGCATCCTGCACGAAACCAGCATAAAAGATGTCCTGGTGGTCACGCAGGTCATTGACCATCTCCGCAAGCAGTGCAGCAGCCTCGGAGACAAGTTCCTCAGCCGCTTTAAACTCCCGCCGGTGCGCTGCTCGGATGCTGTTAGCGCAATAGCGAATAGCGGCGCGTGATTTGGGCAATGCTCGCTCACGAGCCGCATGTTTAAGTGCCAGGTGTTGAAGCGCTTCCTGTGCTACAGGGTCCAGGTTGTAGGTCTGCTCGGTCATAGTCTCGTAATGTCCAGTCTGCCTGTTCTTCGATTTGATATATCAAGTGTATCATAGAATCTCAAGAGGGCCAACTTTGTCCCTATGTAGGCAGGGCTATTTACAAGTGCTCTTTTGCCGCACGTGCTGGATAAATCCGCACTCTACAGGCGGCGAAGGAGGAAGGAGGAGTTTTGCGAGGACACCTCGCGCGAAGGCTTCGGGCGGCCGCCCTCTGCACTCCTGCTTTGTGACGACTTTTACATCGCCCTGCTATGTAGGGGCCGATCATGCCTGACATCCCCTCAGAACTGGCCGCCTGCGGCGGGGAAGAAAGAAAAAAGGATTTTCGGGGGATACCCCCTATGACTCTGTTGGCGAATGAAATAAGGAGTGCAATTGAGCTCGGCATCGGGGAAATCTCTCCAGGATGCCTTTCTGAATGGTGAGCCTGGCAAGCCAATTGAGCTTGTTGGTCTCTTTGTGGGACATCCCACATTCCACTGTTTGTTTCATTCGCCAACAGAGTCCCTATTACCTGCCCCCCAGGCAGGGTGCCCCGGCAGAGGGCCGCGGCCCTTTGCACTCCCGCTTTCTGAGGAGATGTCAGGCATGATCGTGCACCTTTCGTCCACGTGCTCGATAAATCGGCACTCTACTGGTCGCGCCACCCTGTGCGGGGGACAGGTGGTAGAGGGCCAATTATGATGTTTCCCAATCAAAACCGGTCCTGTATGGATTACCCACATCGTCAGTGGGGAAGTGTCAGCACATCGTATGGCAAGCGAGCGGTGAAAGAACGCTGGACATCACTGCTTGTTTGCTACACGATGTCCTGACCATCACCACCCGACGATGTGGGTAATCCATACACCGGTCCTGTCATGCCTCGCCTCGCGAAGCATCTGTCTGCCTATCGCGAGAGACCCTGAGCGCAGCGAAGGGTGACAAAACATTGCCGATCTTGGTCGTTAAATTTCATCATTGGCCCGCGACTGGCCGATCAATCGGCTCCTACTCATCAGGCAGGGCTACCAGCACGGAGTCGCCCTCTATCTTCACTGGATATGTCTGGATATTCTGCCGTGCTGGGCCACGCAATACCTGACCGGTGTGTACGTCGAACTGTGCCCCGTGCAAAGGGCAGGTGATCACATCGCCATCGAGTTCGCCTTCGCTGAGAGAGCCACCAATATGTGTGCACGTATCCGTAAAAGCACAGATCACTTCATTCGCTTTCGCCAGGCAAATCGGCTCACCATCAACCTCTACAAGCATCAGGTCGCCTTCCTCTAAATCACCGACTTCCGCTACCTTTATAAAATCAGACATGACCACTCCCCTGGCACCCTGTAGAGGGCCAATTCATTGGCCCGTGGGTGCCACTACATTTCGGAATCGTCCGTTTGGGGTTTTTCCAGGCCAGCCAGCGCCAGGCTTCGGTGCAGAACACGCAGAGAGAGGAAGGCACATTTCGTACGCGCCGGGCTAATCGGGATACCTAATGCATCCAGCACATCATCCTTGCCAAGCTGAACCACCTCCTCTACAGTCTTGCCCTCGATCATCTCTGAGAGCATCGAGGCTGACGCCTGGCTGATGGCACAACCACGTCCCTGGAACCGTACCTCCGTCACCCGGTCTCCCTCTATCTGGAGATCAATACTCAGTTGATCTCCACACAAAGGATTAGAGTCTTCGGCATGGGCCGAAGGTGCCTCCAGCTTCCCGTAATTGCGCGGGTTCCGATAGTGATCCAGAATGTATTCTCGATAATCCATTGACATAGGTTCTGCTGCCCTCTTGAAATCAAAATGCCTACTCCTCTACCACGCAGTGGCAAGTCCGTCCATAGTAGTGGCACCCCTTGTGGGTGCCAGGGGGCGGGGCGGGGTGCCATGCGGCGCATGCAAGGAACGTCTACAATGAAAAAATGCGCAGAGCTTTGTGCAAGCCCTGTACCAGGACGTCGATCTCTTCTTGTAATGTATACACGTAGAAACTGGCTCGTGCCGTTGCAGCCAGGTTGAAGCGCTCCATCAATGGCTGAGCACAGTGATGACCGGCACGTACCGCAACTCCTACCTCCTGGTCAAGAATGGATGCAAGGTCGTGTGGGTGAATGTCACCCAATGTAAAGGATATCACACCGCCGCGGCTCCCGGCGTCTGGCCCCCATGAGGTTATAGATGGACCATAAATAGTCAATCCTGGTACCGCCCGTAGCTGTTCCATTGCATAGCGGGTCAGTTCTTGTTCGTGCTGAAAGACGTTTTGCATGTCGAGCGCCTTGAGGTAATCGACTGCTGCGCCAAGACCAATCGCCTCTGCAATAGCAGGGGTTCCCGCCTCAAACTTCCAGGGCAGCTCATTCCAGGTAGATTGCCGCAAACTGACGGTGCGAATCATATCGCCGCCACCCATGTAGGGAGGCATCGCTTCCAGCAGCTCGCGCTTGCCATAGAGCACACCGATACCGGTAGGTCCGAGCATCTTATGTCCGCTAAAGCCCAAAAAATCAACGTCGAGCGTCTGTACGTCTACTGGCAGGTGCGGAACACTCTGGGCAGCATCGAGCAACACAATTGCCCCGGCCTTATGTGCCTGGGCAATCATCTGTTGAGCAGGATTGATCGTCCCTAAAACGTTGGACATGTGGGTAAAAGCTACAAGTTTAGGTTGTTGCTGCAATAATTGCTCATAGACATCCAGGCGCAGCAGCCCATCATCAGTCACAGGAATAAATTCCAGCCGAGCGCCTGTGCGGCTTGCAAGCAATTGCCAGGGCACAAGATTGCTGTGATGCTCCATCTCTGTCAGGATAATCAGATCCCCGGCATGAATGTTCGCCTGACCCCAGGTATAGGCCACGAGGTTAATGCTCTCCGTGGTATTGCGCGTGAAGATAATCTGTTTGCTCTGGCGAGCATTGATAAAGCGAGCTACTTTGACACGCGCTTTTTCCATGGCTGCCGTCGCTTCTTCGCTAATCTGGTAGACCCCACGATGAACGTTCGCATGGTAATTCTTATAATAGTGGTTCATGGCGTCGATGACAGCGAGAGGTTTCTGCGAACTTGCCGTGCTGTCAAGGTAGACCAGGGGTTTTCCGTGTACCTGCCTTGACAGGATTGGAAAGTCCTTGCGAATAGAGCCAATATCTGCAACCGTGCGAATTTCTGTGTCGGTGCCTCCTGTAGTCTTTTGCATCTCTGTACCTGATTTCTTTTTGTTTGAAAAAGGGGAGCATATTTAGATTATCCCTAAAGAGTTGCTTCTGTTTTGCTTGCCACCACTGGTGGCAAGCAAAACAGAAGCAAGCTTATATCTCGCTGAGTTGGATCTCTTCTTCTGACTTTTTGCCATCGAGACTGACGGCGGTTTCGTCTACACCCTCAATCTCCCAGCGTTCCTGTGTTTCAGTGGCGTCAACCCAGGTATCAGCCTCGACCTCGTGGGAACCTCTCATGCGGCGCACAATGCTCCGGCGCAGGCGAACACGCAGATTCTCCAATGGAATGCGCTGTAGCACTGGCTCAAAGAAGCCTTGCACAATGATACGTTCGGCCTCATCCCGCGGAATACCTCGCACCATCAGGTAGAAGAGTTGATCCTCGTCGATCTTTCCCGTAGTTGCGCCATGGCTGGCACTCACCTCGTTGGCCCCAATCTCCAGGCTGGGAATTGATTCTGCACGGCATTTGTCGCTGAGTAGCAGAGTATGGACTGACAGGAAGGAGGCCGTCTGCTGTGCCTTTGGCCGCACACGGATCATTCCCTCAAACTCTGCACGCGAAAGGTCCGCAAGTGCACCCTTCACAAGCGTCTCTGCATTCGTTGCGGTACCAATATGGTCCGAGAGGGTCTTGATAGAGTAGCGCTGGTCCTGGTCGGTGAAGAAGACACCAGTCAGTTCAGCCACACTACCATGACCAACCAGGCTGGAGCCAACATTGGAGAGCATGACCTTACTGCCAAGGTCAGCCATCACCCAGACAACGCTGCCATCTTTTTCCTGGTAGGCATTCCTGTTCACGATGGTCCAGACGTTCTGACCGAGGTCTTGCAGGTTGCTGAACTCGACACGAGCTGCGTTTTTGACATAGACCTCAACCACACTGTCCAACAACGAGGGCCGCTCGTCGTCGAAGGATGAGTTCTGTTCCTCGACGTAGCGAACGCTGCTCTGTTCCTCTGCGATGATTAGCGTATGGGTAAATGTTGCAGAACCAGGTGCGTCAATCCAGAGTCGGCTCAGAACTGGCTCTTCTATCTCTACTCCCTTTGGAATGTAGAGGAAGGTGCCTCCACTCCAGAAGGCCGCATGCAGGGCAGTGTATTTATTGCTCTCGACTGGTACACAGGAGGTCATGAAGTACTGTTGTACCAGTTCAGGATACTTACGCACAGCGGTATCGAGATCCGTCAGGATGACGCCCTTCTGCGAAAGTCGATCGTCCAGTTCACTGCGGATCACCGAGGCATTGCGCTGTACTACCAGGCCAGCACGCACATCAACCAGTGCATCTTGCAATGCCTGTTCGATAACCGTCGGAAGTACCTCGCCGCTCTCAATCGGCACATAGGGAAGAAGTTCCTGGAACTTGAACCGCGAGAACGTCTGCAGCGTTCCCAGGTCTCCCCGCCGTCCAAGCGGAGTAGGGGTGCTCTCGTAGACCTCCCACGCATGCAGACGCTTTTGAAGCATCCACTCAGGCTCTCCCTTCAGGCGCGAGAGTTCCTCTACTCCACTGCGGGAGAGACCTGTTGCCAGCATATTAGCCATTGACAGCCACCTCGTTCTCTGCGTCGGCGGGTCGGAGCCATTCGTAGCCCTTGGCTTCGAGTTCGTGTGCCAACTCTTTTCCACCAGACTTAACAATGCGACCATCATACATGACATGCACAAAGTCGGGTGTGATGTAGTTCAAGATGCGCTGGTAGTGGGTAATGAGCAGGATGCCCAGGTTTGGTCCCCGCAGGGCGTTTACGCTGTCCGAAACGATCTTGAGCGCATCGATATCCAGGCCAGAGTCGGTCTCATCCATCAGCGCGACTTCAGGCTCAAGCAGCGCCATCTGCAGAATCTCGGCGCGTTTCTTCTCACCACCGGAGAATCCGTCATTGATGGAGCGGTTGATGAAACTGTTATCTACCTTGAGCAAGCGCATTTTCTCTTGCAGCAGTTTGCGGAACTCACCAGGAGGAATACTCTTGCGCTTCGTGGCCTTCCCTGTCGGATTTTCACCCTCTTCCAGCGGCTTATTGCCTTCGCGCACGGCTTCAAGCGAGCGACGCAGGAAGTTCGCCACGCTCACGCCGGGGATAGACATTGGATACTGGAAGGCCAGGAAGAGGCGCATACGAGCGCGGCGATCTGGCGAGTATTCCAGGATATTCTCACCCTTAAACCAGATTTCTCCCTCGGTCACTTCATATTTCGGGTTGCCCATAATGACATTTGCCAGAGTGCTTTTACCAGAGCCATTGGGGCCCATCAATGCATGAACTTCGCCCTGTCGAACCACCAGGTCAACGCCACGTAGAATTGGTTTGCCTTCAATATTCGCATGAAGGTTTTTGATAATAAGTTCTGATCCCATTCCGAAAAACGTCCTCCTTGGGCGCAATGAATTGCACCCACGGGCCAATTCATTGGCCCTCTACAGCAAAATTAAGACGATGCGGCAGTTGGTGCCACATGTATATCTGTGATAGGTATAAAACGAGTCTTAGGGGCCGCCCGTCCTTGTTCAGGCGATAGGTTCACCAGGTCGGCTAACGTTATAGTATCGAGCGTATGAGCGACAGCATCACGCACCCTGGCCCAGAGGTACTGGGTCTTGCATGAGTCCAGGAAGCCACAAATCTGGGTCATCTCACCTTCGGTCGCGCAGATCATCGGAGCAATGGGGCCTTCCAGCACGCGCACAATCTCACCCATAGTAATCTCAGCAGGTGGTCGGCTCAGTCGATAGCCGCCATGTGCTCCACGGGTGCTGACAACGAGAGAAGGGTCTGCCTCCCGCAATAGTTTCACTAGTTGTTCCAAATATGCCAGTGGCAGCTGCTCTGCCTGCGAAATGTCTGTTAGCGAACGGGGGCGTCCACCATAGTGGTGAGCAAGGTCAACCATGATTCGCACTCCATATTCGCCTCGTGTAGATACTCGCAACATCATGGTTTCCTCTCCTCTCGCAAGGGCGACCGCAAGGGTCGCTCCTACATTGTGCTCTATTGCGCCATGCCGAACCCCAGGGCGACCGCAAGGGTCGCCACTACCCAGGTACAACATTAATCCGACTGATTCACTAGGATATATTTTAGCACTTTGGGAGGGAGAGCGTCAACTAGGAGGATGATTTACCTTTCACATCATCTTCGCCGCCTGCTGTGCCAGCTGAACCAGCCAGAACGGCAACACTGTCCCCATCAACAGTGTCCCCAACATGGCAATCCCCAGAGCCACCCACGTTGTCCAACCGACAACAATGGGTGGCTCCGCAGCAACATCCTCCGTAGGGGCCCGATTGATCGCGCCCCCTTGCGAAGCCGCGCCTCCGGGGGAGGATGAAGCCCCGCGTCCGGGGGACGATGAAGGGCCTTTCGAATCCTTCACGCCCCCCGCCCTTGCTGAACCCCTCGGCGGTGTCTTCGTAGGGGCCCGATTGATCGCGCCTATAGAGGTGGAAGTGGTGGCTGGTGGTGCTGCACTTCGTCCCTGGGGTGGCGGGGTGGGCCCTAGGGCTGCTGGAACTGCCTCTCTCTCACGCTCCATGAACATGGCCGCGATGATGCGCAGGTAGTAGTACATGCCGAGGACGCTCGCGAGGACACCGATAATCAGAAGTTCGGGATGATTACTCTGGAGGGCAGCATAGAAGAGGTAATATTTGGCTGCAAAACCTGCCATCGGTGGGAAGCCTGCCAGGGCCAGCAGGAAGAAGGCAAGCAACCCTGCGAGGGCTGGTTGGCGATACCACAAACCACGTAGCTCACTCAAATCGTTGCCTGTGTTGTCGGCTCGTTCCAGCACAGAGACGATGCCAAAAGCACCCAGGTTCAGAAAGACGTAGCTGAGCAGGTAAAAGAGGATAGCAGAGAGCCCAACGATGCCTCCTGCAACAACACCGATCAAGAGGTAGCCTGCATGGGCGATGCTGGAATAGGCCAGGAGTCGCTTGACGTTACTCTGCACGAGCGCCAGGATGTTACCACCAACGATTGTGAGGATAGCAATGGCCCAGACGATTGGCTCCCAATCTGCCCGCACGGGTTGCAGCACAATATCGAAGACTCGTGCAAAGGCGATCAGTGCAGCGGCCTTGGTACCAACTGACATGAAGCCTGTCACAGGAGCAGGAGCGCCTTCATAGACATCAGGTACCCAGGCCTGGAAAGGAACAGCCGACACTTTGAAGGCGAAACCAACGATCAGTAGGGCCATGCCAATGAAGAGCAGGGCTGGTGCGTGCATTGTGAAACCGGCTGGCGAGGGGTGCGATTCGATATGAGCGAAAAATTGTCCAATGCCACTGAATGAGGTACTGCCTGTTGCGCCATAAATGAGTGCGATGCCATAGAGCAGGAAGGCGGAGGCGAATGAACTGAGCAGGAAGTACTTCATGCCAGCTTCCTGGGATTGCTGGCGACGCACCCTCTCCGGGGGCGCGCCTCCGGGGGAGGATGAAGTGGAGGTGATAACAAAGCTACATAAGATGTACAGGGCCAGCGAGAGCATTTCCAGTCCTAGAAAGACCGTCAGGAAGCTGGTCGCTGCTGCCATCAGCATCATGCCGATAGTGGCAAGCAGCATCAAAGAGTAGTATTCTCCCTGGTGAACTAGATTCAGGCGCTTGAGGTAGGCAGGAGAGAGCAGGATGCCCAAGGCGCTGGCACTCAGAATGATGATATAGGCGTAGAGCGAGCCCTGGTCAGAACCAACCATCTGGTTAAAGGCGGGTTTATTGTCCCCAACAATGAACAGGACGATGGTTGCCGCGAAAGCTCCAGCCAATCCAACCAGGCTCAGCACGGGCAGTGTTACCTCGCCTCCTGCCGCTGACGCTTCCGTAGGTAGTGTCATCCTGAGCGAAGCGAAGGATCTGTCTCGATCAGCGGAGCGCACTCCTAGCAGCTTGCCTGACTGCGAAGCAGTAGACGCTGCCGCGTCGTTGGCAAGCTGTCTTGGTTCAGCGGAGCGCGTATCAATTCCTTCGGCCTCGTCCCTGGGTAGGGACGATCCCTTGCGGGTCCCGCGCCTGGGGGGCGATGAAGGGCCCTGGGCGCCTTTCAATTCTTTCGTGCCCTCTTTCAAATCCTTCGCTTCCACCTCAGATGGTCGGGACACCACCAAATCCACCAGTAGAACTATTAGTGCTATACCTGCCAGAACCAGGATCGGGGCAATTCGTCCCCAATCCTCGGCAGTGACAATATAGGTAAATGACATAAAAGACCTCCCTTATGCAGCGAAGCCCGTCCATAGTAGTGGCACCCCTTGTGGGTGCCAGAGGGCCAGGACACCGGCGAGGGGTGCCCACATGCCAATCATGAATTTTAACAAGCAACATCGGTAATGTTTTCCGAATGGACTCTCGCTTCCTAACCGCACTCGCCAGGCTTTGGTACCAGCGATTACCGGTTTTGGTCGTTAAAATTCATAATTGGCACTCTACAGGAGCAGGTTTACGGTCGGCTCCAGTAAAAACGTCAATGGAGCTGGTTGAATACCGATGTAAAAAATTAATGCAAGTAGAGGCAACAAGGTCAGGAACTCACCAAGCGTGATATCGCTCAAGGTTCCCTTGCGCTCAAGAGCAGCTACTGGACCCTCTGTGCGGCGTGGACCCTCCATCATTGTCAGGAAAAAGCGGATGAGATACCAGGAAGCAGGCACAACAACTGCTGTCCCCAGTACACCAAAGATGACACTGTGGCGGAAGACACCAAGGAATGTCAGGAACTCGCCTGCAAAGTTATTCAATCCTGGTAGCCCAAGCGATGAGAGTACCGCTATCAGCATCACCGTCGCCAACCAGGGAATACGAGCTGCCAGCCCTCCAAAGTCATTCAGACGACGTGTCCCTGCCCGTGCCTCAATAAAGCCTGCGATGAGGAAGAGGGCAGCGATGGTGATGCCATGGTTAACCATCTGCAAAACAGCGCCTTCGATACCCTGCACATTGAAGGCGAATATACCCAGCATCACAATGCCAAGATGGCTAATGCTGGAATATCCTAGTAACCGTTTGATATCTGTCTGCACCAGGGCCAGTAGTGCGCAGTAGAGGATGCCAGCTACCGCCAGAATGTTAAAGATGGGGGCCAGAGTATGCGCTGCAGACGGGAAGAGCGGAAGGCAGAAGCGCAGGAAAGCATACGCTCCTGTCTTTGACATCGCACCAGCCAGCATAGCTGTAACTGGGGCAGGTGCTTCGCTATACGCATCAGGAAGCCAGCTATGGAATGGGATCAATGGCACCTTGACCGCGAAGGCGGCTGCAAGTGCCAGGAACAGCCAGATCTGCACATTGCTGCCAATGGCGCAGCTGTGTCCACTAGCATCGGTCGGACTCAGGAGAGCAGCAAAGTCCAGGGTATAACTGCAACCATGAGCCGCGTGGTAGTATCCGACGGCAACAATGCCTGCGAGTGCGAGCAGGCTACCTACCGATGTATACAGCACAAATTTGAGTGCTGCATAGATACGTCTTTCACCACCCCAACTACCAACCAGGAAATAGGCCGGAATCAACATCAGTTCCCAGAAGATGTAGAACAGGAAGAGGTTCGTCGCCAGGAACACGCCGATGATGCCACTCTCAAGCAGGAGCATGAAGGCCATATAGTTCTTGAGCCTCTGCTCGATGCGGAACGAAGCTGCAATACATACAACTGACAGGAGGGCAGTGAGGGCGACAAGCAAGATGCTGATACCATCAACGCCCAGGCTGTAGTTGATGCCAATGGCCGGAATCCAGGATTGTTGCTCGGTAAAGAAGAGTGCACCACTTGAAGCAGAACCTGCGGTTGCATTGGCCTGAGCATAGGCCAGGAGCAAACCCACCACGATCATCAGATTGGCCCAGGCTATTCCCAAAGCTGTCCAGCGTATAGCATTCGTTTGCTCCCTTGGAAAGAACAGCAGAGCAATTCCTCCCAGAAGAGGTAGAAGTATAATGATTGATAAAAAAGGAATCACGCCTCTACCTCCTCACCAAAATGTAGTGGCACTCCTTGTGGGTGCCATGGCCCAATTGATAAAAAAGGAATCATAGTCCCCTCACCAGGATTATATACATGATATACACAATGATCAGGACAGCACCGAACAGGATCGCCAGGGCGTAGTTGCGCATATAGCCAGTTTGCAGACGCCGTAGCAGTCCACTGGTTCCTGTGAGGAGCAAGCCAACACCCCGGCTTCCTCCATCAAGTGCACTCCCTTCCAACCAGGTTGATGCTGTGCGTCCTATCCAGAGCAATGGCCTGATGAGTACCAACTCCAAAATTTCATCAACGTAGTACTTGTGCAGCACCAGCTGGTAAAGCGGGTTCTTGTTCTCCTTGTACTCGAAGCCTTTCCTGTATCGCCCCCAGGCAACCAGGATACCGAACAGTCCAAGACCAACGCTAATGCCCGTCGAGATCCATTGGAGTGCGAGTGATGCTGCTGGTGGGTGGCCACCAGTAACATCAGAGAAAACTGGATCGAGGAACGTGGCGAATGGGTGCCATCCTGTGACAGTAAAGAGTCCAAATGAGCCAACAAGTCCACCCACTACGGAGAGAACAGCCAGCAGAATCAGCGGGATTGTCATGACGGCTGGCGCTTCGTAGATGTCATAGTAGCCTGTACCTCGTTTGTTGGGTAGGGGCGACGCTTGCGGGGAGATGAAGGGCCCTCGTGCCCGATTCCTGGCGTTACGGCGGGTATCTGGCTCGGCCTCTTCCTGGTCTTCATCTGTGCCATGCGCATGACTGGTAGGACCAGTTCCCCGATAGTTGCCGGAGAAGATGCCAAAGACCAGGCGAAACATGTAGAAGGCCGTCAAGCCTGCCGTCACTAAACCCACGCCCCAGAGTGCATAGAACAGCATACTATGAGTTGTGGTTGCTTGTGCTAAGAGCGAACTGAGGATTTCATCCTTGCTCCAGAAACCTGCGAAAGGGGGGATACCACTGATTGCCAGGGCTGCGATCAGGAATGTCCAGAAGGTGATACGCATGCGCGAGCGCAGGCCACCCATCTCGCGCATATCCTGCTCTCCACCAAGCGCGTGAATGACTGCACCTGCGGCCAGGAAGAGCAAGGCTTTGAAGTAGGCATGTGTACTGAGGTGGAAGATGCCAGCAGTATAGTTATGCGCACCCTCACCCATAAACATGTAGCCAAGCTGACTGATGGTCGAATAGGCCAGCACACGCTTGATATCAAGCTGGAACATGGCAATTGTGGCGGCAAAGAGCGCCGTTGCACCCCCAATGCCAGCCACGACATTCAGGGCCAGAGGAGATGTTTCAAAGAGTGGGTGAGCGCGTGCAACCAGGTAGACTCCGGCCGTGACCATGGTTGCTGCATGGATCAGTGCGCTGACAGGCGTTGGGCCTTCCATTGCATCAGGCAACCACATGTAGAGCGGCAACTGTGCCGATTTCGCTGTACATGCCAGGAAGAGCAGCAGACAAATGGCATTTGCACTTGTGCCGCCAACCTGGTTGAAGACCCCGATTACTCCGCTATCGTTTGTGAAGTAGTTCAGGGTGCCAAAATGAACAAAAATCAGAAAGATAGCGATCATCAAACCAAAGTCACCAATCACATTAATGACCAGGGCTTTCTGTGCTGCAGCGACTGCCGAACGACGCCGGTACCAGAAACCGATTAGCAGAAATGAAGCCAGGCCAACCAATCCCCAACCAACCAGCAAGAAGAGAAAGTTATCGGCGCTGACCAGCAGTGTCATGGCGAAAATAAAAAAGTTGAAGAAAGAGAAGAAGCGCCAGAAGCCTGGATCACCCTCCATATAACCTGCCGAATACAGGTGGATCAGAAAGCCCACACCTGTAACGATCATCAGCATAGTTGCTGAGAGACGATCAAGGAGCAGACCAAAGCTCAATTGAAAGTCTCCGGAGAACACCCAGGTATAGACCACCTGGTCGCTGCGTGCCGAATCTGCCGCTGTGCTGAGCGCTGATAAGAAGCTGATGAGCGCAAAGAAAAAGGCCAGGCCAGATGCCCCCCATGCGACAGTCAATACCCCTGTGCGTGACATTCCCTTGCCTGCCAGGCCCAGGATAATAAATCCTAGCAAGGGCATCAGCAGCACCCATAGAGTCAGATTTGTCATAAACACATTCCTTTCATGCGCCTTCGTTCCCCCGTAGGAGACGATTGATCGGCCCCGGTCGCCCTTGGCGCATGGCTTTCAAGAATCGCCCTTAGCCTCGTAATACATTCATGTCGTCAACATCAATGTTCTGACGGGTGCGGAAGATGGAGACGATAATTGCCAGGCCAACAACTACCTCTGCAGCAGCAACAGTCAATACAAGAAAGACAAACATCTGGCCGTCTGCCGAGTCCAGGTAGTGAGAGAAGGCCACAAACGACAGATTAACCGCATTGAGCATCAACTCAATCGACATAAAAATAATCAGTGGATTGCGCCGAATAAGCACGCCGATAACGCCAACCGTGAAAAGGATGGCGCTGACGATTAAATACCATGATAATGGTGGTAAATCCATAATTACGCCTTTCTCCCTAATACCAATGCTCCTAAAATAGCTACAACAATCAGCATGCTGGTCACTTCAAATGGGAAAGCGAAACCATGGAAGAGTGCCTGCCCGAAGGCCTCGATATTGCCCTGTGAGTTGACCACCTGTGAGAGGCTTCCACCTGTGGCCTTTGCTCCACTGTCGATGGCAGTGCCAGTGAAGAGCAGGTAGCTCAAAGCACCCACCAGCACAAAGCCTAGCGCAGCTGCAATTCCACGCTGCCAGGGAATGCGGTCGCGTAGATCATTATTGCTTACTTCACTCGACAGCATAGTGACAACAAAGAGGAACAGAACCATAATTGCGCCTGCATAGATCAGGATTTGCACGATGGCGATAAACATTGCTCCAAGCTGCAGATAAAAGAGAGCCAGGAACAAGAACGTCAGAATCAAGCTCAAAGCGCTATGTACAGCATTTTTAAAAGTGATCACTCCTATTCCTGACGCGATAGTGGCAATGGCCAGTACAAAGAATGCAATCTGGATGCCCGTCATGCCTGTGTTCCCTCCTTATTCGCTATCTTCCTCCTATCCTCGTCCTGCTCCTCGTCAGTGATCAGTACAGGTTCTTCAGTTGGGATATCACCAAGGCCCACAGAAGCTGCACTGGCCCATGAGCCATCGAACACTTTTCGAGTCTGAGGGACAGGCTGCATGAGGTGCTCAGCCTCTGGCTCCGGTGGAGGCGGATCAAACCAGAACTCACTCGAACCAAGCGTTGCCTGTCCCACAGGTTCGAGCAATTGCTCCTTATGATAGATCATATCTTCCGGGTAGTATGAGGCCAGTTTGTATTCCTTTTCCAGTGTAATGGCACCGGTAGGACAGGCGGCTTCACAATAGCCACAGAAGATGCAGCGCAGCAAGTTCACATCGAAAACTTTAGCATAGCGCTCCCCTGCCGAGACGCGATTCTCCTCGGTGTTTTCCTCTGCCTCAATGTAGATTGCATCAGCCGGGCAGGCTCCGGCGCACAAAAAGCACCCAACGCAACGCTCCAGGTTGTTCTCATAACGGTGCAGAACATGCCGTCCTCGAAAACGCGGAGGAAGCTCACGTTCCTCCTCTGGATAGGAGACAGTTGTCGGCTTCTTGCCTATATTTTTCAGGGTTGTTGCCATCCCCTTAAGTATATCGAAGGACATTATGGGTTCCCTTTCATGTCATCCAATACCAGCACTTGTAACGTAGGTAAAGATCGGAGGTTTTTATCATTTGTTAGAAAGACTGGTGCTTTCCTAACGATGGCAGTAGCCATCTGAACGGAGTCGGGTGTGCTCATGTTATGAACTGCCCTTAGTTGTGCTGCTTCTTCAGCAATATTCCGGGAAAGTTCAACGATACTCAAGCCTTTCGAACCAAGAAGCAAGTCACGATACTTTTGGACTAATTGTGGATTTCTACGACGGATGGGCTGGACAAGCACTTCGAGTAGAGTCAAAACGGATGTGACAACAGTAAGTTCACCATGCGCTATAGCATCGAAAAAAGGATCAACAATCGCCAAATAGGTAGGATTTTCCTCAATGTAATAGATCACAGGCGTGGTATCTAATCCTACCATCTTTCCTCGTAGTGACTCTACCCACTCCATGCTATTCCCTCCTCAGCTGTATACTTTTCCACGTGACCTACTTCTCCCAGGAAGCTCGCTCTTGATTAACATATTCTTGGGCGTCGATACCTTCCCATATTTCTTTGCCTAACCCTCTCAATTCGGTGATACTATGTTGTTTGGGCCCAACTCTGGTTCTTCGACGTAGAATTGCTTTCAGATCCTCTAATAATCTCTCTTGATCTTCAGGAGCAAGGTGTTCAACTTGCTTGAGTACCTCCTGATAGGTATAAGTCGACATTGGGATTCTCCTTTCAGAGGTATTTGATATTCGTCTACTTCTCCCATGAAGCTCGCTCTTGATTAACATACTCCTGAGCGTCAATGCCTTGCCATATTTCTTTGCCCACTCCCTTAAAATCCATGATGTTATGCTTGGGCCCTGTTCCAGTCCTGCGTCTCGCAATTGCTTTCAGATCCTCTAATAGCCGATCCTGGTCTTCAGGAGTAAACTCTTCAAATTGTTGAAGTATCTTTTGATAAGCTTCTGATGACATAGATGTTCCCTCCTGGAGTTAACTCTCAACAGGCTCAAACTTCGCCAGCCGCACCGACGCAGGCAACTTCTCAGCCCTCCCCTTAGTAGCCTCAGCAAATCGTGTCTCTACATTGCGGAGGCGTACAGTAAACAAGACTACCAGAATAATAGCCAATCCTGCAAGGCCATTTATCCACCAGGGCCAACCGAGGGCCACAACCGTCGCTGTAATTACCACATTGAGTACCGCCAGTGGCAAGAGCAACTGCCAGCCGAGGCGCATCAGACGGTCGTAGCGGATGCGTGGCAAGGTGGCACGTATCCAGATGAACAGGAACAGGAAAAATGCGACTTTGACCAGAAAGATCAGTATTGAGACGCCAGGAATACGCTCCAGACCGAGACCAAAGAAGCTCCAACCACCGAAGAACAGCGTAGCAGCGACCGAACTCACCGTAATCATATTTATGTATTCGGCCATCTGGTAGAGGCTCCAGCGCAGGCCACTGTACTCAGTCAGATAGCCCGCCGTCAACTCTTGCTCTGCCTCGGGCAGGTCGAATGGAGCACGGTTCACTTCGGCGATGCCAGCGATGATATAGACCACAAAACCGAGTGGCTGTGCCAGGATGAACCAGATGCCCTGGTTGAGTTGTGCATGTATAATGCCTACCATGCTCAGCGTACCTGCCCACATCAGTGTGCCACTAAGGGCCAGTCCCAGGCTCGTCTCGTAGGAGACCATCTGGGCTGCACTACGCAATGAGCCGAGCAACGAATAGCGATTGCCAGATGACCAGCCACCCAGGACAATCCCATAGACTGCCAGCGAGGAGATCGAGAGAATCCACAGCAACCCAACATTGATGTCGGCGATGAATGGATCCCAGACAGAATGTTTGCCCTCGATCCAGTTGTTCCCAACGGGTACAACTGCGAATGCACAGAGAGCCACAATCACTGAGATGACAGGTGCGATCAGGTAGGTGAGCTTTTTGGCTTGCGTCGGAATGATCTGCTCTTTGAAAGCCATCTTCACTGCATCGGCGATTGGTTGAAAGAGACCAAATGGTCCCGCCCGATTTGGCCCAAGGCGACCCTGTATCCTTGCCACTACACGCCGCTCGATCAGCGTCATGTAGGCAAAGGCCGTGAGCAGGGCGACGATCACAATTGCGCTCTTGATGATATCAGCAACTATTTCGTTATTCAGAAACTCAAGCACGCGCCACCTCCATCTCCTGCGTGCGTACCCCGTGTGCGCCGAGGCCTTCCCACGTCAATCCAGCGTAGAGGCCCTGAGCGGAGCGCCTTTCAAATCCTTCGCGCCCGATCTCTAGCAGCACGTCCTGTGGGCTACCGTAATTCCAATCAGCACCCAGGCGATTTGCCAGTTCTTTCAGGATTTCCCAATCAGCCCTGGCTCCAGGGAGTGGACGCAAGGCACGACGAATAGCCTGCACATGATGATCGACGTTGGTCATACTACCGTCTTTTTCCGCAAATGTCACGGCTGGCAGCACCACATCTGCCTGCTGTGCCGTTTCAGTCAGTATAATATCTTGCACCACCAGGAACTCTTTGGTCACACGTAAGTCTGTTGCGATATGCCGGGCAGGATTGGCTCCCATCACGTACAGAGCCTTGACCTGCGGGCTATTCAGCATCTCCTCGTACGCCATGCCCTTTTCCTGGACAGGTTGATAGCCAGGCAGCGCATCAGGCAGCAGACCCATATCGCGTGCACCCAGCGAGTTAGCATCCTCAAAGAGCGGACCAACTCCTGCACCGGGGCGACCAATATTACCAGTTACTACGGCCAGCGCCTGCAAGTCTGCTGCCAGATCCTGACAACCCGGAGTAAGCGTTGCCATTTCATCGTAGAGGATAATCGCACCTTTCGCATTGGCAATTTCACTCGCCAGGTGGGATAGCTGTGCCATTATTTCCATACCAAACGCCTCTTCCGTAGGGGCCGATTGATCGCCGCCCACCGCCGATTGATCTGCCCTTTCTTGACCCTGTACGCTCGCCCGCAAATCCTCATACTTCCTGACGGCGTCATTCTCCGAATCCAGCACCGCTGTAGGGGCCCGATTTATCGCGCCCAATAGCAATTTCGCAGCCACGCCTGCTCCGTGCCGTGGAATAGTAATCTTGTTGGCCGCCAAATACTCAAACCGATCAAGTTCCGTCACATCCTCATTGATGATATAGATTTTTGCTCCTTGCTTCATTGCCTTTTTGATCCGCAGGTTGAGGATAGGCTGGCGCTGGTATGGATCGCTGGCTACCAGCACGATATGCGACGCCTTCTCGATATCGGCAATACTGTTACTCATCATCCATGGTCTGCCCGTGATTGCATCCCGTGGTCCAGGGAAGTATCCATGGTGGTGATCAACGTTGGGTGAGCCAAGCACCTGGCGCAGCAACTTCTGGAAGAGATACGCTTCCTCGTTGGTGGTGCGTGTTGAGCCGATGCCACCGATTGCCTGGGCACCGTGTGTATTGCTGATCTCTTTGAAACGGGTAGCAACCAGGTTGAGTGCCTCATCCCAGGTTGCAGGCTGCAGATGCCCATTGCGACGAATAAACGGAGTGCGCAATCGCTGTGAACTGTTGACAAACTCAAAGCCCCAGCGTCCACGGTTACACAGCCAGCCATCATCGATCTCATCGTTGACCCGCGACATCAGCCGCATGATCTTGTCCACACGGACATCAATACGTGCATTGCAGCCAACACTACAGTTATTGCACACGCTCGGTGTATGTTTCAGTTCCCACGGCCGCGCCTTAAAGCGGAAGGATACAGCCGTCAACGCCCCCACCGGACAGATCTCGACGGTGTTACCGGAGAAGATCGAGTCAAAAGCATGGTCGGGCGCTGTGCCCACTTCCATCTTGTATCCTCGCGAAACCATCACCAGGCCGTTATCCATCGAGATTTCTGAACTGAAGCGGGTGCAGCGTTGACAAAGGATACATCGCTCCCGGTCCAACATAATATCGTTACTGACGGGGATTGGCTTTGAATAGTGGCGCTTGTGGAGGTCGAAGCGTGTGCCGCCTGGCCCATGACGCAAAGTGAAATCTTGCAGATCACACTCACCCCCCTTGTCACAGATCGGACAGTCAAGCGGATGATTGATCAGCAGAAACTCCAGTGTTCCCCGGCGGGCCTTGAGCACCTTCTCAGTCTTCGTATGCACAATCATGCCTTCGCTGACAGGTGTGGTACAGGCCGTCTGTGGTGGCTTGGGCATCTTCTCGATCTCAACAAAGCACATCCGGCATGCCCCGAGTGGTGGCATCTTAGGATGGTAGCAATAGATTGGAATCTCAATGCCAACCCGCCGTGCCGCTTCCCACACCAGCGTGCCAGGTGGAACGGCCACTGGAATATCGTCTATGGTCAGGTGTACTAATTTGTCTTTTTTCTCTTCTGGCATATCTGTTTACCGTTTCGTTTTGTCTATGGCAGATTCCACTACCCCCGCGCCCCAGGGCGACCGGTAGAGCACCCTCCCCGGGGGAGAGGTAAGAGATTTATCCAGCACTTCACGTGGTCGCCCCCACCCAGGTACGGTGCCGATCAATCGGCTACTACTCTGCCACGCAGTGGCAAGTCCGTCCATAGTAGTGGCACCCCTTGTGGGTGCCAGGGGGCGGGGGGTGCCTTACACAGGGAGGTTTTGTGGGGAGGCGTGTGGGAAAGGGCACGGCGGGCGACGATCTCGGCCCTACGGACTGACGATGATCCTTCCACAAAACCTACCCGTGTAAGCCCCTACGCTATCCCTGTTCATCCCCGGCTTTGGCCCCACGTCCTACCATGCAACGCCCTTCCCGAATATGATACTCATATTCATCGCGGAACAGCTTGATGCTACTGGTGATAGGGCTGGTTGCAGCATCACCCAGGGGACAGAAGGACTTGCCATTGATATTATCGCAGATGTCCCTCAGCAGGTCGGTATCGGTCTCCTTGCCGTGCCCATGCTCAATGCGGTGCAGAATCTCGGTTAACCAATATGTTCCCTCGCGACAGGGCGTGCATTTTCCACAGGACTCATCGCGGTAGAACTCCGTCATCCGCAACACTGCCCCCACGATGCAGGTGTCTTCATCCATAACAATCACGCCACCAGAACCAAGCTGCGAACCAGCGGCGGCGATAGCTTCAAAGTCAAGTGGCGTGTCTACTTTATCCGCCCCTAGCATGAAGGTGGACGACCCACCTGGAATAATCGCCTTGAGCTGTTTGTCACCCGGGATGCCTCCACCGTACTGTTCATCATAGATCAAAGTGCGCAGTGACGTTCCAAGCGGCAATTCATAGTTACCGGGTTTTTTGACATGGCCGCTCAGGCAGAAGACACGGGTTCCCTTGCTCTTCTCCGTGCCAAACGAGGCATACCACTCAGCTCCGTTCTTGACAATTGCCGGGATAGTCGCCAGTGTCTCAGCATTGTTGATGACGGTCGGCCCACCATAGAGACCGATGACTGCAGGAAAGGGTGGTTTCAAACGTGGATAGCCACGTCTGCCTTCAAGCGACTCCATCAGGGCGCTCTCTTCACCACAAATATAGGCTCCCGCGCCACGATGCACAATCACTTCCAGGCTAAAATCGCTACCCAGGATATTCTTGCCAATCAGTCCGGCAGCATAGGCCTCTTCTACCGCCCGTTGAATCTGCCGTCCTGCGAATGCCAGTTCACCACGGACATAAATGAAGGCTGTCGAAATGTGGCAGGCATAGCTGGTGATAATGATGCCTTCGATCAGCTGGTGCGGGTTCTTCTCCATTAACCAGCGATCTTTGAAGGTACCAGGCTCGCTTTCGTCTGCATTGCAGCAGAGGTAGCGGGGTTTGTCGTTCCTCGCAAGAAAACCCCACTTCATGCCCGTGGGAAAGCCAGCTCCACCACGTCCCCGCAGTCCCGACTTCTTGACCATCTCGACCAGTTCATCAGGCGCATAACCTTTTAGCGCCTTCTCCAGCGCTTGATAGCCGCCATGCTGTCGATAGCCCTCCAATGTATCTAAATCAGGCGCATCGATATCTTTTGTGATAATTAATTCCGGCATAGATTATTACCTCACAACATAAATGAGACTAGCCGATAATGAACATGAACAAATGAAGTCCCATACGCTCTGGTGATTGGCTGCGCTGCCGCACTGTCATCCTTCGCTCCTGTCATCCTGAGCGAAGGATCTCGTCCTCTCTAGCACTTCATTTGTTCAGGTTCATAATCTCGAGACAGATGCTTCGCTTCCCCTTCGCTTCGCTCAGGGCTTCGTGTATGGATGACGGACATCATGACGCTATTCACTTCCATCGTGTCTACAGCCTCCAAGCCGTTGACAGGTGCCTCAACCATCATGGTACGATGATGGGAACGAATCAGCAAGCAGTTTATCAAGAGTTTGCAGTGTGACATTCTCGACAAACTCATCATTGACCTGGAGCACGGGAGCCGTGCCACAGGAGGCCAGGCACTCTGCCGTTTGCAAGGTGTAGTTCCCATCGGCGGTCGTCTCACCACGCTTGATACCCAGGCGTTGCTCAAGATGCTCTAGCAGGGCATCGCAATTGCGTAAATAGCACGAGATGCTGGTACACACCTTGATAACCTTCTTCCCAGGTGGTCGCTGGTAGTACATCGTATAGAACGTGGCCACACTTTCAACATCATCGACGGTCATACCAATGGCCTCGGCTACCGCCGAGAGTCCCTCTTTTGTGATATAGCCTTCTTCTTGCTGTGCAATATAGAGCGCAGGCATGACAGCAGAACGCGCTACCGGGTAGCGCGATGCCAGGTCTCGCATGCGTTGTTTTGCCTGTTCAGAAATCATCGATCAACCTCACCCAATACAATATCGATGCTGCCAATGGCTGCGACTACGTCTGAGAGGAAGCGACCTTCAACCATCAAAGGCAGCGCTTGCAGGTTGGCGAACGAAGGAGCGCGTACATGCATACGATAGGGCCGGGCAGTGCCATCACTCACAATGTAGAAGTCAAGCTCACCCTTGGGTGACTCGGTACGCACGAAGACCTCGCCCTTTGGGGGACGATAGCCTTCTGTGTATAGTTTGAAGTGGTGGATCAGCGCTTCCATACTCCCTGTGATCTGCCACTTGGGCGGTGGTGCAACTTTGGGATTGTGCACGCGGTACGCACCCGTTGGCATGCCTTCCAGGGCCTGCTCAACGATTTTCAAACTCTGTTCCATCTCCAGCATGCGTACCAGGTATCGATCATAGACATCGCCATTGGAGCCAACCGGAATATCGAAGTCAAACTTTTCATAGCCGCTATATGGGAAGGCTTTGCGAATATCCCAGACCACACCACTCCCGCGCAATACCGGGCCGCTGGTGCCATATGCAATGGCATCCTTTTCATGCAAAATACCTACACCCTGAGTACGTTCCAGCCAGAGCTGGTTATTGGTCAGCAGGTCGTGGTACTCCCGCAAGCGATCCGGGAAGATGCGGATAAACTCTCGCACCTTCTTATCAAATTCAGGAGGCAGTTCAGCCTGCAGACCGCCTGGGCAGATGTAGCTGGTCATCAGGCGCACACCAGAAATATACTCGAAGATGTCCAGGATCAACTCGCGCTCGCGGAAGCAGTAGAGGAAGACGCTCATTGCCCCAAGGTCAAGGGCAGATGATGCTAACCAGACCAGGTGACTGGCGATGCGCTGGAGTTCTGCCAGCAGAACGCGCACGTATGTGATCTTATCTGTGATCTCGTCTTCGATTCCGAGCAGCTTCTCCACGGCCAGTGAGTAGCCAAGATTGTTGCAGAGCGGGGCAAGATAGTCCATGCGATCAGTTAACACGAGCGCCTGGTGATACGTCTTGGCCTCGGCGTTCTTCTCAATGCCAGTATGCAGGTAGCCAATATCGGGCACCGCCTTGATCACCGTCTCCCCCTCTATCGTCAGGATCAAGCGCAGTACCCCATGCGTACTCGGGTGCTGCGGCCCCATGTTGATGGTCATGGTGTCGGCCCGTTGCCCGTCACCTATCTCCTGGCTGTTCTCAATGCTATATTGTGTTCCTATGTCTTGTTTCTGCATAATTCTTCACATGTCACCTTATGTGTAGTCCGCCACGACACCCCTTGTGGGTGTCGCTACATTACGCCTTGCCCCGCTCCGCCGCCCAGGGCACCCGCAAAGGGATGCCCCTACCACAAATTGGCACCTGGGCGATCAATCGGCCCCTACGGATTATGTATCCCTGGTTGTTCCTGGCTCCTGGACCTGGCTCATCTCATCACGGCTCGTAAGGGCCCAATTCATTGCGCCCTGGCTATAGGGTGTACGGAGCGTCTGACTACCAACGCCGGGGTCGGTATCGTAGGGAACCTGGCCGCCCCAATGAGGTTCAGGCAGGTCAAAGCCGGTGAGGGGATAGTCCTTCCGCAGCGGGTGTGTCGTCCAGTCAGAAGGCATCAAAATACGCCGCAGGTCAGGATGACCCGTAAAAGTAATGCCAAACATATCATACACCTCACGCTCATACCAGTTTGCAGTCGGCCAGACACCCACCACTGTAGGGACAGCTGGCTGTTCCTCCCGTGGTAGGGACATCCCTTGCGGGTGTCCTGGGGCAGGATGTTCCTCCCGATGCGCACCAACGCGCACCTTCAGGCGTAATTCACTTCGACGGGGGATAGATAGCAGGTGATAGGCGACATCGTAGCGAGGCACGCGCTCAAGCCAATCTACTGCTGTGATGGTCGAAAGAAAGGTATATTGCTGTTTCTGACAAAGATACGTACATACCGCTACTAAGTGTTCCGGCTTGAGCACAATCGTCTGTTCACCCCGAAACTCCACCGTCTCAACTACCGCCTGCGGAAACTTCTCTGAGACCCGCGCGGTCGTGGCTATTGCATACTTGTCCATAGAATCCCCCCTGGCACCCACTATGGACGGGGTACCGGGCACGGTACTTTCCCGTTATCCCTGTTCATCCCCGACCGGACCGACCAACTTCAGGCCGCTGGCTTTGAGCGGATCAGGTGGATTGGGGATGCCTTCTCGAATTTTGCGCTGTAGTTCATTTAAACCGTGCAGGAGCATCTCGGGCATGGGTGGACAACCAGGAATATAAACATCCACCGGTACAATCTTGTCCACCCCCTGCACAATCGCATAGTTATTAAAGACGCCACCGCAGGACGCACAGGCCCCCATAGCAATCACCCACTTGGGCTCGGGCATCTGGTCATAAATCTGCCGCAGCACCGGAGCCATCTTAATGGAGCAACGTCCAGCCACAATCATCAGATCCGCCTGGCGCGGCGAAGCACGGAACACCTCCGCCCCGAAACGTGAGATATCAAAGCGATCAGCGCTGGTGGCCATCATCTCAATCGCACAACAGGCCAGACCAAAGAGTGCAGGCCAGAGTGAAGAACTGCGTCCCCAATCGATCAACTTACTCACCTGGGTCGTCAGGATACCGGCTTCCCCATTCTTCACATGCAGTTCTCGCTGTAAGCGAGGCGTCTGCGTGTTAGAGAATGTCTGTACTGGCTCCCACGGATTTTTCACTCCCATCGAAACGCTCCCTTTCTCCAGACATAGACATAGCCAATCATCAGAATCACCAGGAACACAAGGAGCTCAATCAGTCCGAATAGCTTAAGCTGGTGCATCAAGATGGCTAAGGGATAAAATGAAACAATTTCGATATCAAAGGCGATGAAGAGCATGCCCGTCAGAAGGTACTTGACGGGAAAACGCCTTCTGGGCGGTTCAATCTCTTGAATACCGCATTCATATGGTGCCAGCTTCTCCGGTGTTGGTTTCCTTGGTCCAAGGATGGCAGTTAAAGCCATGACGAACGCACCAAAGAGGATAGCCAGCGTGACCAGAACAAAGATGGGGAGAGTGTTTCCCATAGGTGGGACTTCCTTTATTTTTCTGTATCTCATATATAGGGGCACGATATGTTCCCTGCATGAACCTGTTCGCGCCCCTGGTGTCTTTTATACACTACCTCTTTCAGTTTGTATGGTAACACAGAGGGCATGTAGTGTCAAATGAGAAATCTCCACACCCCACCTCTCTCCCTGACCCTTTTTGGGCACACTCATACTCATCAGCCTGCCTGAAGCGAGAGTGCAGAGGGCCGCGGCCCTCTGCCGGGGGCTCGGGGGTGTCCCCCGAAAATCCTTTTTTTCTTTCTTCGCCGCCGCTGGCGGCCAGTTATGAGGGGATGTCAGAGGCGGCTGCCTTGACACAAACCTGCCCTGCAAGTATATTTACTTACAATAGTGTAGGGGCCGATAATGCAAATTGACAAACTCCTCCAGCCAGACCGTTCTGTAGAGCACCCTCTCTGGGGGAGAGGTAATAGATGTATCCAGCACGTGGGCCGATTTATCGCCGCACTTCATCATCCCCCGGATGCGCGCCACCGCCGATTGATCGGCTAGTGTTTGTCCGATTCTTTTGTCAACATCCATTATCGTGCCCATCGCCGATTTATCTGCAAGGTTGGGTAGGGGCGATCCCTTGCGGTCGCCCGTTTAATCTGTAGAGGGCTAATTCATTAGCCCGTTGCCAATTCATTGGCTCGTCACGCGGTAGTATAATACACATGCAAGTTCTCTTTCTCGGTGGAGCATCAGGAGTTGGAGCGAGTTGTCTTGCCATCCAGCTTGCTAATCAATGGTTCGTCGTTGATGCAGGTGTGCGGGTTGATCGAAAATCAGACCCGTTACCTGATCTTGCCCTGCTCGAAGGCAAAGATGTACGCGCCATCTTCGTCACTCATGCGCATGCCGACCACATCGGTGCGTTACCTCTACTGCACCAGGCATTTCCTACTGTACCCATCTTCGCCTCACGAGCTACTGCCTTGCTGATGGAGGTGATGCTTGCTGATGCTCTGAAAGTCATGACCAGGCGTGCCGTCGAGGAGATGGAAATACCTCTCTATCCAGAGAGCCTTGTCTCAGGGATGCTGACGCAGGCCCGTCCTCTCCCCGTTGGGGAACCTGTCACATTGCCGATGCTACCTGGGATAACGATTCATGCCAGTCGAGCCGGGCATATCGCTGGTGCTGTAAGTCTGGGATTTGTGGCATCCGATGGCTCGGTGGTCGTCTCTGGCGATATCAGTAGTACGCCTCAGCGCACCGTGCTCGGTGCTGTGCCACCTCCACTGGATTATTGCGACATCTTAGTATTGGAGTCAACCTATGGTGCTCGCCTGCATCCAAATCGGCAGGCAGAGGAACAGCGTCTTGCTCAGGCTGTTGCTGAGGGCCTTGCTAATGGTGGACACACGCTGATTCCTTGCTTTGCACTTGGCAGAGGACAGGAAATCCTCCTCCTCTTGCAAGCAGCGCAGGAGCAAGGCCAGATTCCTGACTTTCCGATCTACGTTGACGGACTTGTGCGGCGCGTCTGCTCCACTTATCTGCTCCTACCCGAAGTCCTGACACCTCGTTTGCAGCGCCAGATTCGCAAGGGATATCTACCTTTTACGGGACCAAACGTGACCTTCGTGCGAGATGAACGAGATCGCGAGCGTATTCTTGCCGGGCCTCCCGCCTGTATTCTTTCCAGTAGTGGCATGCTCACAGGTGGGCCAAGTGCCTGGTACGCGGCTAGACTTGCCCCTGATCCCAATGCATCTATCCTGATAACCGGCTATCAAGATGAGGAAGCTCCTGGAAGGAAGCTGCTGGACCTTGCTGAGCATAAGAAGAGCACTCTGGACATCGGGGGCCAGCAAGTAGAGGTGCATTGTCGGGTTGCCAGGTACAACCTGAGCGCACACGCTGATGGAGGAGAACTCTCTGCATTTGCAGCAGCCCTCCGTCCAAACAGAGTTGCCCTGGTACATGGTGATGATGAAGCACGTACCGCCCTCCGAGGGCTGCTTACAGGGACAGATGTGGTACTTCCTGTTGAGGGCATGACGCTCGAAAAAGAGGTGAAGCAGCGAGGCCCGTCTATAGTAGTGGCACCCCTTGGGGGTGCCAGGGGTGGGGTCGGTGCCAGGGGGGTGGACGCGGGTGCCAGGGGACGGGGCGCGCCCTCTGAATCACCACAGGTGCTTGATACTTTGCCAGTCGGTATTGGTAAAGGAGTGCCGTTCGATTATACCCATGTTGAGGAGTTGTGGCGTGCTGTGACACAGGTTCCCGCATTGCGCATCGTCACAGCACGAGAACTGGCGCTTGTCTGGTATGGAGAGGCAACCGAGGAGACAACTACGCCAATCCTGGATACCTTTGCGCAAGATTATGAGCAACGCTACTTTGTGCGACAACATACCCTTGAAGAGGCATTTCGTGTGCGGGGACAGTCTGAAGAAGGGCCGGGAGACTTCCTCAGTGACCTTGTCGGTAGTGTGCTCTTGCTACGCATTGCACCTGAGAGTTCCAAGCCTGTGATCTGTCGTGCCATCGAACCAGGAGCATCGGTGCGTGTCCAACTGGGCAAAGGTGTCTCCCAGGAGCGTACCCGTTTCCCCTTCTCAGCCATCCTTGAGGTGCTTGGCCCCGCCCCTCAGGAGATGCAGGAGTCCTACTCGAAAGCCTCTGTCTATCTGAACGACCTGGGGAAGGCAACACGGCGTATCCGTCGCACCCTCTCCGCACATGATCTTGCTCGCCAGTGCCAGGAGGAAGTGCTGTATACACTGGGTGAACTCTGTGAGATGGCTGGCCTCTGGGCACAATCCCTAGAAGATCGGCTTGCCATGGCAAAGTTCCTGCACCAACATCCACTTCTCTTCGTGCAACAGCGCACCGTATTCGATGGAGAGGGTTTGACGCTCTATGGTCTTGCTCCTGAGTGGCGTGAGGCGCTTGAAGAACCTGAAGAACGCGAACGGCCCGACCAGAACTGGATATTAAGTGTCATTGAACAGTATCTTGGCTCCCCTCCTGACCTCTATCGGCGTAGCGTCGACCCGGACACAGGCGATGTCGTGCTGGCTTTCCATTTCCCAGCCGTCGCTGCCCAACAATATGCAGAGGCTATCGCAGCCGCTTCAGAAGAGACAGGTGTCTCGATCACTATTGCCCCACAGGCACACCAGGGAGCACTCGCCAGAGCTGCTCGCCAGCATGTCCCCCAGAGTTTGACAGTGCGAGGAACACCTTCAATCTACCATGATCGCTGTGTTGTCTCCCTCAACTGCACAGGACAGGCATCCGAAGAGGAGCTTGCCCAGGCCCAGATCAGCTTTTATGAAGAAACGGGATGGTATCTCGAGATAGAAGGAGCTGTAGGGGCCTCAGCGAAGCTTGCGGAGCGCGTATCAATTCCTTCGCCGCCCACCGCCGATTTATCGACTAGTCTCATTTATCGCGCCCCAGGTACTCTAAGTACAGCAGAGGCCGCGCATCCGGGGGATGATCAAGCCGCGCATCCTGAGGATGATCAAGCGCCAGCATTGTTCCAAGAAGTGCGCCCAGCACAACGGGAACCAATGAACCAGCACGATGCCCTGCTAGTTGCCCAGAGGATGCTCAGTAAACTTCCTGACTACCAGAAAGCAGGTTTGGATGCTGCCACCTCAAGCCTGTTACTGCGCTTCCACTTCCCCAAAGTCGCCCAGACACGCTATGCAGAGGTGTTCTCCCAACTTGAGGCCCAGACCGGGTGGTCTGTACGTCTACATCCAACAACAAATCAGCAGGCGCTCTCAGAAATGGCACTTCGCGTGCTCCCACCAGGACTGGTCTGCAATGGAACCCCCTCGCTCTACCTGGATCAGGAGACCGTGGGCGTGCAGTGTCTTGGAGATGCCACACCCGAAGGGGGAGGGGAGCGTATGTTGAGCGAGGAACGAGCCAACATAGCGATGGAGAGGGGGATACAGGATGCCCAACAGCAATTTTTAGAAGAGACAGGCTGGCAGCTTCAGCTTGTGCTCCCTGGTCAGAAGGCCCAGACACCCGGCCGGATGCCCCAGGGAGAGGCAATGGCACGGGCCTCCGAGATGTTCAGCAAGATGCCGGACTTCTACCGTGTAGGAGTCGATGCCAACAGAGGAAATCTCTGGCTACACTTCCATTTCCCCGATATAGCACGGAAACGCTACTCTGAGCAACTTGACGCCCTTGCCGCCCAGACCGGCTGGCGTGTCTATCTCCACCCGAACGTGCATCAAAAAGCTCTGATCGAAGCCGCACGCCGTCTACTTCCAGAAGGAACCGGCATTGCTGGCAGGGCTTCGATATTGCAGGAGCGGCGAACACTGAGCCTGACTCCCACCGGAGGTGTGAGCGAGGAGGCAAAAGAGGAGATGCAGAGACGGTTTGCAGAGGAGACGGGGTGGAAGCTCGAAATCCTTCCGCCGGCAGTGTCATCCTGAGTGAGCCGAAGTGTATGGATTACCATCATCATCACCTGGTTTCCCATCATCGTACCATGATGGTTGAGGCACCTGTCAACGGCTTGGAGGCTGTAGACACGATGGAAGTGAATAGCGTCATGATTTTCACAACTTGGCCTTCGCCATTTCATCTTTACGCAGGCAGTGTCATCCTGAGCGAAGCGAAGGGGAAGCGAAGCATCTGTTTTTCACAACTTGACCTTCGCCATTTCATCCTTCAGTGCTGGTAAGTTACGGTTCTGCTCCCTAAGCTCCATGATATAGTTCGTCCAGACATCATCCTTGCCGAGCTTTTGATAGAGTCTGCGGACACTCAGAAGATACTGGCAGGCGATATGGTAATTTTCACGGCCTCGCAAATCAATCAGCCTTTTCACATAGCGCTGATAAATCTCTATAGATGCTTGCGGATGGGTTTCTTCGGCAGCCCTGGCAACGTCAATAGCTACCTCGTAGTTGCCGTAACCGTATGGTCCCTCGCGACTACCTTCGGGACGCTTCTGAGATTCCAGCAGTGCTAATGCCTTCTCAACCAGTCCCTCGTCAAGAGCGATTCTGATCAGCAGAGGAATATTCTGCTCCTTATCGAGAAAATCAAGCAGCTCTATCTGCACAATATCCCAACGACTCAGTTGCTGGGCAAACTGGCGTATTTCTCTGTAGCCGTCGAGGGTCGCTGAGACTGGATAGGCCCGGAAAATTCTGGTAGCCATCTCCAGAGCTTTTGCAATGTCACCTCTATCCTGATAGCGATCTTTCAGCCATTCCAGGATGTCTGTATCCCTGGAGTCCTTAGCGCGTTCCTCTATCAGTTTCTCAGCAGCATCCCCGTATCCATGCTCAACGAGAATATCCGCTATGTCGAGTATCTCGTAGTCTTCGACATTCTCCGCTTCCTGAATAGCTTCATCCACCCGCCCAAGTTTCAACAAGCGCTCTATCAAGTAGTCGTAACTCTCGGTCTCACGACAGATACGCAGAAACGTCTCATCGTCGATGGTATCTGCTTCCAACCCCAGTAACAATTTGATAGGGCCATAGAAGTCTTCACTCACGTCCTCTATGTACCAATCTACATCCAGGTCAAACCCTTCACGCACCCACCCTGCAACCACCTGCCGTTCCTCTGACGTTGTATACCGGACCAGCAGCTTAGGAACCTCGCTACTCATCACGGGTTCATCGTTCTCCAGGCTCAAATCGAAGTCAAAGACAGCGTAGAGTGTCTGGATGATTTGTTTGCGCACAGCAGGATCGTCATGTTCCTCAGCCAGGCAATCCCCCAATCCCTCAACACACTCCTCGACAACATCATCTAAATCACCCTCATCGGCATGCCAGCGAAAGCTGTGGTACTCATCGATGATTGCTCTTACGATCATTTCGTAAAGAGCAGTGGCATCGGCATAGTCTTCTTGCTCAGCATATTCATCAGCAATAGCCTTGATGCGCAGCAAAGGTTCGGCAGCCCGTCCCTCGGACCCCCACTGGTTTCTATCAGTATGATAAAAAATCTCGGATATTTGGCGACGATACAGCTCTGGATTGAAGGGCACACGCTCTTGCTGCTTCTTAGCGGTTGGGCGTATTTTCTCGATCAATCCACCTAAATCAGGATGCAATTGCACCATCTGCCTCATTAGAGAGATAAGTTGAGCTTTGCTCAGCTTCTCCAGCCCGGCCTCAACCTGCTCCATCTCGGTGAAATCTCTTGGTTTCTGTAGCCAGGCCCAGAGCAACGCCGCAATATGCTTGCAATACCCCGTATTGCTCGCCGGACAGGTACAGAAACTATCCTCTATACCCGTATCATTAAATGTTACCTGCTCTCTGTAGGTTTCACCATGTGTGCCTTTACAGGATGCAGTTAATGTTCTGCCTTGCCGTCGTGTATCAAAGAGCGCTCCCTCGCGAACATACCTCTGTCCGTTCAAGAGGTTCTGTTCGCCGACAAGGGAGCGGATGTCGCGTTCGGTTAGCGTTGGAATAGTGGCCATAGTTTTTCTCTTTTTTGTACAGGAATTTGCTGTCGTGCTCTTGGGGATATTTTACCATAAATGGGGCTGCCAGAGCATATCTGTGAGTGACTACCAAGGGCGATTGAAAAGTCGGCCACCAGCCGGAGTGCAGAGGGCGGCCGCCCTTTGCCGGAGCGCGAGGTGTCCTCGCTCCCCTCCTTCCTCCTCGCCGCCAAAGGCAGCAAAAGAGCACTTTTACATAGTCCTGGTGACTACCCAGGTAAGGGATTGCAAAGGCTGGTAAAATAAGGCCATGATGGCAGAAGGGGGAGGGGAGCGTATGTTGAGCGAGGAACTCCCCACTCCGAACGCTACGTTGGCTCCACTGCGTTCCGCTCAACATACGCTCCCCTCCCCAGCCAACATAGCGATGCGGGAGGGGGACAGCTAGCCCAACTGAAAACGGAACTGTAGGTAGTTAAAAATCAACAGGAGGAAAGAGACATGCCACAAGATCCACGCAAACGCCAGAAAGCACTCATGAAAAAGCGAAGCAAGCAAAAAGCTGCTTTACAACGCAAATCACATCGACAATAGTTCACGTCATTATCCCTGCAGGCCATTATTCGTCGTGCTCGTACCTTTCCGCTATACGAATGTTTGATCAGTGCCAACTGGCAAGAGGATGACCCAGGGCTTGTAGAAATCCTTTTGGCCCGGCGGCAACCTGATGATGATATCTGTTTTGGTGTCTACCTTGTAGATAAGTACTGCCTGGGGCTCAAAAATACGTTTGCTAATGCGGGTTTTTCCCGAACTCGTTATGAGAACGAAGTCCGTAGCAGAATTTTCCGCGAGACAGTTCCGGTCTCGTGCCCAATCGAGCTGGCACACCAGATGATTTATGCATCGATTGAGTATGCAGCACAGTTTGGCTTCGAGCCTAATAAGGACTTTGCGCTCTCGCAATTTTTGCTGGCACCACGAGGTGAACTGGAGGAACCTTATCATTTGAAGTTTGGAAAAGATGGGAAGCCCTTTTACATTGCAGGGCCGCACGATAATGCCGCACGTATCCTCAAGCAACTAGATACCTAAGTTTGGCCCAAATTAACGGCCACCTGAGCGCAAAGCAGGAGCTTGCGCAAGGGATGGACTAAAGCCGATGCCAAGGGAGCAGTCTGATTGAGCACAAGCTGAGTCACCTGCCCGCAGGCATTGGTCAGCAGA